>JAESFV010000083.1_pt1 | contig 184021 bp, 163 predicted proteins | sample 9269471 | NCBI WGS metagenome assembly JAESFV01 (sample SAMN14502647, study PRJNA617108) | algae metagenome | isolation source: Symplocastrum torsivum CPER-KK1 and co-occurring heterotrophs from... | place: USA: Central Plains Experimental Range, Colorado | collected 2001-01-01
ATCGAAGTCCCGCGCGACTATGCTGCCGGCGAGTGGCTGGGGTCCACATCGCTCGCTCCAAGATGGCCTGAACAACCCCTTGGAATCACGAGTGCCCCAGTCGCTCAACCCTTTCGGGACGGGCTCTAAGAGAAACTTAGCGATATATGCAGCGCCCACGTCAGCTCTTTTCGCACATTTGCGCCAACCACCCGCGACGAGTGCATACAGACTTGTTTTCAACTGAGAAGTTATAATAAAGCACGTTGAGTTTGTGGGGCTATGCGGGCAGGAAGGGCCAGTGACAATGGCGAAGAACCATAAAGAACGCGAGGCTGCTGGCCGTCGACCTGAGCCACTGCGTCCCAAGCTGTCGTTTGAGTCAGTGACGTTCTCTGATGGAACGGAATTGCAGTTAGATGACGACGACATCGTCGTGCTGGTCGGGCCGAACAACGCAGGCAAGAGCGCCGCCCTTCGTGAACTGGACACACTTGTTGGGCGTCCGTTTCCCGGCTTGGTCGTAAAAAGCGCGACATTGCGCAAAGAAGGCAACGCGCACGACCTTCGCGCATACCTAGAGGTCAACGCGCAGAAGAACGGCGATGCAGTAAACTTCACTTATGGAGGCATAGGGTACAACATCCACCATAGCCACCTGGCATTTTTCGATAGCGTAAATGATCGTCACGTAGTTTCTTCATTTTTTGCTAAGAGAATTACTACAGAGAACCGCATACAAGACGCCAATCCCGCTCCCGCTTTAGCGTTATTTCATGCGCCGCCTACACACCCAATCCATATGTTATTGATGGATCCCGATCTATCTAAGGACCTGAGCGACAAATTCCGTCACGCGTTTGGAAAGGACCTAACTCCTTTTCGTGCCGGGGGAAGCGTTTATCCGCTTTACGTGGGTGATAAGCCCCCTTTGCCAGCCGGCAAGGACGAACTCTCGAAAGAGTTTGTCGAGGCTTTGCAGAACTCAAATGTACCGCTGGACAAGCAAGGCGATGGCATGCGCAGCTTTGCCGCCGTGATATTGCATGTGCTGGCAGCTAGAACACATTCGATCCAATTTCTCGACGAGCCAGAGGCATTTCTTCATCCACCCCAAGCACGCCTGCTAGGGCGCTATATTGCGGAAAACCGACCCGGCAAATCTCAGTTATTCATCGCCACGCACAGCACCGACATTTTGGAGGGCCTTATAGAAGGAGGGGCCGACAAAGTCCGCATAGTCAGATTACAACGCGATGGTGAAATTAATCGCGTAAAAGAGCTCAGCAAAGAGAAGACAAAATCAGTATCAAAAGATACGCTATCACGATTTTCAAGAGTTTTTGAAGGGATATTTTTTGAACATGTCGTTATATGCGAGTCAGACGCGGACTGCATGTTTTATCAATCAATTCTACATCTGAATTCAATTTCCGGAGAACGGCGCCCAGACGTTTTATTCGTTCACAGCTCCGGAAAGCATCGCATGGCGAAAATCGCCGCCACCTTGCGGTCTCTTGATGTCCCAGTATCAGTAATCGCCGATATTGACGTACTTAATGAGGAAAAAACGTACAAGAACTTGATTGAACAATTGGGCGGCGATTGGGCGAATATCGGTAAGCATTGGAAAGCTGTTTCCGATGCTGTCATCAAGCAGCGCCCTCCACTAAACGCCGAGCAGGTCGCGGGACTCATTCGAACTCAACTGGATGGCGTTGTGGGCACCAAAGATTTTCCAGAGGACAAGGAGCGTGCGATTAAGGAGGTCTTCAAGACCATCTCGCCTTGGAATGCGTTGAAGCGAAGCGGACGAAGCGCCCTTCCAGCAGGTGAAGCTGTGAAACAATTCGATGAGCTCTACGCAAAGAGCAGCGCTCACGGCCTATGGATTGTGCCTGTTGGCGAGATCGAAGGCTTCTGCCGTAGCGTCGGCTCGCATGGCCCAGGCTTTGTTGAGAAGGTTTTGGAAGAGCGTGATTTGGATAGTGATCACGAATTGCAGGAAGCTCGCGAGTTCGTGCAAGAGGTATGGGCAAGAGCTAGGCCGCCTTCATCCAGCAAACCAAAGTTACCCCGAAAGCGGTCGCCCAGGAGCGCGGCGACGACCTGAGAGCTGAACAGCTTCAGCGCTTAGATGACGAGCCTACAGATAGTTGTCCCAAAAATCTGAAAGCCCTCCGCTGTTCGCTACGCTCGCCCGGGATGACGGCGAGGGATGAACATCCTCGGAAGCGCCACCCGCTCGGGGATAGCCAAACCCCACCCCGCCAGTCCATGGTTGGAACAACTCCAACCTGAGGCGGTCCCCGCATGCTCCTGCTGATTCTCGGCCTCGTCCTGTTCCTCGGCATGCACGCCGTCACGATGAAGCGCGATCTGCGCGCGCGGTTGATCGAGCGGCTCGGCGCGGGCGGCTACAAGGGGCTGTATTCGGCCGTCTCCATCCTCGGCTTCGGGCTGCTGATCTATGGCTACGGGCTCCAGCGCGCGGCGGGCTACACGGTCGTCTGGGAGCCGCCGGTCTGGACGCGGCATCTGGCGCTCCTGCTCAACCTGCCGATCTTCATCCTGCTCGCCGTCGGCCGGCGGCCTTCCTGGCTGCTGTCGCGCGTCAAGCACCCGATGCTGCTCGCCGTGAAGATCTGGGCCACCGCCCATCTCCTCGCCAATGGCGATCTCGGCAGCCTGCTGCTGTTTGGCGGCTTCCTCGCCTGGGCGGTGATGGCGCGCATCTCGGTCAAGCGTCGGCCGGAGGAGATCGCGCGCTTGGCGGCGATGGGCACGGTCGCCTTCGGCCGCCGCGACGTCATCGCGATCGCCGCGGGGCTCGTGCTCTATGTCGTCTTCGCGCTCTGGCTGCACCCGCTGCTGATCGGCGTGTCGGTCACCGGCCGCTGAGGCCAAAGGCCGCCGGGCACGGGCGCGCTCACCAGCCCGCCAGCGCCCGCCCGGCCAGCACCATGGCGAACAGGCCGAGCAGCACCGCCGAGGCGCGCGGGATGGCGCGGCGCAGGCGCGAGCCCGCAGCCCGGGCCAGCCCGCGCCCGCCGAGGAACCAGGCCCCGCCCGCGAGCGGGATCATCAACGCCATCGCCGCGAGATGGGTGGCCGCGACCACGCCCTGCCCGCTCCAGCCGGCCGGCATCAGCACGAGCGCGATGATCAGCGTCTTGGGGTTGAGCAGCGTCGTCGCCAGGATCTGCCGGGGCGCGACCACAGCGCCGGCCGCCACCTCGCCGCGCGCGCGCCACATCCGCACCGCCGCCAGAGCGAGATAGAGCGCAGCCGCCGAATGCAAGGCCGGACGGATCGCCTCGATGCCGTCGCCGACGGCGCGCATCAGCACCCCCAGCACGAGCACGGCGGACAGATAGCCCACGAGTTCGGCGAGCAGGAGCCGCGGCAGGAGGATGCGCCCCGCCCCGTCCGGAGGCTGCGTCGCACCCGCGAGCGCGAGCAGGGTGTTGGTGGGGCCGGGCGTGGCCAGAAGCAGGACGAGCCCGAGAAGGAAGGCGCCGGAGATCATGCCCCGTGGCTAGCGGCTCGCGCGGCCCGCCACCTTGCCCTGGATCAATCGCGGCGCCCGGCGGCGCCGCGGGCGCTCACAGATGCGAGCCGACCTCGTCGCGGAAGTAATAGCAGCCGAGCCCCAGGCAGCCGATCAGGATCGACAGCGCATAGGGGCCGAAGAGGCTCGCGACGAAGACGAGGCCGATGAAGCCCCGCATTCCCCAGATCAACCATGGTGTCTTCATGGCCCAACCCTTGTTTCCGGATCACTGCCAAAACGTAAACGGAAACACATGAATCCAAGTTGAACAGAAAGGGTAAATCGCCGTTTTGGCTTTGTTCCCAGCACATTAGGGGTTGAGGCGGATTTGCGGCGGTGGCCATCGAAAAGCCGCTTGCGGCCGTCTGCCGCAGGGGTAACCCTTGGCGTCCCACCCACGGGAATCAGCGACGATGACGAAGACCCTTCTGGCCGCTCTGGCCCTCATTTCCATGACCAGCTTCGCCCAGGCCCAGAGCTGCGCCGTCCAGGCCGGCGACAAGAAACTGGCCGGCGCCGCCAAGACCAGCTTCCTGACCAAATGCGAGAAGGACGCCACCGCCACCTGCGACAAGCAGGCCGCCGACCGGAAGCTCGCCGGCGCCGCCAAGACGAGCTTCACCAAGAAATGCGTCACCGATTCGGTCGGCAGCTGAGCCCGGCGCCAGCCCATGAAAAAGGGGCGGCTCTCGCGAGCCGCCCCGGATCTCTGCATCGCCGACGGGATCAGCCGCGGCGGTCACCGTAATCGCCGCGCTCCCAGCGCGGCCCGCGCTCGCCGTCATGATGGCCGCGGCCGCCGCGATGGCCCTCCATCCGGTCGTCCATGCCGCCATGCATGCGCTCATGCATCGCCCGCATCCGGCCGCGGCCCTCGGCCATGGCCTCGCGCACGGCGCGGCGCGCCACCGTCTTCTGCTCGTCGCTGAGAGTCACCCAGAGCGGGCGCACGGCGTCGGCCAGTTCCTTGGAGCGGGCGGCGCGCTCGCCCTGGCGGCCCGACATCATGTCGAGCTTTTCCATCAGATCCGCATCGCGGAAGGTCTCGCGCTGCTCGCGCATCGCCGACCAGCCGGAGCGGCGCTCCTCGGCGCGCTTCTTGATCACGCCCTCGACCGTGTCGAACAGCGCGACCTGCTCGGGCTTGAGCTTCATGTCGGTGCGCAGCTTGGCGAGGCGCTCGTTCAGGCGCTCCTGCATCCGCTCGGCGCGCTGTTCGCGCCACTCGGCGCGGCGCTGCTCGCGGCTCTCATAGCGTTCGCTGCGATCAGGACGCTCGCTGCGTTCCTGGCGCGGGCCGTCGCGCTCGCCCCCGGCGGGCGGAACCGGCTGCGGCTGGGCGACGGCAAAGCTCGCGGCCAGCGCAGCGATGGAGGAAGCTGCGATCAGGGCGAAGGGTTTCATGCGGTATCTCCCGAGTCGTGGGCGAAGGGAACGGTCGCTGAGCGGGTCTCGAAGCCGTGTCGCGATGAGCGAGACCATGAGCCGACGGCGCTGTCCTTGCGATGGCGCAATCATGAACTCTCGGTAATGTAACGCTGCGGCCCCGCCGTCGTTCCCCGCTCCCGCCACCCTGCCGTCCGAGCCGCCGCCCATGCGCAATCTGATCACCGATGTCCGCGGCCTCCTCGTCGGCCAGGCGCATGACGAAGCGGCGGCGACCGGCGTCACGGTCGCCCTGTTCGATCGGCCGACAGTGGCCTCCGTCGCCATCCTCGGCGGGGCGCCCGGCGTCCGCGAGACCGCCCTGCTTGAGCCGGAGATGACGGTCGAGCATGTCGACGCGATCGTGCTCTCGGGCGGTTCGGCCTGGGGCCTGGCGGCGGCCGACGGCGTGATGGCGCATCTGGCGGGCCAGGGCCGCGGCTTCCCGATCGGCCCGCTGCACGTCCCGATCGTCCCGCAGGCGATCCTGTTCGACCTGCTCAACGGCGGCGACAAGCCCTGGGCGAAGGGCGGGGCGGAAGCGCCCTATCGCCGGCTGGGGGCAGAAGCCGCCGCCAGCGCTGGCGGCGATTTCGCCCTCGGCACGACTGGCGCCGGCTATGGCGCCACGCTGGCCAATCTGAAAGGCGGGCTCGGCTCCGCCAGCGCGCGCGCCGCGACGGGTCAGATCGTCGGCGCGCTCGTCGCGGTCAATGCGGTCGGCACCGCCACGATCGGCGACGGCCCGCATTTCTGGGCGGCGCCCTACGAGCGCGATGGCGAGTTCGACGGGCGCGGCTGGCCGGCCGGCATCCGGCCGGAGGATCTCGGCCTGCGCTTCAAGGGCGGCGCCGGCCAAAACACCACCATCGCCCTGGTCGCGACCGACGCGGTGCTGACCAAGGCGCAGTGCAAGCGCCTCGCGCTCGCCGCCCATGACGGGCTGGCGCGGGCGCTACGACCCTCCCATGGCGCGCTCGACGGCGACATCGTCTTCGCCGCCGCGACCGGCCACAGCGGCGCCCCCTCGGACGCCTTCGCCCTGACCGAACTCTGCACGACGGCCGCCGATGTGCTGGCGCGGGCCGTGGCGCGCGGCGTCCATGCCGCCACCGGCCTGCCCTTCGCGGGCGCCCTGCCGGCCTGGCGCGATCGTTTCGGAGGCTGACCGCGCGCCGCCGCCATGCTAGAGGCGCGGCCATGTCGACCGATGAATTCCTCGCCCGCTTCGGCGCCGCCGGCCAGCGCCAGCCCGATCCCGTCGCCGCTGCGCAGAAGGCGATGCGCAACGCCCTGCCGAGCCGCTTCTACGAGCACGCAGCCGTGCTCGAGCGCGACGGGCTGTTCCATGTCGCGCTCGACGGCCGCGTCGCCCGCACCCCGGCGCGCAACCCACTCGCGGTGGCGTCGCGCCCCGTCGCCGAGGCGCTCGCCACCGAATGGGACGCACCGAGCGACAAGATCGATCCCGCGCGGATGCCGCTGACACGGCTGGTCAATTCGGCGCTGGACGGCGTCGCCGACCAGCACGAGGCCGTGCGCGCCGAGATCGTCCGCTATGCCGGCTCCGACGCGCTCTGCTACCGCGCCGGCGAACCGCAAGAGCTCGTCGCCCTGCAGGAAGAGACCTGGGAGCCGATCCGCCACGCGGTCGAGGCGAAGATCGGCGCGCGCTTCATCCTGGCGCAGGGGATCGTCTTCGCAGAGCAGCCGCCGACCACGCTCCAGGCGGTGGCCCGCCATGTCGCCGCCATCCCCGCCCCCGTCGCCTTGGCGGGCGCCCACAACGTCATGACGCTGACCGGCTCGACCCTGCTGATGCTGGCGCTCCATTTCGGTCTGCGCGACGCCGACGCGATCTGGGCCGCCGCCCATTGCGACGAGGACTACCAGATCGGCATCTGGGGCCAGGACGAGGAAGCGGCCGAGCGCCGCGCCATCCGGCGGATGGAATATGACGCGGCGGTGCTGCTGCTCCGACACGGCTGACGACGAGCCCCAAGCGCCGAGTGAGCCTCAGTCAGCAACCGGCGGCAGCTTGCTGAGATCACGGGCGCCATCGACGATGCGCACGATCTGAACACCATCTGCCGTCACGCGGTAGAGGACGAGCCAGCGCTCGGCGACGAGAGCCCGCGCACCCTCCCCGATCTCGTCGCGGCTCGGGCCGGCTTCCGGAAACCGTTCGAGGATGCTGACGCGTTCGATCATGCGGTCCAGAAATGCCTCGGCAGCGCCGACGCTGTCACGGGCAATCCAGAGCCATATCGCCTGAAGATCTTCCTCGGCCTGCTGCGACCATGCGATCGCGCCCATCCGTCACGCCTTATGTGACAAACGGCGATGCGCCTCCCGGCGAAAACGGTCCTTGTCGAAGGCGCCGATATCGGGGCTGGCGAGGCCCTCGCGCCAGGCCTGCTGCAGCCAGGCCCGCTTCTCCGCTTCGGTCCGGTTCTGCCGGTCCAGGGACGCGAGCGCGTCGCGGACGACCTCCGTGGCCGAGGCGTAGTCGCCGGTTTCGACGCGAGCCTCGATCATGCGCACGAGGTCATCGGGCAAGGACAGGGTCTGGTTCATCGGCGCCCTCGCAACGCGATCGGTGAGATTCAGAAGACTATCATGGTCGAAGCGTCCGGCGAAGGCTGCCGCCTTGCACGACCAACAGATGATGGACTCGCGTCCCACGCCCCCTTAATCCGAATGAAGAAGAACCTTTCGTCGGCTCCGGGGCGTCCCTCATGAAAGACATTCTCGAACAGCTCGAAGACCGCCGCGAGGGTGCCCGCCAGGGCGGCGGCGCCAAGCGCATCGCGGCCCAGCATGGCAAAGGCAAGCTCTCGGCCCGCGAGCGGATCGAGCTCCTGCTCGACAAGGACTCCTTCGAGGAGTTCGACATGTTCGTGCAGCATCGCTGCGTCGATTTCGGCATGGAGAAGGCCGAAAAGATCCCCGGCGACGGCGTCGTCACTGGCTGGGGCACCGTGAACGGCCGCACCGTCTTCGTCTTCTCCAAGGACTTCACCGTCTTCGGCGGCTCGCTGTCGGAGACCCACGCGCAGAAGATCGTCAAGATCCAGGACATGGCGCTGAAGATGCGCGCTCCCATCGTCGGGCTGTTCGACGCCGGCGGCGCCCGCATCCAGGAGGGCGTGGCGGCGCTGGGCGGCTATGGCGAGGTCTTCAAGCGCAATGTCGCGGCCTCGGGCGTGATCCCGCAGATCTCGGTGATCATGGGGCCCTGCGCCGGCGGCGACGTCTACTCGCCCGCCATGACCGACTTCATCTTCATGGTCCGCGACACCTCCTACATGTTCGTCACCGGCCCCGACGTGGTGAAGACCGTCACCAACGAGACCGTGACCTCGGAGGAGCTCGGCGGCGCCAAGGTCCACACCGCTAAGTCCTCCGTCGCCGACGGCGCCTTCGAGAACGATGTCGAGGCCCTGCTGCAGGTGCGCCGCCTGCTCGATTTCCTCCCCGCCAACAACACCGTCGGCGTGCCGGAATGGCCGAGCTTCGACGTGCCCGACCGGGTCGACATGAGCCTCGACACGCTGGTGCCGGACAACCCCAACAAGCCCTACGACATCAAGGAACTGATCCTGAAGACGCTCGACGAGGGCGATTTCTTCGAGATCCAGGCGGCCTACGCCGGCAACATCGTCACCGGCTTCGGCCGTATCGAGGGCCGTACCGTCGGCGTCGTCGCCAACCAGCCGATGGTGCTGGCCGGCGTGCTCGATTCCGACGCCTCGCGCAAGGCCGCCCGCTTCGTGCGCTATTGCGACGCCTTCGAGATCCCGATCGTCACCTTCGTCGATGTGCCCGGCTTCCTGCCGGGCACCGCGCAGGAATATGGCGGCCTGATCAAGCACGGCGCCAAGCTGCTCTACGCCTACAGCGAGTGCACCGTGCCGCTGGTCACCGTGATCACCCGCAAGGCCTTCGGCGGCGCCTATGACGTGATGGCCTCCAAGCATATCGGTGCCGACGTCAACTACGCCTGGCCGACCGCCCAGATCGCCGTGATGGGCGCCAAGGGTGCCGTCGAGATCATCTTCCGCGGCATGGACGCGGATGGCATCGCGGCCAAGACGAAGGAATATGAGGACCGCTTCATGTCGCCCTTCGTGGCGGCCGAGCGCGGCTATGTCGACGAGGTCATCCTGCCGCATTCGACGCGCCGCCGCATCGCCCGCGCGCTCGCCATGCTCAGGACCAAGAGCGTCGAGCGGCCCTGGCGGAAGCACGACAATATTCCGTTGTGACCTGTCCCGACGGGGAATGCCGCCTCCGGCGGCATTCCCCGTCCCTGAAGGTGCCCCCCGCCACGCAACCGCCAGATGGACGAAACAGCCACAGCGCAGAATAAAACCAATCATCCAATAGAATTAAATTAGAGAAATTAAAATATAATGCGCTGATATACAAATATTCCGCCGGGACTTGTCATTCGCCGTGATGCCTCTATTGAAAAGGCACCGTCGTTGAACTCGGCCCCATCTGTTGCGTCACTCCATTACATGCGCGGTCTTTGCCGCGACCATCGCCCTCTGGTGGCTGGCCAGCCTGTCCGGTTGGGTCAGCGCCTTCCTGCTGCCGGCGCCATCCACCGTTGCAAAAACGCTGGGCGAGTTGGTCGCATCGGGCGAGTTGGCCCGGCACAGCCTCGTCAGCCTGCGGCGCGTCGCATCGGGCTACGCGCTGGCGATTGCGCTCGCTCTCCCGCTCGCCCTGCTCTTCGTGGTCAGCCGTCCCTTGCGCACGACGATCGAGCCGCTGCTCGAATTCCTGCGCCAGATTCCCCCGCTCGCCCTGATGCCGCTGCTGATGCTCTGGCTCGGCATCGGCGAGACGCAGAAGATCGGCATCATCATCCTGTCCTGCTTTTTTCCGATCTTTCTGGGCGTGCGCGGCGGCTTCGCGACCGTCGACAGGAAGCTGATCGATGTCGGCACCGTCTGCGGCTTCTCGCGGGCCGAGATCATGCTGCGGATCGTCCTGCCCTCAGCCATGCCGGCCATCGTCGTCGGGCTGCGCATCGGCCTCGGCTATAGCTGGCGCGCCCTCGTCGGCGCCGAACTGATCGCCTCCTCGGCCGGGCTCGGCTACATGATCGTCGATGCCGAAAATCTCGCCCGCACCGATATCGTGCTGGCGGGCATCCTCGTCATCGGCGGGCTCGGCCTCCTGGCCGACCATGGGCTGCGCTTCGTCATCCGGCGCGCGGCGCCCTGGATCTCGGACGATCTTGAGATGGCCCGTGCTTGAACTGTCGGGCATCGGCCGCCGCTACACCGTCGATGGCAGCGAGGTCACGGCCCTCGCCGACGTCACGCTCGATTTTCCGCCGGGCTCCTTCACCACGGTGGTGGGGCGCAGTGGCTGTGGCAAGACCACGCTGCTGCGCATCCTCGCCGGGCTCGAGCCTCAAAGCGAAGGCACCATCCGGCGCGGAAGCGAAGGGACGCCCCGCATCGGCGTGGTGTTCCAGGAAGCGCGATTGATGCCCTGGCTGGACGTGCGCCGCAATGTCGGCTTCGGCCTGCGAGGCCGTCTGTCTGCGGGCGCGATGGAGAAGCGCTGCGACGAGGCGCTCGCACTGGTCGGCCTCGACGCCTTCTCCGGCGCCATGCCCGGCCAGTTGTCGGGCGGCATGGCGCAGCGCGTGGCGATCGCCCGCGCCCTCGTGCTGGAGCCGCAGCTTCTGCTGCTGGACGAGCCCTTCGCCGCCCTCGATGCGTTCACCCGCCGCGCCATGCAGAACGAACTCGTCGCGATCTGGCAGAGACGCCGGCCGACCATCGTCTTCGTCACCCATGACGTCGAGGAGGCGGTGCTGCTCGGAGAGCAGGTGCTGGAGATGCACGCCGGACGCGTCGTCGGCCACCAGGCCCTGAACCTGCCACACCCCCGGGACCCAACCGCGGCCGAAACTAACCTCCATCGCCGGCGCATTCTGGCTCGGCTGATGGCAGCCCCTCGCCCGTCCCGGCCGAACCGGCCTGAGACTCTTCCGGAGCCCGCCCCATGAAACTCTTCGCCGCCCTCGGCCTCGCCGCCGCCATGCTTCTCGGCCCGGCCGCAGCCGCCGACAAACCCAAAACCGTCCGCATCACCTATGTCACAGCCCCTTTCAACGTTCCCTCGATCGTGATGCGCGAGAAGGGCTTTCTAGACGAGGCCTTCGCGCCCTTCGGCATCAGGGTCGAGAACCCCGTCATCACCTCAGGCGCCCAGCAGACCCAGGCGATCGCGGCCGGCGAGATCGACATCGCCAGCGTGCTCGGCGGCACCTCGGCCATCCTGGCGGCCGCCAACGGTGTCCCCCTGAGGGTCGTCGCCGCCTATGCGCGCTCGCCTAAGGCCTATTTCCTGATGACGCGCGCCGATGGCCCCACCACGCTCGCAGGCCTCAAGGGCAAGAAGATCGCCGGGCCCAAGGGCACGGTGCTCAACCAACTCCTCGTCGCCGCGCTGGCCTCGCAGAAGCTGACGCTGGCCGATGTCGAATACATCAACATGGACCTTCCGGCCGCCCGCGCCGCCCTGCTGGCCGGCCAGGTCGATGTCGCGACGCTGGCCGGCGCCAATGTCACCCTGGTCGAGAAGGCGGGCGGCCGTGCGCTCGCCAGCGGCGACGGGCTGATCAAGCCCACAACCGTGATCGGCGCCCGCACGGGCTTTCTCGAGCAGCATCCCGACCTCGTCGACGCCTATTTCGCCGCCCATCGCAAGGCTCTGGACTTCATGGCCAAACATCCCGAGGAAGCGCTGGCGATCGCCGCCAGGGAGCAGAAGATCTCGCTCGAGGACGCCCGGGCCCAACTGCCGCTCTACGACTTCAATCCCACCATGACCGATGCCGACGTCGCAAACCTGACCGCCGATCAGAGCTTCATGATCGAGGCTGCCATGCTGCCCAAGGGCAAGGCGATGGACATCAAGCCGACACTGATCGCGCCCTCGGCTTTCACCCTGAAATGACCGCCTCGCCCCGGCGCGGCGGCCCTGCGGCCGGGGCGCGCTCGTCAAACCGGATCGGGCCATGAAACTCTCCCTTCTCGATCCGCTCGTCGTGCCCCGGGGATCGACCTCGGGCGGCGCCCTGCGCACGGCCGTCGCGATGGCGCAGCAGGCCGAGCGCTTGGGCTTCACCCGCTACTGGATCGTCGAGCATCACGACGTCGCCTTCGAGGCCAACCCGGCTCCCGAGGTCTTCGCGGCCGCGCTGGCGGGAGCGACGTCGCGCATCCGCATCGGGGTCGGCGGCGTCCTCCTGAACCATTACAGCCCCTACAAGGTGGCCGAGGCGCTGCGGACGTTGAACGCGCTCTATCCCGGACGCATCGATGTCGGGATCGGCCGCGCGACCGCCGGCCCGCTCGCCGATCGGGCGCTGCAGCGCCTGCGCGAGGCCGAGCTTCCCGACGACCACGCCGAGCATGTCGAGGAGCTGATCGGCTGGCTCGGCAACGACCTGCCCGCCTCCTCGCCTTTCCACGGCATCGGCATCATGCGCGACGAGCCGCCTGGCCCCCTTCCCTGGATCCTCGCTGTCAGCGAGGAGAGCGCGCGGCGCGCCGGCCGCCTCGGGCTCGGCCTCGCCTGCAGCGCTTTTCACAAGCCCGATCAGGCGCCGCATGCCATGGCCGCCTATCGCGAAGCCTTCCGTCCCTCGGCATACGCCGCCGGCCTTCCGGCGCCGCAATCCTTCATCGCGGTCCGGATCGTCCTCGGCGAGACGCTGGAGGAGGCCGAACGCCTCGCCATGCCGGTCCGCGCCGTCTTCCGCCAACGCCGCAAGCCCGAGCGCATCATGGTCGAGCGGCTGCCGACGCTGGACGAGGCCGTCGCGATCATGGGCGGCATGGTCGCGGCCGGAAACGAGGACTGGCCGGCCTTCCTCGTCGGCACGGCGGACAGCGTGAGAGCCAGGCTCCGGCGCATGGCCGACATCACCGGCGTGGGCGAATTCATGATCCAGGATTTCCTCGACGATCCCGCGCTTCGGCTGCGCAATTACGAACTGCTGGCCCGGGCCTTCGATCTCGGGGGAGCGGGCTGAGCCGGCCGGCGACGATCCTCCCGACATGACAGCCCGTTCATAATCGGTTAACCGGGCGCGTCCCTCGTTGCGCCCGGCCCGATGCTCTTTAATTCCTTCGCCTTCCTCCTCGCCTTCCTGCCGCTGGCGCTCGGCCTGCACTGGCTGGTCGAGCGTTTTGCGCCGCTCTGGCGGCTGCCGCTGCTGCTGGTGCTGTCGCTGGCCTTCTACGCCTATTGGGACTGGCGCTTCCTGCCGCTGCTGATGGCCTCGATCCTGGTCAACTGGCTGGTCGCGGAGGGCTTCCAGAAGACGCGCTCGGGCGCGCTGATCACGGCTGCCATCGTCGCCAACCTGCTCGTGCTGGCGCTGTTCAAATACTTCAACTTCTTCGGCGATCTCGCTGCGCTGATTCCGGGTCTGCCGGCGCCGAAGCTCGATCTCGCTTTGCCGCTGGGCATCTCCTTCTTCACCTTCCACCACGTCATGTACCTGACCGATCTGCGCCGCGGTCAGGCGCCGCGCTACGATCTCGTCCGCTACGGGCTCTACATCGCCTTCTTCCCGCAGGTGCTGGCGGGGCCGCTGGTGCGCTGGCGCGAGATCATGCACCAGTTCGACGAGCGGCCCTATCACCGGCCCGACGCCGCCGAGCGCTTCGGCCGCGGGCTCCTGCTGCTCACCGCCGGCCTCACCAAGAAGGTGCTGATCGGCGATCCGCTGGCCGAATACGCCAATCCGGTCTTCTCCGCCGCGGCGGCCGGCAAGGTCGTGACGGTGCTGGAGGCCTGGCAGGCGACGCTGGCCTTCACCTTCCAGATCTATTTCGACTTCTCCGGCTACACCGACATGGCGCTGGGGCTGGCCCTGCTGCTGGGCATCGTACTGCCGCCGAATTTCGAGACGCCCTATCGCGCAGCGAGCATCCAGGATTTCTGGCGCCGCTGGCACATGACGCTGTCGCGTTTCCTGCGCGACTATCTCTACATCGCGCTCGGCGGCTCGCGGCACGGCCTGCCCACCCAGGTCTGGGCGCTGTTTGCGACGATGGCGCTGGGCGGGCTCTGGCACGGCGCCGGCCTGACCTTCGTCGCCTGGGGCGCCGCCCATGGGCTGGCCCTGATCGTCGCGCTGTTCTGGCGCCGCGCCGGCTGGCCGATGCCGCCGCTGCTCGGCTGGCTGTTGACCTTCCTGTTCGTCGCCCTGTGCTGGGTGCTGTTCCGCGCCACGAGCTTCGAGGCGGCGATGACGATCTACAAGGGGCTCTTCGGCTTCGCCCCGCTCGGCACCGGCTTCAAATGGCGGGCGCTGCTGCCGGCCGCGGCCTTCGCGATCATCGGGCCGGCTGCCTGGGCGCTGGTCCACCGGCTCGCCCCGTCGCGCTGGCTCGCCGTGGCGGCGGGCGTGCTGTTCGTCCTTATCCTCTTCAAGATCGGCGAAGACGCCAATTATGAGTTCATCTACTTCCAGTTCTGACGCGGCGGTCGGCGCTTCGGCGGCGAGCGAAGCCCGCTGGGCTGGTTTCGCGCGCGCCTTCGCCGTCACGGCGCTGCTGGCGCTGCTCGGTACGCTGACGCTCGCCTGGCTGATCGACCCCTACGACACCGGCAACACCCCGCTGTCGCTGCGTGAGGGCGTGCGGCCGCAGGGTCCGCGCACCGCCGCCGCCAGCCGCGGCCGCGACCCCGCCTTCCTGGGCGCGATCTTCGGCAATTCCCATGTCCAGCTGCTCTCGCCCGAGCGGCTTCAGGCGCAGACCGGCATCCCCTTCGTCTCGCTGATCGCACCGGCCTCGGGCCCCAAGGAGGGGCTGGTCCTGATCGACTGGTATCTGCGCCACCGCCGCGAGCCGGCGCGCGCCGTCATCGTCGGCATCGACGATCTCTGGTGCACGGCCGATCCGGCGATGCCCAACGCCAAGCCCTTCCCCTTCTGGCTCTACAGCCGGGATCGCGCCGAATATCTCGTCGGCCTGTTGCGCTTCGACGTGCTGGAGGAGTTCCAGCGACGGATCGTCTACCTCCTGACCGGGCGCGGCGAGCGCGCGAGGCCCGACGGCTACTGGGACTACGAGCCCAACTACATCGGCATGGGCTACGACCGCGACCCGGCCAAGCGCGCTGAACTGGAACTGCCGGGTCCGAGCGGAGGCGGCAATGCGAGCGGCCCCTTTCCCGCCGTGCAGGCTCTGGAGGCCCTGATGCAGGCGGCGCCGAGCACGCCGCTGATCCTCCTGCGCCCTCCGGTCTATCGCAGCCTGCTGCCGGTGCCCGGCAGCGCGGAGGCCGCCGCCGAGGCCGGCTGCCGCGGCGCCTTCGCCTCGCTCGCTGCGCGCAGGCCCAACACCACGCTGATCGACTGGCGCCGCGACCGGCCGGAACTGCACGATCCGAATCAGTTTTTCGACCGCAGCCATTACCGGCAGCCGATCGCGCGGCTCATCGAGGCCGACATCGCCGCGGCCTTGAAGGCGATGCGCTGACGAGAGCGCCCCGCCGGTGGCTTCCGGCTCTCCGCAACGGCCGAAACTGCCCAGCCGGACCGCCAAAACCCGCCCCGCTGAAGAACGCGCGAGCGGCTCCCAATCCGATTGTGAGCGCCACCCGGCATCGCTATAAGGGCGCCAAATCGGCGGCCCTCCCACGGCAATGTCGGTGGGCGCCGGGGAACGACAACCAGAGAGTGCGCCTATGTCGAAGCAGATCATCCTCGACGCGGACTACAAGCCCAGCGACGACGAACCGTTCATGAACGACCGGCAGCGCGAGTATTTCCGGGGCAAGCTGCTCGCCTGGAAGGACGAGATCCTGAAGGAGGCGCGCGAGACCCTGGTGACGCTGCAGAGCGAGAGCGAGAACCACCCGGACATCGCCGACAGGGCCTCCTCGGAAACCGACCGCGCCATCGAGCTGCGCGCCCGTGACCGCCAGCGCAAGCTCATCGCCAAGATCGAAGCCGCCATCGCCCGCATCGACGACAACACCTATGGCTATTGCGAGGAGACCGGCGAGCCGATCTCGCTCAAGCGGCTCGAGGCCCGGCCGATCGCGACGCTCTCGCTGGAAGCCCAGGAGCGCCACGAGCGCAACGAGCGCGTCTTCCGCGACGATTGACGCGGCCGCCGCCCGACACCCGCGACCGAGCCCCGCCCGTCAGGAGCGGGGCTTTTTCATGGATCGCACCGCGCCGGGACCGGGGACCGGCTATCCTCGCCGCCCCGGCCCGGTCTATGATGCCCTTGGGGAAACGGCAGACGCAGCGATGCGTCGTTCCGGCGGCGGGGGATGAGCGTCATGTTGCGTCGGTTCGTTCGGTCAGGCCTGGCCGCAGTTTTGGCCGTCGGCCTCGGCGCCTGCGCCGGCGATGTCCGCGGCGTGCTGGTGCCGGTGACCAATCCCGCCGCCGATGCCAGCCGCGTCACCATGCTGGTCGCCACCACCCGCGCGCCAGACCCCGATGCCGGGCTGCTGTTCTCGGGCGAGCGCGGCACGCCGACCTTCGCCGAGATCACCGTCTCCCTGCCCGCCGAGGGGCGCCGCAAGGTCGGCGAGGTGCAATGGCCGAAAGCCCTGCCCGGCAACCCGGAGACCGATTTCGTCACCCTCAAGGTCGAGAAGCTCGACCAGAAGGGCGCCGTCTCCCGCTTCAACAAGGCGGTGCAGAAAGTGCCCAAGCGCCGCGTGATGGTCTTCATCCACGGCTTCAACAACCGCTTCGAGGACGCCGTCTACCGCTTCGCCCAGATCGTCCACGACTCCAAGGCCCAGGTCGTCCCGATCCTGTTCACCTGGCCCTCGCGCGGTTCGGTTTTCGCCTATGGCTACGACCGCGAGAGCGGCAATTATTCCCGCCGCGCGCTGGAGAACCTGTTCCAGGCGCTGGCGCGCGATCCCGCCGTCGGCGAGGTCTCGGTGCTCGCCCATTCGATGGGCAACTGGGTGACGCTGGAGGCCCTGCGCGAGATGTCGATCCGCAACGGCACGATCTCGCCCAAGATCGCCAATGTCATGCTCGCGGCGCCCGATGTCGATGTCGACGTCTTTCGCAGCCAGATCGCCGACATGGAAGGCCGCCGCCCGAAATTCACCCTCTTCGTCTCGCAGGACGACCGGGCGCTGGCCGTCTCGCGCCGGGTCTGGGGCAGCACGGCGCGCCTGGGCGCGATCGACCCCGAAGCCGAGCCCTGGCGCTCGCAGCTCGAAAAGGCCGGCATGACCGTCCTGAACCTGACCTCGCTGCGTTCCGGCGACCGGCTCAACCACGGCAAGTTCGCCGAAAGCCCCGAGGTGGTGAAGCTCATCGGCACGCGGCTGATCGAAGGCCAGCCGATCACCGACACCCGCGTCGGCCTCGGCGAGAAGGTGATGCAGGTCACAGCCGGCACCGCCCATGCGGTCGGCTCCGTCGCGGGGCTGGCGATCTCGGCGCCGGTGGCGGTCGTCGATCCCCACACCCGCCGCAACTTCGCCGACAAGACCGAGGCCGTCGGCCAGGCCCTGCGCGACGTCGGCGAGCATGTGGCGAGCGAGTGAGGCTCAGCCGGCCGGCACCTCGCCAGAGTGGGGCTCGTGGATCGGGCAGCCGTTCTGGCGCGCCCGCAGATCCTTCGACATCGCATAGGTCTGCCGGCGCGCGCGGTTGATGCCGCCGAGCGGCTGGTGCGCCGTCAGCGCATGCCAGACCGAGAAGGACATGCCGTCGTCGATCGCCGCCGAACGCGCCTCGCTCCAGGAGTCCTGCGGCTCGACCTCGACCCGCGCGACGGTGACGAAGGGGCTCTCCTCCTCCGGCCAGACCACCGAGGCATCCTCGATCGGCATGGTGGCGGCATCGGTGCGCAGCTGCACCCGGAACTCCCAGACGCCGCCCTGCGCATGGAAATGATCGATCAGGCTGTCGCGGATGCCGTTGGGACGGCCGGTCACGTCGAGCGCGGCATCGGTCAGCCGCGCGATTTCGTCAGAAGCCGGCGCCAGCGAGAACTTGGCGACATGGTCGCCATAGCGAAAGGGCGTCTGCGCGTAGTAGGTCTCGCCCAGCGGGTTCGTCATCGGATGCCCGCCCACCGACTTCAGCGTCGCGCTCTCGCCACCGACGGCTTCGATCACTTTCTCGATCCCGCGCGCCACTGCCGAGAAGGTCTTCTTCAGCGCCGGCACGCGATCGGTGGTCTTGGCGAGCAGCGACAGGCTCCTGGCGAAGCTCGCCGGGTCCGGAGCCAGGAAGGCGGGGCCGTTGACCATGACGAAGTCCTGCGTCGGCGCCTCCTCGGGCGCCAGGTGCGCGCCCTCGACCCCGATCACCTTCAGCGCCAGCCCGCGCGGCACCGTCACGCTGTCGTCGAGAATGTCGCCGGGATTGGTGGACAGGCGCAGGATCGCCTCATGGCGGCCGGGCGTCGCGAAGAGCCCCTGGGCATAGGGCCCCGGCAGCCCGTCCAGGACCGTGAACGTCCCGACCAGCAGCGCATGGCTCTTGGCGTGAACGGTCCGCAGGCCATGGCCGCCATGGGCGAAGGTGGTCTCGCCGATCATCCGCAGCGACGCTTCGAGATCGCGGATCGTCTGCACCTCGTCGGGCGCCGGCTGTTCCAGCTCGGGATGATAGGGAAGCGGTGCGAGGATCGGCTTCATCGGGCACTCCGAAAGGGCGGTGGTTCCTCAACCGCCTTTCGGGACGGCTTGTTCCCGCAGCCCCTCCCCACCTGGGCCGCCGACACGGGCTCGGCTCATGCAAACGGCCCCGCCCGGAGGGGCGGGGCCGCGAGAAAGGCGCAGCGCGATCGGCGCCGTGTTGGCCTTACGGCTTGGCGGGCACGCTCGACGAGCCGCCGCCGGCGGGGTTCGGCGCTGTGCCGGTCGGGCGCGTCGACGGCATGGTGCCCGAGGGCGCCATCGGCGGGTTGGAGGGCGCGCCGAGCGAGCCGCTGCCGGCCGGGTTGGCTGTCACGCCGGTCTTGGCGGTCGGGGCCACGGTGGCTCCGCCAGCCTTGGGCACGGGCGCCGTGTTGGTCGGGCGGTTGTTGTTGGGGGCATTGACCGGCGGCTGCGTCGACTGGGCGGCGACGACCATCGGGGCCAAGGCGAGAGCTCCGGCAAGCGTCAAAGTCTTGAGAATCATGGGTTTCATCTCCGTTGCTGCGGTTGTTGCGTTTCCCTTACTCAACCACTGTCGGTCCGGAGAGTTCCCCACAATTGCCGCCGGCCGCTGCGACCGTCTGACCCGCAGCGCGCTTGAGCGACCCGCATCGCACGCCAAATTCCCGCTTGCGCACGCACGCAGGCGCCATCAACGAGGGGCAGCGGAGCGCCGAGAGGCGCGTGGGTAGAGAATCCGCATCCGTTGAGCCAGGATGCGGCGCGGGCAGATTGAGCCACCCGCCGCACGCCCCCCGGCGCTCCGCTTGTCGGCGATTTTGGACTCCGGGCCGCGCTGATCGGGGCGAAGGCCAGCCTGCGCCGCGAGCCCTGGACGCCAGTTCCCCTCATCGGGTTGTCGCGCCGTCCGTCCAGGGACGAAGGCGTGAGCCACAAGACCTTTCCAGCGGGCTCCTCGCACAGGGGCCGCAGTACCCATGCAGACAAGCTTGCGCAGTCTGCATCACTCTAAGCGAAAGACGCCGCCGCGGGCGGCGGCTTTCGGCGGTGCCCCGAAGCCTCCCGGGAGTGGATCGTGACTCCACCCGCAGGCGCCGCGCCCATCCCCACCAACAACACACCTCCGGATGGCTGCCCCTCGGGGATGAGGTGGGGGATTATGGGGGGTGGCCGGGCGGGGATAAATTCTCTTTCAGCACATCGTATAGCGCGGACGATGAAGGCGCAGTTGGCGGCATTTTGTCCACAGCGGACGCCCGAAATGTCCGCTTTCCTGCAGTTCAACTTCGTCCGGACAGCATCGGCCCTCCGAGCGCAGGGCGAACGATCGCTTTAGATGCTTCCTCTCATTGCCCGAGCGTTTGGATCGCGTCGGGTGGCACTCCGGTTGTTGTCGGCGGCATCATGTCGACGCTACGTTGGCGGGCGACGGCGCGCAGGTCGCGGGGGGTGATGCCGAAGCGGTTCTTGAAGCTGCGGCTGAAATGCGCCTCGCTGCGGAAGCCGAACGAGAAGGCGATGGCGCTGAGTGTCTCGTCGGCGCGGTCGCCGCCATTGATGACTTCGTAGCAGCGCTGCAGCCTGCGTTCGCCGATATAGGCCTGGACGCCGCCATGCTCGGCAAAAACGCCATAGAGCACGCCGCGCGACACATTGAGGCGGGCCAGGAGCGTACCGACAGTGAGCCCGGGATCGGCCAGCGAGCGCTCGATCTGCCACTGCGCCCGGCCGAGCAGGTCGAGATCGGCCGGTGAGCGCTCCTCGCGCAGGCCATAGCCACCTTGCGAGGTGGCAAGTGCCATCTCGACGATCGCGGCTGCTGCGGCCTCTCCCTGAGTCACGGTCATGCCCGGCAGGGCCTCATAGACATCGCGCATCAGCTGCGCCAGCAGGCGCGTCAAAGGCAGGCTGGCCTCGGGCACGAGCCCATGCAGAGCGCGATCACGCAGGCCGTCGGGCATGACATTGCGCGGCACGGTCAGGGCCAGGGTTCGGTAAGGCGAGGTCTCGAATTCGAACGGCATGCCGAAATCGATGAAGCTGACATCGCCTTGCCTTGCGTGAAAGGAGCGCCTGCCGCAGCTGCCTTCATAGCTGCCTTCCAGATGCAGCGAGATGTTGACGTGGTCGACGCCGGTGCGCGCCACATCCTCGCCGCTGCGGACAAGCTTGTTGGCATGAGAGCTGGTCGACAGGCTCAGCATGAAGCGACCCAGCATGTAGAGGTCGGTGGAGGCGTGGAACGCGGGCGCATCCTCCGGGTCGACGAGTTCCGCGCTGCAGGCGAACGTGAGGTGATGCTGCCAGGCCTTGAACGAGGCCCCGTCCGGGCTCGGGGGCAGCACGATCGCAATCTGCGGGCGACCGAGGACGTCCTCGCACGGCGCGGCCGCGACCTGTGCGGCGCGGGCATCCTGCTTCCGGTCTTGATCCGTCATGGGCGGGTTGTCCTCAGCATCGACGGCAGGGTCGCCATCGGACGCATCCATATCGAAAGAGCGAAGGGGGCGCCGTCAAGCCGCCATGACAAGCCCCGCAGAACGGCATGTCGCTCAAGGGCGACATCAGACAGAGCCACAAAACATCAAGGAATTGCGGACGCGGCGTCAATGCGGTTCCCACCGATCCCTCTATCCTCCTGGCCACTGTGCTTCGATCCAAGCCGTCCTCAGCGGTGTCGAGGCTGCTGGGGGAATCGATGGGCAACCGGCTGAAGCATGTGTTGGGCGGGACCACAGCTCTGGCGGCGCCGCTGATGGCCGTCGCGCTGGGCCTGACGCATACGTCACTGGCCCATGCTGATGGTGGGAGAGGCGGCGACATTCTGGGTATCCCTGGCACGGGCGGCGTCGGTGGCGTCGACAATATTACGATCAATGGCAATGGCGGTAATGGTGGCAATGGCTCAACAAGCTTCACCGGTGGTGGTGGCGGTGGCGCGGGCGCCGTCGCCGGTGGAGCGGGAGGCGCCTCCGGCGGCGACGGTGGAGCGGGAGGGACGGGCGGCGTTCACGGCAATGTTGGTGTGGGGCTCCCGGCCAGCGCCACGGGTACCCCCGGCAATGCAGGGTCTGACGGTGTCACAGGTGGCGGTGGCGGTGGAGGTGGTGGTGGCGGTGCGGGCGGCTATGGTGCGGTTGTCACGGGCGCGGGAGCGGTTGGAACCATTGCGGGCGTAATACGGGCGGGCGATGGCGGCTCCGGCGGCGTCGCTGGAATTGTTGACCAAGGCGGCTCCGGCGGCTCCGGCGGCATTGGCCTGATCTTCACCGATGTCGGCGCGCCGAGCACGGTTACCGTCAACGGAACCATTGAGGGTGGCAATGGCGGGGCGGCAGGGAGCGGGGGCTTCGGTGGGCCTGGCGCGCACGGCGCGGGCGGGGCCGGCATCATCGGCTCCCAGCTCAACCTGACCATGGGCGTCGGCGGGACGGTGACCGGCGGTCTCTCGGGCGATGGCGTGACGCGTGCCGATGCGGTGAGGTTCACCGGCGGCAGCAACAGCATCACCTTCCTCGGCACGACATCGGGGCTGCTCGGCGACATCGGCAATTTCGGCGACGATCTGACACTTCGAACCACGGGCAGCGTGACTGTCGCCAACCGGATCACCGGCACCGGCCGACTTGTGATGCCCGGTCCCGGAACCGTCACCCTCTCGGCCGCCAACACCTACTCCGGCGGCACGACCTTCCAGGGTGGCGTCACCCGCATCACCGACATAGGCGCCCTGGGCACGGGCCGGGTCGATTTTTCCGACGGTCGCCTGAACAGTGTCGTGACCGGAACCTTCAGCAACGACATCCAGATCGTGAGTTCGTCGTCCGGGGCCATATCGGCATCGACGGGGCAGACCCTGACGCTGACAGGCAGCATCAACGCAGGCAATTCGAGTCTGCGCTTCGGCCATGTGACGGATAACGGGACAGTGATCCTCAACCCGTCTTCTGTAACGATGTCGGACACGTTCCTGTTTCTCGATGGCGGCACCGTCAGGTTGGGAAGCACCGGGGCCCTCGTGACCGACGGCGCGACGACGTTGATCGACATCGCCGCAGGCGCCACGCTCGATATCAATGGCAACGCGCGCGTGCATAACCTCCAGGGCAGCGGCACCATCACCAATGACAGCGGCGCGGCTGCCTCGCTGATCGTCAACAACTCAACGGCGTCGACCTTTTCGGGTGCGGTCCAGGACGGGCTGAGCCGGACGTCCCTAACCAAGACCGGCGCCGACATCCTGACGTTGTCTGGCGCCAACAGCTACAGCGGCGCGACGTCAATCACTGACGGCACGCTGCGGGCGGGCGCGATCAACAGCCTGTCCTCGGCTTCGGCCTTCACCATCGGCACCGGCACGACGCTGGACCTCGCGGGCTTCAACCAGACGATCGGCTCGCTTTCGGGCACAGGCGCGGTGACGCTGGGCGCAGCGACGCTGACGGCCGGCGGTGACGGCAGCAGCACAAGCTATTCAGGGGTACTTTCGGGCTCGGGATCGCTCACCAAGGCGGGTGCGGGCACCCTCACGCTAGCGGGGATCAACAGCTACAGCGGCGCGACCTCCGTCACCGGCGGAACGCTGCTCGTCAACGGCTCGATTGTGTCCTCGTCGGGCGTGACGGTCGGTGCGGGCGCCTCGATCGGAGGCTCGGGAACACTGCCTTCGCTGACGGTGAACGGCACGCTCGCGCCGGGCAACTCGCCGGGCACGCTCACCGTCAATGGCAATCTCGTTCTGGGGGCCGGATCGCTCTACATCGCCGAGGTCCAGGGCGCGGTCTCCGATCGGGTCAACGTCACCGGCACGGCTGCGCTTGCCGGAACGCTGCGGATCGCGCCGCTGGGCGGGGCTTATCTCTTCGGCAATCCCTATACGCTGCTGGCGGCGGCGGGCGGGCTCGGTGGTACGCGTTTCGGCACGGTCGACACCAGCGCGTCTTTCGGGGACGGGATCACCAGCACGGTGAGCTACACCGGCACCGACGTTCAACTGGTCCTGACGCCCAAGCCGCTGACGCCGATCGTGGTTGCGCCGGTCACGCCAACCACCCCCAGCTTCGGTCTGGCGGCCCCGCGCAATGCGGCAGCGGTCGCCTCCGGCATCGACGCCGCGGTCGCCGCCGGGGCCAATCCCTCTGCACTGTTTGCGATCTACAACCTGCCGGCCGCCGCGATACCTGGGGCTGTGAACCAGCTTTCAGGCGAGGTCCACACAGCTGCGCCTGCCATGGCCAACAGCGCGGCGGGACAGTTCCTCGGCACGATGCTGGACGGTTCGGGCGCTGGCCGGCTCGCCGGTGCGCACGGCGGACCCTCGGGCACGGCCGGCTTCACCGCCGATCTGCCTTCGCGCCAGGACGGGCCGGGCCGCGCCAGCTTCGATCCCGCGCGCTTCTCGCTCTGGGGGGCGACCTTCGGTTCGACCGGACGCAACGATGGCGACCGGGCGACCGGCTCGGCCAGCCGCAATCTCTCCGATGGCCATGTCGCTGTGGGCGCCGATATCCGGCTGGGCAGCAACACGGTTGCGGGCGTCGCGGTCGCCGGCGGCCAGTCGCGCGCCTCGCTGTCGGGGGGGCTCGGCAAGGCGGAGGCCGATGTCTTCCAGGCCGGCCTCTATGGCCGCACCATGATCGGTACTTTGAACGTCGGCGCGGCGCTGGGCTATTCCAGACTCGACACCGACACCACCCGCGCCATCCCCGCGCTCGGCCGAAGCGGCGTCACCGCATCCTATGCCACGCAGGCCTGGAGCGGGCGCATCGAAGCGAGCCTGCCGGTCGCGACGTGGTACGGCATCACACTCTCACCGCTGGCCGCCTTCCAGGCCGTGCGCGCCAGCAGCCCGGCCGCCATCGAGCGCGACGCCAGTGGCCTGGTCGCCGGCACGCTGACGCTGGGCAGACGCTCCGATATGACCAGCCGCAGCGAACTCGGCATGCAGGTCGATGCCAACCTGACCATCGGCGCAACACCGGTCACCGGCTTCGTGCGCGCCGCCTGGGCGCATTACCACCAGCGCGACGCGGATCTCGCCGCTTCGATCAATGGGCTGCCGGGAGCGCGCTTCTCAGTCGCCGGCGCGCGGCCGGACCGAAATGCCGCGCTGATCGCAGCTGGGCTCGATATGAAGCTCAGCCGCAACGTCAGCCTCGGTGCTCGCATCGATGGTGAGATGTCGGAGAACACGCGCCGCATCGGTGGGACAGCCCAGCTGCGCGTGAGCTTCTGATCGAAGCCTGACCTTGGCGAAGGTCGGGTTTGAGGCAGCAGCGTGATGACTGGTTGTGGCGCCTCCCCCCTCCCTCCCCCAAGCAAAAAAACCCCGCCTCGGGAGAAGGCGGGGCTTTCTGTCGGCCGCTCGCCCTGAAGGCTTGGGGAGCGTGGCGGGGCGGCCGGTGGGGTGGCGGCTCGGGGGAGACCGCCTGCCGGCGGGCGCGGGAAGATGCGGGGAGCGTTCCGCGCCGGCCGGGATGGGGAAACGGGTCGGTGAGATCCTTCGTGAGGGGCTTGGGACCGTCATCCCGGGCTTGCCCCGGGATCCATCGGAGCGCTCCGGAGCTCTCCGATGGATCCCGGATCGGCGCTGCTTCGCAGCTTGTCCGGGATGACGGCGCGGTTGCGTTTCCAGGCGGCAGGCGCCCTAGAACGGCAGCAGGATGTCCATGACCTGCTGGCCGTAGCGCGGCTGCTGGACGTCGGTGATCTGGCCGCGGCCGCCATAGGCGATGCGGGCCTGAGCGATCTTGGTCGATTCGATGGTGTTGTCGCTCTCGATGTCCTCGGGCCGGATCACGCCGGCGACGATCAGCTCGCGCACCTCGAAATTCACCCGGATCTCCTGCTTGCCCTCGATCACCAGATTGCCGTTGGGCAGCGTCTGCGTGACGACCGCGGCGACGTTCGTCGCCAGCGTCTCGGAGCGGTTGACCGACCCCGCGCCCTCGCTCGAGGCGGCGGAATCGAGCTTGAGCAGCGAGCCGGCGCTGGCGCCGTCCGGCAGGAACTTGTCGAGCTTGTTCTCGAAGCCGAAGGCGTTGTCGGCCCCGACATCCTCGCCGTTCTTGCGGCTGCGCTTGGTCGTGTTGTTGAGCTGCGCCTTGTCGGTGACCTTGACCTTGACGGTGACGAGATCGCCGACGAGCCTCGCCCGCTGGTCCTTGAAGAAGGCGCGGGAACCCGTGCGCCAGAGCGAGTTCGGCGCGTAGGAGGCATGCTCCATCGCCGGCATCGGCATCTGCACGGGCTTGTAGCCCTTCGTCGCCGTCGGGTCCTCGATTGGCGAGAGCGCGGGCGCGGCGCCGACATTGGCGAGCCGGTCGGCGGCACCGCAGGCGCTGAGCGAGACGCCCAGCAGCAGCAGGCCGGCGAGGCGCGCCCCGCTGCGGAGTTTGGTGCGGGGGGTGGGGTTCGACAGGATGGTCATGGCACTCGTCCGGTTTCCGGAGAACATCAGGGGGCGCTGGCGACGCGGCCGGCGGAGGCGGCCTGGATCGAGATCCGGCCGGGCCCGCTCACCGTGCCGTGCAGCACGCGCTTGGACTGGGGGTTGGTGACGCTGACGACGTCGCCCATCGCGCCGGCCTCTCCGGCCCGTCCGCGCATGGTGATGGTCAGCCCGCGGGATTCGTAGACCAGCGTGACGAGGTCGCCCTTGGCGACGATCTCCTCGCGGCGCAGATCGCCGCCCCGCAGCGGCGCGCCGGCCATCAGCGCGCGGGTCGCGACCTTGTCGATGGCGACGCGCGGGTCGCCGATCAGGTCGTTCATCTGGCCTTCGCGCGGGCGGCGCTCCACCAGGACATCGGCCTTGTCCAGCGTCTCGCCGCGGGCAATCGCGCGTCGCGGCACCACGACCTCGATGGTCTCGACGAGCTGGCCGGCGATGCGGATCGGCTTGAGGCGCAGCGCCATGCTGCCGGGGACCGAGACCCGCGCCTGCAGGCGCCGGGTGCGGGCATCATAGGCGAGATCGGTCACCACGGCCTCGCCCGTCAGTTCGGGCTCGACCGAGATCGAGGGGGCACCGCCGTCGATGGTCAGGGCGAAGGCGCGCGCATCGACGCCGTAGCGCTCCTGCAGCCCGGTCTTCACGGCCTCCTCGATGTCCGACGCCATGATCCGCCGCGCCGCGCGGGTGACGACAACCTGCGCCTGGCCGGCGCTCTCGAGCTCGGCGACGGAGGCGAGGATGCCGGCCCCGCGCGCCGCCTCGACGATGCGCGCGACCTGGATCGTGCCGGTCTCGCCCAGCGCAGGCGCCCGGAAAGCCGGCGTCTGGGCCGCCTCGGGGGGAAGCCCCGCGATCAGGTCGCCGAAGGAGACGAGATCGCGCGACAAGGTGAGGTCGGAGCGCAGCTGCAGGCGGCGCGGCTGGGCCGGCACCGCCGCGACGGGGGCCGGGCCGGAGCCGGCCGCCAGCGCGGCGACCGCGATTCCCGGGCGGGCCGGAGACGGAGCCTGCGCGGCGGCGGCCTGGGCGCCGATGAGCAGCGCGGCGGCGAGCGAGAGGTGGAGCATGGAGCGGGTCATGAGCGTCAGCCTCCCGATCAGCCGCGGAACATCGAAGTCGTCGCCGACATCATCTGGTCGGCGGCGGTGATGACCTTGGAGTTCATCTCGTAGGCGCGCTGCGCCGCGATCAGCGAGGACAGCTCGGTGACCGCCTGGACGTTGCCCTCTTCGAGATAGTTCTGCTGCAGCGTGCCGAAGCCCTCGCCGCCGCCGAAGCCGTCGATCGGCTGGCCCGAGGCCGCCGTCTCGATGAACAGGTTGTCGCCGATCGATTCCAGGCCGACCTTGTTGACGAAGCGCACGAGCTGGATCTGGCCGATCTGCTGCGGCGCCGCCTGGCCCGGCAGCGACACCTCGACCGTGCCCTGCGCGTTGATGCTGACGCTGGTGGCGTTGTTGGGCACCGTGATGCCCGGCTCGACCTGGTAGCCGTCGCGGGTGACGAGCTGGCCCTGGGAATCGAGGTCGAAGGAGCCGTCGCGGGTGTAGGTCGTGCGGCCGTCGGGCATGCGGACGCGGAAGAAGCCCTCGCCCCGGATGGCGAGATCGTACTGCTTCTCGGTCGAGGACAGGTTGCCTTGCGTCATCACGCGGCCGGTCGAAACCGTCTTGACGCCGGAGCCGACGAAGGTGCCGGCGGGAACCTGCGTGTTCTGGTCCGAGGTCGCCGTGCCGGCGCGCCGGAAGTTCTCGTAGAGCAGGTCCTGGAAATGGACGCGCTGGCGCTTGTAGCCGGTGGTGCGGACGTTGGCGATGTTGTTGGAGATGACCTGGACGTTGAGTTCCTGGGCCATCATGCCGGTGGCGGCAGTCTGAAGGGCGCGCATGGCTTAAAGCTCCTGTCCCGGATCAGGCCTGCTGGTCGGCAAGGCGCGAAATCGCCTTGCTGCGCAGCTCATCGGCCTTCGACAGCATGTTGGCGACGCTCTGATAGGAGCGCTGAACCTCCATCAGGCGGGTCATCTCGATCACGGCCTTGACGTTCGAGCGCTCGACCGCGCCGGGCTCGAGCCGGGCCTCGGGCCCCGCCGGCAGCGGCGGCGTGGCCGAAGCGAACAGGTTGGCCCCTTCGCTGCTGAGCAGGCGGGCATCGGCGAAGCGCACCATGCGCAGCTTGCCGCTCTGGCCCTGATCGGTGGAGACCGTGCCGTCGGGCGCGATCCGCGGGTTGCTGTCGGACGCGCCGAAGGTGATCGGCCCGCCATCGCCCAGCACCGGCTGGCCCGATTGCGTCACGAGCTGGCCCTGGGCGTTGATGTCGAGCGAGCCGGCGCGGGTGTAGCGGTCTCCGCCCGGCGTCTGCACGACCAGGAAGACATCGCCGCGCAGCGCCACGTCGAGCGGGTTGCCGGTGCGCTCGACGGCGCCCTGCGACAGGTCGATCGGCGTGCCCTTGTCGACGACGAAGGACAAAGGCTTGTCGGCCGGCTTGAAGCTGTCGGCGCTGGCCTTGGGCATGATGAATTCGTTGAAACGCGCCGAGCGCGTCTTGAAGCCGTTCGTGCTGACATTCGCCATGTTGTTGGCGATGACATCCAGCTCCCGCGCCAGAGCCATCTGGCGCGACAAGCCGACGAGAAGCGCGTTCTCCACGGCATGATCTCCCGATCGTCGTTCCGCGGCCGTTTCGACGCTCCCCAGCGCAGCGGCCACACCATCGGTCCGCAAGCGCCATGCCAGCGTGGTTAATCGCGATAAATCACTGTTTTTGCTGATCATTCATGTTGCCCGGCATCGCGCCCCACCCTGCAGACAGCGTCCGGCCGGCAAGATCGACCCGGCAGATTTTGCCCTCCTTAACGACGCGTTAACCGTGACTGTTCAGGGTGTTCCCTGAGGTCCGCACAGACGTGCGGCCGTCGCGAATCCGGGGCAGGCAGGCGATGGCGAAGAAGCCCAAGACCGACGAGGACGGCGCGCCCGCGGAGGGCGCGGCCGAAGGCGGCGGCGGCAAGAGCAAGAAGAAGCTGATCATCATCGTCGCCGGCGTCTTGCTGCTGGCGGGCGCCGGGGGCGGCGGCTGGTTCTTCTTTCTGAAGAAGCCCTCGGCCGAGCAGATCGCCGCGGCCGAGGCGGCCAAGAACGCCAAGAAGCCGGTCGCCTTCATCGAGATGAAGGACATGATCATCGGCATCACCGGCGGCCCCCAGCAGGAGCGCCAGCCGATGATCAAGATCAAGGTCGTGCTCGAGACCGCGGACGCCAAGATCTCCGACGAGATCAAGCCGCTGCTGCCGCGGGTCGAGGACGCCTTCCAGGTCTTCATGCGCGAGTTGCGGCCCTCCGACCTCGAAGGCTCGGCCGGCATGTACCGCCTGAAGGAAGAACTGCTGCGCCGCGTCAACGTCACGGTCTTCCCGGCCAAGATCGATGCGGTGCTGTTCAAGGAACTGCTGATCCAGTGACCCGGCCGAGCCGGAGTCCAATGACGGAAGCGACGACAGTCCCATGAGCACGAGCGATCGCGACAACGCCGGCGCGCCCCCCAAGGACGAGCCCCTGAGCCCGGAGAGCATGGCGGCCGAATGGGCCACCATGCCCGAGCCCGTCGAGGAGGAAGGCGAGCCGGAAGGCGGTACCGACCGCCTGATGAGCCAAGAAGAAATCGACACGATGCTCGGTTTCTCGCTCGGCGACGACAAGAACGAGCGCAACGGCATTCAGGCGATCGTCGATTCCGGCTCGGTCTCCTATGAACGCCTGCCGATGCTCGAAATCATCTTCGAGCGTCTCGTCCGCCTGCTCACCACCAGCCTGCGCAACTTCTTCACCGACAACGTCGAGGTCACGCTGGAGAGCATCCGCTCGGTGCGCTTCGGCGACTATGTCAACTCGATCTCGCAGCCGGCGATGCTCTCGGTCTTCAAGGCCGAGGAATGGGACAATTTCGGACTGGTCACGATCGAATCGGCCCTGATGTACTCGATCATGGACACGATGTTCGGCGGCAAGCGCGGCCAGCCGGCGCCGCGTGTCGACGGGCGGCCCTTCACCTCGATCGAGATCCGGCTGATCCGCCGCGTCATATCGCTGGTTCTCGGCGATGCCGAGGCGGCCTTCAAGCCGCTCTCGCCGGTGACCTTCACCATCGACCGCATCGAGTCGAACCCCCGCTTCGTCTCGATCTCGCGCCCCGCCAACGCCGCGATCCGCGTCGAGCTGAAGTTCGACATGGAAGGCCGCGGCGGCGCCCTCCACATCATCCTGCCCTATGCCACGATCGAGCCGATCCGCGATCTGCTGCTCGAAAGCTTCATGGGTGAGAAGCTCGGGCGCGATCCGATCTGGGAGAACCACCTCGCGACCGAGGTCTGGCAGACCGAGGTTCCGGTGACCTGCGTGCTGCACGAGGCGCAGATGCCGCTAAAGCGGATGATGAAGCTCGAGATCGGCGACACGCTGATGTTCGATGCCCGCCCCGATTCCTTCGTCTCGCTGCGTTGCGGCGACTTCGTCGTGACCGACGGTCGCATCGGCCGGGTCGACGACAAGATCGCGGTCCAGGTCGTCACCCCGCTGCGGCGCTCCAAGACGACCATCGCCGCCTTCGACTCCAACCAGCACGGCCAGAACTCCTGACAGGCGTATCCAGATGACGATCACCCTCATCGCCGACGTGCTGGTCGCCAGCCTTCTCGTCGCCACCATCATCACCTGCTACGTGCTGACCAAGCGCATCGAGCGCCTGAAGGCCGACGAGGCCGGCATGCGCCAGACGGTGGGCGCCCTGATCGCCGCCACCGACACCGCCGAACGCGCCATCGCCGGCCTCAAGAACACGCTCGGCGACTGCGACCGCACCCTGGCCGAGCGGCTGCAGACCGCCGAGCGCTATGCGGCCGATCTCGCCGCCCAGATCGAGGCAGGGCAGGACGTAATGGACCGCATCGGCCAGATCGTCAGCGCCGCGGCGCTGGTCGCGCCGAAGGCGCCCGAGGCCCCCGCCCCCGTCGAGCCGGCTCCGGTCGCGCGGCTGGCGAGCGCCGCCCAGTCGGCCGCCGCCATCCGCGCCCGCGCCGCGCGCCGGCTCGAGGGCCACGCCGCGTGATCGAACGGCCCCGCCTGCTTCCGGCCGTCATCCTCGGCGCCATGGGTCTCCTGGCGCTGAAGCTGCTCGCCTGGACGTCGGAGCCCTACCCCGGAAAGATTCCGGCCAGTTCGCCGTTTCTCGCCTCCGACACGACGGCCAAGCCACCCGCCAAGCCTGCGGAGCGCGCCAGGATCGAGGAGCCCGCCAAGCCGGACAAGGAGGTCTGGGCCCTGGCCAAAGTCATCGCCCACGCCCATTCGCCCGACCTCCCCCTGCTCGACCCCGAGACGACGGGCTCGGTCGACAAGCCCGATGCCAAGAAGGACGCGGAAAAGGCCGAGGCCGAGGCCAAGGAGGAGGCCGCCCGCGCTGCGAACCCGCTGAACAAGGCCGGCATCATCAACGGCGTGGCGGCCCCGACCTCGCCGGCCGAGAAGGCATTGCTGGAGCGACTGGGCGCGCGCCGCGAGGAAATCGAGTTGCGCATGCGCGAGCTCGAGATGCGTGAGCGGCTGCTCGACACCGCCGAGAAGAAGCTCGACAGCCGTGTCGGCGATCTCAAGGACCTCGAGACCAAGGCCGGCCTCGGCGGAGCCCCCAAGCCCGCGGGCGAAGAGGCCAAGGCGATCAAGAACCTCGTCATCATGTACGAGGCGATGAAACCCAAGGATGCCGCCCGCGTCTTCGATCGTCTCGGTCTCGACGTGCTGGTGCCGGTCGTCCAGCAGATGAACCCGCGCAAGATGTCAGAGGTCCTGGCCGCGATGGCGCCAGACCGGGCCGAAAAGCTGACGGTGGCGCTCGCGACGATGGCCCGCACACCGGTCGCGGCCGGCCCGTCGCTGGACGCCGCCGCCCTCCCCGGCACCGAACTGCCGGCGATCGCCCCCGCTCCGCGGCGGCGCTGATCCGCCGCACCGGGCGCGCGGGCGCCTTTAACCCTGCATTATCCTTGACACGCTAGCGTCCGGCGATCGGGGCGGGCTGTCCGGCCGGCTCCGACCATGTCGTGTTGCGTGAGTGTCCGGCTTTGCGTCTCCCGCGTTCCCTCGCCTTCGGCATCGGCCTTACGGCCCTCGCCGCCGCCGCCGGCCTCGGCGCGCCGGCGCTCGCGGCGAACGCGACCCTGCGCGGCGACGTCATGCAGCCTGGCTTCGGCCGCCTGTCGCTGACCTTCGATGAACCGACGCCGACGCGCATCCGCGTTTCCAACGGCGTGCTGGTGGTGGCCTTCGGCACGAGCGTGAAGGTCGATGTCGCCAGAATCGCGCGCGAACTGCCGGCCTATGTCTCCATCGCCCGGGTCGATCCGGACGGGCGCGGCCTGCGGCTCGCCCTGACGCGGCCCTATCGCGCCAATCTGATCGAGGCGGGCGAGCGCGCCTTTATCGATCTGCTGCCCGAGAACTGGCAGGGCCTGATGCCCGGCCCGCCGCCCGAGGTCCTCGCGGACATCAGCGAGCGGCTGCGCGTCGCCGAGGCCAAGGCCCGCGAGGCTGCCCGTGCCGCGCTGCAGTCGCGCAAGGCCCTCGGCCTGCGCAGCGCCAGCCTGCCGACGCTGGAGCGCCTGATCTTCGACGTGACGCCGGAGACGACCCTCAAGCCGGAGCTGGCCGACGGCGAGCTGAAGCTGACCTTCGACCGGGCGATGACGGTCGACCCGGCCGCCATCCGCAACGCCCTCCCCGAGGGCATCGGCCTGCGCAGCCATGAGACGACCGCCGACGCCACGACGCTCGCCCTGAAGGTGCCGAAGGACTGGAAGGTCCGCAGCTTCCGCGACGAGGACGGGCTGCTGCTCGACCTGCTGAAGCCCGCCCCGCCCCCGGCCGCGACGCTGGCCCAGCCTGCCGGCCCTGACCCCCAGCCGGTGCCCACGCCGGCAGCCGTGGCTCCCGCACCGGTCGAGAATGCCCCTGCCCCGGCGCAGGCGGCTCCGGCTGCCCCCGCACCCGCCGCTGTCGTCGCGCCGCTGGTCGATCCCGAGCCTCAGCCGGTCAAGATCATGGCCAACGGCACGAGGCTCGATTTCCGCTTCCCCCGCCGGACCGGTGCGGCCGGCTTCGTCGAGGGAGGCCTGGCGACACTGGCCTTCGACACGCGCGACACCATCGACCCCGCGGACCTGAAAGGCCTGCTGCCGCAGATCATCGAAGATGCGACGGTCACCCGCGAGGGCCGCGTCGTGCTGGTGCGGCTGCGCCTTGCCGGACAGCCCCTGACCCGGCTCTTCGACGACGCCACGACCTGGTCGCTCGCCTTCGGCGAACAGGGCGGCAAGCCGGCGGAGCCGCTGGCGCCGGCCCGGACGATTGACGACCAGGGCCATACCGTCGTCGCGGTGCCCCTGCGCGGCATGACCGGCGTCCACTGGCTGGAATCCGGTCCCTCCGGGCTCCCGATGGCCGTGGCGACGGCGACCGGTCCTGTCCGGGTGACCGCGAAGCCCTACCAGTTCGTCGAGTTCGGCCTGGCGCCGACCGTCCATGGTGTCGTCGTCATCCCCCGGGCCGACGACGTTCTCGTGCGGGCCGGCACGGAGCAGGTTCGCATCGGGCGCAGCGGCGGCCTGACCGTCTCGCTGGACGTGGCCGCCCCGGACACCACCGCCGAGGCGAAGGCCGCGGAAGCTCGCACTCCCCTGCTCGACCCGGAGCAGTGGAACAAGCTGGTCGTCGGCACGGTGCGCGAGCAGGAGCGCGAGCTGATGCGCGAGATCGCGGGCGCGTCGCGCGCCCGCAAATCGGAAACGCGCCTGACATTGGCCCGCTTCTACGCCGCCAACGGCCTCCTGCCGGAAGCCAAGGGCCCGCTCCTCGCAGGCATGGCGGACGATCCCGCGCTGCGCGCCAACCGCGAGGCCCTGTTCCTCAAGGGGCTCATCGCCGCCCGCATGCACCGCCATAAGGACGCCCTCGCCGCCTTCGACGCGCCGGCGATCAAGGACGACCCCGAGACCGGGCTCTGGCGCGCGCTGGTCGATCAGAGGCGCGGTCTCCATGCTCCGGCCCTGGCCGGCTTCCGTCGCGGCGATGCGATACTCAATGACTATCCCGTCGACCTCCAGGCCGAGTTGCGGCTCGCCAAGGCGCGTTCCGCCCTGGCGTTGCAGGACATGGCCGTCGCCGAACGCGAGATCGGGCTCCTCGGGGCATTGCCGCACGACGCGGTCGACCAGGAGGAACTCGCCCTGCTGCGGGCCATGCTAGACGATGCCGCGGGCCGTCCCGACAACGCGCTCGCCGGCTACAAGCCGCTCTTCGAGGCGCGCAGCCGGCCCGTCGCGGCGGAGGCGCAGCTTCGCGCGGTCAAGCTCGTCCAGGCGGAAAAGCGCGCCGATATCGGGCCCGACGAGATCCTGGCGCGGCTGGAGACGGTGTCGATCATCTGGCGTGGTGGCGAGCTCGAGATCGAATCCCTCGCCGAGCTCAGCCGGCTCTATGCCGATGGGCAGCGCTGGCGCGACGCGTTCCAGGTGGCACGGCGCGCGAGCGAAACCTTCCCCGATCATCCGCTCACGCGGCGCATGCAGGACGAGACGGCCCAGCGCTTCGCCGAGCTGTTCACCGGCTCCGGCCTCGACAAGCTGCCACGCATCGAGGCGCTGGCGCTATTCTACGACTTCAAGGAGTTCCTGCCGATCGGCCGGCGCGGCGACGAGATCACGCGGCTTCTCGCCGACCGCCTGATCGGTCTCGACCTTCTCGACCAGGCCAGCGAGATCCTGCGCTACCAGATCGAGCGGCGCCTCAGCGGCGCGGCCCGCTCGACCGTCGCGGCGCGTCTGGCCATGGTCAGCCTGATGAACGGCAAGCCCGCCGACGCGATCCGCGCGATCAGCACGACACGCCTCGTCGAGCTGCCCGCCGACGTCAAGCGCGCCCGCCTTCTGCTCGAGGCCAAGGCCCTGTCGGATCTCTCGCGCACCGACCAGGCGCTCGATCTGCTGGAGGTCGAGCAGGGCCCAGAGATCGACCGTCTGCGCGCCGACATCTACTGGACCGGACGGCGCTGGCGCGAAGCCGGTGAATCGCATGAGCGCATCCTCGGCGAGAGCTGGCGCGGCGAGACACCTCTGACCGACAGCCAGCGGGCCGATGTGATGCGGGCCGCCATCTCCTATGTCATGGCCGAAGAGGGGCTTTCCCTCGACCGGCTGCGCAGCAAGTTCGCGACCAAGATGGCGCAGAGCACCGATGCGCGGACCTTCGCCTTCGTCACCGGGGCCAACCGCACCAAATCGGCCGACATTCGCGAAATGGCCCGCGCTGCCGCAGCCGCCGGCGCCGACACCCTGTCGGACTTCATGCAGGCCTATCGCGAGCGCTACCCGGCCTATTCGGCAGCGCCGCGCCAGAAGAAGCCCGAAGCCGCGGCCGAACCGCCGGCGCCCGAGGCGTCGCCCGCGCCGACACCGGCTGCAGCGGGCGCGCCGCCCGCCGGAACGCCGCCGGCTCCCGGGCGGAGCTGAGACGGAGTCCGCCCCTCAGCCGCCGTAACTCTTCACGAGCGAGCCTGCGACCAGCCCCCAGCCGTCGACGAGAACGAAGAAGATCAGCTTGAACGGCAGCGCCACCGTCACCGGCGGCAGCATCATCATGCCCACCGACATCAGGATCGAGGCCACCACGAGGTCGATGATCAGGAAGGGTACGAACAGCAGGAAGCCGATCTCGAAGGCGCGCCGCAGCTCCGAGATCATGAAGGCCGGCACCAGCACGTGGATCTGCACCTCCTCCGGCGTCGCCGGCGGCGGCTCTCGCGACATCTCCATGAACAGCGCCAGATCCTTCTCGCGGACATGGCGCAGCATGAAGGTCTTGAAGGGGATGACGCCGCGGTTATAGGCCTCGGCCGGCTGGATCTGGCCCGCCACCAGCGGCGCCACCGCGGTGCTGTAGGCTTCACGCAGCGTCGGCGCCATGACGAAGCCGGTGAGGAACACCGCCAGCCCGATGATCACGGCGTTGGGTGGCGCCGTCTGCGTGCCCAGCGCCGAGCGCAGCAGCGACAGCACCACGACGATGCGCGTGAACGACGTCACCATGATCAGGATCGACGGCGCCAGCGAGAGCACCGTGATGACCGCGATGAGCTGAAGCGCGCGCTCGGCCACGCCCCCGCCCTGGCCGAGATCGAGCGAGAGCGTCTGCGCCAGCGCCGGCCCCGCGGGCACGGCCAGCAGCATCGCCCACAGGGCGAGCCTGCCGGTCACGGCGCGCGGGCTCCGCACGCAGCGGCGCCATCTCGCAGAGAAGCAGATCATGGTCCCGCACACGGCCGTGGTTGCGCCCGAATCAACCCGTCGGGCTAGCGCCACGCTAGAGCCGGCCTCGCCGAGCCAGCAACGGGCGCGGCGGCGTCAGAGTGCCGCGTGCGCGCGAAACCTGTTGATCGCGAGGCTCAGGACTTCGCCTTGGGATCGCGGCCCAGCAGCCGCGCGAACTCGGCCTCGATTGCATCGACCGAGAAGGGGTCGATCGTCTTGGGCTCGGCCTCGGGCGCCGGCTGGGGCTCGGGCTGCGGCTTGGGCTCGGCCTCGGCAGCCGGCTCGGGCCTGGCCGGCGGCGCGACGGGCGGGTTCGCCTCGGCCCGCTCCTCGGGCGTCTCCGGCTCGTGCAGGTCGATCTCGGGGGCAGCCGCCGACGCGGGCTCGGGGGCCGGAGGCAGCGGGCTGGCGGCGGGTGGGGCCGGCGGCGGTTTCGGCGGTTCGGCCGCCTTGGGGGGCTCGACGGGCTTGGGGGGCTCGACCGGCTTCTGTGGCTCTGCCGCCTTGGGCGGCTCGGGCGGGGCGACCGCAGCGGCGGGCTTCGGCGCAATGCGCTCGGGCTTCAGGCCCAGCGCCATCTCCAGCTCCGCCTCGACATCGAGAGGGACGATGCGTGGCTGTGTCGGCGCGGATACGGGCTCCGGAGCCGGCACGACCACCGGCGGGGCCTCGTTCCTGACCGGTGCGGGCGCCGGCTCGGCCGGCTTCACCACGGGCTCCGGCGCGGGTGGCGAGGTCGGAGGGGCGGCCATGCTGGGCGATGGCCCCGGCCGCACCGCTGAGAACGGACGCTTCAGCGCCTCGTCGAGCTGGCGGGCCATGTCGTCGAGCTCGACCGCGCTGGCGACGGGGGCCGGCGCATGGTCGCGGGCGAAATTCGGTGGCTGCACCGAGGGTGCGGCCGCCATGGGCGCAGGGGCCGGAGGTTCAGACGCTCGCGGTTCGGACGAAGGCGCGGAGGACGTCGCCTGTGCCAGCGCGGCCGCGCCGAGCACCGCGGCGCCGCCCGCTGCGGCCGCGACCGCGGCCTCCGCTGCCGTCGGCGACAGGCGCGAGGGCACGCGCGGCGGCGGGTCGGGGAAGGCGGGCGCCTGCGCCACCGGGGCCGGCGGCGCAGCACGGCGCGGGTCCTCGGCCGGCTCGCGCGGCTCGGGCGGGATCAGCGTGTCGAAGGGCAGCGGCCGGTCGGGCAGGCCGAGATCCGGCTGGACAGGCATCGCCGCCCGCCCGCCGCTTCGCACAATGTTGGTTTCGACGACCACGTCGGAGGCGCCGCCGATCATCACCAGATGCTCGACATTGTCGCGGCGGATCAGCACGAGCTGGCGCTGGCGGTCGAGGTCATGGATGTCGACCACGCCGAGCCGCGGCTGCCGGGCGCGTCCCCCGCCCTGCCCCTTGATGCGCAGCCGGCCGTCCTTGATCTGCCGCGCGAACAGGCCCAGCAGCACCAGCAGGACGAGAATGACGCCGAAGGCGATGACCCACTTCTGCGCGGTCGGGAGATCGAAGCCAAACAAGCTCTGCAAGGTCTGCCTCATAAGCGACGGCGGGGCCGGGTCCCGGTTGCCGGAATCCACCCGATGTTGAACACGCTGGCTATAGCATAGCGCCCGCGCTTTCAGGAAACATGGTGAATCCGTGGTTAACCGGTTGCTCGAAACCCGGGGCCTTTAACCGCTCGTTAACCATGCACCCGGCAAGATTTACCCAGTGCAGCGGCCTCGTGCCGGCAATGGGAGGGCGACGGTCATGGCGAATTCGGCCCTGGGCACAGGCGGAAACCTGATGCAGGCGCTCAAGACGCGCATGCATTTCCACCAGTCGCGCCAGAAGGTGCTGGCCGAGAACGTCGCCAATGCCGACAGCCCCGGCTTCCGGCCGATGGACGTGAAGGCACCGGTGATCAGCGCGGGTGGCGCCGGCGGCGTCTCCGGCGTCTCGCTGGCGCGCACCAGCGCCGGGCATATGGGCATCGGTGGCCGCAGCGACGGCTTCGACAGCGCCCGCGCCCGCCGCTTCGAGACGACGCCCAGCGGCAACGCGGTCAATCTCGAGGACGAAATGATGAAGGTCGCCCAGAACCAGTCCGACTACCAGCTCGCCGCCTCGCTCTACAGCAAGGGCCTCGGGCTGATGAAGATCGCGATCGGCAAGGGGCGCTGACGCCGTCGGGGCCCGCAAGGGCGCCCGCGTCGTGGACCAGGGAGAACGGACGACATGGATCTTCTCAAGAGCATCGCGGTGGCGACGTCGGGGCTGCGCAGCCAGTCCGGCCGCATGCGCGTCATCGCCGAGAACGTCGCCAACGCCGATTCCGGGCCGGAGCGCGCCGGGGCCGACCCCTATCGCCGCAAGATCCCGACCTTCCAGCGCCGCTTCGATCGCGAACTCGAGGCGCAGGTGGTCGATATGGGTCGCGTCCAGCGCGACCAGAGCGCCTTTCGGGTCAAGTATGAGCCGGGCAACCCGGCGGCCGACGCCGCCGGCAATGTCCGCATGCCCAACGTCAACTCGCTGATCGAGACGATGGACATGCGCGAGGCCCAGCGCAGCTACGAGGCCAACCTCAACCTGATCTCGTCGACGCGCCGGATGATCCAGCGCACCATCGACATCCTGCGCGCCTGAAGGAAAAGACCGTCATGGCCACGCCCAGTTTCGCCGCCGGTGCCTATGCCTCGATCCAGGGGATGGGCGCGGGCAATCTGCTCCGCAAGCCGCAGACCGCCTCGGGCTCCGAGAGCGGCAGCGCCGATTTCGCCTCCATGATCGGCAAGGCGCTCGAGGCCACCGCCGATGCCGGCCGGCGCTCGGACGCGCAGGCGGCCTCCGTCGCCGCCGGCCGCGCCGACGTCGTCGACGTCGTCACCGCCGTCGCCGAGAGCGAGGCCGCGATCGAGACGCTGGTCGCCGTGCGCGACCGCGTCATCGCGGCCTATGAAGAAATCATGCGGATGCCGGTCTGAGCCGGGCGATCAGGACGACATCAATGACATCCGGAGCCATTCTCGACGTCGCCCGCGACGGCATCATGGTCTTTCTCAAGGCCGGTGGCCCGCTGATGATGGTGGCCCTCATCGTCGGCCTCGCCGTCTCGCTCATCCAGGCCCTGACGCAGATCCAGGAGCAGACGCTCGTCTACGTCCCGAAGATCCTGGCCGTCTTTGCCGCGCTGATGCTGTTTCTGCCGTTCATGGGCGACGCGCTGGCGGGTTATATGGGGCGGGTCGCCGTCCGAATCGCCACGGGCGAATGAGCCTGCCGCTGCCGTGCCTCGCCCTCCCCGGCGGCCCGGCCCCGCGGCGCCCCGACTGGCGACGAGGGCGAGGCGGCACGATGCAGATCGCGATCCTGCCCGAGATCAGCGCCGTCTTCGTGCTCGTCTTCGCGCGGGTGGGCACGCTGGTGATGCTGATGCCGGGCATCGGCGAGCGCTTCATCTTCTCGCGCGCGCGGCTCTCGCTGGCCTTCTTCATTGCCCTGATGATGGTGCCGATGGCCCGCCCTCAGCTCAACCTGCCGCCCGACATGCCCGGTGTCTTCGGCCTCCTGGTCGGCGAGATCCTGATCGGGCTCGTCATCGGCGTCTGCGCGCGCCTCGTCATGGCCGCCCTTCAGACGGCCGGCACGCTGGTGGCGCAGACCATGGGGCTGGGCTTCGCGATGACGGTCGATCCCACCGGCGGCACCCAGAACCCCTCGATCGGCAACCTGCTCACCATGCTCGGCATCACGCTGATCCTGACCAGCGACCTGCATCACCTCGCCATCGTCGCGATCCATGAGAGCTATCGCGTGTTGCCGCCGGGGGCCCTGCCGCCGGTCGACGACGTGATGACCCTGGCCGTGCGCGCTGCCGCGCAGGGCTTCGCGCTGGCGGTGCAGATCTCGGCGCCCTTCATCGTCTTCGGCCTGCTGTTCAATCTCGGGCTCGGCGTGCTCGCCCGCATGATGCCGCAGCTCCAGGTCTTCTTCCTCGCGGTCCCGGCCTCGATTCTCGGCGGCATGCTCGTCTTCTTCGCCGTGATCGGCGTGATGATGAGCGTCTTCCTGGGCGAGCTCGGCGGCTTCCTGCGCCAGTTCACGGGAGGCTGAGCGCCGATGTCCGAGGAGGCCGACAAGGAAGACAGGACAGAGGAGCCGACCCAGCGAAAGCTGGAGCAGGCGGCCGAGAAAGGCGACATTCCCCGATCGCAGGAAATCGGCACCTTCTTCGTGCTCTGCGGCTTCACCCTGGCGCTGCTGGTCGGCGCCGGCTGGGCCGCCCGCGACAGCGCGATGTCGCTGCGCGCCTTCCTGATGAACGCCCATCAGGTACCCTCCGACGGCTCGGCCTTCGCCAATGTGGCCAAGCAGGGCGTGATGACCGGCTTCGCCGCGCTCGGCCTGCCCTTCGCCTTCATCCTCGTCGCGGCGCTGGCGGGCGCGCTGATCCAGCACAAGCCGCTCTGGACCTTCGACCCGCTGATGCCGAAATTCAGCCGGATCTCGCCCATGGCCGGCGCCAAGCGCATGTTCGGCAAGGAAGCCTGGGTCAACTTCGCCAAGGGCCTGGCCAAGACCGGGCTGGTCGGCGCCGTGCTCTGGATCACGCTCTGGAACGAGCACGACCGGCTCGAGGGTTTCGCGCAGATGAACGTCGCGGCCCTGCTGCCGGCGACGCTCGTGCTGGCGATCAAGCTGATGGCGGCGGCACTCGCGCTCTTCGCCGTCGTCGCGCTCGGCGACTTCATCTGGCAGCGCTTCTCCTGGCACCAGCGCCAGAGGATGACCCGGCAGGAGCTCAAGGACGAATACAAGAACTCGGAAGGCAATCCCGAGGTCAAGGCCAAGCTGCGCCAGATCCGGATGCAGCGCGTCCGCAAGCGCATGATGGCGCAGGTGCCCAAGGCGACCGTGATCATCACCAACCCGACCCACTACGCCGTCGCGCTGCAATACGAGCCCGGCATGGCCGCCCCGCTCTGTCTCGCCAAGGGCGTCGATGCGCTGGCGCTGAAGATCCGCGAGGTCGCCGGCGAGCACGAGGTCCCGATCGTCGAGAACGTGCCCCTGGCGCGCGCGCTTTACGCCAGCGTCGACATCGACGAAGAAATTCCTGTCGAACACTACCAGGCGGTGGCGGAAGTCATCGGATACGTCTTGCGCCTGAAGCGCCGCCGCGCCTAACTCGCCGGGAAGCCTCGACGGTCGCCATCGGGCCGGCGCGTCGCCAAAGGGACGGACCACACCGCAATGGGCGGCACCACGACTGCGATCGATCGCTCCGACAAGCCGGGCCATATCGGCATCATCCTGCTGGTGGCGGGGCTGCTCGTCGGCTCGGCGATCGCGCTCGGCTTCATCGCCAACGAGTGGGCGCAGCCGCTCATCCTGGGGCTGCTCGCCCTGCTCTCGGTCGTCGGCGTCTTCGGCCTCTTCGCCTTCGCCATCGGGCTCGTGCAGTTTTCCGGCCGCGCCGCCCGCAACGACCTGACCAAGGCGATCGTCGACCGGGCCGACGAGGGCGTCGTCGTCACCGAGGGCGAGACGGCGATCGTCTACGCCAACGAGGCCTATCTGGCCCTGGCCGGCGCGCGCGGCGCCAGCGATCTGCGCCCGGTCGGCAGCCTCTTCACCGGCCGTGCCGAGGTCTCGGAGGCGATCTACCGTCTCGCCACCGCCGCGCGCGAGAGCCGCAAGCTCGTCGAGGAAGTCCGGCTCGAGCCGGCGCTGGGCGGGCGCGGCGCCGTCGGCTGGTACCGCATCAAGGTCTCGCCGCTGCGCCGCGACGGGCGGCCCGCGACGCTCTGGTCCGTCGCCGACGTCACGCCCGAGCGCGAGCGCCAGGAGAACGCTTTCCAGGAGCTCCAGCACGCGATCGACTATCTCGACCATGCGCCGGCCGGCTTCGTCTCGATCGATGCCGACGGCGAGGTCTCCTATCTCAACGCGACGCTCTCCGGCTGGCTCGATTTCGACCTCGCCCGCTTCGGCTCCGGGGGCCTGCATCTCGACGACATCGCGACGCCGGCCGCCGCCGCGCTCGTCCAGGCCATCCGCGGCCACGCCGGCGACGTGCGCGTCGAGGTGCTCGACGTCGATCTCAAGCGCCGCAACGGCGCCCCTCTGCCCGTGCGCCTGCACCACCAGGTCGCCTTCGGCAGCGACGGCCGTGCCGGCCCCTCGCGCACGCTCGTCCTCAACCGCGCCCCGGGCGAAGCCGGCACCGATGGTGGCAGCGAGGCCGAGATCCGCTTCGCCCGCTTCTTCCACTCGACGCCGATGGCGATCGCCACCGTCGACCGCAACGGCGCGATCCTGCGCGCCAACGCCGCCTTCGCCCGCCTGACCCCGACCGGGCCGCAGCCCGCCACGATCCTCGATCTCGTTGCGACGGGCGGCGGGCTCGACCGGGCGCTGACCGAGGCGATGGAGGGCCGCTCCGAGATCACCCCGCTCGACCTGACGCTCGCAGCCGACGAGACCCGCTCGGCGCGGCTCTATCTCTCCCCCGTCGCCGCGACCGAGGACGGCGACGGCGAGCGCGCCATCATCTACGCGCTGGAGACCACCGCCGAGCGCAAGCTCAAGGACAATATCGACCAGGCCCAGAAGATGCAGGCCGTCGGGCAGCTCGCCGGCGGCATCGCGCACGATTTCAACAACGTGCTGCAGGTCATCATCAACGCCTCGGAGTTCCTGCTGGCGAGCCACCGCCCGACGGACCCCTCCTTCCCCGACATCATGCAGATCAAGCAGAACGCCTACCGCGCCGCGGCGCTGGTGCGGCAGCTGCTCGCCTTCTCGCGCCGCCAGACGCTGCGCCCGCAGGTGCTGGAGCTCGGCGACGTGCTCTCCGACCTCTCGCTGATGCTGAAGCGCGTCGTCGCCGACAAGGTCACGCTCGACGTCCGCCAGGGCCGCGACCTCTGGCCGGTCAAGGCCGATCTCGGCCAGCTCGAGCAGGTCATCGTCAACCTCGCCGTCAATGCCCGCGACGCCATGGCCGATGGCGGCAAGCTCACCGTCCGCACCCGCAATGTCGAGCGCGCCGACTGCGCCAGCTTCGCCCATGCCGCCCTGCCCGCGGACGACTACGTCCTGCTCGAGGTCGAGGACACCGGCACCGGCATCGCGCCCGAGCATCTCGACAAGATCTTCGAGCCCTTCTTCACCACCAAGGAGGTCGGCAAGGGCACGGGGCTGGGCCTCTCCATGGTCTATGGCATCGTCAAGCAGACCGGCGGCTTCGTCTTCTGCGACTCGGTCGTCGGCCGCGGCACGATCTTCCGCATCTTCCTGCCCCGTCATGTTCCCAGCGAAGAGGAGATCGCGGCCGAGGCCGCGGTCAAGGAGGCGCCCAAGAAGGTCGCCGCCGACCACACCGGCGCCGGCGTCATCCTTCTGGTCGAGGACGAGGACGCGGTCCGCGCGCTCAACGCCCGCATGCTGGTCTCGCGCGGCTACACCGTCCACGAGGCAGCCTCGGGCGTCGAGGCGCTCGACATCTTCCTCGCCCATGACGGCCAGATCGACCTCGTCGTCTCCGACGTGGTGATGCCCGAGATGGACGGCCCGACGCTGCTCGGCGAGCTGCGCCAGCGCAACCCCGCCACCAAGGTCGTCTTCGTCTCCGGCTATGCCGAGGAAGCCTTCCGCAAGAACCTGCCCGAGGGCGAGGACTTCCAGTTCCTGCCGAAACCCTTCACGATGAAGCAGCTCGTCGAGACGGTGAAGGCGGCGATGGGCTAGCGCTCAGCCGAGCGCATCCGCCAGTGAGGGCCGGCTGTTGCCGTCCCGCCCGGTGATCGCCGGCGCCGCCAGCATCGCATTCAGCACCGCCTCCTGCGTGGCCTCCGCCGCGGCACGAAACGGCCAGTCGATCCGGCTCTCGTTGAGCATCGCCATCGGCAGGATGTCCGCCGCCTCGTGATGGGCGATGCGCCCGGCCGTGCTGAAGGCGACCGCGATGTCGCCGCTGCCATGGCCCCAGAAGGCGCCGAGCCGCGCCAGACCCGCGCCGCAGCGTCGTGCCACCCGGGTCAGCTGTCGTGACTCCAGCGGCAGGTCGGTCGCCAGCACGATGATGACCGAGCCGCGCTCGGGCGTGGCAGGCGTCGGCACCGGCGGCACGGGCGGCACGGGCCGGCGCCCGTCCGGCAGGACGAGATCGCCGGCCGCGCCGAAATTGGCCAGCACGAGCACACCCAGGGTAAAATCCCGGCCATCCAGCCGCATCAGGCGTGACGCCGTGCCGATGCCGCCCTTGAACCCGAAGGCGCTCATGCCCGAGCCGGCGCCGACCGAGCCTTCGGCCACCGGCCCGCCCGCCGCGGCCTCGAGCGCGGCAAACGCATCGGCCTCGGTCAGGGCCCGCGCGCGGATATCCGACAGGAACCCGTCATTGCATTCCAGCACCAGCGGATTGACCGTGCCGGTCTCGCGTCCGATCTCGGGATTGGCAGCCAGCGCCCTGCTGACCAGCGCGTCGAACCCGACACCCACCGAAAAGGTGTTGCCGAGCAGGATCGGCGTCTCGATCTGGCCGAGCTCGGCGAGCTGCACCAGCCCGGCGCTCTTGCCGAAGCCGTTGATGACGTCGCATCCCGCGCGCAGCTTCTCGCGGAAGAGATCGCCCTCATGCGGCAGCACCGCCGTGAAGCCTGTGAGAACGTTTCCTTCCCGCAGGCTGCGATGGCCGACGCGGACGCCGGCGACATCGGTGATCGCGTTCAGCGGCCCCGGCGGAAGCGTGCCGCAGATCAGCCCGTTCTCGCTTGCGCGCCTGCTCACGACCGAATCCCTCGGATGGACGTTCCCAAAACTCTGGCTGCCACTCTAGGCCATAATCTGCGCGCCCTTAAGCCGCGTTGGCCGAGTCACCCACGGATCGGCGGGGGCCCACCGATCGCCGTGAGGTCTGTCAGGGGCAACAGAGGGGGCCGCGCCGCAGGTTCGACAAGGCAACGGAAGGACCCCGCTTCCGTGATGCGCCGGTCGGCGATCGCGCCGCGCTCCGTCGCCGGCTTCTTCGGATCGTGATCGACGAAGAAGCCCTCGTCATAGAGGCTGCTGAACGATGCTCGCCGAACGAATTCGTCGAGCGCCTCCATGCCGCGCGGGCCCGTTGGCTGGATGCAACCGATCGACCCGACAAGCTTGTTCAAGCCCTTTGGCGTGTCGTCTCCGCGTTCGTGCGGAAAGCTGGGCCCCGGATGGATGAGGAAGTCACCCTTCAGTTTCCAGGCCCCGCCGAGATAGCGGTCGCGCTTGAGCACATGCATGCCCCGCGGGGGGCCCTCCATGGCGAATATCTGCCTGAAGCCGCCTCCGTTTCGAGCGACGGAATCGCGGTAGCGCACGCCGAAGCGAAGCACATGAAACACCGCGAAATGGTCGCCCAATGTCTCCTCGCCGATCCCCACGCGGAGTTCATAGAGAGGCACGCGGAACCGGCCGCGGATGCGGTGAAGGCCACCGGCCTCGGACTGGCCGTCATAACCTTTGACGTAAGCATGTCCGACGATCTTCGAGGTCATCACCGCCAGCACCCTCGCCGGCTGGATGCCTTCATCGTTCCTGCGCGGCGGCAGCTTTCCCGCCAGGGACTGCATCAACCGAAAGGTTTCACGCCGCGGCGTCGCCACCGCATCGGCCACCAGGCCATGACGCTTTTGGAACCTGTAGATCAGGTCGTCGGTCCGGACCGTATGGCCGCCCTTGGGATTGAAGCCGGGCGGAGCGCCACCCTCGGAGACCGGAATCCGCATGAAGAGATCGTGGATCAGCGCCACGTCACTCGCTCGGTTCGGCGACCGCCAGCCGACCGCTTGGACAATTTCCTTCGCCATCGCATCCTCGCCCGGTTCGCGCCAAAGCCTGAAGAAGGGTTTTGCACGATGCCGGGCATCGCCGCTGTTCCAGACGGGACACCTGCGCCGTCGCAGCGCAGGGTCGAAGGCCGGCCAAGCCCCTCCTGCCACCTCCTGTCAGCAGGCGCGGAATGAGAACAGAAAAAGAACTTGCGAACCAGAACAAACCATGACCATCCTACGCCATCGGCGCGGATTGAGATGTCCCCGCGCCCCTGCCATAAGGAGCGCGAGTCGTGAGTCAGGCGAATCTGAAACTGGTGGAAGGGTCCTCGATGGACAAGGCCAAGGCGCTGGATGCGGCGCTCTCGCAGATCGAGCGCGCCTTCGGCAAGGGCTCGATCATGCGCCTGGGCAAGAACCAGCAGGCGATCGAGATCGAGACGATTTCGACCGGCTCGCTCGGCCTCGACATCGCGCTCGGCGTCGGCGGCCTGCCGCGCGGCCGCGTCATCGAGATCTACGGCCCCGAATCCTCCGGCAAGACCACGCTGGCGCTGCACACCATCGCCGAGGCCCAGAAAAAGGGCGGCGTCTGCGCCTTCGTCGACGCCGAGCACGCGCTCGACCCGGTCTATGCCCGCAAGCTCGGCGTCAATCTCGACGACCTCCTGATCTCGCAGCCCGACACCGGCGAGCAGGCGCTCGAGATCACCGACACCCTCGTCCGCTCCGGCGCGATCGATGTGCTCGTGGTCGACTCGGTCGCCGCGCTGACCCCGCGCGCCGAGATCGAGGGCGAGATGGGCGACGTCCAGCCCGGCCTGCAGGCCCGTCTGATGAGCCAGGCGCTGCGCAAGCTCACCGCGTCGATCTCGCGCTCGAACTGCATGGTCATCTTCATCAACCAGATCCGCATGAAGATCGGCGTGATGTACGGCTCGCCGGAGACGACCACCGGCGGCAACGCGCTGAAGTTCTACGCCTCCGTGCGCCTCGACATCCGCCGCGTCTCGACGCTGAAGGAGCGCGACGAGGCCACCGGCAACCAGGTCCGCGTCAAGGTCGTCAAGAACAAGGTCGCGCCGCCCTTCAAGCAGGTCGAGTTCGACATCATGTTCGGCGAGGGCATCTCCAAGGTCGGCGAACTCGTCGATCTCGGCGTCAAGGCCGGCATGGTCGAGAAATCCGGCGCCTGGTTCTCCTTCGACAGCCAGCGCCTCGGCCAGGGCCGCGAGAATGCCAAAACCTTCCTCAAGGCCAATCCCGAGATGGCGGCCAAGATCGAGGCCACCATCCGCCAGAACTCCGGCCTCGTCGCCGAGCGCATCCTCGACCAGGCGACCCCGACGGCCGACGATCTCGACGAGGGCGAGGCCTGAGCGGACACTCTCACTAGGCGTCATGCTCGGGCTTGACCCGGGCATCTCCTGCCAAGAGATTCTCGGGTCAAGCCCGAGAATGACGGCGCAGGACAACGGGCGGCCCTCGGGCCGCCCGTTGTCGTTTGGGCTCAACGCCTTGCGCTCTTCACTCTCTCGACAGCGGCAAGCCGCCTCACTAGAACGCTTGAAACCGCCGGCCCTGCCCGGAGGGCAGCCCGATAGCCAAGAGTTCGAACAGCGATGAGCGGCGTCAACGAAATCCGGTCCACCTTTCTCGACTATTTCAAGGGCCAGGGCCATGAGGTGGTGGCGTCGAGCCCGCTCGTGCCGCGCAACGACCCGACGCTGATGTTCGCCAATTCGGGCATGGTGCAGTTCAAGAACGTCTTCACCGGCCAGGAGAAGCGTCCTTACGTTCGTGCCACCACCGCGCAGAAATGCGTCCGCGCCGGCGGCAAGCACAACGACCTCGACAATGTCGGCTACACCGCGCGCCACCACACCTTCTTCGAGATGCTGGGGAATTTCTCCTTCGGCGACTATTTCAAGGAACAGGCGATCGAACACGCCTGGACCCTGGTCACGCGCGAATACGGCCTGCCCAAGGAGAAGCTGACCGTCACGGTCTATTCCGAGGACGACGAGGCGCATGGCCTCTGGAAGAAGATCGCCGGGCTGTCGGACTCAAAGATCATCCGCATCCCGACCTCGGACAATTTCTGGCGCATGGGCGACACCGGCCCCTGCGGCCCCTGCTCCGAGATCTTCTACGACCATGGCGACCACATCCCCGGCGGCCCCCCCGGCTCGCCCGAAGAGGATGGCGACCGCTTCATCGAGATCTGGAACCTCGTCTTCATGCAGTATGAGGAGGCGGCGGGCGGCATTCGCACCGACCTGCCCCGCCCCTCGATCGACACCGGCATGGGGCTCGAGCGCATCGCCGCCGTGCTCCAGGGCACGCATGACAACTATGCCATCGACCTGTTCGCGGCGCTGATCTCCGCCATCGCCGACCTCACCAACGTCCCCTCCGACGGGCCGATGAAGGCGAGCCACCGCGTCATCGCCGACCATCTGCGCTGCTCGGCCTTCCTGATCGCCGACGGCGTGCTGCCCTCGAACGAGGGCCGCGGCTATGTGCTGCGCCGGATCATGCGCCGCGGCATGCGCCACGCGCAGCTGCTCGGCGCCAGGGACCCGCTGCTGCACAAGCTCGTGCCCGTGCTGATCCGCGAGATGGGCCGCGCCTATCCCGAGTTGCTGCGCGCCGAGGCGCTGATCTCCGAGACGCTGCAGCTCGAGGAAACCCGCTTCCGCACCACGCTCGCCCGCGGCCTGACCCTGCTCGACGACGCCGCCAAGGACCTGACCGCCGGCCAGAGCCTCAAGGGCGAGGTCGCCTTCACGCTCTACGACACCTATGGCTTCCCGCTCGACCTGACCCAGGATGCGCTGCGCGCCCGCGGCGTCACCGTCGATACGGAGGGCTTCGACGCCGCCATGCAGCAGCAGAAGGCCAAGGCGCGCGCCGCCTGGGCCGGCACCGGCGAGGCCGCGACCGAGAAGCTCTGGTTCCCCCTGCGCGACAAGGTCGGCGCCACCGAATTCCTCGGCTACGACACCGAGACCGCCGAAGGCGTGATCACCGCGCTGATCCGCGACAATGCCGAGGTCGAGACGCTCGCCGCCGGCGAGAGCGGGCTGATGATCGTCAACCAGACGCCGTTCTATGCTGAATCCGGCGGCCAGGTCGGCGATGCCGGCACGGTCCGCGGCGCCGGCTTCCTCGCCACCGTCGGCGACGTGCAGAAGAAGCTCGGCGACGTCTTCGCCCATGCCGTGACGGTCAAGGACGGCACGCTGAAGCGCGGCGCCGCCGTCGAGCTGACCGTCGACCATGCCCGCCGCACCGCGATCCGCGCCAATCACTCCGCCACCCATCTGCTGCACGAGGCGCTGCGGCTGGTGCTCGGCGACCATGTCGCGCAGAAGGGCTCGCTGGTCTCGCCCGATCGGCTGCGCTTCGATTTCTCGCATCCCAAGCCGATCTCGGACGAGGAACTGCGCGAGGTCGAGGAGATCGCCAACGCCATCGTGCTCAAGAACGAGCCGGTCTCGACCCGGCTGATGAGCGTCGACGAGGCCATTGCCTCGGGCGCCCGCGCGCTCTTCGGCGAGAAATACGGCGACGAGGTCCGCGTCGTCTCGATGGGCACCAACGCCACGGGGCGCGCCTATTCGGTCGAGCTCTGCGGCGGCACCCATGCCGGTCGCACCGGCGATATCGGCCTCGTCAGCGTGGTCGGCGAGAGCGCGGTTGCGGCCGGCGTGCGCCGCCTCGAGGCGATGACCGGCAACGGTGCGCGTCTGCGGCTCAACACCGAGTCGCGCCTGCTCGACGGGCTCGCCAGCCTGCTCAAAGTGCCCGCGCACGAGGCCGGAAACCGCCTCACCGCGCTGATCGAGGAGCGCCGCAAGCTCGAGCGCGAGTTGTCGGAGGCCCGCAAGAAGCTCGCCATGGGCGGCGGCGGCGAAGCGCAGGACCCGGTCCAGGAGATCGCCGGCACCAAGCTGCTCGCGCGCGCCGTCAGCGGCGTCGAGATGAAGGATCTGAAGAGCCTGGCCGACGAGGCCAAGACCCGCATCGGCTCCGGCGTCGTCGCCATCGTCGGCGTCGCGGAGGACGGCAAGGCCGGCGTCGTCGTCGGCGTGACGCCGGACCTGACCGAGCGCTTCGACGCGGTGGCGCTGGTGCGCGCGGCCTCCGAGGCGCTCGGCGGCAAGGGCGGCGGCGGACGCCGCGACATGGCCCAGGCCGGCGGCCCCGATGGCGACAGGGCGCAAGCAGCGCTCGACGCCGTCGCCGGCGCGATGGGCTAAAGGCGCCATGGACGCCGCCGCCTCTGCGATGGGATGGCGGCGCCGGGTGCATCTCTGGTTCGACCATGGCGCGGGGGACGACCCCGTCGCCACCGCGATCCATCGCGGCCTCGTCCTGCTGATCTGCGCCAATGTCGCAGCGATCGTGCTGGAATCGGTTCCCGACATCGCGGCGCGCTTCGGCCCGGCTTTCGCGGCGCTGGAAGCGATCTCGCTCGTTCTGTTCACGCTGGAATATGTCGCCCGTCTCTGGGTCGCCCCCGAGCATATGCGCTACCGGTCCCTGCCCGCGGCGAAGGCCCGGCTGGCCTATGCCCTGTCGCCGCCAGCGATCATCGATCTGCTGGCGACATTGCCGCTTCTCTTCGCGGCCTTCGGCTTCAGCCATCTGCGGGTCCTGCTGCTGCTGCGGCTGCTGCGCTTCTTCAAGCTCGGCCGCTATTCGCCGGGCATGGCCTCGCTCGCCGCCGCGCTCCACGCGGAGCGCAAGGCGCTCTTCGCCTGCTTCGTCGTGCTGATGGGCGTGATGCTGATGACGGCGAGCCTGATGCACCTCGTCGAGCACGAGGCCCAGCCCGACAAGCTCGGCACCATCCCCGACGCGATGTGGTGGGCGATCATCACGCTCACCACGGTGGGCTATGGCGACGTCTCGCCGATCACCGCCGCCGGAAAGGCGGTGGCCGCCGTGACGGCTGTGCTCGGCCTGGTCATGCTGGCGCTGCCGGTCGGCATCGTCGCCACCGCCTTCGCGCAGGAGATCCACCGCCGCGAATTCGTGGTGACCTGGAGCATGATCGCGCGCGTGCCATTATTCGGCCAACTCGATGCGGTCGAGATCGCGGAGGTGATGCAGTTCCTGCGCGCCCGCACCGTGCGCAACGGCGTCGTCGTCGCGCATGAGGGCGATCCGCTGCAGGCGCTCTATTTCGTCGCCAGCGGCGAGGTCGAGCTCGCCTTGCCGGAGGGAAAGACGATTCTGGACGAAGGCCATTTCTTCGGCGCGCTGACGCTGGACGACGTCGCGATCACCAGCCACGCCTCGGGCGTCAATGCTGCGGTCGCCACCGCGCCGACCAAGCTCCTCGTGCTCGACCAGATCGACTTCAAGGCGCTGACCGCGCGCAGCCCGAAACTCGCCGCCCATATCCGCAAGCTGGCGCGCGAGGCATGAGCTCGCGCCGTCTCGTCCTGCTGGCGGCAGTCCTCCTGCCGCTGGCAGCCCTGTCGTCGGCCAGCGCCCAGTCGCAGGCCTCCCGCAAGCCGCCGCAGCCCACCGGGCCCACGCTGTCCGCCTCGCAGCGGGTCATGGCCGGCTCGCCGCTGAGCGTCCTGACGACCCGTGCGCCGGAGGGGGCGCGGCTCGCCATCGCCCGCCCGGCTGACCCGCCCGCCACCGCCATCGTCGTGGTGGCGCTCGGCACCCGCCCCTCGGCCAGCCTGCCCACGCCGGGCGAGGCCGGCGCCTATGAACTGCGCCTGACGCGCGACCAGGACGGCGCCCCCGTCATCCTGCTGCGCCAGCCACTCGTCACCACACCGCCGGAGGCGACGCTGGCCGCCCCCGCCCGCATCGGCCGCGGCCAGGCCCTGCCGGTGCGCGGCATCGGCCCCAATGGCGAGCGCGACCGCGTCGTCTTGGTCCCCGCCGGCGCTGCTCTCGACGCGCAAGGCCCGTCTTTCTTCCCGCAGGAGAACGTCGAGGCGACGCTGGACGGCCCCGACCAGCCTGGCGCCTACGAACTGCGCTATGTGATGGACGCCCCCGTCAGCGGCCTGCGCGTGCTGGCGACGCAGGCAGTGAGCGTGGAGTGAGGGCGGTAGTCGGAGGGCGACGAGCTTAAGCCCTCACCGCACCGTCATTCCGGAGCACCGCTCAGCGATGAGCCCGGAACCCATCACCATCGCAGACGACGATGGGCCGCGCCATGTCGGCCCCTGTCTCAGCAATCGTCGTGGTCATGGCCCCAATGCACTGGGCTACGCGAGAATGAGCCCGACATTAACCTGGGACGTGGTGTAGTCGTCTTTCAACTGCGGAGGAGCTCTTTGCCGTCGGGGCTTAAGCCTTTTGTTGTCGTTGCTCTGTTGATCGTTGCGCTGCCGCTCCTGTGGGTCGGCGCCGCGGCGCTGACAGAGTTCGGAAACACATGGACCTACCGCTATCGTATAACGCTGGGCGTCTCAGTCGGCGGCAAGGAGCATGTGGGATCAAGTGTTATTCAAGTCCGCGTGACGCAAAAATCTGCCATGCTGCCGCAAACTCAAGGGGTCTCGATCAAGGTCTCTGGCGAAGCCGTCGTGGTGGACCTTGGCAACCACGGCATCTTGTTTGTTCTGCTGAAAGATGTTGAGCGACCGCAGCGGCGTGCGCCGAACAGTTGGAGCGCGTCGGCCAACGAAATCACCTCTTCGGCTTTCCCTCGAACTCAGGAAGAAAAGGGAGAGTGGGGTCTTGCTCGCACGATGCGCCGGTACGCGCAAGGAGGACAAGGTCGCGAGTTGCAGCCCGACCAACTTCCGCTCTTGGTTCGATTTCGAAACGAAACAGCCCCCTCAACAATTGAACAAGTCGACCCCACTAACCTGGAAATGAGCATTGGACCCGGTGCAAGGCTGACGCGTGCAACGATCGAGACTGTCCCTGCCGGCCGGTTTCCCTTCAATATCTCTGGCCTGACACTCCCCAGATGGCTGACGGGGGAGCCCGTGACGAGAAAGATCAAAGAAGTTCTTCCCTGGCTATCGCCCGATCCGGAGCGAAGGCTGATCCCTCCAACGGGCGGTCGGATGCCGCCTTACATCGCTTTGACAGCGCATGGTGATTTCATCCGCTGATCAGGGCTTTCCTCCTGACATCTAACGTTCGTGGCTCCACAGGCCCCCATCGGGCATAACCCCGCTCCCTTATCCCCGCCCCCCTCTCCCGCCCCTATCCTCCCCGCGCTGCACCCGACCAAGGGGGCTGTCGCGAGGCATCGTGCGGCCGGGTGTGGTGGCGGGTTTCGGGGGCGTCGCCGTCGCGGGCGGGGGCTCCCGGAGGTCGAGCGGTTGGACGTCCCCTCGTCAGGGACTGATGGCCGCGACGCCCAAAATCCCCGCGCGCGGAGCCGGGCGGTGCGAGATCGGCGCTGCATCGACACCTCGACATCGACACTCGACATCGGCACGCGGCAAGGACGCGCGCCACCCGGCTCCGCGCATCCCCTTTCGGGGAATTCGTGCGAAACCCCGCGGCTTTCGGCCGGTCGGGGGCTTTGGTGCGCAGCGTCGATGATATTCCCCGGAACCACCCCCGTCATCCTGGGCGGCCGCAGGCCGACCGGGATCCATCATGGGGCGCTGTCCAGCCCTAGGATGGATCCCGGCCTGCGCCGCGTGCCGCGGCTTGGCCAGGATGACGGCGTGGAGGAAATGGGGTTATCCGCCCCAAGCGCGACGTCGTCCCGGGCGCAGCGCAGCGGAGACCCGGGACCCATTCCGGAACCTCGATCGGAAAGGCTCTGGAATGAATCCCGGATCGGCGCGGCTGCGCCGCTTGTCCGGGATGACACGCATGAGAGGGACACAGCCACCCCACAAAAAAGCCCGGCCGTCACCGGCCGGGCTCCTGTCGTCGCGCATGGCCCGACCGCTCAGGCGGCCATGGCCTTGCGCATGTTCTCGCTGACCTTCTCGAGGAAGCCTGTGGTCGAGAGCCATTTCTGCTCGGCGCCGACCAGTAGGGCCAGATCCTTGGTCATGTCGCCGGCCTCGACGGTGTCGACCGTGACCTTCTCCAGCAGCGTCGCGAACTTGGCCAGATCGGCATTGCCGTCGAGCTTGGCGCGATGAGCGAGACCGCGCGTCCAGGCGAAGATCGAGGCGATCGAGTTCGTCGAGGTCTCCTTGCCCTTCTGGTGCTCGCGGTAGTGGCGGGTCACCGTGCCGTGGGCGGCCTCGGCCTCGACGGTCTTGCCGTCCGGCGTCATCAGCACCGAGGTCATCAGGCCGAGCGAGCCGAAGCCCTGCGCCACCGTGTCGGACTGCACGTCGCCGTCATAGTTCTTGCAGGCCCAGACATAGCCGCCCGACCACTTCATCGCCGAGGCCACCATGTCGTCGATCAGACGGTGCTCATAGGTGATGCCGGCGGCGTCGAACTGCGCCTTGAACTCGGCCTGGTAGATCTCCTCGAAGATGTCCTTGAAGCGCCCGTCATAGGTCTTGAGGATGGTGTTCTTGGTCGAGAGATAGACCGGGTATTTGCGGATCAGGCCGTAGTTCAGCGACGCCCGGGCGAAATCGCGGATCGACTCGTCGAGATTGTACATCGCCATGGCGACGCCGGCCTCGGGGGCCTTGAAGACCTCCTTCTCGATCACCGCGCCGTCCTCGCCGACGAACTTGATCGACAGCGTGCCCTTGCCGGGGAACTTGAAGTCGGTGGCGCGGTACTGGTCGCCATAGGCGTGGCGGCCGATCACGATCGGCTGCGTCCAGCCGGGCACGAGGCGCGGCACGTTCTTGCAGATGATCGGCTCGCGGAAGATCACGCCGCCGAGGATGTTGCGGATCGTGCCGTTCGGGCTCTTCCACATCGACTTGAGGTTGAATTCCTTCACGCGACCTTCATCGGGCGTGATCGTCGCGCATTTCACGGCAACGCCATGCTTCTTGGTCGCGTTCGCGGCGTCGATCGTCACCTGGTCGTCGGTGGCGTCGCGGTTCTCGACCGAGAGGTCGTAATAGTCGAGCTCGAGGTCGAGATAGGGGAAGATCAGCGTGTCCTTGATCTTCTGCCAGATGATGCGGGTCATCTCGTCGCCGTCCATGTCGACGACCGGGTTGGCGACCTTGATCTTGCTCATGTGAAACGACCCCTGCTGCTGGCCAGACGTGAAGCTTTCCAGACTGCGGCATGGGCGCCGCAGGCGGTTGGCCGCTTCCTAGAACATCGGCCCGCAAAGGGAAATGCGGTTTTCGGCTAAGCCGGCGCAAAAGCGCGCCACGCCGGGCGCCGGCCTCTGTGGCGGGCGCGGCTTTCGCGCCACGCAGAGGAGCCGACCGCGGAGCGCCCCGCCCCCGCCGCAAAATCGTCCGGATCGACCCCGAGCCTTCCGCGCTCGCCGACCTCGCATCCGGAAGACCGCTTCGCCCATGCCTTCGCTCCCGTCACAGTCTGCTTTCGCCTCGCCCCCGCGCCCCCTCGCGCTGGCCGCGCTCCTGCTGCTGGCCACCTCTCCCGCTGCCCGGGCGCAGGCTCCCGCCGAGGAGCCGGCGCAGATGCTGGATGCCGCCTTCGGAGAGGAGGCTGAGACGAGCCTGTTCGCGCCGATCCCGCGCTGGGAGGCGACGGCGCCGGAGCCTGCGCCGGAGGTCCCGGGCTATCTGACGCCCGGCTCGCCCCGCCGCGGCGCAGGCCGGAACCCGCTCGCCCGGCCGGAGATCGCCGCGACGCCGATCCGCCGCGGGCTGGCGCCGGGGGCTGGCCCGCTGCCGGCCGCGACCGAGCGCGCCGTCGGCATGAAGCTCGGCGCCGACCAGCTCTCGCTCTCGACCGAAATCGTCACCGGCCAGGGCGGCTGGCAGCGCCACGACACGCGGCTGGGTTGGAATGTGACCCGGGGGGCCGATCCCGACAGCGAGATCGTCTGGAGCGCAGCCGCAGGCGGCAACCTGGCCGCGGCCGGCGCCGCCGAGCAGACCGGCGAGGCCGTGCTCGGCTACCGTTTGCGCCCTCACGACATCGTCACGCTGACGACCGAGATCGCGCTCGCCGGCCGCTACACCTTCGCCACGCAGAACGGCCTCGCCGGCAGCCTGACGCCCCGCGTCAAGGTCGTCGCCGACCTGACGCAGCCGCTGGCGACGCCCTGGCGCACCATGCTCGATGTCAGCCTCGGCCGGCAGGTGCCGATGGTCGGCCGCGACATCCAGACCAACGGCACCGCCCTGCTCAGGCTGGAACTGCCGACGCCCTGAAATGCAGGGCGGATGCCCTTCCCGTCCCGCCGGCGCCCCGGTAGTCTCCTGCCCATGACAACCGACGCGCCTTCTTCAACACCCCGCTTCGCCCTCGTCACCGGCGGCACCCGCGGCATCGGCCAGGGTGCCGCGCTCGCGCTGGCGGCGGCCGGCTACGAGGTCCTCGCCACCGGCCTGACCGAGGACGAGGTCGCGGCCGCACCGCCCCACCCCGCGATCCGCCATGCCCGGCTCGACGTTACGCAGGACGCCGACGTCACGGCCACCGTCGCGGCCTGCCCGCGCATCGACGCGCTGGTGAACTGCGCCGGCATGATCCAGCGCGGCGGCAAGGAATTCGAGATCGAGGCCTTCCGCCTGACGATCGAGGTCAACCTCACCGGCACGATGCGGATGTGCGTCGCGGCCAGGGACAAGCTCGCCGCGAGCCGGGGCGCGATCATCAACATCGCCTCGATGCTGACCTTCCACGGCTCCCCCTTCGCACCGGGCTACGCGGCGTCCAAGGGCGCGATCGGCCAGCTCACCAAATCACTGGCCGCCGCCTGGGCGAGCGACGGCATCCGCGTCAACGCGGTCGCGCCGGGCTGGATCGCAACCGAGCTGACGCGGCCGCTGGTCGAGGACGCCGCCCGCTCGGCGCCGATCCTGGCGCGCACGCCGATGAACCGCTGGGGCCAGCCCGGCGATGTCGGCGGCGCCATCGCCTTCCTGCTCTCGGATGCGGCGGGCTTCATCACCGGCACGATCCTGCCGGTCGACGGCGGCTATCTGGCGGTCTGAGCGCCAGCCATAAAATCCAACCGGCACAAGCAGATGCCGGGCTTATCTGAATCGGTTCGGCAACGAAGGTTCAGCCACCATCGAACGGGAGAAATGCCATGAACAAGGTCAGCCCCATTCCGGTCGCCGCCAGCGAGGCCGAGCGCTGGACGCCCTATCGCCATCCCCAGCCGAAGGATTCCCCGCCCGAGCTGATCGTGCCCAACGTCATTCCGACCGACGAGCGCGTCTGGGTGCCGGTCGACGACAATGTCTGGTTCCGGCCCTTATGCCTCAGCGTGACCCGCGGCTACTGGATGAACCTGCTGCGCGTGCGCCGCTCCGGCGTGCTCTCGCGCCATCGCCACCCCCAGCCGGTCCATGGCTATGTGCTGAAGGGGAAGTGGCGCTACCTCGAGCATGACTGGGTCGCGACGGAAGGGGCTTACGTCTACGAGGCGCCGGGCGAGACCCATACGCTGGTGGTCGATCCCGACACCGAGGAGATGATCACCATGTTCCAGGTCAACGGCGCGATGATCTATGTCGACCCGGACGGCAAATGCCTCGGCTATGACGACGTCTTCACCCGCCTCGACAAATGCCGCGCGCATTATGCCAGCAACGGGCTGGGCGCCGACTACGCGGACCAGTTCATCCGGTAGCGCTGCGTCACGTCATTCTCGGGCGAAGCGAGGCGCAGACCCGAGAATCTCAGGACAAGAGGGCTCTGGTTTCCGAGATGGTCGGGTCAGGACCGACCATGACGCCCTCGCCTATCGCCCGAGCTTGGCCAGTTCCACCGCCGCCCGCAATTCGATATGCGCCAGCACATCGTCGAGGCGCGGATCGTCGGTCGCCTCGCGCCGCTGGGTCAGGTTGGCGCGGATCCGCTCGAGCTCGGCGATGTCGACGCGGCCTGTGAGCAGCGCTGCCTTGAGCCGGTCGAGCCCGTCGAGAAGGTCGTGGCCGCGCTTCGCCTGGCGCTTCTTGCGCTCCTGCGGCTCCTCATAGGCCTGGACCGCCAGCAGCGTGTCGAGCGGGCCCGATGCGGCGATCCCGGCGCTGCGGGCGCTGGCCGCGCCCTCCTTGGTCGGCAATGTGAAGGCGGCGCCGCCCGAGCGCCGCGCCGTCCCGGCAGGGCCGACGTTGGAGATGGGTGCGCGCTGGTCGATCCGGATCATGGTCGCCTCGCGATATCGGTCATGCAAAACCCTCGCGCCGGCATGGTTAACAGACGGTAAACCACCCGGCAGAAACTGCCGCCCCGGCAGGATCGGCCGGCGTCCATAGCGTGGCCTCACCCTGCGCCGAATTCCCAAACAACTGATAAATCAGCGTTTTCAATTTGTCGCGGTCTGGCATGGGGATCGCAGGGTCGAGGGCGACCGCTTTTCTCCAGCCGGTGAGACCATGTTTCGCAAAGCCGCCCTGACCTCCCTGGTGACGCCGCTCGCAGCGCTGCTGGCGCTCGGCCTCGCCATGGCCGCCAGCCCGGCCCAAGCGCTCTCCCGGATCAAGGACCTCGCCTCGGTCGAGGGCGTCCGCTCCAACCAGATCCTCGGCTACGGCATCGTCGTCGGCCTCAACGGCACCGGCGACACGCTCAACAACGCCCCCTTCACCAAGCAGTCGCTGACCGCGATGCTGGAGCGGCTGGGCGTCAACACGCGCGGCGCCAACATGCGCACCGCCAACGTCGCCGCGGTGATGGTGACCGCCAACCTGCCGCCCTTCGCCACCCAGGGCACGCGCATCGACGTCACCGTCTCGGCGCTCGGCGACGCCAAGTCGCTGCAGGGCGGCACGCTGCTGGTGACGCCGCTGCTGGGCGCCGACGGCGAAGTCTATGCGGTCTCGCAGGGGCCGGTCGCGATCGCCGGCTTCTCGGCCGAGGGCGACGCCAGCAAGATCACCCGCGGCGTGCCCACCGTCGGCCGCATCGCCAATGGCGGCGTGGTCGAGCGCGAGATCGACTTCGCGCTGAACAAGCTCAAGACGCTGCGGCTGTCGCTGCGCAACCCCGACTTCACCACCGCGCGCCGCATGGCCGCCGCGATCAACGACTTCCTCGGCGGCGACGCGGCCGAGCCCACCGACCCCTCGACCGTGGTGCTGCAGATCCCGCCGCGCTTCCAGGGCAACATGATCCGGATGCTCACCGACATCGAGCAGCTGCGCATCGAGCCCGACCAGCTCGCCCGCATCGTGATCGACGAGCGCTCCGGCATCATCGTCATGGGCCGGGACGTGCGGGTTTCGACTGTGGCGGTGGCGCAGGGGAACCTGACCGTCACCATCACCGAACAGCCCCAGGTCAGCCAGCCCGGGCCTCTGGCCAATGGCGAGACGGTGGTGACGCCCCGCACCAATGTGAAGGTCGACACCGGCGGCGGCAACAAGCTGGCCCTCGTCCGCGAGAGCGTGACGCTGGCCGAGCTCGTCGACGGGTTGAACGCGCTCGGCATCGGGCCGCGCGACCTGATCTCCATTCTCCAGGCCATCAAGGCGTCCGGCGCCCTCCAGGCCGAAATCGAGGTGATGTGATGAGCCCGACCCTTGCCCTGCCCGCCGCCAAGATCGGCCTCAACCTCGCCGGAAGCCTGGTCAACGGGCTTTCCAACGCGCTCGACCCGGCCAAGGCGAAGGCCAAGAAGCAGGCCGACGATTTCGAGACGATGTTCCTCGAGCAGGTGACGCAGCAACTCACCGCAGCCCCATCCGGCAGCGAGGGACCGCTCGGCGAGAACGGCATCGGTGGCGACGTCTACAAGTCGCAGCTCACGCAGGAATACGCCAAGCAGATCCAGAAGGCCGGCGGCATCGGCCTCTCCGACAGCATCCTGCGCGACCTCCTGCGCGTGCAGGAGCAGTCCGGCGCGGCCCAGTCCTTCGGAGCCTGACGAATGTCGCTCGCCAGACGCGTTCTCGACGAACGGCCACGCATCGCGACGGCGCTGGAAGCCAGGGCGCTGGTCGAGAGCGTGCTCGAGGCGCTGGCGGCCCTGTCGCATCTGGTCGGCGAGGAGACCGAACTGGTTCGCGCCGGGCGGCTGCCCGAGGCGCTGACGCGCGAGCCGCGCAAGACCGAACTGGCCGGCATCTACATGCGTGGCGTCGAGCAGGTGAAGCTCAATGCGGTGGCGCTGGCGCGTTTCGTGCCCGACCAGGTGCAGCGCCTCAAGGCGTCGCACGGCGCCTTCCAGACGCTGATCGAGACCAACCAGATCGTGCTCGCCACCGCGCGCGCCGTCTCGGAATCGATCATCCGCGACCTCGCCGCCGATGCGAACCGCCCGAACCGCGCGGCGGGCTATGGCCCCACCGCCACCGTCGGAGCCGGCGCCTTCGCGCGGCCCAATGCCGGGCCGCTGATGGTCTCGCGCCGCCTCTGAGGCGGCTGCAACGGGACCTCTCAATATTTACCTAATTTCTTGACGTCGGATTCAAGTTTATCTGCCAGCGTGGGCAGGTTCGGACAGCTCTATGCGGTCCGGGCGAACGGTCGATGGCGGTCTGCGCCGCCACACCGCGACTCCAGAAGGAGTGGGCCATGGATTTCGGCAATGCGCCCCGCACGGCGCCCATAGGAGGCCTTCCCGTCGTCCCTCGCAACGAGGTGGTCGCGACGCAAGGCAGCGTCTCGGTCGATCTGCCGCCCGAGCGGACGGTCCAGTCCGCCCAGGCGGGCGAAGCCGTCAAGCTCGATCTGCGCGCCCAGGAGCAGAGCGCCCAGGACCGCGCCAGCCTGGCTCGCGACCAACAGACCCGCGCCGCCTTCGAGCGGCGCAGTGCCGACGGACAGCAGCGGGAGCGCCAGGCCGAGCAGGATCTGGACGCCGCGGTCGAGCGGCGCATCGTGATCGAGCCGCGCACCCGCGCCATCGTGATGCAGCAGCGCGACCGCGAGACCGGCGAAACGATCTCGCAGCTGCCCGACGAGACCATGCTGAAGCTGCGCATCTATTCCCGCGAACTGGCCGACCGCGCCCGCGAGGCCGACGAGCCTAACCCGCCGCAGGTCGAGCGCATCGCCTGAGGCGTTGCGGCCGTGGCGCCCCTCCCCGCCATCCCCGGATCATAAGACGCCCGCCTCGTGCGGGCGTTTTGCTGTCTGGGGCCAGCCCTGGGCCGGGTAACGCCGCGTTCACCATATTTCCGGGCCCGCCGCCGATGCGCGGCATTGGACCACCGAAATTTACCTCCTGTTACGGGGTGGCGCCGGATGGTCCACCCGTCGCGGCCAGAATGATCGCGACTGCCAGAAGGCACCAAACCAGAAGGGTTTATCACCATGGCCACTGCCATTTCGAACGGCGTTCGTTCCTCGCTCGCCTCGCTCCAGACCATCACCAGCCAGGCCGCCGCCGTTCAGAACCGTCTCGCCACCGGCAAGAAGGTCAACACGGCCGTCGACAATCCGGTCAACTTCTTCACCGCCCAGTCGCTGAACAACCGTTCGGACCAGCTCAAGGGTCTGCTCGACGGCATCTCCAACGGCATCCAGACGGTGCAGGCCGCCTCCAAGGGCATCGACGGCATCACCAAGCTGGTCGGTTCGCTCCAGTCCACTGTCAAGCAGGCGCAGGCCGACGCGGCTCAGAACCGCCCGACCGTCGTCGGCACGGGCACGACCCTGGCCACCGCCGGCGAAGCCGCGCTGACCAGCAAGAGCCTGAAGGACATCGCCCTCGACAAGCGCGTCGGCAGCGCCGGTGACACCACCGTCGCCACCGCCACCGCCAGCTCCGCAGGTGATCTGGGTATCGACACCACTGCGACCCCGGCCCTGAACATCCAGATCGTCACCAACCCGGCCGCGGCGACCTCCACGACCAACATCTCGGTCGCGCTGACCGCCAACACGACCGTCCGCGACGTCGTGAACGCGATCAACACCTCGGGCGTCGCCACCGCCTTCGTCGACGAGAAGGGCCTGCTCAACGTCAAGGGCACCGGCTCGGAGCAGCTCGGCGTCGGTATCGGCGTCGGCGCTGACGCCGCTGCCGCCACCACGGCCTCGGCGACCGGCACGTCGAACACCGCCTTCGGCCTCGCCGCCACCGACCGCACGACGGGTGTCGCCTCCTCCGGCGTGACCTCGGCGACGCGTTCGAACCTGATCGAGCAGTTCAACACGCTGCGCACGCAGATCGACTCGCTGGCCAAGGATGCGGGCTTCAACGGCGTCAACCTGCTGCAGGGCGACAAGGTGACGATCGCCTTCAACGAAAAGGGCGGCGCCAACCAGACCAAGCTCGACATCCAGGGCACCAGCCTGAGCGCCGAGAACATCGGCATCCAGCAGGCCGGCAACGCCCAGGTCGCCGGGACGATCAACTTCCAGAACGACTCCGATCTGGAAAAGGCCACCACGGCCCTGACGAGCGCCCTCACCTCGCTGAAGTCGCTCTCCTCGACCTTCGGTGCCAACCTGTCGGTCGCCCAGACCCGCCAGGACTTCACCAAGGACCTGGCCGACGTCCTCTCGACCGGTGCCGCCAACCTGGTGAACGCCGACGCCAACGAGGAAGCCGCGAACCTGCTCTCGCTGCAGACCCGCCAGCAGCTGTCCCAGACCGCTCTGTCGCTGTCCTCGCAGTCCGACCAGGCCGTCCTGCGTCTGTTCTGATCCTTCGTCCGCAGAATGCGGGCAGCCCACAGGATGTGGGCCGAAGACAAGAAGGCGGCGGAGCCCAGGCTCCGCCGCCTTTTTCCGTTCGTGAACGTCTTCGGCGCCGCATTAACGGTTTGTTATCCTTAACGGGGAATTATCGGCCATCACCGCACGAGCGCAGAATCGCGCTTCAGGGGACCGAAGATGGCGAACACGATTCTTTCCAGTGGCGTGCGCAACAACCTGCTCACGCTCCAGAAGACGACGAGCGAACAGGCCGTCCTGCAGAACCGCCTCGCGACGGGCCGCAAGGTGAATTCGGCCATCGACAACCCGGTCAACTTCTTCACGGCCCAGTCGCTCAACGACCGCGGCAGCCAGCTGAGCGGCCTGCTCGACGGCATCTCGAACGGCATCCAGACGATTCAGGCGGCCTCCAAGGGCATCGACGGGATCAGCAAACTGGTCCAGTCGCTGCAGTCGACGGTCAAGCAGGCCCAGGCCGACGCGGCCCAGAACCGCCCGACGGTCATCGGCACCGGCACGGCGCTCGCCGGCCCGGCCGAAACACAGGCGACCAACAAGAGCCTGAAGGACATCGCGCTCGACAAGCGCATCGGCAGCGCCGGCGACACCACGGTGACGGCGGCGACCGCCGGCGCGGCGGGCGACCTCGGCATCGACGTCACCGCGACGCCGGCCCTGAACATCCAGATCACCACCGGCCCGGTCGGCGCGCCGACCTCGACCACCAATATCGGCGTGACGCTGACCGCCAACACCACGGTCCGCGACGTCGTCAACGCGATCAACGCGTCGGGCGTCGCCACCGCCTTCGTCGACGAGAAGGGCCTGCTCAACGTCAAGGGCATCGGTTCCGAGACGCTCGGCGTCGGCATCGGCGCGGGCGCCGACGCGGCTGCGGCGACCACCGCCTCCTCCACCGGTGCCCAGAGCGCCGCCTTCGGCCTGAACGCCACCGACCGCACGACCGGCATCGCCTCCTCCGGCGTCACCTCGGCTGTGCGCTCGAATTTGATTCAGCAGTTCAACGACCTGCGCACCCAGATCGATCAGCTCGCCAAGGATTCGAGCTTCAACGGCATCAATCTCCTGGCCGGCGACCGTCTCTCGATTGCCTTCAACGAGAAGGCCGGCACCAACCAGACCAAGCTCGACATCCAGGGCACCAATCTGACCGCCGAGAATCTCGGCATCCCGCAGGCGATCAACACGCAGCTCGCCGGCTTCTTCAACTTCCAGAACGACCTCGACCTCGAAAAGGCCACCGGCTCGCTCTCGAATGCGCTGACCTCGCTGCGCTCGCTGGCCTCGACCTTCGGCTCGAACCTCTCGGTCGCGCAGACCCGGCAGGACTTCACCAAGGAGATGGTCAACACCCTGACCACCGGCGCCGACAACCTCGTCCTCGCCGACTCCAACGAGGAAGGCGCGAAGCTGCTTGCCCTCAACACCCGCCAGCAGCTCTCGCAGACGGCTCTGTCGCTCGCCTCGCAGGCCGACCAGAGCGTGCTGCGGCTCTTCAGCTAACCGTCCGGGGGCGAAAGCCCCCTCCTCTCCAGCCAGAAGGCAGGATCGTCATGGCCCTCAAGGTCGAACTCAAGCCCCGCGAGCGCATCATCATCGGCCAGGTGGTGATCCGCAACGACGAGCAGCGGACCCGCTTCTTCATCGAGGGCGACGCGCCGATCCTGCGCGAGAAGGACATTCTCACCCCCGCCACCGCCGACAGCCCGGCTAAGAAGATCTATCTCGCCATCCAGCTCATGTATCTGGCCCAGGACCCGATGTACCAGCACCAGGTCTATTTCGAGCTGGTGCGCGACTTCGTCCAGGCCGCGCCGAGCTCTCTGCCGCATATTCACGAGATCAATAACCGCATCTTAAGCAGCGACCTCTACAAAGCTCTCAAGGCAGCCAAGAAGCTGATCGCTTACGAAGCGGAACTCATTGAGAATGCAACACGGGTTTAGCGCTTACGCCTCCGCCTCGCGGGCCAACCAGGCCGTCGTCTCCCCTCGCGAACTCGAAGCCTCGCTCCTGATCAAGGCTGCCGTCCGCCTCCAGGCGATCCATGACGACTGGACGCTCGCCGACCGCGATCTCGACGACGCGCTCAACTACAATCGCAAGCTCTGGACGCTGCTGGTCTCGGCCGTCATCGCCGAGGACAACCCCCTCCCCGTCGGCATCAAGACCAACATCCTGAGCCTCGCGAACTTCATCTTCAACCAGACCTTCAAGGTCGCGGCGAACCCGACCCGCGAGGGTCTGCCCGTCCTGGTCAGCATCAACCGCGACATCGCCGCCGGGCTGCGCGGCCGCTGAGGCGCCGCTCCCTCGAGCCCCAAAAACGCCGAAAGGGCGCCACCGCGCAACGGTGGCGCCCTTTCTCGTGTGGCGGCCGGTCAGAGATAGTTGGTCAGGGTCAGCTTGGAGAGGATCGCGGTCGTCTCGTAGCTCGCCTGCAGCTGCGTCTGCAGCGACAGGATCTGCACCGCCACCTCCTCGCGGGAGACCGTCTCGACGCTCGACAGCGTCGTGCTGAGATAGTTCTTGGTGCTTTCGTGGCGCTCTTTCGCCCGCGCCAGGGCGGTCTGGGCCGAGCCGAACTCGGTGATGATCTCCGCCGGCTTCTGGGCGCCGTTGCCGAAGGCCAGGCGGTCGCTGACGCGCGCCGTCATCGCCTCGTAGCGCGCCTGCGAGTTGGCGTCGGTGGCCGGGAAGCTCTCCACCGCCATGATCGCGAACTGCGCCAGCCCGATGCGGAAAGCCTCCTCATTGGCGCGCGCGCCGGTACCGACGATCTGGCCCTTGTCGACCTGCACCGAGGCGGTGCTGCGGGCCGGGTCGGTGCCGTCGTCGCCCTTGTACCAGATCACCGTATTGGTCGCGGTGCCGGCGGCAGGCGCGACCGTCGCTGTGTCGTAGGGCGGACCCGGCACCCGCAGCGGCGGGTTGGTCGCGGTGCCCGCGAAGAAATTGCGCGCCGCCACCTGCGAAGAGGCGGCCGAAAGCGTCGTCGCGGCCTCCTTGCCGAGCGCGGCGGTGATCGAGGCGCGCAGATTGGCGGCCGTCGTATTGACGTCGGCGCCGATCTCGAAGCTGTCGCTGGCCGGGCCGGTCGTGCCGGTGGCCCGTGCGGTCAGCACGATCTCCTCCGTCGTGCCGTCGGGCAGGGTGAGCTGGACGCGCAGCGTGTCGCCCACTGTCGGCTGGCTGGCGACGGTGACGGTCAGGTCGGCCGGCGGCCCCGCGGTGAAGGCCGGCGTCAGCGCGGCCGAGGAGCTGGTGGCCCCGGCCAGTTTGAAGCCGTAACCATGGGCCGGCGCCTCGTCGGCGATCGTCGCTGTCGCAGCAGCCCCGCCGGTGGTCAGGCGTCCGAGCCCGGCGACGCCGAGATCGGCCTGGCGGCGCTCGTCGATCAGCTGGCGCAGGCCCGCGCGGCCGGCGCCGTCGCCCTCGATGATCTCGGTATAGCCCAGCGTCGGCTCGACATCGGAGGTCTTGCCGGAGAACAGGTAGCGGCCATTGACCTGGGTGTTGAGCAGGTCGAGCGTCTGCTTGAACTTCTCCTCGGCCAGTACCTGCGGCGCCGAGCGGCCCGTCGAGCTCGGGATATAGGTGTTGGAGCGCGTGTCGTTGAGCGTCTCGTTGGTCAGCTTGGCGTAGTTCTCGACCGCCTTCGAGGAGAGCTGGAGGTTGACGTCGCTGCGCGTGATCCCTTCCAGCCAGGAATCGAGGGTGGTGATCTTGGCGTTGAGGTCGAGGCTGGTGCGCCGGTCCATGCCGAGATCGCCATAGCTCTCGGCGCGCTGCTGCGTTGCGAGCTGGCGCTCGAGATCGATGAGTTCGGTGCGGGTCGAGACCAGGCGGTTCGGCGTCGCCGCGCGATAAGCCCCGGAGCCGTAGCTGGTGATGGTCATGGCGCGCTCACACTCTCATCAGCACGTCCATCATCTCCTTGACCGTGGAGATGATGCGGGCATTGGCGGCATAGGCGTTCTGCAACTCGATCAGCGTCGCCATTTCCTGGTCGACGCTGACCTGCGCGGTCTCCTGGAAGCGACTCTGCACGGCGGCGAGCGCGATCTGCTGCCCCTCGTCGAGGCGTTTGGCGGTTTCGACCGCCTGGCCCTGGGTCGAGACGACGCGCTGGACGAGGCCGGAGACGGTAACGCTCGTCGTCGCAGTCGAGCCGTCGATGCCGAGCCGGTTGGTGACGGAACGCTGGCTGCTCGTGAGCCGGTCGAGCAGCAGCTTGGGCCGCGTCGTGTCGCCCTGGGCGGTCGTCGGCTCATAGGCGACGAGCCTGGAGCGGTCGGCCACCAGCGCCTGGTTGAGCGTGATCCGCCCGGCGAAGCCCAGCGTCTGCGAGCCGTTGTCGTAGGAGCCGGTGAAGGCGGCCCCCGCCGCTCCGCCATCGACGAAGAAGGGCAGTTCCGCGCTGCCGCCGACGGAGGACAGCGTCGTGGCGGTCGGGCGGGCGGTCAGCGCCTTGACGTCGCGCGTTCCGGCCGCCCCGTCATCGACGATGCGCAGCACCGAGCCGGTGTTGGAGACGGTGAAGCCGCCGCCGAGCGCCGCCTGCATCTGCGCGGCGACGGAAGCCGGACCGCCCGAATAGTCGATGCCGATCACGCGGTTGTTGGCATCGCCGCCGGCGGAGGTCGGCAGCGGCAGCGACGCCGCCGAGTCGACGCGCACGAAGGTGAAGCGCTGCGTCGCGCCACCCGGCGTCACCGCATAGTCGAGCGTCACCTTGTTGCCGGCCTGCAGCCCGGTGAGATCGACCTCGAAGCCGGTGGCGGCGCCGGCGGTGACGGCAGTGCCGGCGATCTCGCGGTCCGACAGCGCGCTGGCGAGTTGCGCGGCGATCTCGTCGAGCTGGGTCTGGGCCTGCACCAGCGTCGTATCGCGCATCTCGATCAGCGCGGCGATCTCGCCCGAGCGGAAGGTCTTGTTGGCGATCGCGTCGAGCGAGCCGCCCGTCATGTTCGACATGGTGATCGTGCCGACGCCGCGCAGCGCCGGATCGCTGCTCCACTGGTCGTCGGGCGTGAGCCCCGAATGGGCGTCGAAGCTGAACACGACGGAAGGGCGCCCGTCGAAGATCTGCGTGCCGCCGCTGGTGACGATGCTCGTCGACCCGCGGGCGTCCTCGCTCGTCTTGATGTCCATGTACTGCGACAGATCCGAGAGGATCAGGTCGCGCTGGTCCTTGAGATTGGCGAGCGCGGGATCGTTCGGCGAACCGACGATCCGCGCGTTGACCGTCGTCAGCGCGCCGAGCAGGTCATTGATCTTGTTGACGCCGGCAGCGATGCCGCTCTCGGCCTGCGAGCGCAGGCTCTGCACGCCGTTGGACAGGGTGTTCAGCCGGCTGGCGAGCTGCGTTGCGGAATCCAGCACCGAGGTCCGCAGGCTGTAGGACGACGGGTCGTTCTGCAGGGCCTGCAGCGCCGAGGTGAAGCCGTTGTAGATCGTGTCGAGAGCCGTCGAGCTGCCGGGCGCGCCATAGAGCTTGTCGACGCTGGCGAGCATGTCGGCGCGCGTCGAGGTGTAGGCGGCCCCCGCCGATTCCTGCCAGAGCTGGTGCTGGACGATCTTGTCGAGCAGCCGCTGGACCTGCGTGCTCTGGGTGCCGACGGTCTGGCCGCTCAGGCTGTCAGAGGTCGAGACGACGCGGCGCACATAGCCGGCCGTGCCCGCATTGGCGACGTTCTGCGAGACGACGCCGATGCCGACCTGGGTGGCGTTCAGCCCCGAGATCGCCGTGTTGAGGGAGGTGCTCAGACCCATCGTCGGCTCCTGTCGTGCCGCGCGGCCCTCCTGGACCGCGCCTCATTCGTCCCGAAAGCCGTCAGCGGATGATGCTGAAGACGTCGCGCAGCATCTCCTGCGCGGTGGTGATCACCTTGGTGTTGGCCGAATAGGCCTGCTGGGTGACGATCATCTTCGAGAATTCGTCGGCGATGTCGGTGTTCGACTGCTCGATATTGCCGCCGATGAGCTGCGAGGTACCCAGCCCGATGATCGGCGGGCCGGATTCGATCGTCTCCTCGAAGGCGCCGCCGTCGAGCCGCTTCAGCGCGTTGTCGGCGTTGAAGCGGGCGACCGAGAGCTGCGCCAGCGCGACGACCTGGCCGTTGCTGAAGGTGCCGATCACCTGCCCGTCGGCCGAGACCGAGGTGCGGTCGAGCGTGCCGGCGGTGTAGCCGTCCTGCCGGATCGAGCGGGCGTCGATCTGGCCGCTGACATCGCCGTTCTGGGTCAGGCCGTTGCCACCGGTGGTGACCTCGACGCCGGTGATCGTGGTGCCAGCGATCGTCATGGTCGGCAGGGTGATGTTGCCGGTCGCCGGGGCGGTCAATTGGCCGGTCGGGCCGAAGGTGACGCTGATATTGGCGTTGCGATAGGCCGTCGCGCCGCCCGTCGCGCCGGTGTTCTCGGCGACGAAGAGGTTCCAGGTATCGACCGCAGGCGGCGCAACCGAGGCGTTGGTCGTCTTGGCCCAGCGCAGCTCGACGCTCGTCGCCTTGCCGAGCGAGTCGTAGACGGTGACGGAGCCGCCCGGGATCGACTGGTTGAGGAAGTTCGTGATCTCGCTGCCGATGACGATGCCGGTGCCGCCTTCGGTCGTCGAGAGCGGGTTGCTGGTGAAGCCCGCCGGGTTCAGCAGCTCCGAACCGGCGACGGTCGGATTGGAATTGGCGTTGTTCGTGCCGGGCCTGGCGGGAATGTTCGCGCGATACTCGATCGAGGTCGTCGCCTTGGCCGGGAACTGTTCCTTGGTGATGCGCAGCACCTCCGGCTGGGTGCCGATGAGCTGACCGGTGACCGTGTCGATCTTCAGGCCCTTGAGATAGTAGCCGGCTCCGTTGACGAGATAGCCATTGGCGTCGAAGTCGAAGTCGCCGCGGCGCGTGTAGAGGTTGCTGTTGGAGAACTGGGTGTTGCTGCCGAGCCCGCTCAGGCGCTGGTCGACGACGAAGAAGCCGTCGCCATTGATCGCGGCGTTGGTGTCGATGCGGGTCGCCGTCAGGTCGCCCTGGATCGAGTTCGTCGCCTGGCTGTAGGCCGTCACCGAGCCGGAGAGCTGGCGGTTCAGCGCCGAATCCGGCACCAGATCGGAGAAGGTCGTATCGACCCGCTTGAAGCCGGCGGTGCGGGAATTGGCGATGTTGCCGGAGATGTTCTCGAGCGCATAGGACTGCGCCTGCATCCCCGAAACCGCGGTCGTCAACGCACTGAAAACACCCATGGAACCCTCACCTCGACCGGCGCCCTCATCGGGCGGCCCTCAACTGTCAGGGCGATCACTGCACGCCATGTGCCACGGCGCGGGGCCTGATTTCTCAGGGACTTGGATGGTTTCGGGAGTGTTTCCGAGCCGTTTCAGCCGGGTCAAATCGGCCCTACCCCGGCAGATTCTGCCGAGGCGCACCGGCCGCGGCCGCCGCTCAGGCGCGGCCGGACTCCGGGGCGCCGCCCCAGGATCCGAGATCGCCGGCGACATCGCCCAGCGTCGGCGGCGCGGCTTCCACGAAGGGCAGCGGCCGGCACACCGCCAGCGCCGCGAGACCGATGCGCGCGGTCAGCAGGCCGTTGAGCACGCCTTCGCCCAGCTTGGCCGAGAGCCGCGCCGCCAGCCCCTGCCCCACCACCTGCTGGATCACGGCGTCGCCCGCAGCGATGCCGCCGGTGACGACGAGATGGCCGAGCACCTGGCGGGCCAGCCGCACAAGCCCGAGCGTGCCGGGCCGTCCGGCATAGATGCCGGCGATGGTCCGCAGAAGCCGCGCGCAGGCGACGAGCACGAAGACGATGTCGATCAGCGCGCGCGGGCTCACCGCCGTGACCAGCGAGACGCGCCGCGCCGCCTGGGCGATCTGCGCCTGCGCCAGCGCGTCGAGCGGCACCATCAGGCTGCGCTCGGCGACCGTCAGCACGTCGCGGGCCGCAAAGAGCTGCGGCAGGCTGTCGGCGAGCTGGGCGCGGCCCTTCGCCGTCTCCGCGCGCGTGCCATAGAGCGCCGTCAGCTCGGTCGCCACGGCCCGGGCTTCGTCGACGTTGGCCTCCGTCAGCGCAGCGGTCGCACGCAACCGCAGCGCCTCGACCTTGCGCTCGCGCAGGATGTCGCGGATCACTCGCCCGAGCATAACGGCGAGCGCCAGCGCGGCCAGGCCGGCGCAGGCCAGGGCCGCATAGCCCAGCACCGGGCTCTGGCTCATCAGCCAGGCGATGGTCTGCTCGGCCCAGACCCCGAAGGCGAGCGCGAGGAAGCCCGACAGCCCGGCGACGAAGAGCCCGCCCCAGGACCAGCGCCGCTTCACCGGCGCGACGGTAGCGGGCTCGACCACATCGATCGGCTCGCTCTCGGGCAGGATCGCGACGTCGCCCCGGCTCACGACCGGGTCGAGGCCCCCTTCCGGTCGGTTCGGATCGAGACGGATCGCGCGGGGCGCCTTGCTCATGCCAGCCTGTCTCCGATCAGGAACTCCAGGGCGCGGTCGAGCCGGATCTGCGGCGGCGGCTTGATGCGTCCGCCCGCATCGGGCGCGACCAGAGGCGGCCGGAAGCGCGGCGCCCGGATCTGCCAGCTGGCGGCGGGATCGAACACGGCCTCGGGCCGCTCCGGCAACTCGCCGGGAAAGATCGCCGCCTCGCTCAGCCCGTCGAAGACCTCGCCATCGACGCTCTCGCCCGCCTCCGGCACGCCGGCGATGGCCGGCAACTCCTCGCGCCCCTGCTTGATGCGGACCTCGCGCGTCGCCCGCACGGCGGCCAGCGCCATCGACTCGACCCGCGCGCCCGCGCCCTGGGCGCGCGAGGCCGCCCGCGCGACGAGATGGGACATCACTGCCGCCAGCCGGTCATGACTGCCGTGATGGACATGATCGGCCTTGGTCGCGGCAAAGAGCACCCGCTCGATGCGCGGCGCAAACAGGCTCGACAGCCAGGAATTGCGCCCGACCTGGAAGGCCGCGAGCGCCTGGCCGAGTGCGGTTTCGAGATCGGCCAGGGCCGGCGCCCCGGCATCGAGCGCGGCGAGCACGTCGACCAGCACGATCTGCCGGTCGAGCCGGGCGAAATGGTCGCGGAAGAACGGCGCCACGACGACGCGCTTGTAGGCCTCGAAGCGCTCCGCCATCAGCCCGGCCAGCGTGCCGGGTTGAGGCTCCGTGTCGGCGCCGAGATCGAGCGGCGCGAAGGTCAGTGCGGGCGAGCCCTCGAGATCGCCCGGCATCAGGAAGCGCCCCGGCGGCGTCACCGCCACCGCCTCGGGATCGGCCCGCAGCCGCGCCAGATAGGCCTTGAACAGGTCGCTCGCGGCCTCCGCCGCCATCTCGTCGGGCGCACCCGCCGGGTCGCGCTGCGGCAAATCGGCGAGCCAGGCCGCCGCCGCCTCGCGGCGATGCGCCTTGCGGGCGTCGCCCACGGCCTGGCGCGACCAGCTCTTGTAGTCCTGCCCGATCAGGGCGAGGTCGAGCAGCCATTCGCCGGGATAATCGACGATGTCGAGCGTCAGCGTCGCCGGGCCCTTGAACCAGCCGGCGGCGCGCTCATAGTCGATCTCGACGCGCAACTCCGAAATCCGCCGCGTCGACTCCGGCCAGCGCCGCTCCGGCCCCGTAAGCGAGGCCCGGTGGGCCTCATAGGGGAAGCGCGGCACCTCCGGATCGGGCTGCGGCACCAGCCGCACGCGGGCGATGCGCCCCTCGCTCGCCGCCTTCAGCACCGGCAGAGCGGCGCCTTCGATCAGGTTCTGGATCAGCGCGGTGGTGAAGACCGTCTTGCCCGAGCGCGACAGCCCGGTGACTCCGAGCCGCAGCCGCGGCTTCGCCATGCCGAGGAGGGAATCGCCGAAGGCCAGCGCCGCGTTGCGCGCCTCGTCGAGATAGGAGCGCTCGCTCACGATGCGGACCGGCTCACTCGTCCGGACCTTCGCCGAGCGAGGCCGGCGTCACGAAACGGTCGAGCCGTCCGCCGCGTGCCGCGACGTCGCGCCAGTCATCGACCGCGAAGTCGAGCACGGCGAGCCCGCAGGTCGGGTATTTCTGGCTCATGCGCGCCGCGGCATAGCGGTCGCCATGGCCGGTCAGCAGCGCCGCCAGCTCCTCGAAGCCGGGATTGTGGCCGATCATCAGCAGCGTCCGCACCACCGGCTCGGTCTCCTGCACCACCTCGAGCAGGCGCTGGGTCTTGGCCTCGTAGATGCGCGGCTCGTGCTGAACCGCCGGCTTCTCCGGCAGCATCGGCGCGACGAGCTGCCAGGTCTCCTGCGTCCGGCGCGCCGGCGAGACCAGCACGAGGTCCGGCAGCAGCAGCTCCTCGGCGAGATAGCGCCCCATCACGGGGGCGGCCTCGCGCCCCCGTGTGGCGAGCGGCCGCTCGCGATCGGCCACGCCTTCGGGCCAGTTCGATTTCGCATGGCGGAGGAGCATCAGGCGTCGCATGTCCGCCATCTAACCATCGTGGCCGCGATTTGCGAGAGCCGCTTCGGGGGCCAAACCCGCCACCAGCAACTGCATGAGCCGCGGCGAGAACAGGTCGAGCATCGCCCCGCCCCCGTCCTCGCCGACGAGAAAATCGAACTGGCCGTCGATCAGCAGCGTCGTGAAGCCGTGGGTCACCGACCAGACCAGCAGGATCTCGGCGAAATCCGGCGCCTTGGCAGTCTCGGACGGCAGCGGCCCCGGCGGCGGCGCGGCCAGCCCGGCACGATGGGCGCGCGTCTCGGCGACGAGGATGCCGAAGGCCCGTGCCCCGGCGCGCTGCATCTCGGGGTCCTCCTTGTCGAGCTCCCGGCGCCCGAACACGACGCGGAAACGGCCCGGCCGGGCGAGCGCGGTCTCCAGATAGGCCCGGCAGATCGCGGCGAGCCGGCAGCCGCCGGTCGCGCTCGCCCGCGCCGCAGCCGCCTCCATCGCATCGGAGAGATCGTCGAAGCCGAGCGTCGCGACCGCCGTCAGGAGCCCGGCGAGATTGCCGAAATGATGCGCCGGCGCCGCCGCCGAGACACCCGCCCGCCGCGCGCATTCGCGCAGCGTGAAGCCGCCGACGCCCCGCTCGGCGAGCACGGCCTCGGCCGCGTCGATCATCGCCTGGCGCAGATCGCCATGGTGATAGCCGTCGCGCCCCGCCCCACGCTTTGCCGCCATGCCGTCGGTCTCCCTCGGCCGCAGCCGCTCATCTTGACAGCATCAAGATAGCGCCTTACGCCAGAGGAGCAACTTGACACTGTATAGATAGGAGATGGTGATGGGCCCGCTCGACCTCGATGCCGCCTTCTCCGCAGCCGGCGCGCTGGCGATGATGGGCTGGGCGAGCCTGATCCTGCTGCCGCGCTGGCGCGGGCTCTCCCTCAGGCTGGCCGGCCTCGTCATTCCCGCCATCCTGTCGCTCGGCTATGCCATCCTCATCCTCATGCATTGGCAGGGGTCCAGCGGCGGCTTCGGCTCGCTCGATCAGGTTGCCGCGCTCTTCGGCTCCCGCCCCCTCCTGCTGGCCGGCTGGGTCCATTACCTCGCCTTCGACCTCCTCGTCGGGACCTGGGTTCTGCGGCGCTCGCAGGAGCAGGCCATCGCGCATGGCCTGATCGTGCCGGTCCTGCTGCTGACCTTCCTGTTCGGCCCGCTCGGCTACCTCGCCTATCTCTGGCTGGAGGCGAGCATCCGCAGCGCGCGCGAGGACCGGATCGCGCGGCTCCAGGCGCGCCTGCCGGCCTGGCTTCGGGCGCTCGAGATCGAGCCGCACCTGGCCGCCGCGGCCTTCGCCATGCTCCTCCTGGCGCTGCCGCTGGCGCTGGCCTGGGCGCTCGACCCGCGCCTGTTCCAGGGCGTCAGCACCTGGATCAAGCCACTCAAATTCGCGCTCTCGGCGGCGCTGTTCCTGCTGACGCTCGCGCTGTTCGTGCCGCTCGCCGGCGAGCGCTTTCGCGCCAGCCTGGCGGGGCGCTACCTGATCTGGCCGGTGATCGTGCCGCTGATTGCCGAGGTGCTCTACATCGCCTGGCGGGCCTCACGGGTCGAGGCCTCGCATTACAACACCGACAGCGCGCTCGGGGCCGCGCTCTACAGCCTGATGGCGGTGGGCGCGGTGATGTTCACGGCGGCGCCCGCCGTGCTGGCCTATGGGCTCGCCCGCCGCGACGCGGTGGCGATGCCCGCCGTGCTGCGCTGGTCGCTGGTCGGCGGGCTGGCCCTGACGGCGGTGCTCGGCATCGTCAGCGGCTTTGCCATGGGCGGCAGCCCCAGCGGGCATTATGTCGGCGCCGTGCCGCCGGACCACGCCACGGTTCCGTTCCTCGGCTGGTCGCTCGAAATCGGCGATCTGCGCCTGCCGCATTTCCTCGGCCTGCACGCGTTGCAGTTCGTCCCGCTCTTCGGGCTGCTGGTCTGGCGGCTGACGTCAGTGACCCGAACGGGCCTGCTCGCCGTCGCGGCCTTCACGACCATCTATGCGGCGGTGACGCTCACCGCTCTCGCAGCCGCACTCGGCGGGCGGCCCCTCCTCGGCTGGGCCTGAACCCTGCGGCGAGGCCGGCGACGGCCAAAGGCCCGAGGGTCAGTCCTGCCTGAGGCTGCCGCGCAGACCGCGGCTCTCCGGCATGAGCGAGGCGAAGCGCAGATCGAGCGCCTCCGGGCCGGCGGACGCCGTCTTCCGGGCCAGGCCGAGATCCATCGGCCGGCCCGGCGGCAGCGGCGCGATGACGAGCACATTCGTGGCCAGCACGGCGGGCGCGACGGCCGCCGGCGCGAAGGCCAGCGGCGCGGCGGCAAATGAAGTCGGCACGGACGAAGCGCTCGTGGCGAGCGGCGTGGACACGGAGGCGAGCTGGTAGGTCGGCTCCTCACTGCGGCGACGCTCGGGCCGCTCGCCCTTCACATAGAAAGCGTTGCCGCCGGCCACCGTGACGTAATGCATGTTGGCATAGGAGAAGCGCAGGCCGGCCATGTGGAAATGCTTGGCGTTCCCCACCGCCTCGTTGCGCTGGCCGGCGAGGATCGCCTCGGCGGCGGCCTCGACCCGCGGCAGGTCACGGGCGGCCATCGACCGCGTCAGCACGCCCGGCGCGAATTGCCGCGGGGCGCCGACGACGCTGCAGATGGTGTCCGGATAGCGCGGCGACTCGACCCGGTTCAGCACGACGGTGCCGACGCCGAGCAAACCGCTGTCGCTCGAGCGGTTCGATTCGAAATACATCGCGCGGACGAGGCATTCCCTCTCGCGCGGATCGGCCTTGGCCAGCTCGATCGCCTGTTTGCGCTTCTCGTGAGGCTTGGTGGCGGTCGGGGTGGGCTTCGTCGCGGCGGTTTCGACCGGCGAGAGGCTGCAGGCGCCGAGCGCCGGGGCGGCCAGGACCATCAGCAGCGGGATCGCCTTGCGGCGGTGGCGGAGAGCGCCCGCTGAACGGACGGCCTCGGCAGCGATCATGTCGGCAGCAGTTTTGGCGCGCATCGAGCGGCGGCCTCCTGATTTCGGGCGATGGGCCACCGCAGCCAGCAGCCCCTCGTCACCGGCAAGGAACGCCCGACGTCTTAACAGAAAGTGAAGGACGGGAGGAAGAGGCAAGGGCGGGGTCGCTCTGGCGCCGCCTTTTTCAGGGGCGGGTCAACACGGCCCTCATCCTGAGGAGCGCCGAAGGCGCGTCTCGAAGGATGCTCCAGAGGGCGCTGTCTCCACGAACGTGACCATCCTTCGAGACGCCGCTAAGCGGCTCCTCAGGATGAGGGCTGGTAAACATCATGCCCCCCTCACCGCCCCTCGCGCCTGACCATGAAGGCCAGCTTCTCGAACAGGGAGACGTCCTGCTCGTTCTTCAGCAGCGCGCCATGCAGCGGCGGGATCAGCTTGCGGGGATCGCGCTCGCGCAGCATTTCCGGCGTCATCTCGTCGGCCACCAGCAGCTTCAGCCAGTCGAGCAGCTCCGAGGTCGAGGGCTTCTTCTTCAGGCCGGGCACCTCGCGCACCTCGAAGAACAGCTTCAGCGCCTCCTCCATCAGCCGCTTCTTGATGCCGGGGAAATGCACCTCGACGATGGCCTGCATCGTCTGCGCGTCGGGAAAGCGGATGTAGTGGAAGAAGCAGCGGCGCAGGAATGCGTCGGGCAGCTCCTTCTCGTTGTTGGAGGTGATGATGATCACCGGCCGCTGCTCTGCCCGCACCGTTTCGCCGGTCTCGTAGACATGGAACTCCATGCGGTCGAGCTCGAGCAGCAGGTCGTTGGGGAACTCGATATCGGCCTTGTCGATCTCGTCGATCAGCAGCACCGGCCGCACCGGCGCGACGAAAGCCTCCCAGAGCTTGCCGCGCCGGATGTAGTGGGAGATATCCGAGACGCGGGGGTCGCCGAGCTGGCTGTCGCGCAGGCGGCTGACCGCGTCGTACTCGTAGAGGCCCTGCTGCGCCTTGGTCGTCGACTTGACGTGCCAGGTGATCAGCGGCGCCCCCAGCGCGGCGGCGATCTCCTCGGCGAGCACCGTCTTGCCGGTGCCGGGCTCGCCCTTGACCAGCAGCGGCCGCTCCAGCCGGATCGCGGCGTTGACCGCCACCGTCAGATCCTCGGTGGCGACATAGTTCTCGGTGCCGGTGAAACGCATGCGCAGACCTTTTGAAAAACAGCACCGAAGGCTAGCCCAGGATGCCTCCGGCTGGAAACCGCCGACGGGCGAGGCCCAGGCAAGCCATAGCCGCTAACGCCTCAGGCTTAAAAGCGAATTTCACCCGGTAGGACCCGGGCGAAGGTTGTGTTGCGGCGCACGAAACCGCACAGTCGGCCGGCATTTCCCATCCCGAATCGTAAGGCGTACCCCCCTTGGCCGGCACCATCGATCCGTCCATCTACAAGGACGCCGTCGTCGTGCTCGCGACGGCGGGCGTCATCGTGCCCTTCGCCAAGAGCTTCAAGGTCAACTCGGTCGTCGCCTTCATGGCCTGCGGCGCCCTGCTCGGGCCCTTCGGCCTGGGCGGACTGGTGTCGTCGATCCCGCTGCTGAGCACGATCACCGTCTCGAGCCCCGAGGCGCTGGCCGGCCCGGCCGAACTGGGCGTCGCGTTCCTGCTCTTCGTGATCGGGCTGGAGCTGTCCTTCGAGCGTTTGAAGACCATGCGCCGCCTCGTCTTCGGTCTCGGACTGAGTCAGATCGTGCTTTCCGCCGCGATCATCGGCAGCGTCGCCTTCGCGTTGGGACAGCCGACCACGGCGGCACTGATCATCGGCTTCGGCCTCGCCTTGTCCTCGACCGCGATGGTCGTGGAACTGCTCTCGGCCAAGAAGCGGATGACCTCCTCGGCCGGCCGCGCCAGCTTCGCCGTGCTGATCTGCCAGGACATCGCGGTCGTGCCCCTGCTCTTCCTGGTCAGCGTGCTCGGCGCCCAGAACGGCGGCGGCTCGCTGCTGGCCGGCCTCGCCCAGGCCCTGCTGCAAGCCTTCGCCGCCATCGCCGCGATCGTGCTCGTCGGTGGCCGCGCGTTGCGGCCGCTCTTCCGCCTGGTTGCCTCGACCGATTCCTCCGAAAGCTTCATGGCGGCGACGCTGCTGATCGCGCTCGGCACCGGGATGATCGCCGCCGCCGCCGGGCTCTCGATGGGGCTGGGTGCCTTCATCGCCGGCCTGCTGCTGGCGGAGACCGAGTACCGCCGCGCCATCGAGGTCACGATCGAGCCGTTCAAATCGCTTCTGATCGGCGTCTTCTTCCTCACCGTTGGCATGGGCGTGAACCCGGCCGAGATCGCCGCCCAACCCTTCGCCATCCTCGGCATCGCGGTGGGCCTCTTCGCTGCGAAGTCGCTGCTCGTCTTCGGCCTCGCCCGCTTCCTGAAGCTGTCGAAAGCGACCGCGCTCGAAACCGCGTTCATGCTCGGGCCGGGCGGCGAATTCGCCTTCGTCCTGCTCAACGGCGCGGTCGCGGCGAAGCTGCTGGATCAGGCGCCCGCGAGTCTCGTTCTCGCCGGGGTCTCCCTGACCATGATCGCCCTGCCGCTGCTCGCCCGCCTGGCCCGCAGCCTGGCGCGGCAGCTCGCGGTGCCCGTAGCCCTGCCGGACGAGGCCCTGATCCTGCCGCCCGACGACCATTCGGCGCGCGCCATCGTCGTCGGTGGCGGGCGCGTCGGCCAGCTCGTCGGCAGCATGCTGGAGGAGCACGGCAAGCCCTATATCGTCATCGATGCGGACCCGGGCCTGATCGCCGCGCAGCGCCGTGCCGGGCGGCCGGCCTTCTATGGCGACGCGACCCGGGCGGATTTCCTGCGCCTGTGCGGCATCGACGAGGCGACGGCGCTGATCGTCACGATCGACAATCCCCGCGCCGTCGACGCCACCGTCCTGGCGGCGCGCGAGTTGCGGCCGGACCTCGTCATCGTCGCGCGGGCCCGCGACGCCGATCATGCCCGCCATCTCTACAAGATCGGCGTCAACGACGCGGTGCCGGAGACGATCGAGGCCAGCCTCCAGCTCTCGGAAGCCGCCCTCGTCGGGCTCGGCGTGCCCGTGGGGTTCGTGATCGCCTCGATCCACGAGCGGCGCGACGGCTTCCGCGCCCAGCTCAAGCCGTCAGACGGCGCGGCTCCCGGCCTTCCAAGGCACAAGCGTTCGCGAAGGCTTTGAGGTCGGGGGCGCCCTGAGGCCGCGCGACCCGGCGGATATGGCCGTAGAACTGCGCCGCGCTCGCCTGCCAGCCATGGCGTGCCGCGAGATCGAGGCAGGTCTCGCGCGGGATGCGCAGCGCCTGCAGCGCGGCTGCCCGCAGATCCTCGTTGAGCACCGCCGCGCCGCTGCCGGCGAAGACGTCCATCGGACCCTGCACGGGAAAGGCCGCGACCGGCAGGCCACTGGCGACGGCCTCCAGCAGCACGATGCCGAAGGTGTCGGTCAGGCTCGGGAACACGAACACGTCCGACGAGGCGTAGATCGCGGCCAGATCCTCGCCCTCGCGCGTGCCCAGGAAGGTCGCGTCGGGATAGGCCCGCTGCAGATCCGCCCGCGCCGGCCCGTCGCCGACCACGACCTTGCTGCCCGGCAGCCGCAGCGACAGGAAGGCGTCGAGATTCTTCTCGACCGCGACCCGGCCGACGCTGAGGAAGATCGGGCGCGGCAGATCGAGCACGCTCTGCAGCCGGGGATGGAACAGCGAAAGATCGACGCCGCGCCCCCAGCGCACGATGTTCTCGAACCCATGCTGGCGCAGTTCGGCCTCGACCGTCGCCGTGGAGACCATCACCGCCGCGGCCGGGCCATGAAACCGCCGCAGGAAGCCGTAGCTCCAGCTTTCGGGGATCGGCCAGCGCGCCGCGACATATTGCGGGAAGCGCGTGTGATAGCTCGTGGTGAACTGCCGCTTCTGGGCCAGGCACACCGCCCGGGTCAGCCAGCCGATCGGCCCCTCGGTGGCGATGTGGATATGGTCGGGGCCGAAATCGGCGATGCGCTCGGCGATCGCCCGCTGTGTCGCCAGCGCGATGCGGATGTCGGGATAGCTCGGCAGGCCGATCTGGCGGAAGCCCTCCGGGGTCAGCATCCGCGCCGTCACGCCGAAATCGGGCGCCGCCTCCGCCATCCGCTCCAGAGAGCGGACCACGCCGTTGATCTGCGGGCGCCAGGCGTCCGTCGCGATCATGACGCGCATCATCAGGCCGCCTCGACCAGCGCCGGTATGGTTTGCGGACGCGCCGGGACGACGACCGGGACGGCGGCCTGTCCCTTGAGGCGCCCCTGCGGCCAGCGGATCATCTCGAAGCGCCCGTCATGATGCTCGACGACCGCCGTGCAGCTTTCGACCCAGTCTCCCGTGTTGATGTAGGTCAGCCCCTCGATCTCGCGGAAGGCGGCATGGTGGATGTGCCCGCAGACCACGCCGTCGGCCTGGTGCCGGCGCGCCTCGGCGGCGAGGCAGACCTCGAACTCGCCGATGTAGTTGACCGCGTTCTTGACCTTGTTCTTGGCCCAGGCCGAAAGCGACCAGTGCGGCAGGTTGAGCAGCCGCCGCACCCGGTTGACCACCGCGTTCGAGGCCAGCGCCAGCGTGTAGGCCCAGTCCCCCAGCAGGGCGAGCCATTTTGCGTTGCGGACCACGAGGTCGAACAGGTCGCCATGGATGACGAGCAGGCGCTTGCCGTCGGCTGTCTCGTGGATGACCTCGTCGACCAGCGTGATGCCGCCGAACTGCAGCCCGGTGAAGTCACGCAGAAAGTCGTCATGGTTGCCCGTGACGTAAGTCAGCTTCGATCCCTTGCGGACCTTGCGCAGCAGCTTCTGGATGACGTCGTTATGCGACTGCGGGAAATACCAGCCGCTCTTCAGCCGCCAGCCGTCGATGATGTCGCCGACCAGATAGATCTGCGGCGCGTCATAGGCGCGGAGAAATTCGAGGACCAGATCGGCCTGCGCACCGCGGGTGCCCAGGTGGAGATCCGAGATGAAGATGCTGCGAACCTGCTTCGCGTCGTCCTCGTCGCCCATGCCACCCGGCCCATCCTGTTGCGATGCGTCCGGCATGTGTCTGATTTGCGTTGCGCTTTGATGACGGGCCCTCCGATCCGTGATCTGTCTGCCGCTCGATGACAAAAGCCTCCGGAGGAATGCGATGGATCTGGGAATTTCGGGCCGTACGGCCATTGTCTGTGCCTCCAGCAAAGGGCTCGGCCGCGGCTGCGCCCAGGCGCTGGCCGAGGCCGGCTGCACCGTCGTCATCAATGGACGCGACGGCTCGACGCTCGAGGCGACGGCGAGCCAGATCCGCTCCAGCACCGGCGCGACCGTGATTCCCGTCGTCGCCGACGTCTCGACACGCGCCGGGCAGGACGCCCTGCTCGCCGCCACCCCCGAACCCGACATCCTGATCAACAACAATGGCGGCCCTCCGCCGAAACCGTTTCGCGATGTGTCGCGCGAGGCGCTTCTCGAAGGCGTCGTCCAGAACATGGCGACGCCGCTGGAGCTGGTGCAGCGCGTCGTCGACGGCATGATCGCCCGGCGTTTCGGCCGCATCGTGAACATCACCTCGGCGAGCGTTCTGACACCGCTGCCGGGGCTCGACGTCTCCTCGGCGGCCCGCGCCGGGCTCACCGCCTTCCTCTCGGGCGTGGCGCGCGAAGTCGCTCATGCCAATGTCACGATCAACAACGTCCTGCCGGGAATGTTCGACACCGACCGGCTGAAGGGCGGGCTGACCAAGATGGCGGCGATGAAGGGGGTCAGCATCGAGGAGATGGCGCAGGCGCGCCGCGCCGACGTCCCGGCCGGGCGCTTCGGCGAGGCCGACGAATTCGGCAAGCTCTGCGCCTTCCTCGCCAGCGCCCATGCCGGCTACATCACCGGCCAGAACATCCTGATCGACGGCGGGGCTTTCAGGGGGAGTTTCTGAGTTCGGCGGCCTCAACCCTCAGCCCTCATCCTGAGGAGCCGCGAAGCGGCGTCTCGAAGGATGCTCCAGTGGGCACCTCCTGAACCATCCTTCGAGACGCGCTCCTATGGAGCGCTCCTCAGGATGAGGGCTGAGGGGAACCGAGGCAGAGGGGGCGGGAACACCCGCCCTCCCATGAACAGTCTGACGGGGTTGCAGGCTCGGCGCTTTGAAGCCCGGTCTGGACGTGGTCTAAACAAGCGACTCGCGGCCCGTGCCGCCACTTCTCCTCCCACCGCGCCGGTCCCTTGTCCCCGCTTCTCGGCATCAGCCTGAAACTGCTCTCGGCGCTGGCCTTCACGCTGATGTCGGCCGCCATCAAGCACATGTCGTCGCGCTACCCGACCGGGGAACTGGTCTTCTTCCGCTCCTTCTTCGCGCTGATTCCGCTGCTGATCTGGCTCGCCTGGCGCTCCGAGTTGCCGGGCGCGCTGAAGACGCGCAATCTGCGCGGCCATCTCAAGCGCGGCGTCATCGGTTCGACCGGCATGTTCTGCGGCTTCGCCGCGCTGCAGTTCCTGCCGCTCTCGGATGCGGTCGCGCTCGGCTATGCCGCGCCGCTCGGCGTCGTCGTGCTGGCGGCCCTGGTGCTGAAGGAGCGAGTGCGGATCTATCGCTGGAGCGCGGTCACGGTCGGCTTCGTCGGCGTGCTGATCATGCTCTCGCCCCATCTGTCCGGCGGCGCGCTGTCGAAGGGGCTTCAGGCGGGCCCGGCGCTCGGCGCGGCGCTCGGCCTGGCCGGGGCCTTCTGCTCGGCCTTCGCCTCGATCGAGGTGCGCCTGCTGACGAAGACGGAAAGCACCGGCGCCATCGTCTTCTACTTCATGCTGCTGACCAGCGCGCTCGGCCTGATCACGCTCGCCTTCGGCTGGCGCATGCCGGACCTCACGGAAGCTGCCATGCTGGTGGCGATCGGTGTCCTCGGCGGTTTCGGCCAGATCCTGCTCGTCCAGGCCTACCGCTTCGGCGACGCCTCGCTGATCGCGCCCTTCGAATACTCGACCATGATCTGGGCGGTGCTGATCGGCTGGTTCGTCTTCGGCGAATGGCCGGTCTGGACCATCCTGGTCGGAGCGACGATCGTCATCGCCTCGGGGATCTACGTCATCCTGCGCGAGCAGCGGCTGGGCGTGCTCAAGCGCGAGCAGCGCGAGATCAGCTCAAGCCGCCCGACCTGAGCCGCGCGCCGGTTTCGCACCGCAGCAGCGGCTTGCCCCGCACGACCGCAGCGGGCATTGTCCGCTCAGACAAACATTTTCGTTCGATCGTGCAAACGATCCGACAGACAAGGCAGGCCGATCCTCATGGGTATCGAGACGAAAGAGCGTGGCGGACGCGAGTTCGAATCCGGGGCTCACGTCATCTCGGGGCAGCTCGGCAAGACGATCCAGCGCTTGCGCAAGGCCTATAACTTCTCGCTGTCCGAGCTCGCCGAGCAGTCCGGCGTCGCCAAGTCGATCATCAGCCAGATCGAGCGCAATGAGACCAACCCAACGCTGGCGACGATCTGGCGCCTGTCCCAGGCGCTCGACATCTCGATCGAGCGGGTGCTCTCCAGCGGTGAGGAAGAGCCCTTCATCGAGAAGACGGCCCGCGCCGACACGCCGATCCTGGTCTCCGAGGACGGCAAGCTGAAGCTCGCCATCGTCGGCTGGATCAAGACCGTCGAATGGCTGCAATGGTACGATGTGCAGTCCGAACCCGGCGGCGAACTCGATTCCGAAGGCCACCAGCGCGGCTCGATCGAATCGCTCTCGGTGACCTCCGGCGAGTTCGAGGTCGAGGTCGGCGACATCGTCCAGCGCGCCAAGGCCGGCGAGACCCTGCGCTACCGCTGCGACCGCCGCCACATCGTCCGCTGCGTCGGCGAAGGGCCCGGCACGGCGATGATGGTCTGCATCCTCAAGGCGGCGGTGATGGAGTAGGCGGGCTCCCACCAGGCCTCATCTTGTCGTTGTCCTGATGTGAGCGCATATTGATCACCATCTGATCAAACGCTGCAGGAATTGCGACATGACTGCTGCATTGGAGCTGACGGCAACGAGCTTTCGCGAGGCAGGCCAGCCCTATCTCTCGGCACGCCGCGTGTCGGAAAAGCTCGGCCTGCCCCTGACGGACCTCGCCGCGATGGTCGGGGTTGCGCGCACCACGCTCACGGCGAAATCGGGCCAGCGCAAGGTGGATGCCGCCTTGAGCCCGCTGGTGAGGATCATCGCCATGGCCGCCGAGATGGCGGGGGACGAGGGGCGCGCCGCGATCTGGTTCAAGCACCAGCCTCTTCCGGGATGGGGCGGCAAGACTGCGCTCGATCTGGTGCGCGAAGGCCGCAGCGCCCTCGTTCTCGACTATCTCGAATCGGTCCGTGCAGGTGTCTATTCCTGAGCCCAACGCCGCGACGGACTGGATTTTGTGGCGGGCCTATGTCCCCCGCTGGTCCTATCTGCCGCTCTCGGGAGACGGGGCCGCCCGTTATGGCGGCCGCTGGAACCAGATCGGCCAGCCATGCCTCTACGCCGCATGCGAGATGTCGACGGCCTGGGCAGAATACAACCAAGGCCTGACCCAGCACCCGGCGCTGATTGCCCTCCTTGAGGTCAGCGGTGCCCGCTTTTTCGACCTGACCGAACCGGAAAACCTCGGGGCCATCGGCCTGACCGCGTCGGTCCACGAGACCGCCTGGCGCCTCGAGAGCGCGGCTGGCCGGGTTCCCCCCACTCACCGGCTCGCCGCGCAGCTCCAGGCCGCAAAGTGGGACGGAGTCGTCTATCCCTCCTTCATGTCGCCGGGCGGGCGCTGCGTCGCGCTTTGGCAGTGGAACGAGGCGGACGCTCCGCGAGTGGAGGTGGTGGATCCGGAGCGAAGGCTCCCGCGGACACCCGATTCATGGCCTTCGCGCAGGTAACGTCTCCCGCGTCACCCGCCCGTCTTCACCGGCCGCGGCGGGCCCTGCACCGCCGGCAGCGACTTCAGATACTCCGCCATCGCCTGGCGGTCGGCCTCGGGCAGTTGCGCCGTGTTGCGCACCACCGCCGCCATCGTGCCGCCGACGCTGTCGAATTCGGGCGTGAAACCGCTCTTCAGCAATTCGGCGATCTCGCCCTTCGACCATTTGCCGAGCGCCTCGGGCGTCTGGGTGATGTTGGGGACGAAGCCCTTCCCCTCCGGGTCGGGCCCGCCGGCGAAGCGGGTCGCCTGGACGATGGCGCCGAGCGCGTTGCGGTTGGAATGGCACTCGGCGCAATGGCCCGGCCCGTTCACCAGATAGGCGCCCCGGTTCCACTCCTCGCTCTTCGTCGGGTCGGGCTGGAACGCCGCGCCTTCGAAGAACAGGAGCTTCCAGCCGCCGACGATGCGGCGGATGTTGAAGGGGAACGGCAGCTCATGGGCCGGCGCGCGGCCCTCGACCGGGGTGAGCGTGCGGATATAGGCGAAGAGATCGGCCAGCGCCTTGGGCGGCATCAACCGGTAGGAGGTGTAGGGGAAGGAGGGGTAGTAGTGCTGCCCCTGAGGCGAGACGCCGGCCGCCATCGCGTCGACGAAATCCTGCACGCCCCAATTGCCGATGCCGTCCCGGGTATGGGGCGAGATGTTGGGGGCGTGGAACGTCCCGAAGGGCGACTCGAGCGCCAGCCCGCCACCGAGCCTCAGCTTGTCGTCCTGGTTCGGCGTGGCGTGGCAGGAAGCGCAGCCACCGGCCGCGAACAGGATGCGGCCGTTCTCGAGGTCCGGCGCGCCCAGCGTGCCGATCTCGGGCGACGGCGAGACGACGCGGGGGTCGGTGAGCAGGTAGAAGCCGCCCAGTCCCACAGCCGCCAGCAGCACGAGCGTGACCAGCAGACGGCGAAGGCGCTGCATCTTGAAGCTCCATGGCATACGACGAACCCGCACCGCAGCGGAGGCTGCGGCGCGAGCATGTCAGCACAACGTGCCGGAAGCCGGAAGGCTCCATCGGTCGGCCCAACACTGAGGTCGACCGACCGCCGCCGGGACCGGCGTCACTTCTTGATGCGGTAGACCTCGTGGCAGCTGCCGCAGTTCTTGGTCGCGTTGCCGAAAGCCGTGCGGAAGGCGGCGACGTCGGCCGCCGTGCCGATGGCGGCGGCATCGGTCTCGAACTTGACGAAGGCGGCCTTGAAGCCGGCCTGGTCCTCCCAGATCTTCGGGGCCGCGGTGGTCTCGCCGCCGGTCTTCGATGTGTCGGGATAGAGCCCCGGCATCTTCTTGGCCGAGTCGATATAGGCCTTGGCGATGGCCTGCGCCTTCGCCGCCTCGAAAGGCGCCTCGCCCTTGGCGATCGCCGCGCCGTCGCGGGTGGCCGCACCGACGGCCTTCATCGTATTGCGGCGTTCGGTGATCGGGTCGGACTGGGCGAGGACAGCGGTGACGCCCAGTCCCAGAACGGCGGCGACGGCGATGGTGCGGATCATGGTGCTTCCCTGAAGGCTTCGGTGGCCGGAATGGCGCCGATTGGAACCATTCCAGATCAACCGATCCCGCTGTCGGCGCCAAGTGCCATTCGCGTGAGCAGTCTTGCGTCAGCGCAAGACTGCCCTTGCGTCAGAGCCCATACCCCGCCTCCTTCAGCGCGTTGAACACCTTCAGCGGCGTCGCCGGCATGTCGATGGCCTTGATGCCCGCGGCGCGGTCGAGCGCGTCGACCATCGCGTTCATCACCGCCGGGCAGGCGCCGATGGCACCGGCCTCGCCCGCCCCCTTCACGCCCAGCGCATTCGTGACGCAGCGGACATTGCGCGTCTCGAAATGGAAGTTGGGGATGTCGATCGCCCGCGGCAGGGCATAGTCCATGAAGGTCGCCGTCAGCATCTGGCCCGAGGAGTCGAAGCGGATCTCCTCCATCAGCGCCTGGCCGATGCCCTGCGCCGCGCCGCCATGGACCTGGCCTTGCAGCATGATCGGGTTCAGCGTCATGCCGAAATCGTCGACGACCACATAGTTGACGATCTCGGTCGCGCCGGTCTGCGGATCGATCTCGAGTTCGCAGACATGCGTGCCGTTCGGATAGGTCGCCTCAGGCGGCTGCCAGCTCTGATGCACCCGCAGCATTTCCGTGGTGGCGCCGGGCAGCGCCGCGATCGCCGTCAGGTCGAGCGCCTTGTCGGTGCCGACGACGCGCACGGCGCCGTCGACGATCTCGAGATCGCCGATGCCGGCCTCGAGCTTCTCGGAGGCGAGCTGCTTGAGATTGTCGGAGAGGATCGCGGTCGCCTTGTCGAGCGCCGCGCCGCCAACGGGGATCGAGCGCGAGCCGCCGGTGCCCGACCCGGTCTCGACCTTGTCGGTATCGCCCTGGATCACCCGGATGCGGTCCATCGGGATGTCGAGATGCTGCGAGACGAGCTGCGAATAGGCCGTCTCATGCCCCTGCCCGTTCGACTGCGTGCCGATCAGCACGGTGACCATCCCGTCCTTCTCGAGGATGACCGTCGAGCTCTCGGGGCCGCCGCCGCCGCAGGCCTCGATATAGCTGGCCATGCCGATGCCGCGGATCTTGCCGGCCTTGTTGGCCGCCTTGAGGCGGGCCTTGAAGCCCTTCCAGTCCGCCACCTCCATGGCGCGGCGCATATGCCCCTCGAACTCGCCGGAATCATAGACCGGCCCGGTCTGGGTCTTGTGCGGCATCTCGCCCGGCTTGACGAAGTTGAGCGCGCGCACGGCATCGGGCGTCTTGCCCGTCTCGCGGGCGATCGCATCGACCAGCCGCTCGATCAGATAGGCGGCCTCCGGCCGGCCGGCGCCGCGATAGGCGTCGACCGCCATGGTGTTGGTCAGGATGCCGCGGAAGCGCACATGCACAGCCGGAATGCTGTAGCAGCCCGGCGTCATCGTCGTGCCGACCCAGGGGATAAAGGGCCCGTACTGCGAGAGATAGGCGCCCATCTCGGCGGCGAGATCGACCTTGAGGCCGATGAACCTGCCGCGCTTGTCGAGCGCCATCGTCGCGGTAGCGAGATTGGCCCGGCCATGGGTATCGGCGAGGAAGTGCTCGGTGCGATCGGCGACCCAGCGGACGGGGCGCTTCAGCGTCTCCGCCGCGACCATGGTCAGCGGGTATTCGCGATACATGAAGATCTTGGTGCCGAAGCCGCCGCCGACATCGGGCGTCACCACCCGGATGCGCGAGGGATCGACCTTGAGGATGCTCTTGGCGAGGATATCGCGCGTGCCATGGCTGCCCTGGCTGCCGAGGGTCAGCGTCCAGCGCTTCGTCGCCTTGTCGTATTCGGCGATGCAGGCGCGCGTCTCCATGTAGTTGGAGGCGAGCCGGTTGTTGACGATGGTGACGGCGACGGTGCGGTCCGCCTTGGCGAAGGCGGCGTCGGTCTTGGCCTTGTCGCCCTGCTCCGCCTCGAAGGCGACATTGCCCGGCCGGTCCGGCCAGATCTGCGGCGCCTTGGGATCGAGCGCCTCCTCGATGCCCGTGACCGAGGGCAGGCTCTCCCATTCGATCTCGATCGCCTCGGCGGCGTCGCGCGCCTGGTCGAGCGTCTCGGCGACGATGAAGGCGACCGCCTCGCCGACATGGCGGACGGTGTCGGTCGGCAGCACGGGCACGGGCAGCGGCGTCACCGGCTCGCCCGAAAGCGTCTTGATCAGCCCCTTGCAGGGCAGGTCGCCGAGATGGGCGACGTCCTCGCCCGTCAAAATCAGCTTCACGCCCTTCATCCGCCGGGCCGTCTCTTTGTCGCGGATGGTGAAGCGGGCATGGGCGTATTGCGAGCGCAGGACGAAGCCATGCAGCGCGCCCTCGACGGCGGTGTCGTCGGTATAGCGGCCGGCGCCCGTGGTCAGGCGCTGGTCCTCGACGCGGCGAACCGGCTGTCCGAATCCGAATTTCATGGGGCGCATGGTCGAAAGTCCCTCAGATTGGTCGAATGAAACACTGGCCCAGGACGGAGCTGACGTCAGCCCCGGCAAGGAGCGTGCCGCGATGCGCGGCGCGCAAGACGGCAGGTGCGCTCAGGTCGAGACCGGCTCGCCCCGCATCGCCCAGTCGCGGAAACCGCCGAGGTAATGGCTGTCGACGTCGAGCCCGGCCGACTGCGCGAATTCGAGCGCCCGCAGCGAACGGACGCCGGCGGCGCAGGACAGCACCAGCCGCTTGCCGGGCTCGTTGGGCAGGTCGGCGGGATCGAAGCGCGAGAGCGGCCGCGAAACCGAACCCGGAATATGCCCGGCCGCGAATTCATGCGGCTCGCGGACGTCGACGAGCAGGATGGAGCCGTCGGCGAGGCCGGCCTTGATGTCGTCGATGTCGAGATCGTTCACGGTCACGGGCAGGCTCCGGCGCGGTCAATCCAGCAGCTTCACCAGATAGAGGCTGAGCGCCGGAAATGCCACCACCAACCCCAGCCGCACCACGTCCGCCGCCACGAAGGGCAGCACCCCGCGATAGATCCGCGTCACCGGCACGTCGCGCGCCAGCGAGGCCACCACGAAGACGTTGAGGCCGATCGGCGGACAGGTCATGCCGATGCCGACGACGATCAGCACGAGAATGCCGAACCAGATCGCGACATCGTCGGCCGGCATGCCGAAATCCAGCGCGGTCACGATCGGGAAGAACACCGGCAGGGTCAGCAGGATCATCGCCAGCTCGTCCATCACCCCGCCGAGCACGATGTAGAACAGGAGCAGCCCGATCAGCACCGTGTAGGGCGCGAAGCCCGAGGCGGCGATCATCTCCGCCGCCGCCGTCGGCACCTGCGTCAGCGCCAGGAAGGCGTTGAAGACCTCCGCCCCGAGCAGGATCGCGAAGATCATCGCCGAGGTCTCCGCCGTCTGCAGGATGGCCTGGCGGACAGCGGTGGGCGTCAGGGTGCGACGCACGAGGCCGATGACCAGCATGACGAAGGCACCGACCGAGGCGCCCTCCGTCGGCGTGAACACGCCGCCATAGATGCCGCCGACGACGATGACGGCGACCAGGAGCGCCGGAATCACCCCGAGCAGAGGCCGCACCCGGTCGGCCCAGGCCACGCGCGGCTGAGCCGGGCCCCATTCGGGATGGCGCCGCGTCATCAGGGCGATCGTCACGCAGTAAAAGGCGGCCGCCAGCAGGCCCGGGATCAGCGCCGCCTTGAACAGCTTGGCGATGTTCTGCTCGGTCGAGATCGCATAGACCACGAGGATGACCGAGGGCGGGATCAGGATGCCCAGCGTCCCGCCGACGGCGATCACCCCGCAGGAAAAGCCGGGGTCATAGCGGTAGCGCCGCAGCTCCGGCAGGGCCGCGCGCGAGAAGGTCGCGGTCGTCGCCACCGCCGAGCCGCAGATCGCCCCGAAGCCGGTGCAGGCGCCGATCACCGCCATGCCCAGCCCCCCGCGGCGATGGCCGACCACGGCCGACGCGGCCTTGAACAGGTCGCCCGCCAGCCCCGAGCGCTCGGCGAAGGCCCCCATCAGCACGAAGAGCGGGATCACCGACAGCGTGTAGTTGGCGAAGATCTGGTAGGGCGTGGTGCGGATATAGTTCAGGAACGGGTCGAGCCCGTTGAGCTGGATGTAGCCGACGCCGCCGACCAGCATCATGGCCAGCCCGATCGGCAGCCGCAGCGCCATCAGCGCCAGCATCACCGAGAACCCCGTGACGGCCATCGCGAAGCCGCTCACGCAGGGGCCCTCGCGAGCCGCACGGCGCTGACGACCGCGCAGGCGGCCACCAGCGCCGCCAGCCCCGCACAGGCACCGATCGGCAGATAGCTCGGGATCTGCAGGACCATGGTGTTTTCGCCCGTCGCGAAGGCGGCGCGGGCGCCGACGGCGAGCCGCCAGGCGATCAGCACCATCACCAGCGCGTAGACGAGGTCCCAGCCCGCATCGATGCGCCGCTGCCAGCGCTCGGGCAGTTTCAGCGTGAAGGTGTCGACGAAGATGTTGCCGCGGCGCAGCTGGCACCAGGGCAGGAAGCAGAAGGCGGCGAGCGCGGTGGCCATCTGCACCAGCTCGAAATCGCCCGGCACGCCCGCGCTGCCGACGAGGTCGGAGCGTAGCGTCACACTGATCACCACCGTGACCGAGAGCGTGATCAGCAACACCCCGCCCAGCAGCGCAACACTCTGCACCACTCGCTCGAACGCCGATGGCGCGGCCTCCTCCCGATCGCGCGCCATCGTCCCGGTCACGCCGCCTTGTCGTGCTTGGCGATCGCGGCCCTGGCGTCGGCGAGCAGCTTCTCGCCGTCGAGGCCCTTCTCCTTGGTCGATTTCAGCCAGGCCTCGATCACGGGCTCCGTGGTCTTGCGCCAGCGCGCGGCCTCGGCCTCCTCGATCACCGTAATGGTGTTGCCGCGCTTGCGCACCATCTCGGAGACGACGATGGCCTGCTCGTCCCAGACCTTGCCGGCCATGCCCGCCGCTGCCGCGCCGGAATTGCGGTCGATGATCGCCCTCAGATCGGGCGCCAAGGCGGCGTATTTCGCCTTGTTCATCGCGAGGATGAAGGTCGCGACATAGAAGGTCGGCGAGCCCGGAATCTCGGTGTGGAACTTGACCAGTTCCTGCACCTTCACCGAGGGCACCACCTCCCAGGGGATGACGGCGCCGTCGATGACGCGCTGCGCCAGCGATTCCGGCACCTGCGGCACCGGCATGCCGATCGCATTGGCGCCGAGCGCCTTCAGCGCCTCGCCGGCCAGCCGCGTCGGGAAGCGCAGCTTCAGACCCTTGAGGTCCTCCATCGTCTTGATCTGCTTGTTGGCGTGGATCAGCCCGTGATCATGCGTCCACAGGCAGATCGGGTGCACGTCCTTCAGTTCGGCGGCGAGGTTCTGCTGCGCGTACTCGGTCAACGCGAGCGAGTTCACCAGCGCCCGCTTGTTGGCGACGAAGGGCAGTTCGAAGGCCTCGAGCCCGGTGAAGCGGCCCGGCGTGTAGCCCGGCAGGGTCCAGACCATATCGGCAACGCCGTCGCGCGCCTGGTCGAAGAGCTGCGGCGGCGTGCCGCCGAGCTGCATCGACGGAAAGATGTCGATCTTGATGCGGCCGTTCGACTCCGCCGCGACCTTGTCGGCCCAGGGCTTGAGGAACTTGGCATGGCCGACGGCCACTGGCGGCAGGAAATGGTGCATCTTCAGCGTCACCTCCTGCGCATCGGCGCGGGTGGCGCGCAGCACGGCCGGCGCGGCGACGGCCGTTCCGGCCCCTAGCAGAAATCGGCGGCGATCGAACGTCATGACTTCCCTCCCGAGGATGTCGCCAGTTTTTCTGCGCCGCCCCGGCGGGACGGGCGCATGACAGTGTCTTCAACTTAGCACGACCGGCGGCGAGTCTGGGCCATCGGCCCGCGCGCTTCTCGATCGCGAAAGATCGTTGCCGACGCAACCAAATCCGTCAAGGTCCCGACCGGCCGCCAGGATCCGCGGGGCGTGAAAAAACCGCGCCCCGGAAGGCGCGGTCGTGACGAGACACTGCGGCGCTCTCAGGCCTGCGGCGGAATCCGCAAAACCCAGCCGGGCTGGATCAGATCCGGATTCTTCACAGGCGGCGTGTTAGCCTTGACGATGTCGTTGTATTTCGCGCCTTGGCCCTTGCCGTAATGCTCCTCGGCGATCTTCCAGAGCGTGTCGCCCTTCTTCACCGTGTAGAACACCGCGGCCGGCACCTCCTTGCTGACGATGAGTTCTGACTCGACGCTGGCGATGCCGGCCGTGTTGCCGAGCGCGAGGATGATCTTCTCGGCCTCTTCGGTGGTCATCGCCTTGCCGTTGACCTTCACCTTGTCGCCATCGACCGTGATCGCGACGTCGGAGGGCAGGCCGTGGCCGGCGAGTTCCTTCTGCAGCGCGTCGGGCGTCGCCGCCTTGGCCGAGCCGAAGATCTTGGCTCCGGCATCCTTGATGAAACTGAACAGGCCCATGCGTTTCCTCCATCCGTTGGGCCCCCATCAAGCCCAACTGCGGTGACATGTTCAAGGCGGCCGTGTCGCAGCCAGTGCTTTTCGCGGGGGATGCCGTAGCGAGAGCCGAGATCTTCAGCGCAGAAGAATGCAGAAGGGGGCTTTCCCCGGCCCGCAGCGACTGTCACAAGCGCGCAAAACCGCCAACAGGAGCTTCCCGATGCTGACCCTCGCCCAGGCCCAGACGATCCTGGCCACCGCCCTCGCCCAGGCCCAGGGCGCCGGCTTCAAGCCGCTGGCCATCGCCATCCTCGACGCCCGCGGCGCGCAGAAGCTCTTCGCCGCGCAGGACGGCACCAGCCTGAAGCGCGGCGAGATCGCGCTGGGCAAGGCCCATGGCGCCGTCGCCATGGGCGTCGGCTCGCGCGCTCTGCACAAGATGGCGCTGGAGCGCCCCTATTTCGTCGAGGCGGCGACCCACGCCGTCGGCGGCTCGCTCGTGCCGGTGCCCGGCGGCGTGCTGATTCGCGATGCGGGCGGAGCGCTGCTCGGCGCCATCGGCATCTCGGGCGACACCTCCGACAATGACGAGGCCGCGGCCTTGGCCGGCATCGCCGCAGCAGGCCTCGTCGGCGACACCGGCGCCTGAGAAGGCGACGCGGCCCGGATCAGTGGGCCAGCGCCGACGACACCGTCTCGCGGCCCGCGACCGGCGCCGCGGGGCCGAGCCTGAGCGAGTCACGCACCTGCTGGGACGGGCCGGCGAGCAGCGAGGGCAGCAGCGAGCCGCCATCGGCGACCAGCGGCTCGTCCTCCAGCGGCGGCAGCGGCAGCAGATCCTCGCCCTCCTCCACGGGGGCCGGGCTCACGCGCTCGCGCAGTTCGGCCAGTGCGCCTTCGAGCGGCCTGAAGCTGAACGTGACCTTGTGGCGCCCGGCCGGAACCTGGACGGCCCGGAACAGAACATTGGCCTTCAGGATCTCGGTCTCCACCCCGTCGATTTCGGCCCGCCACCAGGGATGCCAGATGTCGTTGAGCACGACGAAGCCTGCGATGGGTGCCGTGACCTCGATCTCGACCTCCGTGTTCTCGTAGCGGCTCAGCCGGATCTCGGCCTTGGCCAGAGCCGGCCCCTCGGTCATGGGAAGCGGCGGCTCGGCGTCGAGCAGGACGGATTGCTGGGGATCGACCTCCGGCCAGCGGCCGCTCTGCTTCATCGCCTCGAAATCGGCCATCTCCCAGCCGCCGACGAACTGCACCCGCGGCAGGGCGCGCGGGTTCTCGTAGACATAGCCTTCCCTCGTCCGCGCGATCAGCCGGAGATCGCCCTCGCGCAGAGCGTGGTCGACCTGCTCGATCGGCACCGGCGAGGCGATGTAGCGAAGCCCCAGCAGATTGGCGAGGCGGCAGCGATAGGAGGGAAACAGCGGCGTGAACTTGCGCTGGTCGGGCCCGGCGATGGTGTCGCGCGTGCCAACGGCCTCCGAGAAATCCGCCAGCCGCAGCGGGTTGTAGCCGAGCGTATGATCGAAGCCATGGACCATGCCGGCATTGGGCCATTCGAAGCCCATGCCGAGCAGTTCCACCCGGTCGCGCCGCAGCGAGCCCGCCGGCTGGGCCGTCAGCCGCTTCAGCACCTGCACGGTTTCGTTACGGGTGTCGGGGCGCAGCACGTCATAGAGATCAGGTGCCAGGGCGGTCGATTCGTTGGGCCCGTTGTTGACCCCGAGATCGGCCGCCACGACGCCGGTGACCAGCATCGCCGCCGCCAGCGGGCCAAACCCGCTCCGCATGTGGCGCAGCCCATAAAGCAGTGCCAGGGCCAGAGAGAGCCACAGCAGGGCGAACGCGACGGGCTTGAGCGCCTCCGTCAGCCGCCCCTGCTGCGACGAGACCAGCAGCGCCAGACCGGCCAGCGCGACAACGAGACCGCCGCCCCAGAGCAGGTCGCGCTTCGTCAGCCCGAGGCTCGGCTGCGCGAACAGCCGATGCAGCACATAGCCCGCCAGGACCGCGCCGAGAGCGCCGATCAGGAAGGTGGCGTCGGCGGGCCGGCGGAAGGCGTCGATGCCCGGGAGGTAGTGGTAGAAGGCGGCGAAGGCGGGCGTGTAGCGGCCGAGGGCGAACAGCACCATCAGCGCAAACAGGATGGTGAGACTGCGGATGCCCCGGTCCCAGAGCCAGCCGCGGCTCAGCCCGGGCACGATCAGGAGCAGCGCCGGCAGGGCCCCAAAATAGACCTGGCCCATGTTCTGCGACAGGAACAGCTCCTTGGCGTTCCATCGCGGGCTGTACGGCCCCCAGAACTCGACCTTGGGATCCTGGGCGCCAAACAGGTCCGAGACGAAAGCCGTCAGCAGCGAGGCCGGATGCAGTGAGCCCCGCCCCGCTTCGACCAGATCGACCGCGGGCCGGGTCGTCGCCTCGGCGAAGAGCCAGGTCCAGAGCAGCGGCAGCGCCACGACGCCGAGGCCGACCACTGCCGCCAGTGACCCCGGCAGGAGGCTGGTGCGCAGCGCCGGCCAGCCGCCGGACAGCCAGTGCGCCACCACCACCCCGATCAGGATATAGGCTCCCAGCAGCGCCACCTGGTCGGGCTCGACCATCATCAGGCCGGCCGCCAGACCCGCCAGCGCCCCCGCCGCCAGCGAGGCACGCTGCAGCATTCGCAAGGTCAGCCACAGCGCGATGGCGAAGAAGGCGAGGCTGGCGATCTGCCCGACATGCTGCACCCGCCAGGCCGCCGAGGCGCCGAAGGCGAAGACGATCGCCGCCAGCAACCCGCCGGCCGGGTGCCAGTTCCGGTCGCGGAAGATCATCATCAGCGCCAAGCCGCCGGCCAGCAGATGAGCCAGGACATAGGCGTCGACGACGCGGAAACTCGGCGCCGGCGACAGCAAAGCGAGAAGGATGGCAGGCGAGAAGATCAGCGATTGGGGATCGGCCACCTGGGGCGAGCCGCCGAAGACGTTGTGAGTCCAGAACGGCGACTGCCCCGAATGCAGCGCACTTGCGAGAAACTGGATCTGCGCCTGGAAATGCGCCTTGGCGTCGAAGGGAATCGTGACCGCGCCCGACAGCCAGGGCCAGCACAGCACGCTCCAGACACAGATGAAGGCGATGGCCGCCAGCCCATAGCCGGCGACCCTTTTCGAATGCGCGTCCAACGGACCCCCCGGTCCCCTATCGGCCTGGACGACTCCGGGAAGAGAGCCCGCCTCCAGCCTGTCAGTGGCACGACCTTTGGCGGCTGGCAGGTGAACTGAAACTGAATGAAATCACGCAAAGGTGATCCCGCCGCCGACACCCTCAAGAAGGGGTTACCGTGATCGGCGACTCAGCGCGCCTGCGCCAGCCACTGCGCCAGCACGCGCCGCTCCTCGGCCGTCATCCCCGAGAGGTTGTTGGGCGGCATCGCATGGGTCATCACGGCCTGGACGCGAATGGCCCGCGCATGGGCCGCGATCGTCTCCGGCTCGTGCAACAGCACGCCCTTGGGGGGAATCTGGATGCCGGGCCAGGTCGGCTCGGGCGCATGGCACATCGCGCAGCGCCCGGTGACGATATTGGCGACGGCCTCCGGCGGCGGCTGCAGGCCGGCCAGCATCACCGGCTTTGCTTCGGGCAGCGGCAGGAGGCCGAGCCGCTCGCGTCCGCCGGGCGACGACGCCATCGCCACCCAGAAGGCGAGCCAGAGCGCCACCAGCGCGACCGCCCAGGTCCACCAGGGCGATTTCGCATGATCGGCATGGCGGACATTGAAGAAATGCCGGATCAGCGCGCCCGCCACGATGATCAGCGCCACCAGCACCGGTATCACCGCCGAATTGGCGTAGGTCACCGGATAGTGGTTCGACAGCATCAGGAACAGCACCGGCAGGGTGATGTAGTTGTTGTGCAGCGAGCGCTGCTTGGCCGCCTTGCCATATTTTGGGTCCGGCTTCTCGCCGGCGGTCAGCGCCGCGATGACCTTCCGCTGGCCGGGCATGATGTTGAAGAAGACATTGGCGGTCATGATCGTCGCCATCAGCGCGCCGGTGTGGATCAGCGCGCCGCGGCCGGAGAAGACCGAAGCAAACGCCCAGCTCGCCGCGACCACATAGGAAAAGCCGAGCAGGCCGAGCACGACGTCGTTGCGCCCGAGCGGCGACCGGCACAGCCAGTCATAGAACAGCCAGCCGAAGACCAGCGCCAGGATGCCGATGGCGCCCGCGGCGGGGGGCGAGAGCTGCATCACCGCCGGGTCGATCAGGTAGAGCTCCGACTGCGCATAATAAACCCAGACCAGCAGGAAGAAGCCCGAGATCCAGGTCCAGTAGGCCTGCCATTTGTGCCAGGTCAGCTCGGCTGGCATCACGGCGGGCGCGACCAGATATTTCCGCATCTCGTAGAAGCCGCCGCCATGGACCTGCCACGCCCGGCCCCCCTCGCCCGGCTGAATGTCGGCGGCGGGACGCAAGGACGCGTCGAGATGGATGAAGAAGAAGGACGAGCCGATCCAGGCGATCGCCGTGATCACATGCAGCCAGCGCAGCAGCATGCCGCCCCATTCCATCAGATAGGCGTCGAGCATCGCCGCGGTGGTCCCCTCATCTGGCGCGCAGGACGATGGACTTCGCCCGCGCCGAAGTTACGGTTGGCGCAAGGCGGCATGCAAGCGCGGCGCCGCGCGCGACGAGATAGAAGGCGGGAAGGACGGCATGGCGGGACTGACGACACATATCCTCGACACCCATGGTGGCGTCCCGGCCGCAGGCGTGGCGGTGACGCTTCGTCGCGTCACGAACGGCAAAGCCGAAACCCTCGCAACCACTGTGACCAATGTCGATGGCCGCACCGACGGACCGCTGCTGACGCCCGAGGCGACGCAGCCCGGCCTCTATGAGATCGACTTCGCGATCGGCCCCTATTTCCGCGGCCGCGGCGTCGCCCTGCCCGAGCCCGCGTTCCTGGAGACCGTCACGGTCCGCTTCGGCATCGCCGACACCAGCCGGCACTGGCATGTGCCGCTCAACTGCTCGCCCTATGGCTACACGACCTATCGCGGGAGCTGAGCCCCGTCGTCATTGCGAGCGCAGCGAAGCAATCCAGAGCGATGGTGCCCGATGGCCCCTGGATTGCTTCGCTCCGCTCGCAATGACGGACAACGCCGTTGCCCAATACGACCTTTCCCACTTGCCTGTCAGTCGCTTACGACCCCGACCTGAATCAATCTGCGAGCGCCGCCCGCCATGACCGACACTGCCTATCCGCGCGACCTCAAGGGCTATGGCCGCACCCCGCCGCATCCGCGCTGGCCCGGCAACGCCCGCATCGCCGTGCAGTTCGTGATCAATTACGAGGAGGGGGCTGAGAACAACATCCTGCATGGGGACGCCGCCTCCGAGGCCTTCCTCTCCGAGATCGTCGGCGCCGCGCCCTGGCCCGGCCAGCGCCACATGAACATGGAGTCGATCTACGAATACGGCTCCCGCGCCGGCTACTGGCGACTCTGGCGGATGTTCACGGAGCGCAAGCTGCCGGTGACCGTCTTCGCCGTAGCGAGCGCCCTGCAGCGCTACCCCGAAATCGCGTCGTCGATGCAGGAGGCCGGCTGGGAGATCGCCACCCACGGCCTGAAATGGATCGACTATCGCGACGTGCCAGCCGAGAAGGAGCGCGCCCACATCCTCGAATCCATCCACATCCAGCGCGAGATCACCGGCGCGCGGCCGCTCGGCTTCTACCAGGGCCGCTCCTCGGAGCGCACGACGCCGCTGATGATGGAAGAAGGCGGCTTTCTCTACACCGCCGACAGCTATGCCGATGAGTTGCCCTATTGGCTGAGCGGACCGAAGGGGCCGCAGCTCGCCGTGCCCTACACGCTTGATGCCAACGACATGCGCTTCGCCACGCCGCAGGGCTTCAACAGCGGCGACCAGTTCTTCGCCTATCTTAGGGACTCCTTCGACCTTCTCTATGCCGAGGGCGAGACCGCGCCGAAGATGATGTCGATCGGCCTGCATTGCCGGCTCGTCGGCCGGCCGGGCCGGGCCGCGGCGCTGGCGCGCTTCCTCGACCATGTGCAGAGCCATGACGATGTCTGGGTCGCGACGCGGCTCGACATCGCCCGCCACTGGGTCCGCCACCACCCGCCGGCCGGCGGCTATCGCCCGTCTGCCGTGCCCAAGGCGCTCTTCGTCGAGGTCTTCGGCCGGATCTGGGAGAACGCACCCTGGATCGCCGAGGCCACCTTCGACGCCGGCATCACCCCCGCCCATGACGATGCAGAGACCCTGCATGCGGCGATGGTGAAGGTCATGCGCGCCGCCCCGCGCGACAAGCTGAAGGCGCTGCTGCTCGGCCATCCCGACCTCGCCGGCAAGCTCGCGGCCGCCGGCGAGATGACGGAGGAATCGATCGGCGAGCAGGCCTCCGCCGGCCTCGACCGGCTGACCGCCGCCGAGCGCGCCCGCTTCACGGAGCTGAACGACGCCTACAAGGCCCGCTTCGGCATCCCCTTCATCATGGCGGTGGCCGGCGCCAGCAAGGACGCGATCCTGCAGGCCTTCGAGACGCGGCTGCAGAGCACGCCGGAGGTCGAGTTCGAGACGGCGCTGGGACAGGTCGAGCGCATCTCGCTGCTGCGGCTGAAGGAGATCATGCGCTGAAAGCCGTCATTCTCGGGCGGAGCGAAGCGAAGACCCGAGAATCTCTGGCAGGATCATCTCCGGCCTGAGATGCTCGGGTCTTCGCCCGAGCATGACGCGCGAACTTACAACCCGCTGACCAGATGCCCGCCATCGACAGCGACCACAGCCCCGGTCATGTGGCGCCCGGCCTCCGAGCAGAGCAGCAACAGCGGCCCGTCGAGATCGGCGGGGTCGCCGATGCGGCGGCTCGGAATGCGCTTGGTCAGCGCCTCGCCGGCCTCACTTTCGAAAAAATCGCGGTTGATGTCGGTGACGATATAGCCCGGCGCGAGCGCGTTGACCCGGATGCCGTGGCGCGCCCATTCCAGCGCCAGCCCCTTGGTCATCTGGATCAGCCCGGCCTTGGAGACGGCATAGGGCACGACGCGGGTCATCACCCGCTCGCCCAGAATCGAGGCGATGTTGACGATCGCCCCGCCTTGCTTCCCCTCGATCATGACCTGCGCCGCAGCCTGCGCCGCGAAGAAGCAGCCCTTCAGGTTGACGTCGAGCTGCGCGTCCCACTGCGCCTCGGTAACCGAGATCGCGGCTTCGGTCTCGCCGATGCCGGCATTGTTGACGAGCACGTCGAGCCCGCCGAGCAGCCGCGCCGCCTCCGCCACGCCCGCCTGGATCGAAGGCACCGAGGCGACGTCGAGGACGAGCGGCATCACCTGGCCCGGCAGCGCCGCGCAGTCCGCCACCAGCTCTTCCAGCCGCTCGACACGACGCGCGGCGGCGACGACATGCGCGCCCTGCCCCGCCAGCAGCCGCACGAAATGCGCGCCGAGCCCCGACGAGGCGCCGGTCACCAGCACGCGCTTGCCCTTCAGATCCTCGACCATGCCGACCCTCTTCTCGTTTGTGCGGAGGGGACACCGGGAGGAGTACCGGGTCAATCGCTCAAGCAGTTGACGCTCGGACCCTTCAGAACCCTGACGCCGTCATCCCGGGCGGAGCGAAGCGCAGACCCGGGATCCATGCCGGAACCGTTCCGGAATGGATCCCGGGTCTCCCTGCGGTCGCCCGGGATGACCCGGGATGGTAACAGGACGACCTATGCCGCGACCATGTCCGGCACGATCACCCCGACACGGGCGAGATCCGCGCGGAAGCGGGCCGTCTCGCGCTCGCGCGCCTCTTCATCTGGCAGCCGCAGCAGATAAGACGGGTGGACGGTCGCGAGCAGCGCCGTGCCGTCGTCGAGGGCCAGTTCGCGCTCGCGCATCGAGGAAAGCGAGCCGCGATGGCCGGTCAGGGCGTGTAGCGCGGTCGCGCCCAGCGCCACCACGAGCCGCGGCTTCACGAACTCCCGTTCCAGCCCGAGCCAGAAGCGGCAGGCCGCGATCTCCCCGGCATTGGGCCGCTCATGGATGCGCCGCTTGCCGCGCAGCGTGAATTTGAAGTGCTTGACCGCATTGGTGACATAGGCGCGGCTGCGGTCGAGCCCGGCCTCCGCCATCACCGCGTCGAAGACCTGCCCCGCGGGGCCGACGAAGGGCTTGCCCGCCAGATCCTCCTGATCGCCCGGCTGCTCGCCGACGAACATCACCGGCGCCGCCAGCGGCCCATCGCCGAACACGGTCTGCGTCGCATGCTGGCACAGCCCGCAGCGCGAACAATCCTTCGCAGCTTGCCGCGCCTGCTCCCAGGAGGCGGGTGCCTCCGGCGAGCCGGGCTCGGCGTCCCGCTGGCGTTGCATCTGCCGCAGATGCCGCTCCGGCGGCAGGGTCGGGGCCTTCATCACCATCTCTTCCGAGCGCCGTCCGGCCGCCGCGATCAGCGGTGCGATCAGTTCGGCCTCAGGGAGGTTGCGCCAGTACTTCTCCGGCATCTCCGCTTTCATGGCTTTGATCTTGAGCCGGGCGGGATTGAAGATATTGGCGTAGTAGGTCCGCCAATAGGCCTCCATCGCGTCGTCGTCCGGCGCTTCGGCCCTTGAGGCGCCCTCCCCCAGATGTAGCGTCATGCCGTCCCAGTACAGCGAGCGCAGCGGCGTCAGGATCGACCAGCGCATCGCCGCAAAGCGCTCGACGAAGAAGCGCGAGACCCGCTCGACGATATGGTGCTCGGGCTCGAACCAGGCGACGAAGGCCTCCCTGCCATCGGGGCCGACGACCTCGCGGAAACGGACGAAGGCGGTCATCTTGTGCAGGTCGCGGCGGACCGACTTGGCCATCGCCCGGGCGCGATGCACCTCGTCGTCGGTGACGACATGCAGCAGCATCGGCTCGCGCTGGAGGCGCAGCAGCAGCCGGTAGAGCAGGTCGAAGCGGCCGGCGTCGCGGTGGCAGACGACCGCCTGCGCCAGCTCGACGAATTCCCGCGGCACCCGAAGCTCCGCCCCGCTCGCCGGCACCGGCGGCGGTTCGGCCAGCCCGGCGAAGAGCCCGGACGCTTCCGTCCCGATGTGCCAGTCGATCCGGCCCGGCGCCACCTCCGCCAGGGCGAGTGCGCGCGCCTGCCGCCGCCAGCCGTCGAAATCGGCCGGGTGGTCGAGACGCGCCAGAATGCCGGACTGCGCCATGGCGGGCCTCACAACAGCGCGAGCTGCTGGGGCTTCGGCGCCAGATGCTGCTTCAGCCGCTCACTGTCGAGCATGGCGCCCGGCCGCCAGCCCTCGGCGACGATGAAATGGCGCAGGGTCGTCATCGAGCGCGCGATCTTGCCAACATCCTCCAGGCGCAGCCGCCGGAATCGCCGCGTCTCCAGGATGCGCCCCACGCTCTTGGTGCCCAGTCCCGGCACGCGCAGCAGCGTCTCGCGGTCGGCGCGGTTGACGTCGACGGGGAAGCGCGCGCGATGCCGCAGCGCCCAGGCGAGCTTGGGATCGATGGCGAGATCGAGCATGCCGCTGGCGCCATCGTCGAGGATTTCGCCGACCTCGAAGCCGTAGAACCGAGTCAGCCAGTCGGCCTGATAGAGCCGATGCTCGCGCATCAGCGGTGGTTCCGACAGCGGCAGATGCGAGCTGGCATCGGGGATCGGGCTGAAGGCGGAGTAATAGACCCGCTTCAGGCCGAAGGAGCCGTAGAGCTGGGCGCTGCGCTGCAGGATCGTGGAATCACTTGCCCCATCGGCGCCGACGATCATCTGCGTGCTCTGCCCGGCCGGGGAGAAGGCCGGCGCACGTCGCGATTTCGCACGCTCCGCCTTGCCCTCCTCGATCCTGAGCTTCAGGCCGCCCATGGCGGCGCTGATCTCGCGCGGCCGCTTCTCCGGCGCGAACCGCTCCAGCGAGACCTCGGTCGGCAATTCGACATTGATCGAGACCCGGTCGGCATAGAGCCCGGCCTGCGCCACCAGATCGGCATTTGCGCTGGGGATCAGCTTGAGGTGGATGTAGCCGCGAAAGCCATGGACCTCGCGCAGCGTCTGCGCCACCCGCACCAGTTCGCCCATCGTGTAATCCGGCGAGCGGATGATGCCCGAGGAGAGGAACAGCCCCTCGATGTAGTTGCGCTTGTAGAAGTTCAGCGTGAGGTCGATGACCTCCTCCACCGTGAAGCGCGCGCGCCGCACATTGCTCGAGGAGCGGTTGATGCAGAAGACGCAATCATAGCTGCAGTAATTGGTCAGCAGGATCTTCAGAAGCGAGATGCAGCGGCCGTCCGGCGCGTAGGAATGGCAGATGCCCGACCCCGTGGTCGAGCCGAGGCCGCCCTTCAGCGAGTTGCGCTTGGTCGTGCTGCTGGAGGCACAGGAGGCGTCGTATTTCGCCGCGTCGCTCAGGATCTCGAGCTTGTCCATCACCGTCAGCTGTGCCACGCCCGAGCCTCTTTGTTCACTCTTCGTTCTAGATAGAGCGGCGTTCGACATGATGCCAGAGACCGATCGTCGCGGGCCACCTCCGGAACAGGCGCAGACACTGCGCGTTGGGGCGGCACCTCATTCCAAGGAGTACCCGATGTTCCGGATCCTGCTTCTCGTCGCCGTCATCCTGATCGGCTACGACGCCATCGCCCATCAGGGCAGCTACACCCGCAGCGCCTGGGCGAGCGTCGTCGGCCTGACCGACTCCGCCGTGACCAGCGCCAAACAGCTGGGCCAGGAAACCCGCAGCGAAATCCGGGAGGAAAACGGCACGCGCCCCTGAGTGAAGCCGGCCGCGAGCCGATTTCGGCTGGACTTACCGGTGCCCAGCTTCGAAACTCGCCGCAGTTCAACAGCCGGGACATGAGCGCTTGACCGAGACCGCCGCCGACACCGCCCGCCCTGCCGATGCCGCCCAGCGGGTCGAGCTCCTCAAGGCCGAAATCCTGAGGAAGCTCACCTACTCACTGGGCAAGAACGCCTCCGTTGCACAACCGCATGACTGGCTGACCGCCGGAATCCTCGCGGCGCGGGACCATATCGTCGACGTCTGGCACCGTTCGACCCGCGAGAGCTACGAGACAGGACGCAAGCGCGTCTATTATCTCTCGCTGGAGTTCCTGATCGGCCGCTCGCTCGGCGACGCGCTCAACAATCTCGGCCTGACAGGGCCTATGGCGCAGGCGATGGCAGAGCTCGGTGTCGATCTGTCGGCCATCGAGATGATCGAACCCGACGCGGCGCTCGGCAATGGCGGCCTCGGCCGCCTCGCGGCCTGCTATCTCGAGGCCATGGCCTCGACCGGCGTTCCGGCGCTGGGCTACGGCATCCGCTACGACCATGGCCTGTTCAAGCAGCGCATCGACGGCGGCAAGCAGATCGAGGTGCCGGAGGACTGGCTCTCCTTCCGCAACCCCTGGGAATTCGAGCGCCGCGAGGCCTCCTACAAGATCGGCTTCGGCGGCTCGCTGACGGCAACGCAGAAGCCCGGCGAGGTGTTCTGGGAGCCGGAGGAAACGGTCTTCGCCGTCGCCTATGACACACCGGTCGTCGGCTGGCGCGGGCGGGATGCCACGACGTTGCGGCTCTGGCGCGCGCGGGCCATGCACCCGCTCTCGCTCGACGCCTTCAACCAAGGCGACATCGTCGGTGCCGTTGCCGAGCGCAACCGCGCCGAGGCGATCTCCAAGGTGCTCTACCCCAACGATTCCACGCCGGCGGGGCAGGAATTGCGGCTGCGGCAGGAGTTCTTCTTCACCTCGGCCTCGCTGCAGGATCTGGTGCGCCGGCATTACCGCCAGTTCGGGAAGCTCGACGATCTCGCCGACAAGGTCGCGATCCAGCTCAACGACACCCACCCCTCCCTCGCCGTCCCCGAGCTGATGCGCCTGCTCGTCGATGAGCATGGTCTGCCCTGGGAAGAGGCCTGGACGATCACCTGCGCCACCATCTCCTACACCAACCACACGCTCCTGCCAGAGGCGCTGGAGACCTGGCCGGTGGCGCTGATGGAGCGGGTTCTGCCGCGCCACATGCAGATCATCTTCGGCATCAATGCCCGCTTCCTCGAGGAGGTCCGGCGCTCCAGCGGCGGCGAGAGCATCGACCTCTCGGCGATCTCGCTGATCGACGAGCATCATGGCCGGCGCGTGCGCATGGCTCATCTCGCCTTCGTCGGCTCGCACACCGTCAACGGCGTCTCGGCCCTCCATTCCAAGCTGATGGAGCAGACCGTCTTCGCGCCGCTGAACGCGATCTTCCCCGGGCGCATCACAAACGTCACCAATGGCATCACGCCACGACGCTGGCTCTTCGGTGCCAATCCTGGCCTGACCAGGCTGCTGCAGGAGGTCTGCGGCGACGATCTGACCGACCAGATCGGGAATATCCACCGCCTCGCCGCCCACACCGGCGACGCTGCGCTGCACCAGCGCCTCGCCGCGATCCGGCGCGAGAACAAGCTGAAGCTGGCGAAGATCATCCGGCAGGAGACCGGTGTGACGGTCGATCCCGACGCGCTCTTCGACGTCCAGATCAAGCGCATCCACGAATACAAGCGCCAGTTGCTCAACATCCTCGAGACCATCGCGCTCTATGACGCAATCCGCTCCGAGCCCTATCGCGACTGGGCGCCCCGGGTGAAGATCTTCGCCGGCAAGGCCGCTTCCAACTACGGCACCGCCAAGTCGATCATCAACCTGATCAACGACGTCGCCGTCGTCGTGAACAACGACATCACCACCCGCGACCGGCTCAAGGTGGTCTTCCTGCCGAACTACAATGTCAGCGCCGCAGAGCTGATCATCCCCGCCGCCGACGTCTCCGAGCAGATCTCGACCGCCGGCATGGAAGCATCGGGCACCGGCAACATGAAGTTCGCCCTCAACGGCGCGATCACCATCGGCACGCTCGACGGCGCCAACATCGAGATCGGCGAGCGCGTCGGCGCCGACAACATCGTCATCTTCGGCATGACGGCCGAGGAGGTCGAGGCCGCCAAGCGCAATCCCCGCCCGACGAGCGAGGTCATCGCCGCCACGCCCCATCTCGAAGGCGTGCTCGATGCGGTGGCGTCGGGCGCCTATTCGCCGCGCGAGCGCGACCGCTATCTCGGCCTCGTCGAGGGCCTGCGCGCCAATGACTGGTTCATGGTGCTCAATGATTTCGAGAGCTACCGCCAGGCGCAGCGCCGCATCGACACGCTCTGGGCCGACCAGGACAAGTGGTGGCGCATGTCGGTGACCAACACCGCCCATTGCGGCTGGTTCAGCGCCGACCGCGCGATCGGCGAATATGCCCAGCGGATCTGGAACATCCCGACCGCGCCGGACTCCACGGCCGGAGGCTGAGGCTGGTGCCGACGCCAGCTCTGGTTGCCTGCCCGCTGCCCGCGCGCCTCGGCGCGGTCGCGGGCGAGCACGGCGTCACCGTCGCTGTCTTCTCCCGCCATGCCGAGCGCATCGACCTCTGCCTCTTCGACGAGGCTGGCGAGGGCGAGGTCGCCCGCCTGCCCCTGCCCTGCCGCAGCGGCGACATTCATCACGGCCTGCTGCCGGGCGCCGGCCCCGGCCTGCGCTATGCCCTGCGGGCCGAGGGCCCCTGGCAGCCGCAGCGCGGCCACCGCTTCGACGCGACGAAGCTACTGGTCGACCCCTATGCGACGCGGATCGACCGCCCTTTCCGGTGGGATCCGAGGCTGGCTGAGCGCGGCACCGACACCGCCGATCTCGTGCCACGCGGCATCGTCGGCGGCGCGCAGCCGGCAGCGTCAGGAGCGCCGGAGCATCCGCCCGCCTTCATCTACGAACTCGCGGTGAAGTCCTTCACGATGCGCCACCCGGCGGTGCCGGAGCGCATCCGGGGCACGCTGGCCGCGCTCTGCGAGCCCGCCGTGATCGATCATATCCGCAGCCTGGGCGTCAGCCATGTCGAGCTGATGCCGGTCGCGGCCTGGATGGATGAGCGCCATCTGCCGTCGTTCGGCCTCGCCAATGCCTGGGGCTACAACCCCGTCAACTTTTTCGCGCTCGACCCGCGGCTCTCACCGGGCGGCGAGGCCGATTTCGCCCGTCTTTCCGCGGCCTATGCCCAGGCCGGCATCGGCATCATCCTCGACATCGTCCTGAACCACACCGCCGAGAGCGACGCATTCGGCGCCACGATCAGCCTGCGCGGGCTCGACAACGCGGTCTATTACCGCCACGCCACGGACGATCCAGGCCGGCTGATCAACGACACCGGCTGCGGCCATACGCTGGCGCTCGACCGGGCGCCGGTCGTCCGCATGGCGATGGACGCGCTGCGGCACTGGCGCCGCCTCGGCGTCGCCGGCTTCCGCTTCGACCTTGGCACGGTGATGGGCCGCTCCGATACGGGCTACTCGCCGGACGCCCCGCTTTTCACCGCGATCGGGCAGGACCCGGCCCTCGCCGGAGCCATCCTCATCGCGGAGCCCTGGGACATCGGCCCCGGCGGCTACCGCCTCGGCGAATTCCCCGCCCCATTCGCCGAATGGAACGGCCGCTACCGCGACGATGTCCGCCGATTCTGGAGAGGCGACGCCGGTCTTGCAGGGGCCTTGGCGACGCGGTTGGCCGGCTCGGCCGATCTCTATGCGCCGCGCCATCGCGGGCCGCCGGCGAGCGTCAACTTCGTCGCAGCGCATGACGGCTTCACCCTGGCCGATCTCGTTTCCTATACGGCCAAGCACAACGAAGCCAATGGCGAGGGCAACCGCGACGGCGAGAACGAGAACCACAGCTGGAACATCGGGGTCGAGGGGCCGACCGACAATCCTGCCATCCTCGCCGCCCGCGATCGCGACGTCCGCGCCTTGCTGGCGACACTGTTCCTCTCGCGCGGCGTACCTATGCTGACGGCTGGAGACGAACTGGGCCGGACGCAACACGGCAACAACAACGCCTATTGCCAGGACAACGCGGCCTTCTGGCTCGACTGGGCGGGGGCAAACCGCGAGCTGGCCGCCTTCGTAGCCGGGATTGCAGCGTTGCGCGCTGAGCACCCGCTCTTGTCGGCCTCGACCTTCCTGACCGGAGCCGGACAGCCTCCCGACGCGCGCTGGCTGAAGCCAGACGGGACGCCCATCGCCGATGAGGAGTGGGGCCGGCTAGACGCGTTTGCCCTGATGTTGAACGGGGCCGAGGAGATGTTGCTGATCGCCGTCAATCGCAGCCGGAGCGATGTCGCGCTTGCCCTGCCCGAAGAGCCTGCTCAGGGTTGGCAGCGATTGCTCTGCTCGGCACCGGAGGGAGGCGAAGGCGTCCTGCCGGCCCGCAGCGTCAGCCTGTTCAGCAGGCAGAAAGGCCCAGAGCCCGCCTCGCCGTAAGGGCGGTCAGGCCACCCCGGCCACAGCCAAGCGGAGATCAGGGGGTCCATTCCGAAGCATTGATCGCCGGCGCTCCGGAAGGAGCCCCGGCCATCAGCCCGGGGCGACGGCTTCGGCACGCGCCGAAGCCGTCGTGACGTCACATCAGCACGATCAGCGAGCGTGGCGACAGGGTCAGTTCCGCATCCGCCTTGAGCCCCTTGCGGCCCTCGTCGGACCCCGGCCCCGTGTCGGTGTCGAGCACCACCGACCACGATCCCTTTTTCACCCGCGGCGGAATCTTGAAGGGAACATCGCCGTCGAAGGCATTGAAAAGAATCAGGGCTTCGTCGCCGCCCTGCTCGACATCGGGCATGTGCATCAGGAGGCCGATGGCGCGCAGGCCCTCATCGTCCCAATGCTCCTCCTGCTGGTCGCCGCCGGCCGGGTTGACCCAGCGCAGCAGGCAGCCGTCGCGGAAGGAGGCGCGGCGGAAGATCGGGTGCTCTGCCCGCAGCTGCGTCACCCGCTGGACGAACCGGGTCAGGGCGTGGTCGCGCTCGGTCAGCTCCTCCCAGCGCATCCAGGCGATCTCGTTGTCCTGGCAGTAGACGTTGTTGTTGCCGCGGTTGGAATGTCCGTGCTCGTCGCCCGCCAGCAGCATCGGCGTGCCATGCGAGAGCAGCAGCGTCGCCAGCAGATTGCGCTTCTGGCGCTCGCGGGCGGCGAGGATGCCCTTGTCCTGCGTCGGCCCTTCGACCCCGAAATTGAAGGACAGGTTGTGGCCGTGGCCGTCCTTGTTGTCCTCGCCATTCGCCTCGTTGTGCTTCTCGTTGTAGGAGACGAGATCAGCCAGCGTGAAGCCGTCATGGGCGGTGAGGAAGTTGACGCCGGCCCAGGGGCGGCGCCCCCGCAGATCGTAGATGTCGCCCGAGCCGGTAACCCGCGCGGCGAGGTCGCGCACGATGCCGGGCTCGCCCACCCAGTAGGCGCGGGTGGTGTCGCGATACTTGTCGTTCCACTCGCCCCAGCCGGGCGGGAAGCCGCCGACCTGATAGCCGCCGGGCCCGATGTCCCAGGGCTCGCCGACGAGCTTCACCTTGCGCAGCACGGGGTCCTGGCCGATCGCGTCGAAGAAGCCGCCGCGCTGGTCGAAGCCGTGCGGCTCGCGCCCGAGGATCGTTCCGAGATCGAAGCGGAAGCCGTCGACCTCCATGACCTCGACCCAGTAGCGCAGGGAATCGAGGATCATCTGCAGCACGCGCGGATGGCTGGTGTTGACCGTGTTCCCGGTGCCGGTGTCGTTGATGTAGAAGCGCGGCTCGTCCGGCATCGTGCGGTAATAGGCGAAGTTGTCGATGCCCTTGAAGGAGAGCGTCGGCCCCATCTCGTTGCCTTCGGCGGTGTGGTTGTAGACCACGTCGAGGATGACCTCGAGGCCGGCATCATGGAACTTGCGCACCATGTCGCGGAAGGAGGAGAGCCGCGCCTTGCCCTCGTAGCGCTGCATCGGCGCGAAGAAGCCGATCGTGTTGTAGCCCCAGTAATTGGTCAGGTTCTTGGCGGCGAGATGGTGGTCGTCGAGATAGGCATGGACCGGCAGAAGCTCGACCGCGGTGACGCCGAGGCTCTTGATGTAGTCGATGATCGCCGCCTCGCCGAGGCCGTCGAAGGTGCCGCGCAAATCCTGCGGCACCGCCGGATGCAGCTTGGTGAAGCCGCGCACATGGGTCTCGTAGAAAATCGTCCGGTCCCAGGGGATGTTGGGCCGCGCCGGCGGATGGGGGTCGGCGCGCCAGTCGCAGACGACGCATTTGGGCATGAAGGGCGCACTGTCGAGTTCGCTGAAGGTCAGATCCTTCTCGCCCTCGGCGCCGACCACATAGCCGTAATGGGCGTCGTTCCAGTCGACCGAGCCCGCATACTCCCTGGCATAGGGGTCGAGCAGCAGCTTGTTGGGATTGAAGCGGTGGCCCTCCTCCGGCGCGAAGCGGCCATGCACGCGGTAGCCATAGCGCTGGCCCGGCTTCACCCCCGGGAGATAGCCGTGCCAGATCTCGTTGGTGTACTCCGGCAACGTGATCCGCGCGGTCTCGGTCTCGCCGCTCTCATCGAAGAGGCAGAGTTCGACACGGTCGGCATGGGCGGAGAAGATCGCGAAATTGGTGCCTTCGCCGTCATGGACGGCTCCCAGATCGGTGCTGTCGCCCGCTCGGACATCGAATTGGGTGGCCTTGCCGTCAGACATGAGATCCCCTGAACGGATCAGGCCGGACAGCTGCCGGCGGCATCATGCCGCCCCACGAGCCGTCACATCTTCGTCGCCAACCTGCCGCAGACCGGTCAACGTGAGCGAGCCGGAGCGGTTCCGAAACCCGGCCCCAAATTTGCATATAATTTTGGCAGTGCACCGGGAACATTGCGCCGCCGAAATCGTTGAGGATCACAGCTGCCTGGGGAACGCGACATGGCCGAGACGCTGATGGAACCAGGGACCGACGGCCCCTCGACCTCGGGCCATGCGCTGACCTATGCGCCGGTCGTCAAGGACGGCCTGCCCGATGCCGCGGCCAAGCTCCCCGGCTCGACCAAGCTGCTCTTCGTCACTTCGGAAATGGGCGATTTCATCAAGGCCGGCGGCCTCGGCGAGGTCTCGACCGCCCTGCCGCGACAGCTGCGCACGCTTTGCGACGTCCGCGTCCTGCTCCCAGGCTTTCGCCAGGTGCGCGCCGCGCGCCCCGCCATGGACATCGTCCGCGAGATGCCGCGCACGGCCGGGCTGCCGCCCTGGTCGCTCGGCCGCTTTCGCACGGCCGACGGGCTGACGATCTATGCCGTGCTCTGCGACGAACTCTACGATCGCGAGGGCTCGCCCTACGGGCCCTTCTCGGGCGGCGACTTCCCCGACAACGACATCCGCTTCGCGCGCCTGTCCCTGGCCGCGGCCGAGATCGCGGCCGGCGAGGCCGATCCGAACTGGAAGCCCGACGTCGTCCACGTCAACGACTGGCCCTCCGCGCTCGCTCCCGGCTACATGCGCTGGAAGGGGCTCGTCACGCCTTCGATCCTGACCATCCACAACCTCGCCTATCAGGGGCTCTACCAGCCCAGCCGGATGGCGGCGCTCGGGATTCCCGATCTCGCCTTCTCGATCAACGGCGCCGAATTCCACGGCAAGATCTCCTTCCTCAAGGGCGGAATCTACTATGCCTCGCACGTCACCACGGTCAGCGAGACCTATGCCCGTGAGATCACCACCGCCGAGCATGGCTGCGGGCTGGACGGCTTGCTCCGGCTGCGCATGGACGAGGGCCGCCTGACCGGGATCGTCAACGGCATCGACGACAGCTGGACTTCGCCGGTCGCCGACGCAGCGCGAGGCATCCGCCTGTGGAAGCGCCGCAGCGCCGCCGACATCCGCAAGAGCTTCGAGCTGCCGCCCTCGCGCGGGCCGCTCTTCTCGATCATTTCCCGGCTCGTCCATCAGAAGGGGATCGATCTCTCGATCGAGGCCGCGGAGACCATCATCGGCAATGGCGGCCAGCTCGTCGTGACGGGCCGGGGAGAACCTCGGCTGGAGGACGCCATCGAGCGCCTGGCGCGCCGACACCCGCAGGCCGTGGCCGCGCGGATCGGCTTCGACGACGCGGAAGCGCGGCGCATCTTCGCCGCCAGCGACTTCCTGCTGATGCCCTCGCGCTTCGAGCCCTGCGGGCTGAGCCAGATGTACGCCCAGCGCTCCGGCGCCCTGCCCATCGCCTACCGCACCGGCGGGCTGGTCGACACGATCGAGGACGGACAGTCGGGCTTCCTGTTCTCCTCGCTGACGGGGGCCGGCCTGTCCTCCGCCGTGACACGCGCCTTCGACGCCTTCCGCTCCAAGGCGGCCTTCCTGCAGATGCGCCAGCACGCCATGGCGAAGCGCTTCGACTGGAGCCGGCCGACGGATCGCTACGCGGATGTCTATGCGAGGGCCCTCGCGGCCTGATCCACCCGGGGCTGGCGCCGACCAGCCCGATTGCCCCGGACAGATGCCATCTGTCCTGGACGCCGCTCCGTCGAAACAGCCTCGGCATGACGGCTGGGCTCCGCCAGACTGCAAAAACCGGCGCGTCCAAGGACGGCCGGTCTGAAACCTGATGATGCCGATCCTACTTCTTCGACAGGGCGGGCTTCGCCTTCGTCGAAGCGGCCTTGGCTGGACCCTTGGCAGCAGGCTTGGCTGGGGCCGTTTCGCTCGTCTTGGCGGCTGCGGCCTTGCCCTTGCCGGGGGGCGCGGCCTTCGCGGCAACCTTGGCCGGCGGCTTCGCCTTGGCGCCAGGCTCCTTGCCGCCGCTGGCGGCCACCCGCTCTTCCGCCATCCGCCAGTGCTGAGCGTCGCGGCCCTGCGGTTTGCCTTCCGCCTCCCAGATGGCGTAGGCCACGTCGCGGATGGTCTGCTCCCGGCTCATTCGGCATCCTCCCTCTGAACTGCCCGCATTGCAGTGCGACAACCATGCCGGCTGCCGATGGTTCCCTTGCCCTTGGAGGGCGGCGGGAATCGCCGGAGAATGCAGGCCGTGGCGCGGAACGCGGGCGGGCTTCGCTGCGTTGCATCATTAACGATTCCCCGCCGGCGGTGGAGTCGCTTTCGCGATGGAGCCTGACCGAATGACGCGCCCGATGCCGCCCAGACTGCCCAGCCTGCCCGGGCGCGTCATCGAGCAGCTGAAAGAGGGACGCCATCCCGATCCCTTCGCCATCCTCGGCCGCCATCGCGTCGAGGAGGTCGATCTGGTGCGTGCCTTCCTGCCGGGCGCGAACTATGTCGAACTGGTGACCGGCGAGGGCGAAGCCCGGCGCGCCGTCCCGATGATCGACGCAGGCGGCGGCCTCTATGAGGCGCCCTGCCCGACCGACGGCTCCTACCGCATCCGCACGGCCTGGCCAGGAGGCATCACCGAGACGGCCGACCCCTACAGCTTCGGCCTGCTGCTCTCCGACGACGATCTCCACCTCGCAGCCGAGGGGCGCCATTTCGATCTCGCGACGCGGCTCGGGGCCAATCTGCGCGAGATCGACGGGATTGCCGGCGTACTCTTCGCCGTCTGGGCGCCGAATGCAGCTCATGTCGCGGTCGTCGGCGACTTCAACGGCTGGAACGCGACACGCCACCCCATGCGCAGCCGCCCCGGCGCTGGCATCTGGGAGCTGTTCATCCCCGGCGTCGAAGCCGGGGCGGTCTACAAATACGCGCTGGTCTCCGGCACGGGCGAGGCCCTGCCCTGGAAGGCCGACCCGCTGGCGCGACGCACCGAACTGCCGCCGCGCACCGGCTCGGTCGTTGCCGAGGCGCCGTCCTTCGCCTGGACCGACGAGGACTGGCTGAAGTCCCGCGAGAGCGCCGATCCGATCACGGCGCCGATGACCACCTACGAGGTCCATGTCGGCTCCTGGCTGCGGACCGAATGGGGGCAGATGGGCTCCTGGGACGAGGCGAGCGAGCGCCTGATCCCCTATCTCCAGCATATGGGCTTCAGCCATCTCGAGCTGATGCCGATCACCGAGCATCCCTTCGGCGGCTCCTGGGGCTACCAGCCGCTCGCCCTCTTTGCCCCGACCGCGCGGCTCGGCCCGCCCGAGGCCTTCGCGCGCTTTGTCGACCGCTGCCACGCCGCCGGCATCGGCGTGATCCTCGACTGGGTGCCGGCGCATTTCCCCTCCGACGAGCACGGGCTCGCCCGCTTCGACGGCACGGCGCTCTATGAGCACGAGGATCCGCGCCAGGGCTTCCACATCGACTGGAACACGCTGATCTACAATGTCGGGCGCAGCGAGGTGCGCGGCTTCCTGATCGCGTCCGCCCTGTTCTGGATCGAGACCTTCCATCTCGACGGCCTGCGCGTCGATGCGGTCGCCTCGATGCTCTACCGCGACTACAGCCGCAAGGCGGGCGAATGGGTGCCGAACCATCTCGGCGGCCGCGAGAACCTCGAGGCCGTCGGCTTCTTCCAGGAGCTCAACACGCTGGTCGGCGCACGTGGTCGTGGCGCTGTCACCATCGCCGAGGAATCAACCGCCTGGCCGGGCGTGACGCGGCCGGTCCATCATGGCGGGCTCGGCTTCCATTTCAAATGGAACATGGGCTGGATGCACGACACGCTGCGCTACATCGCGCATGATCCGGTCCATCGCGGCTATCACGGCGACGACGTCACCTTCGGCCTGATCTACGCCTTTTCGGAGAACTTCGTGCTGCCGATCTCCCATGACGAGGTCGTACACGGAAAGGGCTCGCTGATCTCGCGCATGCCCGGCGACGACTGGCAGCGATTCGCCAATCTGCGGCTCTACCTCGCGATGATGTGGGCCCATCCGGGCAAGAAGCTGCTCTTCATGGGCTGCGAATTCGGCGCGCAGGACGAATGGTCGGTCGACGCCCCCTTCCCCTGGCCGCACCCCTTCGACGAGCGCCGACAGGGCGTCTCGCGGCTGGTGCGCGATCTCAACGCGCTCTACCGCGCCACGCCCGCCCTGCACCGGCTCGACCACAGGCCAGAGGGGTTCAACTGGATCGTCGCGGATGACAGCGTCAATGCCGTCTTCGCCTTCGGCCGCGCCAGCCGTCCCGGCGCTGCCGAGGTGCTGGTTGTCGCCAACATGACGCCGGTACCGCGCCATGACTATCGCATCGGCGTGGCCCATGCCGGCCTCTGGCGGGAGCGGCTGAACAGCGATGCGGAGGTCTATGGCGGCTCCGGTCTCGGCAATGGCGGTGCGGTGGCGACGCAGGCCGTCGCTGCCCATGGCAGCGCACAGAGCCTGTCGCTGTCGCTGCCGCCGCTAGGCTTGCTGGTGCTGGAACATGACGCGCAGGTGGCGCCGTCCGACACGCCCCCGCTCGCCGCCACCCTGTCCTGACCGAACCCGCAAGCGGAGCCCTGCATGAGCGACGACATTCTCCGCCAGCTCGCCGTCAAGGCCGGGATCGCCCCGCGTTGGACCGAGCAGAACGGGGCGGAGCGCGAGGTCTCGGCGCAGAGCCTGCGCTTCATCCTGCAGGCGCTCGGCCTGCCGGCCGGCACCGACGCGGATCTGCGGCAGTCGCTCGCGACGGTGGAGGCGGGGGCGAACCTCTCCGCCCAGTCCCGCTTCACCACGGCCCGCACCGGGCAGACCGTCGTGCTGCCGATCGCGGCCCAGGCGGGAAGCCCGGTCGAACTGACGCTCGATGGCGGGACGCGCCGCACCGTGCGCTCCGAGGAAGGCTATGACGGCTCGCTGACCCTGCCGGCCTTCGACCGGCCCGGCTATCACACGGTCCATCGCGACGATGGCGATTTCATCATCGCGACGGCGCCCGAACGCTGCATCACCTTCGCCGATCTGAACGGCGGACAGGCTGGTTTCGGCCTCGCCGCCCAGATCTACTCCCTGCGCTCGCCGCAGGACGGCGGCATCGGCAACTTCGCCGGCGTCGCGGCGCTGGGGAGGAGGGCCGCCGCGCACGGAGCCGATGCGCTGGCGATCAGCCCGGTCCATGCGCTCTACGGCGCCTCGCCCGAGCATTTCAGCCCCTATTCGCCCTCGACACGTCTCTTCTACAACCCGCTCCACGCCGATCCCGCCGCCTTGCTGCCCGAGGCGATGCTGCGCGAGGTGATCGCGCGCGAGGGTTTGGGCGAGGAGATGGACCGGTTCGCGACGCTCCGCCAGATCGATTGGCCGGCGGCGACGGCGCTGCGCCAGCGGCTGCTGCGCGCCCTGTTCGAGGCGCTGCGCGCCAAGGATGGCAGCGGCGGCCCGGCCCGCGCGGCCCTGGACCGGGCGCTGACGGAGGCTTCGCCGCTGCTGCGCTCCCATGCCGTGTTCGAGGTGCTGCACGCCGCCCAGTTGCGGCGAAACCCGCAGGCCTGGAGCTGGCGCAGCTGGGACGCGCCCTTCCGCGACCCAGACGGGCCGGCCGTTGCGACCTTTTCAGCCGAGCACGCAACCGAAGTTGACTACCAGATCTTCCTGCAATGGCTCACCGCCTCCTCCTATGGCGCCGCCCAGAGCGCCTGCCGCGAGGCGGGCATGAAGGTCGGACTGATCGCCGATCTCGCCATCGGCATGGACGCGTCGGGCAGCCATGCCTGGAGCCGCCAGCACGAGGTGCTCGGCGGCCTCAGCGTCGGTGCCCCGCCCGATTACTATGCCGCCGAGGGGCAGAGTTGGGGCCTGACCACCTTCTCGCCGCGAGGCCTGGCGGCGAGCGGCTTTTCGCCCTTCATCGAGACGCTGCGTGCGAGCCTGCGCCATGTCGGAGGCATCCGCATCGACCATGTCATGGGGCTCAGCCGGCTCTGGCTGGTGCCGGAGGGCGCATCCGCGCTGGATGGCGCCTATGTCGCCTTCCCCTCCGAGACCCTGTTCCGGCTCGTCGCGCTCGAATCCTGGCGCCATGGCGCCATCGTCATCGGCGAGGACCTCGGCACCCTCCCCGACGGCTTCCGCGACGATCTGCGCCGGCAGGGCGTCGCCGGACTGCGCGTGCTGCGCTTCGAGCGGACCGACCACTCCTACATCGCGCCCGAGCATTGGGATGCCGGGGCCGTCGCCCTGACCACGACGCATGACCTCGTCCCCACCGCGGGCTGGTGGGCCGGCAGCGATCTGGAACCGGCGGAAGACGGTATCGACCATGAGGGCATCCGCGCCTGGGACCGCGGTCTGCTCTGGGGCGCCTTCCAGGAGGCCGGCGTCGCCGAGGGCGAACGGCCCGCACCGGAGGACACCGACCCGGTTGTCGACGCCGCGATCCGCTTCATCGCCCGCACGCCCTGCACGCTGAAGCTGCTGCCGATCGAGGACGCGCTCGGCATCCGCACACAGCCCAATGTGCCGGGCACCACGACCGAGAAGCCGAACTGGCGTCACAGGCTCGACGGCGAGGCCGGCACGCTGCTGGAAGACGAACGTGTCAGGCGGCGCCTCGCCGATCTCGGCCCGCCGCGCTCGGAAGGCTGAACGGCACCGTCATTGCGAGGAGCGCAGCGACGAAGCAATCCAGGAGGACTGGGCAGACCGTTCGACCCGGTCCTGCTGGATTGCTTCGCTGCGCTCGCAATGACGGGGTCTAACCCCTTCCCTCGACGATGCCCGCGATCGCCTCGAGCAGGCGCGTGTCGTCGCCCGCCAGCCCCTCCATCGCCGCCATGCGCGCGATCACCGTGCCGGCCACCGCCTCCTCCACCGTGTCCTCGGCATAGGCGTAGAAGATCGTCGCATGCTGGCCGTCGCGGTGGCAGCGCCCCTCGATCTGCTGCAGCTGGATCGCGCTGTGGCGCATGTCGTGGATGACGAGCGAGCGGTCGCGCTCGCCGCCCGGCATCTCGCCGCGATGCAGCGAGATCGACTCCGTCACGGTGAAGATGACGGCGTCGAGTTGCCCCGTCTGGAAGGACAGCCGCGTCTCCTCGTTCTGGAGACCCGTGCGCTCGCCATTGATCTCGCCGACACGCCAGCCGCGCCCGCGCAGCGCATCGGCCAGCATCGCGCTGGTCTCGAGAAAGGCGACGGAGACCGCCACCTGCTCGTCATTGCCGAGAAGATCGTCGCAGAAATCGATCGTGCCTTGGATGCGCAGAAGGCTCGCCTTCTGGCGGAAGCGCAGATCGGCCGCCCAGCCCTGCGGCTTGCGGGTCGAGCCGCCGGCGAGCCCCAACTCCTTGCGGAACTCGCGCCAGGTCGCCTCGTAGAGCTTGCGCGCGGCGGCATCCAGCGCGACCGGGGCGAGCTCGCGCTGAACCTCCGGCCAGCCCGCGATCTCCTCCGGCCGCCGCCGCAGGCCGATCGCGCGCGGGCCGCGATAGAGCAGCGCCGCCATCCGGGCCCGGTCGGCCTCGTTGGGCTCCCAGCTCCAGTTCTTCCAGCGCCCCCTCGCCTTGCCCATTTTCAGCCGCTTCATCAGCTGGCGAAAGCCGTCGAGATCCGCGCTCGGCATGTCGGCCGCGCGCGCCAGCAGCGGCCCGAGATAGGAGAGTTCGTGCGGCGACTGGCCGGCGGTTGCGCTCATAAAGATCGTGAAGGAGGCGGCAGCGGCCATCTGCCGGCAGACCAGCCCCTGCTGCGAGTTCGGATTGCGGATGCGGTGCGCCTCGTCGATCACGACCAGCGGCCAGATGCGTTTGGGGACGCCGAGCTTGGCCAGCTCGTTGTTCTTGGCCCGCACCGAGCGCTTCTTGGAATCCGGCGGCGGCGCCAGCAGCGATTTCGTCTTCTCGAAATTCATCAGCGTGACGCGCTTCGGCGGCAGGCCCGACAGCGCCATGGTGCGCCGCCATTGCGGGATCGCGCCCTTCGGGCAGATCACCAGGATCTCGTCCTCCGGCATCGCCGAGAGCGCGAGCCAGGCCGAGAGCGTCTTGCCGAGCCCCGTCAGGTCGCCGAGCAGGAAGCCGGGCGCGCCCGCCGAACGCGCCGCCAGGATCGCCGCACAGGCGACGCGCTGGTGATCGTGGGGCACCATCAGCCGCTCCGCGTCCGTCATCGGGCGCACATCCGCCGCGCGCCATCGCCGGTGGCCGATTCCTGCATGGGCATGCCAGTATCAAGGCGTCGCGGTCCCGGCAACGGGACCGCCCTTGTCCAGCGGCCTTACAGACAGCGAGCTTCCATGACCCGCGCCCAAGCCATCGCGCATGCGCAAGACTATTTCGACACCGGGGCCTTCAAGAGCGACCTTGCCCGCCTCATCGCGATACCGACCGAAAGCCAGAACCCGGATCGGGCGCCGGTCCTGACGGAGTATCTCGAGCGCGAGATGCGCCCGCTCTTCGAGGGGCTCGGCTTCGAATGCCGGATCCTGCACCATCCCAAGGCCAAGGGCCCCTTCCTCTTTGCCCAACGCATCGAGGATGTGAGCCTGCCGACGATCTTCGGCTACGGCCATGGCGACGTCATCCGCGGCCTCGACGCGCAATGGAGCGAAGGCCTCTCGCCCTGGACGCTGACCGAGCGCGACGGCCGCTGGTATGGCCGCGGCGTCGTCGACAACAAGGGCCAGCATGTCATCAACATCAATGCCTTGCGCGCCGTTCTTGAATCGCGCGGAAAGCTCGGCTTCAACGCCAAATACCTGATCGAGATGGGCGAGGAATCCGGTTCGCCCGGCCTGCGCGAGCTCTGCGCCGACCAGACCGAGTTGTTCAAATCCGACGTGCTGATCGCCTCGGACGGACCGCGGCTCAATGCCGAGCGGCCGACCGTGTTCCTGGGTGCGCGCGGCGTCATCACCTTCGACCTCTCGATCGTCGCCCGCGAGGGTGGCCATCACTCCGGCAACTGGGGCGGCATTCTCTCCGATCCCGCGATCCAGCTCGCCCACGCCATCGCCTCGATCACCTCTCCGACCGGCCAGATCCGCATCCATGAATGGGTGCCGCGCGAACTGCCGCCCGCCGTGCGCGAAGCGGTGGCCGACTGCGTCATCGACGGTGGCCCCGATGGCCCGGTGATCGACCCGGGCTGGGGCGAGCCCGATCTGTCGCCGGCCGAACAGGTCTTCGGCTGGTGCTCCTTCGACGTGCTGGCGATGAAGTCGGGCGTGCCGGAGACGCCGGTGAACGCCGTGCCCCCGAGCGCCTGGGCGCGCTGCGCGCTGCGCTTCGTCGTCGGCATCGATCCCACGGACGTCGTGCCGGCGCTGCGCCGCCATCTCGACCGCCACGGATTCAAGATGGTCGAGATCGTCATGCCGGGCGCCGAGCGCTTCGGCGCGACGCGGCTCGACCCCGAGGATGACTGGGTGCGCTTCACCATCGCCTCGATCGCGCGCAGCACCAACAAGAAGCCGGCGCTGCTGCCCAATCTCGGCGGCTCTCTGCCCAACGACATCTTCGCCGAAATCCTCGGCCTGAAGACGATTTGGGTGCCGCACTCCTATCCCGGCTGCTCGCAGCACGCGCCCGACGAGCATCTGCCCGTCGAACTCGCACGCGAAGCCCTTGGGCTGATGGCCGGGCTCTACTGGGACATCGGGTCGGGGCAAGCCCCGTCGGTGTAGGCCCTATTCCAGCGGCTGGCGCGGACCCCTGTCCGGCGGCATGTCGTAGGGTGTCGCCGGCGGCGCCTCGGGCGGGGCGTTCGGCGGCAGCTCCTGAGGCGGTTCGGTCGGAATGCCCTGAGGCGCCTCGTCGGGCGGCATCTCGACCGGCGGGGCCGGTGGCACCTCGTTCGGCGTCAGCGGCGGCGCCTCCGGTGGCGGGGTCGGAATGGCCGGCGTGCTGCCCGGATCGGCCTGTGCTTGAAAGAAATCGCTCATGCGTCGCTCCTCGCTTCGCGGGAACAACGCATCATCGCCGGCAAGGTTCGGCGGCGGCCCGATCATCCCCGAACGAAAACGACGCCGGCTCGCACCGGCGTCGTGTCCAGCAGTCTGTGGTACGTGCCGCCTATTTGAACGATGGCGGCGCGTTGAGATCGAGGCCGGGCAATCCGCCCCCCGTCCCCATTCCGGGGATCTGGATGGAGTCGAACTGCTTGTCGATCGCCTTCTGGTCGAGCTGAACCGCAGATGCTTTGTAGTGCATCACCATCTGCGGGAAGATCACCACCAGCGCCACCATGATGCACTGGATCACCACGAAGGGTACCGCGCCCCAATAGATCTGGCCCGTGGTGACCGGTTCCATCATCGTTCCCGTGAACTTGTCGCGATAGCGGTCTTTCGGTGCGACCGAGCGCAGGAAGAACAGCGCGAAGCCGAAAGGCGGGTGCATGAACGAGGTCTGCATGTTCACGCCGAGGATGATGCCGAACCAGATCAGGTCGATGCCCAGCTTCTCAGCGGCCGGCCCGAGCAGCGGCACGATGATGAAGGCCAGCTCGAAGAAGTCGAGGAAGAAGGCGAGCAGGAAGACCATGATGTTGACCACGATCAGGAAGCCCGTCGCACCGCCCGGCAGACCGATCAGCAGATGCTCGACCCACAGATGGCCGTTGACGCCGTAGAAGGTCAGCGAGAACACGCGCGCGCCGACCAGGATGAAGAGCACGAAGGCCGAGAGCTTGGCCGTCGATTCCACCGCCTGCTTCAGCAGGTCGAAGGTCATCCGCTTCTTGCCATAGGCGAGCAGGATCGCGCCGGTAGCCCCCATCGCGCCGCCTTCCGTCGGCGTCGCGACGCCGATGAAGATCGTCCCGAGTACGAGGAAGATCAGCGCCAGCGGCGGCACCATCACGAAGATGACCTGCTCGGTCATCCGCGAGAGCAGGTTGAGCCCGAGCAGCTTGTTGACGATGGCGATGACGAAGGCGACGCCCACCGCGATCGACATCGTCAGGATAACGAAATCGGCACCCGCCTGCACCTTGGTGAAGGTCTTCATATAGGCATAGGCCAAGCCGAAGGCGAGGATTGTGATCACCAGCAGCGACCGCCGCCGCGTTTCGCCATCGGCGTCACGCAGGGTCTGCGCCTCGGGCGGCAGGCCGGGTGCCCGCTTCGGATAGATCATCGTGACGAGGAAGACATAGCCCGCATACATCGCCGACAGCACGAGGCCCGGGATGAAGGCGCCCTCATACATGTCGCCGACAGAGCGGCCGAGCTGGTCGGCCAGCACGATCAGCACGAGCGAGGGCGGGATGATCTGCGCCAGCGTCCCGGACGCCGCGATGACGCCAGTGGCGAGGCGCCGATCATAGCCGTAGCGCAGCATGATCGGCAGCGAGATCAGGCCCATCGAGATGACGGAGGCAGCGACGACGCCGGTGGTCGCGGCGAGCAGCGCGCCGACAAAGATGACGGCATAGGCGAGACCGCCGCGGATCGGCCCGAAAAGCTGGCCGATCGTGTCCAGCAGATCTTCCGCCATGCCCGAGCGCTCGAGAATGAGACCCATGAAGGTGAAAAACGGGATCGCCAGCAGCACGTCGTTGTTCATCGTGCCGTAGATGCGCTCCGGCATCGCCTGCAGGAAGTTCTCCTGGAACAGGCCGAGCTCGATGCCGACGATCGCGAAGAGCAGCCCGTTGGCGGCCAGCGCGAAGGCGACCGGATAGCCGAGCAAGAGGAAGAACACGAGCGCGGCGAACATCACCGGCGCCATGTTGACGCGCAGGAAGTCGCCGAGTCCGGCGGCATGGGCATCGCCGGTGTGAAGCCCGAGGAAGGCGACGAGAGACAGCGCCAGCAGCAGGCCGGCAGCTCGGGAGAAACGGGACAGGGTCATGGCGGGAATCCGACGATCGTTCGGAGTGCTCACGAAGCCACCCCCTGCTGCTTGGCCTGTTCGAGCAGGCGATGAGCCTCGGCTTCCGCCGCGGCGGCATGCCCGCGCAACGTCTCGTCATCCTCGAGGTGGCCGCGCATGATCGCGACCTGCTTGATGATCTCGGAGACGCCCTGGATCGCCAACAGCACGAAGCCGATGACGACGAGCCCCTTGGCCGGCCATTGCGCCAGGCCACCGGCCGAGAGCGACTGCTCGTTGATCGCGTAGGAACGGGTGAAGAACGGCCAGGAATGGTAGATCATCAGGAAGCAGAACGGCATCAGGAACAGCGTGTGGCCGACGAGGTCGATCCAGCGCTGCACGGACTTGGGCAGCAGGCTGTTCACGATGTCGATCCGGATATGCTCCTTGACCTTCAGCGTCCACGGCGCACACATCAGGAAGACCGCGCCGAACAGCATCCACTGCAGCTCGAGCCAGGCGTTTGACGACATGTTGAAGACCTTGCGGATGATCGCATTGATGGCGGCCACCAGCACGGCGACCAGAATTAACCAGGCGATCTTCTTGCCGATCTGCGTGTTGACGGCGTCGATGACACTGCTGATCCGGAGTAGTCCCTTCACAATGGTGCTCCCAGTTCCCGTGCGGCGCCTTGTTCTGCAAGCAGGCCCCATCCGCGTTTCGGTTATAGGAAGGCCCTGCCGCGCACAAGCACTCACGCGGCTCGCGAGCGAAGCGACCTGCGCCGATTATCGGCAGTGTCCCGCCTCATCTTTCGGCACGGCGCGAAGCTGCCGAACGCGCTTCAGCCGGAAGCGGGCGTGTCCCATAGCGTGGTGTGACAAGGGATCGACCGAACATGAGCGCGACGAACGATGGACCCTTGGCATTCCCAAGCGGCACTTTCTGCAGCCAGGCCGATGGCGAGTTGCAGCCAATTGGGCCAAGATGTCGAGTGTCGATCAGCGGGATTCGTCCGCGACGCCAGCAGGGTAAGACACGGTGATGGCGGTTCGCTGGTTTGGTCGGCTCCTTAAACGAACCGTCGCTGTTCTGGCAGTCGTCGCGGTCGCCCTGATCACCCTCAGGATTTATGATTCCGAGCGCGGCGCCCCGCTCGAACCCTGGCACACCTACATCCCCACCGAGCTTTCGGTCGCCGAGCTCGACCGTGGCGACTGGCGCGCCTATCTCGCCGCCGAGGAGGCGGCCTTCGCCGCGATCCGCCGCGAGGTGACGCAGAAGCTCGATGCCGACGATCGCGTGCCGGTGAACCGCTATTTCGACGGCAGCCCGATCTACCCGGCCCGCTTCGCGCAGGACTGGAACCGCTCCTATGTGCTGCAGCCGGACGGACCGCCGAAAGGTGCGGCCGTCTTCCTGCACGGGCTGACGGATTCCCCCTACAGCCTGCGCCATGTCGCGCGGCAGTATCGCGAGCGCGGCTTCGTCACTGTCGCCCCTCGCCTGCCCGGCCACGGCACCGTCCCGGCGGGGTTGACCGAGATCGAGTGGCAGGACTGGCTGGCGGCGACACGGCTGGCGGTGCGCGAGGCTCGCCGCCTCGCAGGCCCGAATGGGCCGCTGCATCTGGTCGGCTTCTCCAATGGCGGCGCGCTCGCTTTGATGCACGCGCTCGAGGCGCTGGAGGATACCAAGCTGCCGCGGGCGGAGCGCCTCGTGCTGATCTCGCCGATGGTCGGGATCACCGCCTTTGCCCGCTTCGCGGGGCTCGCCGCCCTGCCCGCGATCCTGCCGGCCTTCGCCAAGGCGGCCTGGCTCAGCGTCCTGCCCGAGTTCAACCCGTTCAAGTACAACTCCTTTCCGGTCAATGGCGCGCGCCAGTCCCATCTGCTGACGGCGGCGCTGCAGCAGAAGATCCTCAGGCAGTCGCGGGAAGGCCGGCTGAAGGATCTGCCGCCGCTGATCACCTTCCAGTCGGTGATGGACTTCACCGTCTCGACGCGCGCGATCATCACCTCGCTCTATGCCCATCTGCCGGCCAATGGCAGCGAGCTCGTGCTGTTCGACCTCAACCGCAACGCCAAGTTCGGTCCGCTGCTGAACACGTCCGCCGACACCCTGCTCGACCGCATGCTGCCGCCGGCGCCGCGGAATTTCCGGCTCTCGGTCATCACCAATGCGAGCCTGGATGCGAGCGAGGTCGTCGAGCGCGTGACGGAGGCCGGCGCCAGCGAGGAGAGGGAACGGCCGCTCGGCCTTTCCTTCCCGCGCGACGTGTTTTCGCTCTCGCATGTCGCCCTGCCCTTCCCGTTGACCGACGGGCTCTACGGCATGACACCCGATCCGGCGGACGATTTCGGCATCCAGCTCGGCTCGGTGGCGGCGCGCGGCGAGCGCGGAACGCTGATCGTCAATCTCGACGCGCTGCTGCGCATGTCGTCGAACCCGTTCTACCCCTATCTGCTCGGCCGGATCGACGAGCGGTTGGGAGCGCGAGGGAACGCCGCCGTGGAGAAGGCTGTGGAGTAGCGTTCGTCGGAACGGAAGCCGCCGTCAGAACCGCCAGATCAGCGGCACGTAGAACACCGCCATGACGAAGAACCAGATCATCAGCGGCAGGCCGAGCTTCCAGTAATCGCCGAAGGCGTAGCCGCCCGGCCCCATCACCATCAAATTTGTCGATGTCGCGATCGGCGTCATGAAGGAGGCCGAGCCCGCGATGCACAGGCTCATCAGGATCGGGCGGGGCGAGACGCCCATGCTGGCGGCGGCCGCCATCGCGATCGGGATCACCAGCATGGTGGTGGCGGTGTTGCTCATGATCTGGCCGAGGCAGGCGGTGAGCAGGAAGAGGCCGGCGAGGAAAACCGTCGGCCCGCCGCCGCCGGTCAGCGCCACGAGCTGGCGCGCGACGAGATCGGCCGCGCCCGACTGCACCATCGCGATCGAGAGCGGCATCATCGCGCCGATCAGGATGATCGTGGTCCAGTGAATGGCGCGATAGGCCTCCTCGACCGTGAGGATGCCGGCGCCGATCAGCGCCAGCGCGCAGAGCATTGCAGCGACCGCCGGCGGCACGAAGCCCGTCGCCAGCAGCAGGACCAGCGCGCCGAGCGCAGCCAGCGCGACGCCGGCGCCCGCCCCCATCGGCACGGCCTGGCGGCGGACGAGATCGGGTGAATTGACGACGAGCACGTCGGCATCCGCCAGCCGCAGGTCGAGCGCCTTCCAGCTGCCCTTGAGCAGCACCGTGTCGCCGGCCCGCAGAAGCGGGTCCGCCGGATCGAGATCGACGCCGCCGCGCTGGACCGCGAGCACGATCAGGTCGCCGCCTTCGGTCGTCATGCCGGGATGCACCGCCTTGCCGATGAAGGCCGAGCGCGGCGGGATCACCACCTCGGCCAGCCCCGTGCTGCGGTTGAGCAGCGCGCCGGCCGCATCGCCATCGTCAGTGTCGTCGCGCGGGGCGAGATGCGAGGCGGCGCAGAGCCGCGCGACCGCACCCGCCTCGCCCTTGACCAAGAGGTAGTCGCCCTCGCGGATCGGCTGGTCTCCGCGCGCGATGCCGGATGCTCCGGCCTGAACGCTGACGAGTTCGATCACGCCCTGCTGCTGCGACAGGGCCAGCGCGGCGGGGAGCTTGCCGATCAGGTCGGAGCTCGCCCGCACGCGCAGATGAAAGAACCCGTCGGTCAATCCGTAATGCTCGACCAGCGTCTGGGCGTGCCGGCTGAAATCGGCCGGCAGCCTCGCATGGCCCTGCGCTGGCAGCAGGCGCTTGCCCAGCAGCAGGATGATCAGCATCGTGCCCGCCAGCAGCGGCAGGCCGACGAGCGCGAACTCGGCGAAGCCGAAGCCGGGCAGGCCGTTGTCCTCCAGCGCCTCGGAGACGAGGATGTTCTTGGGCGCGCCGGTCAATAGAATGTTGGCGCCGGCATGGGCCGAGAAGGCCAGCGGCATCAAGAGCAGCGTCGGCGATTGCCGCAGCCGGATCGCCGCGAGCACCACGACCGGCATCAGCGCCGCGACCGCGCCGCCGCCGCTGATCAGCGCGGTGAGCGCGCCGGCGGCGGCCATGATGATGACGAGCAGGCGGTTCTTGCTCTCGCCGGCCTTCGCGATCAGGATCTGCCCGGCCCAGGCGGTGACGCCGGTCTTGTCCAGCGCCGCGCTGACGATGAACAGGCTTGCGACGAACATCACCGCGCGGTCGCCGAAGCCGGCCAGCGCCTGTTCAAGCGTGACGACTCCGAGCGCCCAGAGCGACAGCGCCGCCCCGATCGCGACCACCACCACCGGCAGCCGGTTCCAGGCGAAGAACGCGATCGTCACCGCGACGACGAGGGCTGTGCTTTCGATCGCGTTCACGGAAGCGCGTCCAGGGCTTTGATGCGGGATTCCGGGCTGCCAGTCATCATCATGCCGCCATCAGGAAGCCGCCGCCAAGCCAGATGACGAGTGCCAGCAGCACGATCCCGGCCGCGGGCCAGAGCCGCAGTTGCCCGTCGAGCCGTTCGATCGCGGCCGGCAGGCGGGCGAGACGCGGGGCCTGCCGCTCCGCCAGCACCAGAATGTCGCCCTCCGGCACGCGGCCGGCCAGCCCGGCGAAGCGTTTCGCGGCGATGAAGACCACGACGCCCAGCATCATCGGCCAGACGAGCTTCCAGAGTGAAGGGAGGCTCCAGGCGCTGGCGAGCGCGCCGCCCGACAGGGCGGGATAAAGCCACCAGGGGATGAGGAGCGATGCGGCGGCGGTGGCGAGCCACGGCAGGGTTTCGCCCGGCGGGGCGCTCGATGGCGGATTGTCCGCCGTCTCGCTGACCATGACGGCGATGAAATGAAGCATCAGCATCGTGCTGCCGGCCGCCGCGAGCGAGACCGCGATGCTGAGCAGGCCGTAACCCAGCATCGGCTTGACCGCGAGCTTGGCGAGCGCGCCGCTGGTCAAAGGCAGGCCGGCGAGGCTGAGCGCCAGAAGCGCCGCCAGCAGCAGCAGGGGCCACCGGCGCGACCCGCCCGAGGCGAAGGCGACGCCGACGGCGAGGAACAGTCCGCCTTTCACCAGCGTGTGATGCAGGCCGTAATAGGCAGCCAGACCCGGCGCTGACGCATCGCCCACCGCCAGCCCCGCGCCGAGGATGGCAGCGACGAGGCCCATCTGGCTGACGGTGGAATAGGCCAGAATCGTCTTGGGGCGCCGCTGCGCCACGCCGAGCGCCGCGCCGCCATAGGCCGTCAGGATGCCTGCTATGGCGAGCACCGCGCCCCAGGCCGGCAGCGGGGCTTCGAACGGCAGGAAGCGGATCAACCCGATCACGCCGGCCTTGACCAGCACGCCGCTGAGCACCGCCGAGGCCGGCATCGGCGCGGCCGGATGGGCGAGCGGCAGCCAGACATGCAGCGGGATCAGCCCCATCTTGAGGGCGAAGCCCAGCATCAGCAGCGCGATGATTCCGTCGCGCATCGGCGAGCCCGGTAGCGCCGCCACCGCGTCGCGGATCAGCGGGTTGGGATCGGGCTGTCCGGCCGCGAGCATGACGAAGGCGAAGAGCAGGAAGGCCTCGCCCAGCAGCGCCAGCACCATGTAGACGAGGCCGGCCCGCCTGGCCGCGGCGGTCTGCTCATGCGCGACCAGCCCATAGGCCGAGAGGCTCGCCAGTGTGAACAGCAGGTAGAAGCCGGCAATGTCGGCGACGATGAGGACGCCGAGGCTGCCCGCCAGCGTCAGCAGCCACCAGACGCAGAACCCCGTCAGCCCGGGCTTGCCGCGCAGATAGGAGGCGGCATAGGCCCCCGCCGCGCTCCAGAGCAGTGCCGCCCCGCCAAGCAGGATCGCGCCGGGTTGGTCGAGCGCCAGCGCCATCCGGAACGGCACGGGGAAGGCGATGGCTGTGCCGGTCGGCAGGAGCCCCGCCGCCAGCAGCGCCGGCAGGGGCGCGAGCCAGAGCAGCCCCGGCACGCGGGCCCGGACGGCGCGCGACAGGCAGGCGGTCGCCAGCGCCAGCGGCGCGAGGAGCGCTGCAACCAGCAGCAGGCCGGCGGCGCTGGTTGCGAAACTCATGGCGACACCGCCAGGGCGCTATCGGGCCGGCCGATCTGCAGCAGGCCGAAAGGCTCGAGCGGCAGGAAGCCGAGCGCCACCGCCAGCACCGCAAGAACCAGCGGAATGATCTCGAGGCGCAGCGGGATCGGCTTGCGCAGCAACAGCGGTTCGACAGGCGTCGCGAGAGCCCGGTCCATCACGCGGAAGACATAGCCGCCGGCGAGCAGCCCGCCCACGAGGATCGTCAGGGCGAGCCAGAGATGCCCGCCGACGGCGGCGGCCGTCAGCAGCAGGCATTTCGCGATGAAGCCGCCGCTCGGCGGAATGCCCATCAGCGACAGCCCCGCCAACCCGAAGGTCGTGGCGGTCAGCGGCAGGACCCGGCCGAAGCCGCCGAGATCGCGGATGCGGTCATGCCCAACGGCTTCAGCGACGATGCCCGCCGCCATGAACATCGCCGCCTTGGCCAGGGCATGGGAGGTGAGCTGCAGCGCCCCGCCGGTCCAGGCGATGGTGCCCCAGGGCGCGGTTCCGTCGCCGACGCCGGCCAGCGGAAAGACGATGAAGAGATAGCCGATCTGCGCCACGGTCGAATAGGCGATCATCAGCTTCAGCCGCTCCTGCCGCAGCGCCATGACGCTGCAGAACAGGATCGAGGCCGCGCCGAGCACCGCCAGCACCTGCCCCGCGACGGCGGCCGAGCCCGGCGGGGCGATGTCGGCGACCAGCCGCAAGATCAGGAACACCGGCGCCTTGATCACCAGCGCCGAGAGAACCGCGCTGGCAGCAGCCGGCGCCCCGGCATGGGCCGGCGGCAGCCACAGATGCAAAGGAAACAGCGCTGCCTTGGCGAGCAGGCCGGGGATCATCAGCGCCAGCGCGATCGCCATCGCCGGGCCGTGGTGGCTCGCGCTCGCGATGAGCCGGATGTCGAGCGTCCCATAGGCGCCGTAGAGCAGGCCGGCGCCGAGCAGATAGAGCATCGAGCCCAGCAGCGCGAACATCAGGTAGCGCAGGGCTGCGGCCATGGTCTCGCCGCGCCCGTCGAGGCAGACCAGCGGCACGGCGGCGAAGGTCAGGAGTTCGAGCGCGACATAAAGGTTGAACAGGTCCTGCGAGACGAAGACGAGGTTGAGCCCGCTCCACAGCCCCATCAGTAGAATCCAGAAACTCGTCGCCAGGCGCCCGTCGGCTGTTGCGAGGTCGAGCCCGAAGAGTTCGCGCGCGAACAGACCCGTCGCCGCCATGACGACGGCGCTAACCGCCAGCATCATCACCGACAGCCCATCGGCGCGCAGCGCGATGCCGAGCGGCGGCTGCCAGTTGCCGAGCACATAGATGAGGGCGGTCTGGCTGCGCACCAGCTGGAGGCCGGTGGCGAGCGCCACGACGAGGCCGAGCGCCAGCGCGATCAGCGCCACCAGACGGGTGTGGCGCGGGCCCAGCACCAGCATCACGAGTGCGGCGGCCGCCGGCAGCATGACGGCCAGCACCAGCAGCAGGCCGCCCGGCGTCGCGGCATAGGCCGGCGTCATGCGTCGCTCCGCGGCGGCGTCGCCGGCGTCGCGGCGTCGAGGGTGGCGCTTCCCGTCAGCGAGGCCAGACGCCGCAGCAGCGCGACGGCCAGGGCGGTCGCGGCGAAGGCGACGACGATGCCGGTGATGACCATGGCCTGCGGCACCGGATCGCCCCCCAGCCCCATCGCAGCGCCGCGGCGCGCGACCGCCCCGAAGACGAGGAAGATGCCGGCGCCGAGGATGTTGAAGCCGATGATCCGGCGCAGCAGATCGGGATGGCTGACGATGCCAAACAGGCCGATGCCGACGAGCGCGGCGCCGCACAGGCCAAACAGCGACGCCGATGTCAGGGCCAGCGCGCTCATGGTGCGGGCGCCCTGTCCGGCGGGCCGGCGACGAGCAGGGCGAGCGTGCCCGCAATCGACAGCGTCAGCGCGGCCTCGATGCCGACGATCAGCGGCTTGGCGATGGCTTCGGGATAGGACAGGAACCCCTGCGCGACCGCGACGCCGAGGAAGCCGACCAGCACGAACAGCGCCGGCCCGCCCGCCAGCATCACCCGCAGCGCCTTGCTTTGTGTTTGCGGCGCGGGGCGCAGGCCGGCCAGCATGACGAGCAGCGCCATCGCGGCCAGGATCGTGCCGGCCTGGAAGGTCCCGCCGGGCAGGTCGGCCCCGACCCAGACCTGGTAGACCGCGATCAGCACGCCGAAGGGCGGCAGCACCCGCGCCAGAAAGACCAGCGGCTCCGGGATGACGGCCGGGCGCAGCTGCGAGGCCCCGCCCCAGGCCGCGTCGCGGCTCAGCGACCAGACACCGACGAGCGCGAGGATCAGAACGATTTTCTCCAGCAGCGTGTCGATGGCGCGATAGGCCAGCAGCACGGCGGTGACGGGATTGCCGAGCCCCGTCGTCTCCAAAGACGCGACCGCCTGATGCGCAAGGCTCGGCGCCGGCTGGGGAAAGGCGAGCACGACCGCACCCAGCGCCAGGGTGACGAGGCCGCAGGCGATCGCCGGGGCGAGCCAGCTCCGCGGTACGGCCCGGGACATCGCTTCGGGAGGGATTTCGCGCGCGAGATGGGCGTGGGCGCGCAGCAGGAGCATGCCGGTCAGGCCACCGCCGATCGCGGCCTCGGTCAGCGCGACATCGACGGAGGCGAGCCGCGCCCAGCCGATGCCGAGCAGCAGGCCGAAGGCGATGAAGGCGAGGATCGCGCCGCGGCCGTCGCGGGTGACGACGACATGCAGCGCCAGCGCGATCAGCCCGGCGACCAGCGCGATGTCGAAGAGAAGGCTCATGCCTGCGGCTTCCGGCGCGCGGCGATGCCGGCGATGAGCTGTGTCGCGGTGGCGGCCGAGAGCTGAGCCAGAAGCCAGATGCAGACGAGCTTGACCCCGCCCATCAGGCTCGCCTGCAGCGGCAGCAGTCCAAGCACGATCAGGCCGAGCCCGAGATTGTCGGCCTTGCTCAGCGCGTGCAGCCGGCTGAGCGTATCGGGAAAACGCAGCAGTCCCAGCGTTCCCGCCAGGAACAGGATGGCGCCGGCGACGACGCAGACCAGCGTGAAGACGTCAGAGAGCCCCATCACGCGGGCTCGTCGGGTTTCGCGGCGTCTCTGGGGGGCTCGCCCTCCCCCAGCGTGAAGGCCGCACAGGAGAACGCCGACAGCAGGACCAGCAGCAGCGCGACATCGGCCAGCGCCGGCTGCGCCGTGGCCGCACCGAGCAGCAGCAGCGTGGCAGCGCCGCCGGTCCCAAGCAACTGCACCGCCATCAGCTTCTCGATCGCGATCGCGGAGCGCAGCACGATCGCCAGCCCTGCGGCGCTGGCCAGCAGGACGAAGAGGGCGATGAAGATCAGGCTCTCAGGCACCGGAGCGCCCTCCCGGCAGGATGCGCAGGAACGCCGCCTCGTCAGCGGCGAGTTCGGCCGTGACGGGTCCCTCGCTGTCGAGGCAGTGCACCTGCATCTCGCCGCTCGCCACGCAGGACACCGGCAGCTTGCCCGGCTGGAGGCTCATCACCGCGCAGAGCGCGCCCTGCGCCATGCCCGGCCGCAGGCCGGCGCGGTAGGTCACGATGCCCGGCTTCATCGCGATGCGCCGGGCAAAGGCGCGCCGGGCGACGTCGAGCCCGGCCACCACCGCCTGCGGCAGGAAGCGCAGGACGAAGCGGATCAGCCCCATCGCCGACAGCCGGCTCTCCGGCGGCCAGAGTGGGATGCTGGCCCAGGTTGCGGCTGTCGCCGCGATGAGGCCGACTGGCCAATCCTTGGGGGCCGCGCCGATCAGGACGAGCCAGAGTCCAAAGAAGAGCAGGCCTCGTCCCATGAGGCTGGGCCATGAGAGGGTCTGGCGCGGTGATGCCGGCGCGATCATGGCGAGGAAAGCCCGTCGGCCGGCGCGCAGCGCCGCGATTCAGGCCTGCGCGAACGACGCGCCAAAGACGAGACGCGAAGAAGATGGACCGATCCACTGTATGAAGACGATCTTTGTCTTTGCGTCTTCATGAAAAAACGCGATCTCTTGCTTGATTGCGCAGTATCATCTTGCATTTCGTTCTGCCGTCAGGCTAGCATCCGGGGTCCGGGCGGGCATCTGCCGCCTGTCTCAGTTCTGTGCCCGCCGTCCCATTTTCGGGTGGGCCGTTTCGGGTCGGATCGATGGTTGCTGAGCGTCGTCTGGAAACGCCCGCCCTCTCGCCCGGCTGCAGCGCGGATTGTGCCGAGTCTCGCATAACGGTGCCGCGCCGATGCTGATCGAACCGCGCGGCGGCGACGCCGAGGACGACGCCAGCAGCACCAAGACGCATTCGCTCCTCGCCATCGCCGGGACGCTGCTGGGCGAGATCAACCTGCCCAAGCTCGCCCTGGCCTGGATCATCCTGGCGCTGGTGCCCGGCATCCTGCTCGGCGTCGCGCCGCTGGTGGTGACCGCCTGGTATGACGATGTCGCCGACCGGATCCTGGCGCTGGCCGGCATCGGGCCGTTCCTCCTGCTGGGGCTTGTCGCCGCGATCGGCTGGTTCGGCCTGCGGCCGCTGCTGCGCGCCGTCGAGCGCAGCTTCTGGTCGCTGATCTCGCTGGCCGTCCAGCCCGGCTATGTGCTCGCCCGCGAGGGTCTGCGCCATCTCGCGGAGCGCTTTCTCTCCGTGGAAGCGAGCGAGGACAGCCGCGCGCGGTTGCGGGGGCTGACCGCCTTCGCCGCGGGCCTGGGCGCGGCGCTGATCGCGTTGGCGATCACGGCGTCCGTCTGGCCGGCGACGCGCTGGTCCGGCGAGGTCGCCGATCTCGCCTACCCCTTGCGGCTGGTGCGGCCGGCGCTGGCTAACACCGTCGCCGTGATGAGCGTCTATTTCGCCGGGGCCGCGCTACTCTGGGGCATTGCCGACGGGACGATGAGCCAGCCCCGCGGGATCGGCGATTTCGACGAGCCTGCCTCATCCGACAGGATCTGGCGGGTGGCGCATCTCTCCGACATCCATGTCGTCGGCGAGCGCTATGGCTTTCGCATCGAGAGCGGCCGCGCCGGGCCGCGCGGCAATGATCGCCTGCACCTCGCACTGGAGCGGCTGGCCGCAATCCATGCCACCACGCCGCTCGATCTCGTGCTGATCACCGGCGACATGACCGATGCCGGCCGCTCGGCCGAATGGGCCGAGTTCCTCGACGCGCTCGCCCGCCATCCCGAGCTCGCGGCGCTGACCCTGATCCTGCCCGGCAACCACGACGTCAACATCGTCGACCGGGCCAATCCGGCGCGGCTCGAGCTGCCCGGCAGCCCGGGCAAGCGCCTGCGCCAGATGCGGACGCTCTCGGTGACGGAAGCCGTGCAGGGCGCGCGCGTCCATGTCGTCGACAAGACGGCGGGCCGGATCGGCCAGACGCTCTCGGAGCGGCTGGCGCCGCATCGTGCGGCGGTCGCGGCCTTCGCCGATGCGGGGGGCTTGCGCCTGTCGCGGGGGCTGTCGGCGATCTGGGAGGCGTCCTTCCCGATGGTGCTGCCGCCCGCCGAGCCCGATGGCCTCGGCGTGGTACTGCTGAACTCGAATGCGGAAACGCATTTCTCCTTCACCAACGCGCTCGGTCTCGTCGCGGAGGAGGACATGCAGGCGATGCTGGCGGCGCTCGCGCAGTATCCCCGCGCCCGCTTCATCGTGGCGCTGCATCACCACCCGGTCGAGTATCCGCAGCAGGCCAAGGCCTTCTCGGAGCGGATCGGCACGGCGCTGATCAATGGCAGCCGCTTCGTGCGCTTGCTCAAACCGCAGGCGCACCGGCTCGTGGCGATGCATGGCCACCGCCATATCGACTGGATCGGCCGCTGCGGCCCGCTGCGCATCGTCTCGGCGCCCTCACCCGTCATGGAGGCCACGAATGACGAGCCGACCGCCTTCTACATCCACCGGCTCGGCGCGCGCGCGGATGGCGGGCTGGCGCTGATGGCACCGGAGCGGATCGAGATTGGGCCTCCATTGTCTGGGGCGCGGGTGAGTCCTCATCCTGAGGAGGCCCGCAGGGCCGTCTCGAAGGATGGTCCAGTGATCTCCGGAGCCTCCTGAATCATCCTTCGAGACGCCGCATTGCGGCTCCTCAGGATGAGGGCTGGAAAGCCCCCTCAGACCTTGACGACGTCGTTGGCCGGGACCGGCTCCGGCGCCCCCGAACCGAACAGCTCCGCCACCCAGAGGCTCGCGGGATGCTGGGCGCAGAAGGTCAAGAGCGCGATGGTGACGGGCACGCCGATGAAGGCGCCGAACACGCCCCAGAGATAGGCCCAGAAGAACACCGAGAACAGAACCAGCGTCGGTGACATTGACAGCGCGCTGCCGGCGACGCGGGGTTCGATGTAGCTGCCGACGATGAACTGGATCAGGTTCAGGCAGGCGAAGACCGCGACCACCGCCTCCCAGGAGCCGAACTGCGTCATCGCGAACAGGGTCGGGAAGACGGTCGCGACCAGCGGCCCGAGGAAGGGGATGTAGTTCAGCGAGAAGGCGATGAAGCCCCATTCCGCCGCCAGCGGCAGGCCCACAGCCGTGGCGAAGCCCCAGACCAGCACGCCGGTGATCAGGCTCATCACGGTCCGCACCAGCATGTAGCGATGCAGCTTGGCGGCGGTCTCCATGCTGCCGCGCAGCAGCACGTCACCCACGAGGCGGTTGCGCATGCCCCTGAGTTTGCGTCCGAAATCCTCGACCTCGAGCAGGCCGAGGATGACATAGACCAGCACCACCAGCCAGAAGCTCATCGTGGTGTTGAGCCGGCCGCTGATCGTCTGCGCCATGCGCAGCATCCAGGCGACGTTGAAATTCTCCGCCCAGAGCCCGGTCACGGCGATGCCATGCCCTTCGAGCCAGAGGGTCGCCTGGTCGTAGAGCTGCTGGAACCGCGTGGCATCCGCCGCGATCCAGCGCCCGACGCGGCCGAAGGCCCAGACGATCAGCGATCCGAAGGCGACGAAGGCCAGCACCATCACCACGATGCTGATCGCCAGCGCCAGCATGCGCGGCAGGAAGCCCTGCAGGCTGCGCTGCAGCGGCCAGACCAGCGCGATGATGAACAGGGCGAACGCGACGGGGGCGAAGACCGAACTGGCGACGGACAGGGCCGCGACCACGAGAATGATCGCGATCAGGACCTGCGCGCTCTGGTGAATCCTGCCACTCGTCATTCCGTTCACACGCCCTGCGTCAGTTCATCAAGGTCGAGCGTCGAGCGCTGGCCGAGGTCGTCCCTGTGGGCGCGGTAGAAGGCTTCCGCCGACTGGCGGCCCTCCGCCCGCAGCATGGTCAGGAACTCCCATTCCGCGTTGAGCTTCGAGGAATAGCCGAGCTCCGCCATCCTGTCGCTGGTGACGCGGTGGATGCGCATCCCGGCCCAGCGCGCGCCCTCGCGGTCCTTCGGATTGGCGCTGTTGCGCAGCAGCGCCATCATCCTGAGTTCCTTCAGCAGGACGCTGTTGAAGGAGACCTCGTTCAGCCGGTTGAGGATGTCGCGGGCGGTGGTCGGCGTGCCCGGCCGCTCGACCGGGTTGATCTGGACGAGGATGGTGTCGAGCGCCTCGCTCTCCTGGATCAGCGGCGTCATCGTCGGATTGCCGGAATAGCCGCCGTCCCAGTAGCCGTCGCCGTCGATCTCGATCGCCTGGAACAGGGTCGGCAGGCAGGCCGAGGCCAGCAGCACCTGCGGCGTGATCTCGGCGTTGCGGAAGACGCGGCCGCGGCCGGTGCGGACATTGGTGGCGGTGACGAAGAGCTTGATCGGGCCTGCCGCCAGCGCCTCGAAGTCGATCACCTCGGCCAGGATGTCGGCGAGCGGGTTCGCCCCGCCGGGATTGAGGCTGTAGGGCGAGACGACGCGGGACATCAAGTCCATCGCGACGAAGAGCGGCGAGTTGTCGAGCGTCCAGCGCCCGAGCAGGACATCGAGCGGGCTGCGCTGGAACGGGCTGAAGCGCGCCGCCTCCGAGGTCTTGCGCCAGAACGCCTCCAGCGCCTGCCGCGCGCCCTCGCGGCCGGCCTTGGCGAAGCCCGAGGCCAGGACGGCGGCGTTCATCGCGCCGGCGGACGTGCCCGAGATCGCGCTGATCGTCAGCCAGTCCTCCTCGAGGATGCGGTCGAGCACGCCCCAGGTGAAGGCGCCATGCGCGCCGCCGCCCTGCAGCGCCAGGTCGATGATGAGCGGGGTGCGGCCATCGCTGCGCGCGACCGCGGCTGCCTTGCCCTGCGTCTTCGGATCCTTGCTCACCCGTACCCCCTCGCCGCCTTGCGTCCCGGCCCGATCATGGCGATTTCACCAGCCCGGAAAAGCCTGCCACCGCCAGCAGGCTCAGCGCCCAGCCGACGATCGCCTGGACATAGAAATAGCTGATCGCGACCCGCCCGTGACGGCCGACCGGATTGGGCCGCCAGAAGGATTTCTGCCCGAGATCGAGCACGGGCAACAGCGTGTCGAGCGAATAGAACCACGGATTGAACTCGGGATAGCTCGAGGCCTCGCCCTGCTCGCGATAGCAGGCGAGTTGCGTCTGGCCCGGTGCGGCGCGCCCTGCCGCGGCCTGCGGCGGCGCGCCGAGGAGCCGTTGCTGGGTACGCTCGACGCCGCAGAGCGTCCATTCCGGCGCGCGCAGCACGACCGCGCTGTTGGGCTTGAACCCACCGGCCCGCTCCGCCATCCCGAAAATGCCGACGCCGACGAGCCAGAACAGGATCAGCCAGAGGAAGGCGAGCAGCGGCTGGCGGCCATAGACCAGGGTGGCTGCGAGGAAGCCGTCCGTCACGGTCAGCGCCGCACGCCAGAGCGGGCTCTTCGCCCGCGCCCGCCGCGCCCGTCGCTGCAGCCGCTCCTTGACGATCAGGACGGCGCGCGCATCCTCGCCATGGCCCATCTCGCGAAAGACCGCGGCGAGTTGCTCATAGGGTTGCGGCCAGAAATCCTCGCCCCAGCGTTCGGGTGCCTGGCGGGAGAGCCAGTCGAGCCGGCTCGCCGCGTCGACCGGCGCGGCGATGAAGGCGCCATAGCGACAGCGGTTGAGCAGCAGATCCCCGGGCGCGGGCCAGGATGAAACCTCGTCGTGGATGGTGCCGATCGAGGCGCCGGTCATCGACAGGGCTCCGGCGACGGAGGCGTCGCCCCGCAGGAAGAAGGCGCCCTTGATGGCACAGCGGCTGATGTCGAGCGCCATCGCGCCGGGATGGGCCAGCCTCGCGCCGCTGGCATCGAGGTCGCCGCCGATCACCGCTGCGACGAGCCTGACCTCGCCTGCGACCCCGGCCTTGCGCAGCACGACGCTGCCGCCGATCTCGACCTCCGTGCCATCCATCGCGAGGCTTTCGACGCCCTCGATCACCGCGCCCGAGCTATCGAGATCGGCCGCGATCCGCGCGCCGGCGATGGCGAGGCCGCCGCGCAGCGTCGCCCCTCTGAGCAAAAGGTTGCGCAGCTCGACCGCGCTGGCGTCGATCGCAGGGCCGCCGGCAACGCGAACCGTCGCGCCGTCGCATTCGAAGTTTCCACCGAAGCGCGACTGCGCCACGTTGATCTCGCCCGTCACCTGCGCGCCGCGCAGGTAGACCCCTCCACGCGCCTCCAGCCGTTCGGCCTCGAGACCGGGCAGCGAGGAGCCGTCCAGAAACAGCCGGTTGATGATCGCCGCGCGCAGGATCGGCGTCGCCTCGAAATGGCAGTCGATCAGGCCGATGTCGCGGAAGACATGGCAGGCTTCGAGATCGAGCGTGTCGACGATCCAGGCGCCGGTGATGCGGATGCCCTTCTCATGCGGCCGACAACCGGGTTCGCCGCCGAGCATGAGGAACCGCAGGAAGGCGGCCCTGACGACGCGGCTCGGGTCCGGCGCGGTCGGCCGGCTGCCGTCGCCGAGCCGGTCATAAGTGCCGCTGAGGAGGCGGGCGACGACCTCCTCCTCGGCCGGGAGCAGCGGCTGGAAGTCGGCGAGCCGGGCGGTCGCGAGCGCCCATTGCGCCCGCTCCGCCATGGGGCCGCCCACCCCGGGCGCGATCATGTCGTGGCCGGCGCTACCGTCTCGCCGGGGGCCGCGGCAGCGAGCGCCTCGCGCAGCGCCGCTTCCTTGGTCTCGTCGAAGGAGGTGCTCATCAGCGTGCCGCCGCTGCCGCGCAGATCCGCCAGCACCTTGTCGGTCGTCATCTTGCGGATCAGCAGGAACAGCCCGGCGGTATTGGGCTGCAGCGCGGCGGCAGCGTCCTTCATGAACTGGTCGTTGATGCCGACATCGGTCAACTTGCCGCCCAGCGCACCCGACGCCGCGCCCAGCGCGGTGCCCAGCAGCGGCGCCATGAAGATGAAGCCGATCAGCGTGCCCCAGAGCGCGCCCGAGGCCGCGCCGGTCGTGGTCAGGTTGATCAGCTGGTTGAGCTTGATCTGCCCAGCCTCGTCCTTGACCACGACGACAGCGTCGCCGAGCTCGATCAGATATTCGCGCTGCATCGCCAGGATCTTCTGGCGGACCTCCTCGGCCTTCTGCTCGGTCGGGAAGGCGATGAAGACCAGATCGCTCATGGGAGATGTCCTTGGGTTGAAAGGGGCGGTCGCCGCTGCGGCGGCCATGATGGCCGGTGTCAGCCTGGAGCCCAGGCGGCGGCGCTCGCCGCGCTGCGAGCGGCAGGCAATGGCGTGACGCGCTGGCCGGGATGCAGCGCCTGCACGCCGGCGGCGACGATCGTTTCGCCTGGGGTGAGGCCTTGCGACACGACGACGTGGTCGGGATCGAAGCGCAGGATGTCGATCGGCCGCAGGCTGACCGTCGAGGTCTTGGGATCGACGATCCAGACCGCAGCCCCGCGGCCTGAGGTCGTGAGGGCCTTGGCGGGGATCGACATGATCCGCGCCGAGGTCGTCTCGACCGAGCCGACCACCGTCGAGCCCAGCCGCATCGCCTCAGGGGGATCCTGCAGCCCGACCCGGACCTGGAAGGTGCGGGTGACGGGATCGGCCTGCGGGGCGATCTCGCGGATGCGCCCGCTGGCGCTGATCCCCGGCGCCTCGGCGAGCACGACGCGGACGACCGGATCGCCCGTCTTGCCCTCGAGCACCCGCGCCGGCACGGCGAAGACCGCATCGCGGCCATCCTCGCGGGCGATCTGGAGGATCGGCTGCCCGGGCTGGACGACCTCGCCGGGCTCGGCGCTGCGCACCGTCACGACGCCGGCGACATCGGCGCGCAGATCGGTGAAGCCGAGCCGGTCGCGGGCCTGTTCGAGCTGCGCCTCGGCGTTCTCGAGCGCGGCTTGCGCGGTTTCCTGCGCCTTCTGCGCGGCATCGAAGCGCGGACGCGTGGTGAAGCCCTGCCCCATCAGCCGCTCCTGCCGCTCGAAGGTGCTGCGTGCGGTGACGACTTCGCCGCGCGCGGCCTCCAGCGCCGCCTCGGCGGCCGCGACAGCATTGGTCTCGATCGTCCGGTCGAGCCTGGCGACGATCTGACCGGGTGCGACGCGGTCCCCGACATTGACCGGCCGCTCGGCGACCCGCCCGGCGATCCGGAAGGCGAGCGACACCGTCTTCTCGGCCTGGATCTCGCCGGAGAGCTCGACCCCCGCGGTGAGGAGGCTCGCCTCGACCTTGACGACCTGGACGGGACGGCCGGCCTGGGGAGGCGCCTCCTCGGCACGGTCGCAGCCGGCGAGCGCGAGCAGCAGCGGCAGGCCGCAGAGAGGCAGGAGCGGCCGCGTGCGACGGAACACGGAGGGTCGAGCTGAAGGAGGACGGGTCATCGCGCAGCCGCTCCCACTGTGTCGGGCGCAGCGCCCTGCGCCGGTTCGGCGGCGGGAGACTGCCCCCCGAAGACGGTGACGTAGAGCACGGGCAGCAGGACGAGCGTCAGCACTGTCGCGACCAGAAGCCCGCCCATGATCGCGAAGGCCATCGGCCCCCAGAACACGGTCGGCGCGATCGGGATCATGCCCAGCACGGTCGAAACCGCGGTCAGCATGATCGGGCGGAAGCGGGTCGAGGCGGCGTCGAGAGCAGATTGGGTGATGCTCTTGCCGGCGGCGCGCTCGGATTCGATCTGGCCGATCAGGATGACCGCATTCTTGGTGATGATGCCGATCAGGGCGAGCACGCCGAGCAGCGCGACGAAGCCGAGCGGCTTGCCAGAGACCAGCAGCGCTCCGACGACACCGATCATGCCCAGCGGCGCGATGCAGATGACGATGGCGAAGAGCTTGAAGCTGCGCAGCTCCGCCATCAGCACCGTGAACATGATCAGCAGCATCACCGGCACCACGGCGATGACCGAGGCCTGGGATTTCGCGCTTTCTTCGACCGTGCCACCGGTGGCGATGTCATAGGCGGGCGGCAGCGTCTTTCTGAGCGCCTCGATGCCGGGCGCCAGCGCGCTGACGACCGTCTCGGGCAGGACGCCGGGCTTGATGTCGGCGGCGACCGTCAGGGTCGGCACCCGGTCGCGGCGCCAGATCAGGGGCGCGTCGAGATCGTAGCTGAAGGTGACGAATTGCGAGAGCGGCACGGAACGCCCGCCCGGCAGCGCCACCTGCATCGTGCGCAGCGTGTCGAGCGAGATGCGGTCTGACCCTTGCGCCCGCACGACGACGTCGACGAGGTAAATGTCGTCGCGCAATTGCGTCACGACGGTTCCGGAGACGACGGTGTTGACGATCGCGGCGAGCGCCTGCGAGCTCAGGCCGAGGCGGCGCGCCTCGTCCTGATCGACCCGCAGCCGCAATTCGCGCGACGGCTCGATCCAGTCGAAATTGACCTGGTCGGTGTGGGGATTGCCTGCCACCACCTGCGCCAGCTTCATCGCGATGCCGCGGACCTCGGCGATGTCGGGGCCCGTCACGCGGTACTGCACCGGCCAGCCGACCGGGGGACCGAGCTCGAGGGGATAGACCCGCGCGATCAGGTTCGGGAATTCCGTGGCCAGCCGTGCCTCGAGCTTCTTCTGCAGCCTGTCGCGAGCGGCGACGTCCTTGGCGACGATCACCGCCTGGTTGAAGAAGTCGTTCGGCAGCTGCGCGTTCAGGGGCAGGTAGAAGCGGATCGCGCCGCGCCCGACATAGGTGCTCCAGCGCGCCACGTCGGGATCGTCCTTCAGCGCCGCGTCGAAGCGCTTCACCAGCGCCTCGCTGGCATAGATCGAGGCGTTCTGCGGCAGCGTCATGTCGACCAGCAGCTCGGTCCGGTCGGAGGCCGGGAAGAACTGCCGCGGCACCAGCGGCAGGGCCAGCATCGACGCCGCAAACAGGCCGATCGTGACGGCGATCGTCAGCCAGCGCACCCGGATCGCGCCCGACAGCATCGCCCGGAAGCCCTGCTCGATCCGCCCGGGCCCCGCCGCCTGCCCCGAGGATTTCGGCGCCACGAGCAGCGCCATGCCGAGCACGGGCGCGAAGATCACGGCGACGAACCAGGAGACGACGAGCGCGATGCTGACCACCGCGAAGAGCGAGAACGTGTATTCGCCGGCCGAACTGGCGGCGAAACCGATCGGCACGAAGCCGGCGATGGTCACCAGCGTGCCGGCGAACATCGCGACCGCGTATTTCTCGAAGGCGAAGGTCGCGGCCTTGGCTTTCTCGTCGCCGGCGGCGAGGCGCGTCACCATGGCGTCCGTCGTCGTCATGGCGTCGTCGACGAGGAGCGCGAGCGCGATGATCAGCGCGCCCAGCGAGATGCGCTGCATGTCGATGCCGATGACGTTCATAACCGCGAAGACGACGGCCAGCGTCAGCGGGATCGAGAGCGCCACCACCAGCCCCGGCCGCACGCCGAGGCTGATGAAGCTGATCACGAGGATGATCGCGACCGCCTGCCAGAGCGAGCTCATGAAGTCGGCGATCGCCTCATCCACCGTCACCGACTGGTCGGCGACCAGCCGCGGCTCGATGCCGACCGGCAGATCAGCCGTGATCTCCGCCATCGCCTTCTTGATGTTGGCGCCCAGTGCCAGGATGTCGCCGCCCTCGCGCATCGCGATGCCGAGGCCGATCGAAGCCTGACCGTTGACCCGGAACATCGGCTGCGGCGGGTCGGCGAAGCCGCGCTTGACGGTGGCGATGTCGGCCAGGCGCACCATGCGGTCGCCGACGGGGAAGTTGATCTCGAGCAGATCGGCCTCCGACTGGAAGGCGCCCGAGACGCGGATCGAGAACTTCTCGTCCTGCGTCTGGACCACGCCGGCCGGACGCACGACGTTCTGGGCCTGCAGGGCGCCGAGCAGGGCCGAGCGCTCGATCCCGAGATTGGCGAGTTCGCGGACGGAGAACTCGATGAAGATGCGCTCGTCCTGCGCGCCGATGACCTCGATCTTCGAGACGTCGGGGACGAGCAGCAGCCGCGAGCGGGCGGCCTCGACATGGTCGCGCAACTCCCGGCCCGTGAAGCCGTCGGCGGTGAAGCCGTAGATGATGCCGAAGGTGTCGCCGAAACGGTCGTTGAAGAAAGGGCCGATCGTGCCGGCCGGGAGGGTGTGGCGGACGTCGGCGACGAGGTTGCGGACCTTGAACCAGGTCTCCTGGACGGCATGGGCCGGGACGTCCTGCTTCAGATTGACGAAGATCGTCGTCCGACCCGGCGTGGTGAAGCTGCGCACGAAATCCAGCCCCGGCGTCTCCTCGATCTGGCGCTCGAGACGCTCGGTGACCTGGCTGAGTGTGTCCTCCATCGTCGCGCCCGGCCAGGCAGCGACGACCACCATCGACTTGATGACGAAGGCCGGATCCTCGTTGCGGCCGAGCTTGACGAAGGCGAAGACACCGGCGGCCACCGCCACGATCATGAGATAGATCACGACCGAGCGGCTCTTCAGGGCCCATTCGGAAAGATTGAAGCTCATCGTGCCTCGGTCCCGGACAGGCGCACGCGCTGCCCTTCCTTGAGGAGGTTGGCGCCCGCGGTGACGACGATGTCGCCGATCGCCAGCCCCTTGGCGACGATCGCGGTGGCGGGGTCGCGCGAGATCAGCTCGAGCTTGCGCAGCGAGACGGTCAGCGCCGTCGGATCGACGACCCAGACCCCGGTGGCCTGTTCGCGCTCGGTCAGCGCCGTCGCCGGGATGGCCACGCCCGAGGCCTCGCCGCCGCGGATCGAGCCCGACACCGTGGTGCCGAGCCGGAAGGCGGCCGGCGGGTCCGTCAGGCCGACGCGAACGCGGAAGGTCCGCGTGACCGGATCGGCCTGCGGCGCCACCTCGCGGACATGGCCGCGCACGCTGACCGCGGGGTCGCTGGCGAGCGCGACATGGACCGTGGCGTCGGCGGGGATGGCGCGGATCGAGTCCGCCGGCACCGCGAAGACGGCGTCGCGGCCGTCCCGCCGGGCGAGCTGGACGATCATGCGGCCGGCCGCGACGACCTCGGCCGGCTCGGCGCCGACCCGCGTGACGACGCCCGGCGCATCGGCCTTCAGGGTGGTGAAGGCGACGATGTCCTCCGCCGTCCGCACGCGGGCGCGGGCCGCCTCGACCTGGGCGCGCGCGGCGGTGCGCCCCTGCTCGGCCGCCTCGAAATCGGCCTGGGTGGTGATGCCGCGCGCCAGGAGATGCTCCTGCCGCTGATGCTGGTTCTCCGCCTTGCGCAGCGCGCCCTCGGCGGCCGTCAGCGCCGCCCGCGCCGCGCGCAGGTCATTGAGTTCGTTCTCCGGATCGAGGCGGGCGACGACCTGCCCCTCGGCCACCGTCGCCCCGACGCCGACGAGGCGCTCCGCCAGGCGCCCTCCGATGCGGAAGGAGAGCGACGCCTGATCCTGCGCCTCGACATGACCGCTGAAGCCGAGATCGGCCAGCTGGCGCGGCGCCTCGACGGTGGTGGTGCGTACCGTCCGGATCACCGGCCCGGGCGCGGATTCCCCCTGGCGCTGGCAGCCCGCGGCCACGAAAAGCAGAAGGACGACCGCAACGGCGCCGCCGCCTCGGCGGAGCTTGTCGTCACGACGTTCCGAGCCGTCTTGCCGGTGGGGCTTTCGCATCAGTCGTTCACTCGCATCGCGACTGTCCGTTGTACGCAGGAGACGAGGACTGCCTCCCAGGGCACCCGGCAAGCGCCATCGCGCCCCGTTTCCGAGCGTTGGTTGGGAAGCTAGCAACACCATCACGGGGCCGGATCAGCCCAGAATCCCAAATCTGGGCTGTTCATCCCATTCTCCCCGCGGCGCTCGCAGTGGATACAGACCGGGCGCTCGGCGCGACGTGCGCCCTGGGGCGCAGGGCCGGGGCTGGTGACGTCCTGATCAGACGGTTGCGAGCGTTCGCGCCACCGGCTCGGGCTGCAGCCATATTCCCGCCGGAAGGCGCGGCTGAAGGTGGAGTGGTCGCGAAAGCCGACGCGGCTGGCGATGGCGTGAACCGAGAGCGGCTCGCCGGGGGTGGTGAGATCGCGCCGCGCCTGCAGCAGGCGCTCGCGGTTGATGAAATGCGCGACCCCGCCGTCCCCGTCGAGGAGGCGGTAGAGCTTCGAGCGTGACATCGCCAGCAGCCGGCCGAGCTGTGGCGGGCCGAACTCGGGCGAGCCCATATGGCGCTGCACGATCTGGCGCGCGCGTTCCACCGTGCCCGACGACGGCGATGGCGCGATCGCCGCGAGGGACCGTCCGGCGGGCGCGATGCAGGCCTCGACAAGGGCGCGCACCGCGGTGGCCAGGCTTCTCGCCTGGTCGTCGCCGAACGGGCGGGACTGGCCGGCGAGCTGGCGCATGAAGCCGGCCAGCAGCGCCCCGGGGCCGGCTTCGGTCTCGATCGACTGCACCGGGCCCACGGCGCCGGCACCCTCGAGCCAGCCCCCGGGAACGAGCAGGACGAGCCGTTCATCGGCGCTCCCGAACCGGGGGGCCGACGTCTCCAGTGCGGCCAGGGCGAGACCGGCTCGGCGCGAGACGAAAAGGAGGGGTACGCGGTCTCCCGCATCGCTGCAAAGCAGGGCGACGCAGCCCTGGTGCTTGAACCGCGGGCCCCGCTGCGCGCCCGCCGAGGCTGAGCCCATCGGGCGGACATCGCGGATGAGGGTGACATCGCCGAACCGCCACTCGGTCGCAGCGCGTGGCTCCGGGGACAGCCAGGCGGCAGGCTTTGCGGGAAGGGCGCCTGTGGCCGCCAGGATCCAGGTGCGTTGCTGAGGCGCGGGATACTCCTGCGGGACCGTGATCGGCGAAAGGACGGGTCCCTCCGTGAAGGGGGGTCGAGGGCTTGCGGACAGTGCCATGGTCGCCTCCGTGCATTCGGATTGTTGCGTGCGGCTTGTCTTCCGAGCGTCCCGTTCAGGATGTAGTCCGGGATGTCCTCCGTGTTTTGCTGTGGCCCAAATTTCGCGTTACGGTTGGTCGCGGTCAAGAAACTCTGCGTCACCTCAACGTGTCGTGGCGGCGTCGAAGACGCGGATTGGCGCAGTGATCAGCAGACCGGCGGCGGAGCCTACCGTCTCCAGCGCCGTTCCAGTGCCCGTCACGTCCGAATCCGTGATGACCTGCCCCTCGATCAGGCGGTTGCCGATCAATCGCACGATCTCCGGGCTCGAGGCGTAGGTGTCGTGGTTGACCCGGTCACCGGCCTTGATCGCACTGATGTCGATCACGGTGATGCCCTTGAGATCGCCCAGTTGCGACTGGTAGTCCTCTCGGGACAGGTCGATCGCCCCCAGCCGGGTCGCGCCGCGGGCCAGGAACTGCGAAAGCTGCAGAGCACGGTCGTTCTGTGAGGCGAAGATCGTGATCTGCGGACGGCGCGGACCCATGTCCTGGATCTGGCGCCGGAAGACCCCGACATCGAGATCCGGCGATGCGAGGATGAGATTGTTGATCTTGGCCGGGACGCCGCCATTCTTCAGCGCGACCTGCTTGAGCGCCTCGACGGCGAGCCACCCACCCATCGAGTGCGCGAGCACGACGATCTCCCCCACCGCCGGACTGCGAGCCGCCATCATCAGCACCTCCGCGAGATCGGAGCGCGAATAGGACGCATTGTCGAGATCGAGCCGGTAGTCGAGCAGGCGCCCGCGCGACGGCCAGGAGAACAGGATCGGCGCGGCATTGGCGTCCGAATCATGGGCGAGTTGCGCGAAGCGGAAGACGGCCCGGTCGAAGGGCGTGTTGAAGCCGTGCACGAAGATGAAGGCGCGCCGCTTGCGACCGCCGGCCGAGGCGAACCAGCGCGGCAGATCGGATTTCTGCAGCGAGGTCGCGGCGCTGACGGTGAAGTCGGTGGCCGGGTTGCCGGGCACCGCCCGCGGAACCTGGATCGTGCCGGGCTCGCGGTTCCGGGGGATCGAGACGACGATGTTGCTGAAGGAGACGCCCCTGCCCCGCTCGCCATCATAGAGCACGCCCGGCTCGTCCGAGACCGCCCGCGTCGTCGCGGTGAGCATGTCGAGCTTGGCGGTGCCCTCGATGGGCGCGACGGTCTGGAGCAGGCCGCGCGGTGCGGATGCGCAGCCCGCCAGGAGCAGGCCGGTTGCGAGGATCGCGGCGATGCGTGCCGGTGCAGGCTTCATCGCCGGCCTCCGGCGCCGGCACGTCCCGGGACGCTGCGTCGCGTCGTCGGTTGCTGTTCCGGCATGAGGCAAGACTCCGAACTCTTCATCGACCGGGCGGAACGTCCCGCCGGACACGTCGCGTGCATCCGGGACGGTTCCGGCCGGGCTGGCCGGGCTCGCAACCCGTTCCTGACGCTGCGGTATTGAAGCGACGTAACGGTTGGAAGACAAGCCTCGCCGCCCTGCTTTCGTCACAAAGCGGCGACCGGCCACAGTCTCGCCCGCTTCCTGCCATTTTGGGACAGCCGGCCCAAGCTTTGGGATTCTGTGCCGATGCCCCAGCGGCTCATCCCACTAAGTTCGCCCTCTAGCCTTCGCGGGACTCTGTCCCGCCGAAAAGGTCGTTGTTGCCGGGTCTGCTCCCGGCCGGGGAGGAAGGCCGACATGGCGATGGAGAGCACCGCACCCAAGACCACGATGCAGCGCTTCCTCGACGGCGTCGAGAAGGTCGGCAACATGGTGCCGCATCCGGTGGTGATCTTCCTGATCCTGATCGGCATCGTCATCGTGCTCTCGGCCGTGTTCAGCCTCTTCGGCACGCAGGTGTCCTATGAGCGCATCAATCCCGAGACGCACGAGATCGAAAAGGCGTCGACGGCGATCCGGAGCCTTCTCAACGCCGAGGGCATCCGGTTCATCTATTCCTCGCTGGTCCCGAACTTCATGGCCTTCACCGCGGTGGGCCTGATGATCGCCGCCATGATCGGCGCCGGCGTCGCGGAAGAATCGGGCCTTGTCACCGCGCTGATCCGCAAGCTGGTGATCATCTCGCCGCCCGCGGCGCTGACCTACATCCTGGCCTTCGTCGCCATCACCGCCAGCATCGCGGCCGACGCGGGCTATCTGGTGCTGATTCCGCTGGCCGGCATCGCCTATCTGGCCGTCGGTCGAAACCCGATGGCGGGTCTCGCGCTGGGCTTCGCGGGCGTGGCCGGCGCATTCACCGTCAACATGCTGATCAAGCCGCTCGACGCGGTGCTCGTCGAGTTCACCAACGACGCCGCCCGTCTCGTCGACCCCGCCCGCACGATCGGCCTGGCCTCGAACGTCTGGTTCTCGTTCGCGTCGGTCGTCGTTCTGACGATGACCATCGCGTTCATCACGGACAAGGTCGTCGGCCCGAGGCTCGGCCCCTATGATCGCACGAAGGCGGCGGAGGGAACGACGACGGACCAGGCGGCGCTGTTGTCCGAAGCGGAATCGCGCGGCCTGCGCTTCGCCGGCTTCGGTCTGCTCGGGCTGATCGCCGTGTTCCTGCTGTTGACCGTTCCCGCCGGTGCGCCCCTGCGCAATCCGACGACCGGTGAACTGATCGGCAATTCACCCTTCATGAACGGGCTGATCGCCCTGATCATGCTGATCTTCCTGACCAGCGGCTGGTGCTACGGCATCGGGGCCGGGACGGTGCGCACGCTGACGGAGGTCATCGCGGCCATCGAGAAATCGATCAAGGGCCTCGGCGGCACGATCTTCCTGTTCTTCATTCTCAGCCAGTTCGTCGCCTATTTCACCTACACGAACATGGGCACGGTGATGGCGCTCAGCCTCGCCGGGGTGCTGCAGTCGGCCAATATCGGCGCGCTTCCGCTCTTGCTCGGTTTCATCGTCGTCGTCGCCATTATCGATCTGCTGCTGACCGGGGCCATCGCCAAATGGGCGATCTTCGCGCCCGTCTTCGTGCCGCTGCTGATGAAGCTCGGCGTCGAGCCCGAAGCGGTGCTCTCGGCCTACCGGATCGGCGACAGCCCGATGAACATGATCACGCCGCTCAACGCCTACTTCGCGCTCGTGGTCGGCCTGATGCAGAGATACGACCGCAACGCCGGTGTCGGCACAGTCGTGGCGCTGATGCTGCCCTATCTGGCCGGCATGTTCCTGGTGTGGACCGCCCTCTTCGTAATCTGGAAAACGCTGGGATTGCCCTGGGGCCTGTGAGCCGTCGCGTCGAACCCTGAAAAACAAGCCAGGCCCGGTCGTCACAACGGGCCCTCAACTTGGATGGATGTCATGAGCACAGCCAGCATTCCCCTCGATGTCGAGGCGGCGATCGACCATCTGATGAATTTCCTCTCGGTCGAGGGCGTCACCGGAGAGGAGGCCGCGATCGCGGCCGCTGTCAGCGAGGCGCTAATCAAGATCGGCGTGCCGGCTTCCGCGATCCGCTATGATGACGTCAACAGCCGCATCCCGCTGCCGACGCAGACCGGCAACCTCATCGTCGAACTGCCCGGCACGAAGCCGGGGCCCCGCCTGCTGTTCTCAACCCATCTCGACACCGTGCCGCTCTGCGCCGGTGCCAAGCCACGGCGCGAGGGCGACCGCATCGTCTCCGATGGCACGACGGCACTCGGCGGCGACGCCCGCACCGGCGTCGCGCTGCTCGTCGTGGTGGCCGAGACGCTGATCAAGAACAAGCTGCCCCATCCGCCGATCACGCTGCTGTTCACCGTGCGCGAGGAGAGCGGCCTGCATGGCGCCCGCGAGCTGAACCCCGCGGACCTCAAGAGCCCGGCGATGTGCATCAATGTCGACGGCCAGCTCGCTTGCGAGCTGATCATCGGCGCCGTCGGCCAGGAGAACTGGGAGGTCGAGATCACTGGCCGTGCCTCCCATGCCGGCGTCGCGCCGGACAAGGGCATCTCGGCGACGATGGTCGGCGCCATCGGCCTGACGGAAGCCCGCGCCGCCGGCTGGTTCGGCAAGGTCGTCAAGGGCGAGGCCTTCGGCAGCAGCAATATCGGCATCTTCGGCGGCCGCAACGGCAAGCCGGCCGGTGACGCCACCAACGTCGTCACCGACTACGCCTTCCTCAAGGGCGAGGCGCGCAGTCCGGAACTCAGCTTCGCCACCCAGATCGTCGACGGCTTCGAGGCCGCCTTCGCCAAGGCCAAGGCTGCGGTGACCGACCATGAGGGCGCGACCGCCGAAGTCGTCTTCAAGCGCGCGGCGGCCTACCCGCCCTTCCGTCTGGACCAGGATTCGCCGGTCGTGAAGCGCGCCACCCGTGCGCTCGGGATGCTCGGTATGGAGCCGACCTACATCTTCTCGAATGGCGGGCTCGACGCGAACTGGCTCGACAAGGCCGGGGTGCCGACCATCACCATCGGCGCCGGCCAGGCCGAGATCCACACGATCAAGGAGTTCGTGAAGCTCGACGAATACGAGAAGGGCTGCCGGCTCGGCATCCTGATGGCGACGCTCGAAGACTGAAGGACCGCTCGGGCGGTCGCCCGGTCGATGAAGGCCCAACGAGGAGCTGACGCGTGAGCCCCATTGCCTATACCGCCCTGATCATCGCCGCAGCCGTCATCCTGTTTGTCACGAACAGGGTTCCGGTCGTGCTGGTGGCGATGGGCACGGCACTCTCGCTCTGGGCGACAGGCGTGCTGACCCTTCCGCAAGCGCTGGGCGGGCTCGGCGACCCGGCGGTCATCTTCATCGCCGCGCTGTTCGTGGTTTCGTCCGGCCTCGAGGTCACCGGCGTCACGGCCTGGGCCGGCCAGCTCCTGATCAAGGGTGCGGGCGAGGAAAGCCGCACGCGCCTGCTGCTGTTGACGATGGGCCTCGTGGCCCTGCTCACGGCGCTGATCAGCGTCAATGGCGCGGTGGCGGCGCTTCTGCCGGTCGTGGTGGTCATCGCGGTGCGGCTCAAGCGCAACTCCTCTCAGCTGCTGATGCCGCTGGTCTTTGCCGCCCATGCCGGCTCGATGCTCGCGTTGACCGGCACGCCGGTGAACGTCCTTGTCTCGGAAGCCGCGGCGGATGCCGGCGTCGGCGGTTTCGGCTTCTTCGAGTTCGCGCTCGCCGGCATTCCGCTGCTCGCAGGCTCGATGGCGATCATGATCCTGTTTGGCCAGAAGCTCCTGCCGGAGCGCAACGGCGCGACCATGCCGGCCGATTTCAGCCGCCATGCCAAGACGCTGGTCGAGCAATACGGGCTGGCGACCGGCATCTACCAACTGCGCGTGCGCGCGACCTGCCCCTATGTCGGGCAGCCGGCGGCCTCGATCGACCTCACCGCCTTCCCCGGCCTCCAGCTCGTCGCCATCCAGGAAGGCGACAGCGCCGGCCCCTTACGTCGCAACGCGATCGCCGAGGGCGACCATGTCCTGCTGCGGGGCGATGCCGAGGCGGCGGCCACCTTTGCCGCGACGATGCATCTGGCCTTCCGCGACGAGAGCGCGACGACCGGCGAAGGCGAGGAGACGCTGTTCAACAAGCGCTCCGGACTGGCCGAGGTGGTCATCCCGCCACGCTCGGGCCTGATCGGGCAGAACGTGTTCCCGGGCATGGTGACCGAGAGCGGCGATTTGATCATCCTCGCGGTCCAGCGCTCGGGCAACGAGATCACCGTCGGCGAGGTGACCACCGGCGACGCCGGCGGCGTCGTGCTGCAGGCCGGCGACACCATGCTGCTGCAGGGCACCTGGAAGGCGCTCGACACCCATCTCGACGACCCCGATGTGCTGGTGGTCAGCTCGCCGGAGCTGGTGCGCCGTCAGGCGGTGCCGATGGGCCCCGGCGCCAAGCAGGCCGTCGTCATCCTGTTCGGCATGGTGCTGTTGCTGGCCACCGGCATCGTGCCGCCGGCCGTGGCGGGCCTGCTCGCCGCCGGCGCCATCATCCTGACCGGCATCATGACGGTGGAGCAGTCCTATCGCGCGATCAGCTGGACCACCGTGATCCTCGTCGGCGCGATGATGCCGCTCTCGACGGCGATGGTCGAGACGGGCGCGGCCAAGCTGCTGGCCGAGCGCCTCGTGTTGATGGTCGGCGATGCCGGGCCGATGGCATTGCTGGCGGGCCTCTTCATCCTGACCGCGGTGATGGGGCAGCTCATCAGCAACACCGCGACCGCGCTGATCGTGATCCCGATCGGCGTCGCGGCCGCCGCCAGCATGGGCATCTCGCCCAAGCCGGTGCTGATGAGCACGGCGGTCGCGGCGGCCGGCGCCTTCCTGACCCCGATCGCCACCCCGACCAATCTCATGGTCATGGGACCCGGCGGCTACGCCTTCAGCGACTACTGGAAGCTCGGCCTGCCCCTGCTGATCTGGTTCTTCATCGTGGCGGTCTTCATCGTGCCGCTGATCTGGCGGTTCTGAGTGGCGGGCCAACCTCTCCACCTCATGCAGGGAAGGACATGACGATGTGGGTTCGAGCGATCATTCTGGCCTCCGGGCTGGGCCTTGCTGCCCTCTGCGCACCCGGCGCCGCCGCGGCACCGGTCGCCTCGTCGCCCGGCCTCACCGCCGAGAGCGGAGCCGAACAGGCCAACTGGCATCGCCGCCGCTGCTGGTGGGAGACGCGGCGCTTCCGCGACCATCGCGGCCGCTGGCAGACGCGCCGGGTCCAGGTCTGCCGCCGCTGGTGAGCGGTCACCCAAAAGCGCTGGTGACAGGCGGGCTTCCACCCGGAAGCAGGAGCCAGCTGCCGTAGAGGTCGCCGAATTCTCGCACTTCCCGAACGCTGCGTCCGCGGGACAACGTAGCGCGTGTTGCTTCCGTGCCCGCCATGTTACTCTCCGGCATTGAACGTGCCGGGGGGCCTCATGATTCCAGTCCGCTTCACGACGACGGACCTGCCCATTCGCGAGCAGTTCGATGCGTGGCAGGGCTGGTTCGACGGCGTCTTCGACATCGCACTGAACGAGAGCGAGGCCGGCTTCGCCGCGAGCAGCGTGGTCTGGACTCTGGACGAATTCGGCCTCAGCCACGTCAAGGCCCCTGCCCTCACCGCGATGCGCGGCACGGCCCTGCTGCGCGCGAACCCGATCGACCATTGGGTGATCACGCTCGGCCATCGCCGGACGGTGGGATCGGGCGGCGGCGGCCTCATCCTCGACGTGCCGGGGTCGGTGCCCTATGTCGCCTCGCTCGGCCGCGAACTCGTCAGCCAGAGATCCAGCGACGAGCGGCTTCAGCTGTATCTGCCGCGCGACAGCTTTCGCGAGCTCGCACCGCTGCTCGACGCGGCACAGGCACAGGCCCTCGACACGCCGCTGGGCCGGCTCCTGGGTGACTATATCAGCCTGCTCCAGCGCAGTTTCGGCGAGCTCGAGGCGGCGGACATGCCGCGCCTGACCAATGCGGTTCGCGCCATGGTACTGGCCTGTACCGGCCCCTCTGCGGACCGGCTCGACCTGGCCTCCAGCCAGATCAATGTGACCCGGCGCGAAAAGGTCCGGCAGTTCATCGACCGGAACCTGCGTGAGCCGCGGCTCGACGCGACGATGCTTTGCCGCGAGGTCGGGATGTCGCGCACGCAACTTTACCGCCTCTTCCAGGACGATGGCGGTGTCGCCCGCTACATCAGGCACCGGCGCCTGTTGCGCGGCTACGCCGATCTCTCCGACAGCACCAACGGCGCCAGCATCAACGCCATCGCCGATGCGCTGTGCTTCGAGGATGCATCCAGCTTCAGCCGCGCCTTCAAGCAGGAGTTCGGCCTCAACCCGCGCGATGTCCGCGCGGCCGCGGTGGCGGGGCAGTCCATCGGGATCAGGCGTGAGACGCCCATGGGGGACTCCCCGACCACACTGAAGGAGTGCCTCCTCCGCTTCTGATCGGTTCCGCGATCGCGACGACCATCGCCGACGCCGATGAAGGTAGTCTGCTGCGCAGACCGTCGATGGAGGCAACTCAATATCTTCTCGGTCAAGGGACGAGGGATTCATTTCTCAGAGCCTCCGGTGGTCGGTCGACATCCCCTGCACACCCCGTGCGCTGCGGACATCCTTCGCAGGCGCCGGAGGACTGCCTTTGGGATTCGTGGCTGGAGATCGAGGATGAGACGCTGCGGCTCATCTGGCCGAGCTGCGATCGAAGGCCGCGGCTGGAGCGCTTGAAGGCCGTTTTCGTCGGGATTGGGGCCTACGCGCTCCGAAAAATCTGAACATCTGTGACCTGGGGCCAATGTGACCCAGGATCGGCAGATTGTCGAACGTCGTAAGTGCCCGATCTTATTGGAAGGTCCGTGGTGGGTGATGTAGGGCTCGAACCTACGACCCGCTGATTAAGAGTCAGCTGCTCTACCAACTGAGCTAATCACCCATACGCCACGAAGCGCAAGCCGTTCTGCGGCCAAGGCCGCGTCAGGCAGGCCGGCGATGTAGCAAAGCCCCCCGCCCCTGTCCACCCGTCTGCGACAGAAATATGCGAGCTCCGCGGCGCAGCCGCCGCGGGCTCTGACGAAGCGGTTAACGGCCCCGCTCAGTCCGCCTTGCGGTTGAGCAGGTGATAGAGCACGATCGCACCGAAGGTCGCGGTGCCGATGCCACCGAGCTCGAAGCCGAAGATCGGCAGCTTGAGGTCGCCAGCGCCCAGAATCAGCGCGGTCGCGACCGTCAGCAGGTTCTTCGGCTGCGCGAAATCGACCTTGCTCTCGACCCAGATGCGTCCCGCCGTGGCCGCGATCAGGCCGAAGACCACGACCGCGAGCCCGCCGAGCACGGCCACGGGGATCGTGCCGATGACGGCGCCGAACTTGGGCGAGAAGCCCAGCACCAGCGCGATGATGCCGGCGGCGACGAAGACCAGCGTCGAATAGACCCGCGTCACCGCCATGACGCCCATGTTCTCGGCATAGGTCGTCACGCCGGTGCCGCCGCCGGAGCCCGCGATCATGGTGGCGACGCCGTCGGCCATGAAGGCGCGGCCGATCAGCGGGTCGAGATTGCGCCCGGTCATCACCGCGATTCCCTTGATGTGCCCGAGATTCTCCGCGACCAGGATGATCGCGACCGGCGCGATCAGGCCGATTGCCCGGCCGTCGAACACCGGCGCGACGAAGTTGGGCAGGCCGAACCAGGCGGCCGCCGCGACACGGCCGAAATCGACCGGCGGCGCGCCGAAGCTCGCGGCCGTCAGCGCATAGACGACATAGGCGAGCAGGCCGCCGATCAGGATCGGCAGGCGCTGCGCCAACCCGCGGCTGTAGACCGCCACGACCGCGACCGTGACGACGGTGAACAGCGCGATCCATTTCGTATAGGCGCTGGCCGAGATCATGTTCATGGCCACGCCGGTGAGATTGAGCCCGATCGCGGCGACCACCGCTCCCGTCACCACCGGCGGCAGCAGCTTCTCGATCCAGGCCGTGCCGACCGCCTGAACCAGCAGGCCGATCGCGGCATAGAGCGCGCCGCAGGCGATGATGCCGCCCAGTGCGACACCAATGTTCGGATTGGGGCCGGATCCGGCATAGCCCGTGGCCGCGATCACCACGCCGATGAAGGCGAAGGAGGAGCCGAGATAGCTCGGCAGTTGGCCGCGCGTGACGATGAAGAACAAGAGCGTCGCCACGCCCGAGAAGAAGATCGCGACATTGGGGTCGAACCCCATCAGGATCGGCGCCAGCGCGGTCGCGCCGAACATGGCGACGACATGCTGCAGGCCGGCGATGACGGTCTGGCCGACCGGCATCCGCTCGTCGGGCATGACGGCGCCGGAGGTCTTCAGGGTCCAGTTCGGGAAATAGCCCATGGCGATCGTCTCCAGCTGAGGCGGCTCGGCACCACCGGCTCGAAGCGATGACAGGCAAGGATCGCGCCCGCCAAGCCGGGCGCGAGGACGCATCCACAGGATTCGCAGGGGGGCTCAGCCCGCGAGCCGCTGGGCCACCGAAGCCGCGAACGCGTTGACGCTGCGCGCGAGCTCGTCGGCGACATTGCCGACCGAGGCCGAGCGGGCGTTCATCTCCTCGACCGAGGCGCCGACGCGCTGAACGGCACTGAAGCTCTCGGCGACGATGTCGAGCGCCGTCTCGACCTCCCCGGAGGTGCTCTGCGCATCCTGCGCCATCGCCTGGGTGACCGAGAGTTGCTCGCCGAGCGCCCTCGCAATGGCGGAGGCGACGTCGGCCATGCCCGTGACAGAACCGTCGATTCGGGCGATCGAGCCGACGCAGCGCTGCGTCGCCTCTCGGATGGCGTCGATGCGCGCCGCGATCGTGCCGGTCGCGTTCGTGGTCTGGGCCGAGAGGTCCTTGACCTCGCTGGCGACGATGGCGAAGCCGCGCCCGGCCTCGCCGGCGCGAGCGGCCTCGATCGTGGCGTTGAGGGCGAGCAGATTGGTCTGCGCCGCGATGTCGGAGATCAGGTTGACGACGGACCCGATCTCGCCGACGAGTCCGGCCAGGCTTTCGATGGTCTGCCGCGCCTCTGCGGCGGCTGTGACGGCCTGCTGCGCGATGTCGGCGCCCGCCCGCGTGCTGCGGTCGATCTCGCCGATCGATTGCCGGAGCTGCTCCGTCGCGACCACGGTTTGCAGGACGGCCTCGCGCACGCGGCCGAGGCTTTCGCGGCTCTCGGTCATGCTCAGGCCGGCGCTGCGCGAGACATGGGCACTGTCGGCCGCGACCTTGGCCAGCGTGCCCGACGCCTGCGTGGCGGCTTCGGACACCTCGCCCACTTTCTGCCGGAAGCCTTCGGTCAGGTTTTCGATCTCGGTGCCGCGCCAGATCGCCTGCGCTTCCTGCATCTGGTAGACAACCTCCATGGTGCAGGCGAGGTCGACGGCCAGGAGTTCGACCACCTTCTGACAGGCTTGCGCCGCCGCGCGCCCGGAGAAGCGGTTCCGCCGGCCGATCTCCGGGAAGGCCGCGCGCACCGCCGCCAGAATCATCACGGCATGGGCGCGGGCCCCGAACGGCGTGCCGGCCTCGGCCGTCACCACCTCGCCCAGCGACCGCAGATAGGCATCGTCAAAGGTCGCGTCGAAAACAGCAGCGGCGTGACCCGCCAGGGGCGGCTCGAGCATGTCGCGATACCGCGCGGCGGCATCGCTCATGCGGTCATGATGGACCAGCCGATCAAAATGCAATCCGACGCCCGGCGCCAACAGGGGTTTGACCACCGGGCCGAGGCTGCGCATCAGGCGCAAGGTCGTCTCGTCGATTCCCATCAGGGGGAAGCGCGACTGGGGCGACCCTGACCGCAACGCAGCTGTCGGATCCGGCGGTTTGTCGTCGGTCGAGCTCATGGCCGCGACGATAGGCCAGTATGGTTAACGTATCGTCAGCGACATGCGCCCGCGCCGCGGGCGCGGCCGCGTCTCACCCCGCCGCTGCCTGGGCATGCAGGCGCGAGCCCTTGGCCATCAGCTTGTTGAGCGCGACGAGATAGGCCTTGGCGGAGGAGACCAGCGTGTCGGGATCGGCGCCGCGGCCGGTCACCGACGAGCCGTCATGGGTCAGACGCACCGTGACCTCGGCCTGCGCGTCGGTGCCCTGCGTGACGGCATGGACGTCGTAGAGCTCCAGCGTCGCCTCATGCGGGACGATCGCCTTGATCGCGTTGAAGATCGCGTCGACCGGCCCGTTGCCCTCGACCTCCTCGGTGACGAAGCGGCCATCGACATCGAGCTTCATCGTCGCGCGCTGCGGGCCGCGCGTGCCGGCCATCACCGTCAGCGAGACCAGCTTCACCCGGTCATGGGCGGAGGCGAGGTTCTCGTCGACCAGCGCCTCGATATCCTCGTCATAGACGTGCTTCTTGCGGTCCGCGAGCGCCTTGAAGCGGGTGAAGGCGTCCTCCATCTGGTTCTCGCCCAGGTCGTATCCCATGTCCTTGAGCTTCGAACGAAAGGCGGCGCGGCCGGAATGCTTGCCCATCACCAGCGAGGTCTTGGTCACGCCGACCGAGGCCGGCGTCATGATCTCGTAGGTGGTCTGGTTCTTCAGCATGCCGTCCTGGTGGATGCCGCTCTCATGGGCGAAGGCATTCCGCCCGACGATCGCCTTGTTGTACTGCACCGGGAAGGCGCAGGCGCTGGAGACGGCGCGCGACGCCTTCATCAGCAGCGTCGAGTCGATGCCGGTGTCATAGGGCAGCACGTCACCGCGCACGCGCAGCGCCATCACCAGCTCTTCCAGCGCGGCGTTGCCGGCGCGCTCGCCGATGCCGTTGATGGTGCATTCGACCTGCCGCGCACCGCCCTCGATGCCGGCGATCGAGTTGGCGACAGCCAGCCCCAGATCATTGTGGCAATGCACCGAGAAAATCGCCTTGTCGGCATTGGGCACGCGCTCGCGCACCTGCCGGAACATCGCGCGGTATTCGTCCGGCGTGGCGTAGCCGACCGTATCGGGCAGGTTGATCGTGGTGGCGCCGGCGCGGATCGCGGCCTCGGTGGCGCGGCAGAGATAATCGATCGGCGTGCGGGTGGCGTCCATCGCCGACCACTCGACATCCTCGACCAGGTTGCGGGCCTGCGCGACGGTCTTCGTGATGATCTCCAGCACCTCCTCCTGCGACTTGCGCATCTGGTGCTCGAGATGGATCGGCGAGGTCGAGACGAAGGTGTGGATGCGCGGCTTGCCCGCATGGCGCACCGCCTCGCCGGCCCGCGCGATGTCGCCCGCAATGGCGCGCGCCAGGCCGGCGATGGTCGAGCGCTTGCTGCGCCGCGCGATCTCGGAGACCGCCTCGAAATCGCCCTCGGAGGCGATCGGGAAGCCGGCCTCGATGATGTCGACGCCCATCAAATCCAGCATCTCGGCGACTTCGAGCTTCTCCTCGAAGGTCATGGTCGCGCCGGGGCACTGCTCGCCGTCGCGCAGCGTGGTGTCGAAGATCAGCACGCGGTCTTTGGTGGAAGCGGGCGTCGAAGAGCCGTTGCCGTTGGTCGATTCGGTCATGATCATGGTCCTGAAAGAGCTGGCGCCGCTCTCGTCGGATGCAGGCGCCTCAGATCGGGAAGGTCGTTCTCGTCACTCCCCTGAGCGCCCAGGCATGCATGCCCGGCCGGCCCTCAGGGGCGGCTAAGGAGAAGAAGCAGACCGAGGCAGGAGACCGGACGCGCGCGCAGGCCAACGATCCGCGCAGCGGCGCGGCCGGAAGGCGAAGCGGGGGCGAACGTCTGGACCAAGCGGAATCCTCGAAGACCGTGGAACGATGTAGCCGAAAACGGGAGCCGCGCGCAAGCATATGTCGCAGGCGCCGGCGAGATTGGGTGTCCGGCGCGGCTGCCCCTATCATCAGGACCGGGCGCGCGCGCCGGCGAGTCGGCGCGGCGGGGGATGCGGGCGATGATGACCTATAACCGCTGGGCGATCGGGCTCGCCTTCTGCCTGTCGGGGCTCGCCGGCTATATCGACACGATCGGCTTCATCAGCCTCGGCGGCTTCTTCGTCTCCTTCATGAGCGGCAACACCACGAGGCTCGGCATCGAGCTTGCCGGGCTGCACACAGGCGGCATCGCCACGGCCGCGCTGATCCTCGTCCTCTTCGTCCTCGGCGTAATCTGCGGCTCGGTCGCCGGCCATTTCGGCGGGCGGCGGCGCAAATCGGCGGTGCTCTGGGTGGTGGCGCTGGCGCTCGCCGTCGCCGCGAGCCTCGATCTGATCGGCCTGAGCTTCGCCGGTGCCGCCATGCTCGCCTTCGCCATGGGCGCGGAGAACGGCGTCTTCCAGCGCGACGGCGAGGTCACCATCGCGCTCACCTACATGACCGGGACGCTGGTGAAGATGGGCCAGCGCATGGCGGGCGCCCTGCTCGGCGGGCCGAAGCTCGCCTGGGTCCGCCATTTCGTGCTCTGGATCGGCCTGCTGACCGGCTGCATCAACGGCGCCATCGCGCATTACCTCGTCGGCCAGGGCGCGGTCTGGCTGGCCGCGCTGGCAGCTGCCATCTTTGCGGTCGCCCTGCCCTTGCTGCCGCTGGACGACTGAGCGGGCTTCAGTTCAGCCCTCATCCTGAGGAGCCGCGAACGCGGCGTCTCGAAGGATGCTCCAGATGTCTCAGGAGCCTCCTGGACCATCCTTCGAAGCGCGATCCTGCGGATCGCTCATCAGGATGAGGGCTGTGGAGGCGGGCAGCCAATGCAGGGCGGCGCGCTTTGCCCGCCCGCGGGAATCGGTCATCCTCGCGCTCACCCGATGCCGGAGCCCGCCATGCGCGCCTTTGCCCTGCCCCTCGCCGCCCTCGCCTTCGGCCTCGCCGCCTGCCAGACGCCCGCCCCGAGCACGCCGCCGGCTCCTTCGCCCGAACAGGCGGCCACTGGCGTCACGCCCAACACCTTCCGCATGCCCACGGGCACGGGCTGCTCCGGCGAAGTCGAGCGCTTCCAGGCGGTGATGGACAACGATCTCGCCACCGGCCACACGACGAAGGGCGTGCATACGCGGGTTTCCGCCGAGATTTCGACCGCGCGTTCGACCTGCGCCGCCGGCAACGAGGGCGGCGCGATCAGCCAGATCCGGGCGACGAAGGCGCGGTTCGGCTATCCGGGGTGACGATCCACCGAGGAACTTCGCGTCATCACGCACGAGCGCGCAGCTCGCCAGATCAAGGATCGATCGAAGGCCGCAACGTAAAGTTTGCTAGCATAGCAGCCCCATTGCAACCCTAGATGGTTGCGCTATGCTGCTTTCTACTATCAGCTTTCGATCGGCGGGCGCTTCGTGAATATTGATCAGGAACAAATCGATGGGTTGGTCAATGCGCCTGCGGAAAGCTTGAATGTCGAAATCAAGCGCTGGATCGGACTGACCGACCCACAGCATCAAGCGAAAATAGTAAAAGGCTGCCTCGCGTTACGAAATCGCAATGGTGGTTCCTTGGTTATTGGTTTCGACGACGAGACGCTCCAACCTGATAGAGCGGGCGCGCCATCTAGTCCTCGTGATGATTTCCACGTTGATAAGGTGCAGGGACTCATCTCACGCTTCTCCCAAGAGATATTTGAGGTGGGCGTCGGTTTTTCCCATCGTGACGGCCTTGACTATCCCGTGATTGTCGTGCCGCCAGGCGTCCAAGTTCCGGTAGCCGCAAAACGCGAGCTGAAAGATGGTTTCGGAAAGCAACTGGTTGTCGAGGGGGGCATCTATTTTCGGACTCTCAACGCCAATGGAGTGCCGAGCACGAGCCTCGCTCACCCCAAAGACTGGCGCGAGATCGTTGAAATATGCTTTGAAAACCGTGAAGCCGATATTGCCCGGTTCTTGCGGCGACATTTGAGCGGCATCGACTACAAGTCACTCGTAAATGGACTGTCCACGATGAGCAGACCTGAAATAGTATCGGCACCGGTTAGCCGTGATCTTCAAGAAGAATGCAATGAGCTGCTAAAAGAAGGCGAGATGCGCTTCCGTAAGGCTTTAGAAAGCAAGCGCGTCGCAGATGAAACCTTCATAATGGCCGATCTTCTATCGATGCAAGTTGCGCTTGTCGTCGACCCATCGCTCCCCAACCGATCGCCTGACGCAGGATTTCTCTCAGAGGCGCTAGGAAGCAATCCACGATACACTGGCTGGCCGACATGGGCCGACTCTCGAGGGTTTACCGAAGTCTCCAACAGGCCATATGTGATAAACAACGGTTGGGAATCTCTGATTTATTCTCCTCATGGGTGGTCAAGCCACCTCGATTTTTGGCGGATTGAACCCAATCGCTTCTACCTCCGCCGGGCACTCCAAGACGACCTTACTGATAAGGTTCGGCAGGGCACTGCTCTTGACCCGATCCTTGTCATCTTGCGAGTTGCCGAAGCAATTGCTGTTGGCGCGGCTATGGTGAAATCCCTAGCGCCGGAAGAGAACCTAGCCGGGCTAAGAATTGGGTTTGCCTTCAAGTGGACAAAACTAGCAAATCGCAGTTTATCGACGTGGGCAAATCCCATGGTAATGATGATTGGATCACCACAGTCGCAACAAGACGAAGTTTTCAGCTACGTCGAAATGGCGGCCGACACACCACTAAAATCGATCGCTCCTATTGTGGACGAAGCAACGAAATCACTTTTTGTTATTTTTGAGGGCGAACGCATCCCGACCAACGTAATAGAACAATGGACAGATAAACTTATCAACAGAAAACTTTGAATAATCAAATATTATCATGATCAATTGAATACTGATTTTGAAATCACGAAGTTCTCGGGTCGGCGCTGCGCGCCGCCCGAGAACGAGGCGCGTTCCTACGCCGCCAGCCCGCGCTTCTCCAGCAGCGCATCCGGCGTCGGCAGGCGGCCGCGGAACAGCCTGTAGGCCTCCGCCGCGTCGCGGGTGTCGCCGGCGGAATAGATGTAGCGCTTCAGCTTGCCCGCCAGCTCCGGCGAAAACACGTCGCCGGTCTCCAGGAAGGCGTTGAAGGCGTCGGCGTCCATCACCTCCGACCAGAGATAGCTGTAATAGCCGGCCGAATAGCCGTCGCCCGAGAAGACATGGGTGAAATGCGGCGTGCGGTGGCGCATCACCATGCCCTCGGGCATGCCGAGCCTTGCAAGCTCGGCCTTCTCGAAGGCCAGCGCGTCGATCTCGCCGGGATTCTCCAGCGAATGAAAGGCGAGGTCGACCAGCGCCGAGGAGGTATACTCGACGGTGGCGCAGCCCTGGTTGAAGGTCTGGGCGCGCTTGATCGTCTCGATCAGCGCCTCGGGAATCGGCTCAGCCGTTTCGGCATGCAGGCAATAGCTCTGCATCACCTCCCTGGTCAGGAACCAGTGCTCGTAGAGCTGCGAGGGCAGTTCGACGAAATCGCGCGACACCGAAGTGCCGGCCAGGGACCCGTAGGTCACGTCCGACAGCAGCCCGTGCAAAGCATGGCCGAATTCGTGGAAAAGCGTGCGCGCATCGTCGATCGAGAGCAGCGCGGGCTTTCCCTCCGCCGGCTTGGCGAAATTGCAGACATTGACGATGATCGGTCGCACCTCGCCACCGAGCCGGCGCTGGCCGCGAAAGGCGCTCATCCAGGCGCCCGAGCGCTTCGAGGCGCGGGCGAAATAATCGCCGATGAACAGGCCGATATGCCGGCCGGTCGCGCCCTCCGTCACCTCCCAGATCCGGACATCGGGGTGATAACCCGCCAGATCGGCTCGCGCCGCAAAGGACAGGCCGAACAGCCGGCCAGCGACGTCGAAGGCGGCGGCGATGATCCGGTCGAGCTGGAGATAGGGCTTCAGCACCGCTTCATCGAGCGCATAGGTGTTCTGGCGCACCTTCTCGGCGTAATGGCGCCAGTCGGAGGGACGGATCGGGCCGTTCTCGCCTTCGGCCTGCGCCAGCGCGGCCAAATCGGCGGCCTCCTGCGCGGCGCGCGCCTTGGCCGGCGTCCAGACCAGCTCGAGCAGCTCGCGGACATTCTCCGGCGTCTTGGCCATGGTGTCGTCGAGCTTGAAATGCGCGAAGGTCGCGTAGCCCAGAAGCTTCGCCTTCTCGGCGCGCAGCTTGACCATCTCGGCCACGATCAGGCGATTGTCGCTGTCATTGCCGTTCTCGCCGCGCTTGCCCCAGGCGGCGAAGGCCTCCTCGCGCAGGTCCCGCCGCGTCGAGAAGGTCAGGAAGGGCTCGATCACCGAGCGCGACAGCGTCACCGCATGCTGGCCGGGATGGCCGCGGTCAGTCGCCGACCGCGCCATCGCCGCCAGCAGGAAGGGCGGCAGACCGGCGAGCCCCGCCTCGTCTTCGATCATCAGCGCATAGGAGGATTCGTCCTTCAGCACGTTCTGGCTGAACTGGGTGCCCAAGCCGGCCAGCCGCTCGTTGATCGCCGCCAGCCGCGCCTTGTCCTCGGCACCGAGCTGCGCGCCCGAGCGGATGAAGCCGCGATGCGTGCGCTCCAAGAGCCGCAACTGCTCGGAATCGAGCCCAAGCGTCTCGCGCTTCGCGAAGACCGCATCAACGCGGGCGAAAAGGCCCGGATCCATCATGATCGCCGACCAGTGGCGCGAGGTCAGCGGCGAGAGCGCGCGCTCGATCGCCTGAAGCGCCTCATTCGTGTCGGCCCCCGTCAGATTGTAGAACACGCCGCCGACGCGCGAGAGGGCACGGCCCGCGCGTTCCAGCGCCTCGATGGTGTTGGCGAAATCGGGCGTCGCCGGATCGGCCACGATGGCGGCCATCTCCTCCTTGTGCTTGGCCAGCGCCGCCTCGAAGGCCGGCTGGATATGCTCGGGCCCGATCGCGGCGAAGGGCGGCAGGCCGAAGGGGGTGTCCCAGCGTGCGGCGAAGGGGTTGCCGGCCGGGAGCGGCAGGGCTTCGGGCGCGGAGGCTGCGGACGAGACGGAGACGGGCGCGGTCATGGCATCGCTTTCGGCTGACGGAGGCGGAGGGATCGGAGGCCCGATCAGTCCTGCGCGAAGATATGGCTCAGATAGGGCTTCATGAAGAGCGCCATCTTGTGCCGGTCGCAATCGGCGGCGCTGCGCAGGATCACGATGTCGTCGAGTTCCTGCTCCGCGAGGCCTTGCATGCGCGACAGCATCAGGGAGCGGGCCTTCTCGGCCGGAAGATTGATCGTCAGCGGGCGCATGAAAGCGACGCGGCCAGGCGAGAACACGGCATGCCAGCCCTCCCCGACCCGCACCTCGGCCTCCGTCAGCCCGGTCTCCTCGGCCAGTTCGCGCAGCACGCTGCCGGCGAGATCGACGGTACCGTCGGCGCGGACATCGCTGCGGTCCGGCGTGCCGGCGGCGAAATAGACCATGCCGCCATTGGCGGTGTGCCCCCCCATCCGCCCGCAGAGGAAGGCGCCGTCGGCCGCCCGCAGCGCCCCCATGGCAAAACCGTTGCGCAGCGCCGGGCCCGGATGGCCGGCATCGCGCCAGGTCATGAAGGCGGCGTAGTCCGTCTCGAAATAGCAGGCCTCGTACACGCCGCCGGTGATCGCCGCGCGGTGCTGCAGCAGGATGCGGCCGTTGAACATGGCGGGCTTGCCGGCACTGATGCGGGCCCAATGCGCCGCGATCTGCGCCTCGTTCTCGCGGGCGAAAGCCCAGTCATAGGGCTCGATCCGGGCGTCGATCCGGTCCAGCCGGGCGATGTGCCCGTCAGGAAAGCGTTCGATGTCGTTGGTCGCGAGGCTCGCGGCGTCGGTCACAGCAGCACTCCCTCGCTGACGACCACGGCCGAACCACCGATCCGCGCCGAGACCAGCGCGCCTCCCGCCACCGTCAGCTCCAGCGTGATCTGCGAGGGCCGGCCCATCTCGTAGCCCTGCTCAATGACGAAGCGGTGCTCGCCGTCGCCGGGCTTGTCGAACGCCATGATGGCTCCCGCGAAGGCTGCCGAAGCGCCGCCCGTCGCCGGATCCTCGACGATGCCGGCCCCCGGCCAGAACATGCGGGCGTGATAGTGGTGCCCGGCCTCGACCGTCTCGCGGCAGTAGACGAAGGCGTTCGGATGGGCGGCGGGCGTCATCACGGCGTCCCAGCGTCCGAGATCGAGCGCGATCGCGCCGATCGTGGCGAGATCGGCCACCGGCACCATGGTGAAGGGCACGCCGGCGGAGAACACGGCCGGGCGGTGGCCGGGCAGGCCGATGCGGCCGGGCTCGAGCCCGAGCACCGCGGCGATCTCGGCGGCAGCGGGCGCGGCCTCGCCCTCCTGCGGCAGGCGCGGCAGGGTGAAGGTCGCCTGCCCCGCGCGCTCTCCACTCACCGACACGGCGCAGGGCACGCGGCCGATCGTCTCCTCCAGCACCAGGATGTCCGCGCCGCGCCCCTCGGCCCGGTCGCGCAGCGCGAGCAAAACGGCGGTGCCGACGGTCGGGTGCCCGGCGAAGGGCAGTTCACGGCCTGGCGTGAAGATGCGCAACGCGGCGCGATGGTCGGCCTCCGCAGGCGGCTGCACGAACACTGTCTCGGAGAGGTTGAACTCGCGCGCGATCGCCTGCATCGCGGCCGTGTCGAGCCCGTCCGCGTCGAGCACCACCGCCAGCGGGTTGCCGGCATGGGGCGTAGCGGTGAAGACGTCGAGCGTGACGAAGCGGCGGGCCATGGCTGTCAGTTCCTCGGAATGGTCAGGTCGATCGTCAGAGGACAATGGTCGGAGGCCTTGGGCCGGTCCCAGCCGACGCGCGGATAGCGGTCGGCCGCGGTCGCCAGCCGCGCCATCGAGCGGTCGGGCTCGCGCGGATCGAGCGGCACGCGATAGGGCAGACCGCGCCGGATCATCTGCAGCGCCGGATGCGGATTGGCCGAAGCCAGCGCCGGCGAGAGCAGGATATGGTCGAGCGGCATATGCGTCTCGACCAGCTGCTCGCGCGCCTCCGACCAGTAGCGGCGAAAGTGCGTCCAGCGCTCATGCGCGGGCAGCGTCTCCATCGGGTCGATGGCGAAGTTGTCGAGCAGCGGCTCGATGCCGCTCTCGCCCTCGTCGATCCGCTCGGCCAGCGGCCCCAGCCCGTAGCGATAGGCGTTGAGGTCGCCCAGCACGATCCAGTTCGCCTCGCGCCAGCCCTCGCCGAAACGCTGCTTGATCAGCCCTTTCACCGCCCGCGCCTCGGCCCGGCGCACCGGCAGCGTCGCCACCCGCCCGTCGTCGCGGCCATTGCTCATCGATTTGAAGTGGCAGCCGAACAAAGCGAGGCTGCGGTCGCCGAAGTCGAGCTCGACCTGCAGGCAGTCGCGCGCGAAGACCTTGCCGTCGGGCCCGATCCCGAGCGCGGCGAGATCGCGGTCATGCACACCGGCTGCCGCAAAGCTGAGATCCTTGTAGGAGCGCACGCTCACCCGCTGCGGCGCGAGCAGATCGCGCCGCGCCGCGAAGCCGATGTCGATGTTGCGGCGGTCATTGCCGTCCAGCAGCGTGAAATGGCCGTAGCGGTGGTCGGCGATGCGGTGGACGTAGTTGGCGAAAAAGGCCTGCAGGCTCGCCAGCGAATCGACCTCCTGCAGCATCCAGAGATCGGCATGCGCCTCCGCCAGAGCGAGCGCGGTCATCTGGCGCTTGTCGTCCTCCAGCGCGACCGCCAGCGAACGCTCGACCGCGTCGCGCTCGTCGACGCGGGGGAAATGGAACAGCGACATGGCGGGCGCGGTATCGCTGCGCTCGCCCGAGGAGAAGCGATGGCGCGTCAGCAGGTTCTCGACATTGAAGGTGCCGACGCGCAGTTTCATGACGTCTGACGCTGCCGAACGCGGCGCGGAACCGCACCGTCAGCCCGCCCGCAGCCCTCATCCTGAGGAGCCGCGTAGCGGCGTCTCGAAGGATGCTCCAGAGGTCCCAGGAGCCTCCTGGAGCATCCTTCGAGACGCGCTCCTGCGGAGCGCTCCTCAGGATGAGGGCTGAGGGTGAGGCGACCCATCCCGCTCTACAGCTTCTCGGGCACGAACTGGTGCGTCGGCGTGACGAACTCGTCCTGCGCCGCCACCGTCAGAATCTCGCGCGAACCTGCTTCCTTCGTGCGCTTGAGCAGGCCGTAGATCGAGCCCGCAGCCTTGGCCAGCGCCGCTGCCGCCGAATCCTCACGCAGGTAATGCACGAAGAACAGCGCCGCGATCGCGTCCCCCGCGCCGTTGACGCTGACATCGAGCTTGGGCGTGCGCACGCGGAAGGCGCCCTTCGCGTCGGCCGCCATCAGGTCGATCGAGTCGGCCGGCGTCTCGTCGGTGACGAGCGAGGTGACGAGCACGACCTTCGGCCCGGCATCGCGCAGCGCCTCGACCGCGCGATGCGCATCCGCGATGGTGCGGATCTCGATATCGGTCAGCAGTTCGAGCTCGAACTGGTTGGGCGTGACGATGTCGGCAGCCGGCACCGCCTGCTCGCGCATGAACTCAGGGATGCCCGGCCGCACGAAGACGCCACGCCCGACATCGCCCATCACCGGGTCGCAGCAATAGACCGCCTTCGGATTGGCCGCCCGAACGCGCTCCACCGCCGAGAGGATGGCATGGCCGATATCGGCCGAGCCCATATAGCCCGAGAGCAGACCGGTGCAGGACGGCAGCACGCCGCGCTCGGCGATGCCCTCCATCACCTCATCGATCATGCCGCCGTCGAAGACCCGGCCCTTCCAGGCGCCGTAGCCGGTGTGGTTGGAGAACTGCACCGTATGGATCGGCCAGACCTCGACGCCCAGACGCTGCATGGGGAAGACGGCGGAGGCGTTGCCGACATGGCCATAGGCGACATGCGACTGGATCGAGAGGATGTTCATGGGCGTCTCGGCAGTGTCTGGGGGCGCAAGCTCTAGCCGCTCGCGCGGCCGGACCGCAAATCGAAAGCGGTCATGGCCGCCATCACCAAAGCTCAGGCCGCGCTCAGCCTCGCAATGCCGGCCGTGTCGGCGAACTGCGTGACGCTGGCGATTTTGCCCTCGGTGATGGTGAAAATGTCGACGATCTCGAACGGGGCGCTGCGGCCGCTCGGCTTGCAGGCGACATCGGCCCGCCAGTGCAGGATCGCCCGGTCGCCATCGACGGTGAGGCCGAGTTCCTCGACATTGCTGAAGACATAGGTCGCGATCAGCCCGGCCATCTGCTCGCGCACGGCCTCGAGGCCGTCAGGCTGCCGGAAGGCCTCGGCGGCGGCGGGCCCGCCGACGAGCCGATAGCAGCATTGCGGGTGGAAGAAGCCCATCAGCGCGTCGAGGTCGCCGCGGTGGCGCGCGGCATAGGCGGCGCGGATCAGGGCCTTGCTGGCGTGTTCGTCGGCCATGCCACCTCTCCCAGCGTCAGGAGCCGCACTGTCGCTCCGGCTGCCTCGCAAGTCCAGCACGGAACCGCGCCGACCCCGGCCCGCAATGACGGACCGGAGCCGGCAACAGGCTACGGCGGCGCGCGTTCAGCTGCCGACGGCCGCCTTCTTCGCGAACGTATCGATGAAGGTCGTGCTCAGATCGACATTCGACTTCGCCATTTCGGGATCGAGAAGCTTGAGCGCGTCATACATGCTCTTCATGGCGTCAGGCGTCGAGATGCCGGTGCGCGAATAGCTCTCGAGCGAGTTCTTGACCGAGCGCAGATAGAGCGGCTTGTCGCCGAGATGGTATTCGGCCGGGACGAGATCGGCGACATCCTCGGGCTTGGCGGTTTCCAGCCATTTCAGCGCCTTGACGAAGGCGTTGACGAGCTTCTGCGTCGTCACCGGATTCTTCTCGGCGAAGTCGCCCTTGAGATAGAGCACGGCGGCCGGGTTCGAGCCGCCGAAGAGTGCCTTGGTGCCGGCCTCCGTGCGGGTGTCGATCAGCGCGACGACATCGCCATCGGCTTCGAGCTTCGAGGTGACGGGATCGAGATGCGAGATGATGTCGACCTGCTTCTGCTTCATCGCCGCGACCGCGCTGGCGCCGGCGCCGACGCCGATGATCGGCGCGTCGCTGGCCTTCAGCCCGGCCTTGACCATGGCGTATTGCGCCGTCAGCGCCGTCGAGGAGCCCGGCGCGGTGACGCCGATCTTCAGCCCCTTGAAGTCGGCCGCCGACTTGACCTTGTCCGCGAGGTCCTTGCGCACCGAGATGGTGATGCCGGGGAAACGCCCGAGCTCGACCACGGCGCGTACGTCCTGCCCCTTGGCCTGCATGCGGATGGTGTGCTCATAGGCGCCGGTGACGACGTCGACCGAGCCGCCGATCAGGGCCTGCAGCGACTTCGCGCCACCCCCGAAATCGTTGATCGTGACGTTGAGCCCCTGCTCCTTGAAGAAGCCCTTCCGCTCGGCGACCGTCAGCGGCAGGTAGTACAAAAGCGCCTTGCCGCCCACGCCCAAGGTGACATCGGGCTTCTCGGCTGCCTGCGCGAGGGCGCCCTGGGGGGCGAGGCCGAGTGCAGTCGACAGGGCGAACGCAGCCAGCGCCGCGCGGCGTGAAATCGTCATGGGTGTTCCTCCGGTTGACTCGATGGGCGCCTCTCGCGGGCGCGTTGGGATCGAAGATAGGCGAGGTCTGGGCGACCGGGCAACTACGCCGTCATTGCGAGCGCAGCGAAGCAATCCAGATGGACGTCGAGCGCTGCCGCTCTGGATGGCTTCGCTGCGCTCGCAATGACGGCCGTGGCGGTCGCTTCAGCCTCACGTCGTCGTCGTCGAGCTCTGCCCCGGTCGCCAGACCAGCAGCCGCTTCTCGACCATGGTCACCACGGAATCGATCGCGATCACGAAGATCGTCAGGATCAGCATGCCCGAGAACACGCCGGTGACATCGAAGACGCTCTCGGCCTCGTGGATCTTGTAGCCGAGCCCCGCGGAGGAGCCGAGATACTCGCCGACGACCGCGCCGATCAGCGCGAAGCCGACCGAAGTGTGCAGGGACGAGAACATCCAGGTCAGCGCCGAAGGCCAATAGACGTGGCGGAAGAGCTGGCGCTCGTTCATGCCGAGCATGCGGGCATTCGCCAACACCGTCGGCGAGACCTCGCGCACGCCCTGGTAGACGTTGAAGAAGACGATGAAGAACACCAGCGTGAAGCCGAGCGCGACCTTCGACCAGATGCCCAGCCCGAACCAGAGCGCGAAGATCGGCGCCAGCACGACACGCGGCAGTGCGTTGGCGGCCTTGATATAGGGGTCGAACACCGCCGCCAGTAGCTGTTGCCGCGCGAAGACGAAGCCGAAAAAGATGCCGGCCGCCGAGCCGATGACGAAGGCCAGCACCGTCTCCGTCAGCGTGATGCCGATATGCCAGTAGATCTCGGTCCCAGTCAGCTGGGTCCAGGTCCGGCCGATCACGGCCGCGGGCGTCGAGAAGAAGAACTGGATCGTCTTGACCTCGCCCATGATCGGATAGGCGGTGACGACATGCCAGATCAGCAGCGCGACGACCATCACCATCGCCTGCAGGAACAGAAGCTTGGCGCGCTTCATGGCGTCGCTCCTTCGAGCAGTTCCTTGCCCTCGCCCATCGCATAAGCTTTCTGCACCTCGACGCGCAGCGAGGCCCAGATGTCGCGGTGGATCTCGTGGAAGGCCTTCTCCAGCCGGATCTCGGCGATGTCGCGCGGGCGCGGCAGGGGCACGCGATAATCGGCGACGATGCCCGCCGCCGGCCCCGCCGACATCACCACGACGCGGTCGGAGAGCGCGATCGCCTCCTCCAGATCATGGGTGACGAAGATCAGCGCCTTGCGGTCGCGCGACCAGAGATCGAGCAGGAGGTTGCCCATGATCTGCCGCGTCTGCGCATCGAGCGGCCCGAAGGGCTCGTCCATCAGCAGGATCTCGGGATTGCGGATCAGGACCTGCGCCAGCGCCACGCGCTTGCGCTGCCCGCCCGAGAGCATGTGCGGGTAGCGATCGACGAAGGCCCGCAGGCCCACCCGCGCCAGCCAGTCCCGGGCGCGCTTGTCGGCCTCGGCGTCCGACACGCCCATCGGCTCTAGCGCGACCTTGACGTTGTCCAGTGCGGTCTTCCACGGCATCAGCGCATCGGCCTGGAACAGATAGCCCGCCCGGCGGTTCAGGCCCGACAGGGGCTCGCCGAAGATCTCGACCGTGCCGGCCGAGGGTGTCAGCAGCCCCGCCGCCGCGTTCAGCAGGGTCGATTTTCCGCAGCCCGTCGGGCCGACGACCGAGACGAACTCGCCCGCGGCCACGGAGAGGTCGATTCCCGTCACCGCCTGATAGCGGTGGCCGCCTTCGAGATGGAAGGTGATGTCGAGACCGCCCAGCGCGACGGCCGGCGCCGCGGCGGTCTGAGACAATGCGGATGCGCCCGCCGGTTCATGCGGGTGGTTTGGCAACGCCATGAAGTCCGTTTCCTCGTCGACGCCGGGCGCTCTTGTCGGCGCCGCGCCAGCGCGTGAGCCCTGTTCGACGCACAGATTAGGCGAAGGCCTCGCGAAGGCAAACCCCGCCGACGCCCGCGCTGCGACGAAGCGTTTCACCAGGACCGAAAAGCGGTTGCGCTGCCGCGGCGTCGCAGCGATAAGCCGCGGGCCCTCAACCCGCATCCCGGAACGGACATGGCCCAACTCGAACTGTGGATGGCGGCGCTCGTCGAATTCATGCGCGCCAATCAGGAATGGGCGATCCCGATCGTCTTCCTGATCGCGTTTTGCGAATGCGTCGCGCTGCTGTCCTGGCTCGTGCCCGCGACGGTGTTCTTCACGGCCTTCGGGGCCATCGCTGGCGCATCGGGACTCAATCTCGGCCCGCTGGCGTTGGCGGCCTCGATGGGGGCCGGCTTCGGCTTTTGGATTTCCTACTGGGCAGGCCAGATCCTGGGACCGCGTGTCGACGACTACTGGCCCTTCCGCAACAATCCACAGATGCTGGAGCGCGGCCACGTCTTCTTCGAGAAATGGGGCGTCGCCAGCATCCTGATCGGCCATTTCTTCGGGCCGCTGCGGGCGGTGGTCGCGATCGTCGCCGGCATCGTCAAGATGCCGTTCTGGCCATTCCAGATCGCCAACTGGCTGGCCTCGCTCGCCTGGGGCTTCAGCCTCATCTACGGCGGCGGCACCCTGGCCGAGATGGCCAAGCAGGGCACGCTCTTCGTCCGCTGAGGCCCGCGTCGGCGCTGCCGGCAAGCCCGCTCAGGCCATCCCCAGAATAACCGCCAGCAGGAGAGCCATACAAAGGGCCAACCCGATTCCGGCGGCGATCGGGCTATGGAGAACCTTGGACATCGACATTGCGACCTCCCATCCTGGCTGCCGGGGCTATCGGCGCCTTGCAAACCCGCCCTCCTTGCCGATCTCCTGTAGGCGGCTCAGGCGATCCACTCGACCGCGAACCAGGCGACCACCGCCAGCACCAGGCCACCGATCAGCACCATCAGGACACGCGGACCGAGAAAGCCCTGTCGGGCCTCGACGGGCGTTTCGACGGCCGGGCTGGCATTGCTATGGTCGTCGGCGCGCATGGGCGGCACGGCATCGCCACCGGAGAGATCTGCGCCCTGCGCCTTGGCGCGTTGTTCCACATCGCTGCTCATATCGGTCTCCTCGAAGGCGTCGGTTCAGCCCGGGATCAGGGCGATGAAGGTGTTGAACAGGAGCGCCAGCACGGAGCCGCCGATCACACCCATCAGGATGAGCCCGTCCTCGGCGGCCTCCCGCGATGCGGCCCGCGCCTCGGGCTGCTGGATACGCTCGTGGGGGAGCCTTCGCTTGGCGCCGTTCCTGTCCAGTCCCATCGCTCGCTCTCCCGTTGATCCGTCGCAGAGGCAACGCGCGCCTGCCCCCCCCGGTTCCGGCGAGCGGCGAGCCCAAGACCGGATGCACGAGAAAAGGCGGGCACATCGCTGCGCCCGCCTCTGCCCCGGCTCGCCGGAGCGCTGTAATCTCAGAGACTTGGGGCGAAAACCCGAATCGGTCTCGCAGCCCCTTGAATCGGATCGGGAAGCGCCCTCTCGCGAGGGCGCCGACCGAACCGGATCAGTTCTTGCTCTTGTCGACGAGCGCCTTGGCCTTGATCCAGGGCATCATGTCGCGGAGCTTGGCGCCGACCTCCTCGATCGGATGGGCGGCGTAGCGGGCGCGGGTCGCCTTGAACGAGGTCTGGTTGACCTTGTTCTCCAGCATCCAGTCGCGGGTGAACTTGCCCGACTGGATGTCGGTCAGCACGCGCTTCATCTCCGCCTTGGTCTCAGCGGTGATGATGCGCGGACCGGTGACGTACTCGCCATACTCGGCCGTGTTCGAGATCGAGTAGTTCATGTTCGCGATGCCGCCCTCATAGATCAGGTCGACGATCAGCTTCACCTCGTGGAGGCACTCGAAATAGGCCATCTCGGGAGCGTAGCCCGCTTCCGTCAGCGTCTCGTAGCCGGCCTTGATCAGCTCGACGAGGCCGCCGCAGAGCACGACCTGCTCGCCGAAGAGATCGGTCTCGCACTCTTCCTTGAAGGTGGTCTCGATGATGCCGGCGCGGCCGCCGCCATTGGCCGACGCATAGGACAGGCCGAGGTCATGGGCGTTGCCGGTGGCGTCCTGGTGGATCGCGATCAGGGTCGGCACGCCGCCGCCGCGCTGATACTCGGAGCGCACGGTGTGGCCGGGGCCCTTCGGCGCGACCATCAGCACGTCGAGGTCCTTGCGCGGCTCGATCAGGTTGAAATGCACGTTGAGGCCGTGGGCGAACAGGAGGGCTGCGCCCTGCTTCATGTTGCCGTGCAGCTCGTCGCGATAGATGTCGCCCTGCAGCTCGTCGGGGGTCAGCATCATCATGATGTCGGAGACCTTGGCGGCCTCGGACGGGGTCATCACCGTGAAGCCGGCCTCCTCGGCCTTCTTGCGGGTGGCGGAGCCGGCCTTCAGCGCGATGACGACGTCCTTGACGCCGGAATCGCGCAGGTTCAGCGCATGGGCATGGCCCTGGGAGCCGTAGCCGACGATGCAGACCTTCTTGCCCTTGATCAGGTTGATGTCGGCATCACGATCGTAATAGACGCGCATGTGAGTGGTCCTTCCTTGGGTGGTCTGGGTGGTTTCTTCAGGCTCGCCGGGCGGTTGTCGGCCGTCCGTAAAGGGTGAGGAACTGGTCGGTCGCCCGGGTGGCGTCGCGCGCGATCTCGTCTTGGGCGAAGGTCAGGCCGTCGCCGAGCAGCAGGCGAATCTGCACGTCCCGGCCGACGAGGCCGAAGAAGGTGCGAAACGCCGTCTCCGAATCGTCAAAGGCCAAAAGCCCCGCCTCGCGCCCGGCCTCCAGCACCGGCCGCAGCCGCTCGCCGATGGCGAAGCGGCCATTCGCCAGCACGATGCCGCCGAGATTGCTCTTGCGCGAGGCCGCATGGCCGATCGCCAGCCGATTGAGCGCGATCGAGGTGGGGCTGGAAATGACGGTGAGCCAGGTTTCGGCGAAGCCCTTCAGGCTGTCGCGCAGGGCGGCGATGTCCAGCGTCGGCCGGTCGTAGCGGCCGGCCCGGACGCGCGCCGCCTGCCAGCGCACGGTCGCGGCCAGAAGTCCGTCGCGGTCGCCGAACCACTTGTAGAGCGTCTCCTTCGAGCAGCTCGCCCGGCGGGCCACCGCCGTCATGGTGAGCTGGTCCCCCTCCTCCACCATCAGCGACAGCACGGCGTCGAGCACGGCCTGCTGCCGGGCCGTGGGCTCGTCCGTCTCTGTGAGGGGAGGCGTCGTCGTCATGCGTTCTGAGAGACCGGCGGAAGAGTACCGTACGTTACGGTTCGGCTCTCTAGCGCGACCTCGCGGCCGGCGCAAGCAGCTTCGTTCTGGTCAGCAAAGGCGGTGCGGCCTAGCCTCCAGCCTGCTGGCTCGCGATGCGCTGCAGGAAGATCGCGGCGACCGTCAGCACGAATCCCGCCCACCAGAGCGGCGAGCGCAGACTGGATCCGCTGCCCGGGGCCTCCGCCGGCGCGGCCCCCCGCAGGCGCTGCAGGATCGGCCAGGCGAAACAGGCGAAGCCCGCAATACCAAGGCCGAGCGCGATCTGTTCGAGGGTCATCGAGAAAGCTCTACCGCGGAATTCACACTCGGGAACGGCCGAGAAACATGGTCAAGGCTTCGACGGCCACCGACACCACATCGTCGGGCAGACGCCCAATGAAGCGCAACAGCCTCTCGTCGCGGTCGACCATACGGGCCTGGTCGATCAGGATCGAGCCAGAGACGACGCAATCCGGAGGAATCAGGACTTTGGTCGGCCAAGCCTGTTGGTTCGATGTCACCGGACATACGAGAGAACGCAGCGATACGCCATGCAGGCGCTCATCGGACAGGACGACGACGGGTCGGCGCCCGGCTTGCTCCGTTCCCCGCACGGGATCGAGATCGGCCCAGAAAACGTCTCCGAGTTCAGGGGCCTTTCGGTCGCGGATTGTAATCGTCATAGATCACCTCCGAACCGACGTCCGGCCCCCAGTCGACATCATCCTTCGGAGCGTTGGCGAGGCCGCCCAAGCGCTTGGCCTCGGCCACCATCCATTCGATCGTGATCGGATCGGGCATATTGTTCAATTCGCGCACGGACTGTGCGGGCGGAGCCGTGAGCGTCATGGTCCTCTGTTCCACCGACACATCGACCGTCATCCCCGGCTTCAGGCCGAGTTGCTCCACCACGGCCTTCGGCAACCGCACGGCGGTGCTGTTGCCCCATTTGGCGACCTGGACTTTCATGGCCCGCCTCCCTGCCCGGATATCCATAACACCGCGCCCGGATATCCGCAAAGGCTACATCGCTTCGGGGCCGCGGCTCATGGCGGCGATGCCGGTGCGCGAGACTTCCGTCAGCCCCACCGCCGTCATCAGCTTGATGAAGCGCTCGATCTCCTCGGTCGTGCCGGTCAGCTCGAAGACGAAGGAGGTCAGCGAGGCGTCGAGCGTGCGCGCCCCGAAGGCCGCCGCCAGTCGCATCGCCTCGACGCGGTGGTCGCCCTTGCCGACGACCTTGACCAGGGCGAGTTCGCGCTCCAGCGCCTCGCCCTGCAGCGTCAGGTCGACGACGCGATGGACGGGCACGAGCCGGTCGAGATGGGCCTTGATCTGGTCGATCACGGCCGCGGTCCCGGAGGTCACGACGGTGATGCGCGAGAGATGCTTCTCGTGCTCGGTCTCAGAGACGGTCAGGCTCTCGATGTTGTAGCCGCGGCCGGAGAAGAGGCCGGCGATGCGTGCCAGCACGCCCGGCTCGTTGTCGACGATCACGGCCAGGGTGTGCCGGGCGACCGGCTGGGCGACGGGAGCGTTGGGATAATGCGACGACGTGTTCATGGAGAGACCCGACTGCGGCTGAGAAAGGAACGGTGATCGGTGAGGACCGGCTCGTCGGCCTCGTCCTCGGCGATGATCCAGGGCTCGGCGAAGGCGGCCATCCGCCAGGACGCATAGCCCGGGGTCGCCTGAACAGCCTCGCAATAGGCGCCGCAGACATCGTCCGGCCGGATACCGTAGCCGGTGAAGCGAGCCGTGACCGGCGCGAACATGGCGTCAGCCGCCGAAAACGCGCCGAACAGGAAAGGCCCGCCGGCGCCGAAACGCGCCCGCGCCTCATTCCAGATCGCGGCGATGCGGGCCACGTCGGCGGCGACCTTGAGGCCGCGATCGCGCGGCGGGTGGACCCAGGCGAGGTTCATCGGGCAGGCGCCCCTTAGCGCCTGGAAGCCGGCATGCATCTCCGCCGCGATCGAGCGCGCCATCGCCTTCGCCGCCGGGTCGCGCGGCCAGATCGCCAGATCGGGGCGCGTATCGGCGACATGGTCCATGATCGCCAGCGATTCCCAGACCCGGATGTCGCCGTCGATCAGCGCCGGCACCTTGCCGGCCGGGGTGAAGGCGGAGATCGCCCGCTTCCATTCGGGATCGTCGAAGGTCTGGCCGAACGGGATCAGCACCTCCTCGAAGGGAATGCCGAACTCGGTCAGCAGCAGCCAGGGCCGCAGCGACCAGGAGGAGTGGTTCTTGTTGGCGATGACGAGTTTCATGCCGCCTGGCTTTCTGCCGCGAGGGCGAAGTCGAGCGCGGCCTCGACATGGAGCGCGGTGGTGTCGAAGACCGGCAGGTCGAGATCCTCCTGCCCGATCAAAAGCCCGATCTCGGTGCAGCCGAGGATCACGCCATCGGCGCCCTGCGCCGCCGCCTCCGCGATGATCGCGAGATAGCGCGCCTTGGAAGCCGGCTCGAAGCGCCCGCGGCAGAGCTCCTCATAGATGACGCGGTGGATCTCGGTCCGTTGCGCATCCTCGGGCACCATCGCCTCGATCCCGAAGGCGGCGAGCCGCCCCAGATAGAAGCGCTGCTCCATCGTGAAGCGCGTCGCCAGCAGCAGCGGCCGGCGAACGCCCCGGCGCTTCACAGCCTTGGCGGTGACGTCGGCCAGATGCAGGAAGGGGGTGCGCGTCGCGGCGGTGATGCGGTCGGCCACCTTGTGCATGGTGTTGGTGCAGAGCACGAGGCACCCGGCCCCCGCCCGCTCCAGCCGCAGCGCGCTCTCCGCCAGAACGTCACCGGCAGCGTCCCAGTCGCCCTTCGCCTGCATCTCCGCGATCTCGGAAAAGTCGAGCGAGTGCAGCAGGATGTCGGCCGAGTGCAGGCCGCCCCGGCGCGCCCGCACGCCCTCGTTCAGCAGCCGGTAATAGACCGCCGTCGATTCCCAGCTCATGCCGCCGATCAGGCCGATGGTCGTCATGCTCGTCTCCCCCGCCGAACCAGCCTCGTCATTCTCGGGCTTGACCCGAGAACCTCGCGCAGGATGAGACAACCCATCCGGCCTGAGATGCTCGGGTCAAGCCCGAGCATGACGGAGCGGTGTCACACCAGCTGCTTGCCCTTGGCGTCGATGATTTCGCCGGTATCGCCCTCGAAATCGGGCAGGATCATCTCGTTATGGGCCTTGCCCGACGGGATCATCGGGAAGCAGTTCTCCTGCTTGGCGACGAGGCAGTCGAAGATCACGGGCTTCGGCGTCTCGATCATCTCCATGATCGCATCGTCGAGCGAGGCCGGGTCCGAGCAGCGGATGCCGTGGCCGCCATAGGCCTCGGCGAGCTTCACGAAATCGGGCAACGATTCCGAATAGCTCTCGGAATAGCGCCCGCCATGCAGCAGCTCCTGCCACTGGCGCACCATGCCCATGTATTCGTTGTTCAGGATGAAGATCTTGACCGGCAGCCGGTACTGCACCGCCGTCGACATCTCCTGCATGTTCATCAGGATCGACGCCTCGCCGGCGATGTCGATGACCAGCGCCTTGGGGTGCTTCATCTGCACGCCGATGGCGGCCGGCAGGCCGTAGCCCATCGTCCCCAGGCCGCCCGAGGTCATCCAGCGGTTGGGCTCCTCGAAGCGGTAGTACTGCGCCGCCCACATCTGGTGCTGGCCGACCTCGGTCGTGATGTAGGTGTCGCGGTTCTTGGTCAGCTCATAGAGCCGCTCGATCGCATATTGCGGCTTGATGACCGATCCGGACTGCTTGTAGGCGAGGCTCTGGCGGGCCCGCCAGCCGTCGATCTGTGTCCACCAGGCGGTCAACGCGGTCTTGTCGACCTGCGGGCTGGTCTCGCGCCAGACGCGGACCATGTCCTCGAGCACATGGGCGCAGTCGCCGACGATGCCGATATCGACCTTGACCGTCTTGTTGATCGAGGACGGGTCGATGTCGACATGGATCTTCCGCGAGCGCGGCGAGAAGCCGTCGAGCCGGCCGGTGATCCGGTCGTCGAAGCGCGCGCCGATATTGATCATGACATCGCAGTCATGCATCGCGAGATTGGCCTCGTAGGTGCCGTGCATGCCGAGCATGCCGAGCCACTGCTTGTCGGCGGCGGGATAAGCGCCGAGCCCCATCAGCGTCGAGGTCACCGGGAAGCCGGTCAGCCGCACGAGTTCCCGCAGCAGGGCGGAGGCGTGCGGGCCGGCATTGATGACGCCGCCGCCGGTGTAGAACACCGGCTTCTTGGCACTCGCCATCAGCGCAACGGCCGCCTTGATCTTGCTCAGGTCGCCCTTGACGGTGGGACGATAGGTCTTGTGCTGGTTGTCGCGCGGACGGCTGTAGAGCCCGCTCGCGAACTGGATGTCCTTGGGGATGTCGATGACGACCGGGCCAGGGCGACCGTTGGCCGCGACATAGAAGGCCTCGTGCAGGATGCGCGGCAGGTCCGCGATGCTCTTCACCAGGTAGTTGTGCTTCGTGCAGGAGCGCGTGATGCCGACCGTATCGCATTCCTGGAAGGCGTCCGAGCCGATCAGATGCGTCGGCACCTGGCCGGTGATGACGACGAGCGGGATCGAGTCGAGCAGCGCGTCGGTGAGGCCGGTGACGGCGTTCGTCGCGCCGGGGCCGGAGGTGACGAGGACGCAGCCGACCTTGCCGGCCGTCGAGCGCGCATAGCCCTCGGCAGCGTGGACGGCGCCCTGCTCGTGGCGGACGAGGACATGCTTGACCTTGTCCTGCTGGAACAGCGCGTCATAGATCGGCAGCACGGCGCCTCCGGGATAGCCGAACAGATGTTCGACGCCCTGATCCTGAAGCGCGCGGACGACCATTTCGGCACCGGTCATCATCTCGCTCATAACGGTCTCCTGCGGCAGTTCGGTGGGAAACGAGGTCGGGAAGCGGGCAATAAAAAAAGGCCCGCGAGGGGCCTGGACGTGCGCTGGCGTCGGGAAGACGCGGCTCCTGCGAGAACCGGCCCCTACCAGCGCACCCCTACGATAATAAGCTTGCGCATCGCGCCACGACCCTTTGCAGATGTTGCGGGACGCTAGACGAGGCGGGCCGCCGGGTCAAGCGTCCTGCAGTGCCGTATCGGCAGGCCCCGACACTGAGAAAAAGACGATGGCATGCCGGAACACTTTTTCAACCCGCGGTTGGTAGCGTTCGGTCAGGCGGTCCGAGAGAGGCCATGTACCAAGAAGTCCATACCGACCATATCGCCGCGAGAGCGAATGCGCCCGAGATCGGCCAGTTGCTGCAGCGCTTCGAGGCGTGCGCGCGCGATGCGTCGGGCGTTTCCTTCGAGAGCTTCCGCGACGAGGTCATGCCGTGCTTCGGCGACGACCTGATGGTGCTGACGCCGACCGGAGATGGCGACTACGCCTTCAGCCACTATGGGCGCGAGATCGTCCGCTATGTCGGCGCGAACCGCCTGCACGAGCGCGTCTCGGCGATGACCGGGCCGGTCGCGGCCTTCACCGTCGCCTGCTGCGACCGCACCCTCGCCGAAGGCCGCGCCTCCTACACAGTGCACCGGTCGCTCGCGAGCGTGCGCGTCTGCCTCTGGGAGCGGCTGCTGATGCCGACGACCGCAGCGGATGGCAGCGCTCGCCTCATCGTCTTCTCTCGTCCGCTGCAATTCCACGAGGAACTGCTCACGGCCGTTCTCGACACCTCGCCCTCGGGCATCGTCGCCCTGCGCGCGTTCCGAGACCCGGCAGGCCAACTCGAGCGCCTTGCCGTCATCACCGCCAATCGCCAGGCGGCCGCGATGGCCGGACATCCGGACGCCGAGCTGCTGGATCTCGACGCCAGGATCGCCCTGCCCTTCCTCAGGGATCCGCAGGTCTGGCAACGTTGCCTCTTCGCGCTCGATCTGCGACGGCCCGACCGCATAGAGGCCTCGTGGAGCGCCGATGGCCGGACCGTCTGGCTGCAGATCGCCGTCGCGCCGCTGGGTGACGGGCTGGTCATGACCATCAGCGACATCTCGGAACTCGTCGTCGCGAACCAGACGCTGCAGAGCCGTGCCGCGACGCTCGCCCTCGAGGTCAGCCGCGAACGCGCGACGCGCCGCGCCCTGTCGGAGGAGATGGGGCACCGCGACGAGCGCGAGCAGGAACTGCGCCGCCTGGCCGAGACCGACCCGCTGACGGCCCTGCTCAACCGCCGCTCCTTCACCGAAAAGGCCGTGCAAGCCATCCAGGCCAGCGACGACGGCGGCGCGGACGTCTCGCTGATCATCATCGACATCGACCATTTCAAGGCCGTGAACGACTGCCATGGCCATCTCGCGGGCGATGCGGTGATCCGCGCCTTCGCCGATCTGCTGCTCGGCCAGGTCCGGATGGAGCGCGATCTGGTGGGGCGCTTCGGCGGCGAGGAATTCGCCATGCTGCTGCCCAGTGCCGATCTCGAAGCGGCCCTGCGTGTTGCGCTGCGCATTCAGGAGGTGTTGGCCTCCCGTCTCCTGCCCGTCTCGGAAACGCTGGCACTGCCCGTCACCGCGAGCCTCGGCGTCGCCTGCCGCCAGCGCGGCGAGATCCTGTCCGACCTGATCGCCCGCGCCGACAAGGCGCTCTACCGCGCCAAGCATGACGGACGCCGCTGCATCCGCCTCGCCGACCCCGATCTCGTGATCGCCGCCTGAGCCCTCAGGCGGCGGGAGCGAGTTCGCGCAGGGCCCGTTCCAGCGCGGCCTCAGGCGCCACCGCCTGCCAGTCCGCCATCTGGTGCCGGAACCAGGTGACCTGCCGCTTGGCATAGGCGCGGGTATCGGCCTGGCCGCGCGCGATCGCCTCGTCCAACCCCATCGCCCCGTCGAGATGGGCGATCAGCCCGGGCACGCCATGGGCCCGCATGACCGGCAGCAGCGGGTCGAGCCGGCGCGCCCGCAGCGCCGCCACCTCCGCCAGCGCGCCCTGCGCCATCATCGTCTCGAAGCGCGCATCGATGCGGCGTCTCACCTCCTCGCGCTCGGGGCTGACGAAGAGCTTCAAAAGCGGCAGGCCGTCGAGCGGGCCCGGCAGGCGCTCGCCCTGGAAGCTCGCCAGCGAGCGCCCGGTCGCGATCTTCACCTCCAGCGCCCGCATGATCCGCATCCGGTCGCTGGGGCGCAGCCGCTCCCCCATCACGGGGTCGAGCCCGCAGAGTTCGGCATGCAGGGAGGCGGTCTCCTGCCCGGCCACACGTTCACGGAAAGCGGTGCGGACGGCCTCGGGGACGGGGGGAATGGCGGAGAACCCCTCGGTCAACGCCTTGAAATAGAGCCCCGTGCCGCCGACGATGACCGGCAGCGAGCCGCTCTGTGCCAACTCGGCCAGCACCGCGGCGACATCGGCAGCGTAGCGCATCGCCGAATGGTTCACGGCACCGTCGACATGGCCGTAGAGCCGGTGCGGCACCACCGCTTCCTCCTCCGCCGTCGGGCGGGCGGACAGCGTCCGCAGATCGGCATAGACCTGCATCGAATCGGCGTTGACGACGGTACCGCCACACTGGCGCGCGATCGCGACTGCCAGCGCCGACTTGCCGCTCGCGGTCGGACCTGCGATGAGCACGGCCCTGATCCCCTCCGCTGCTCCGTTCACCTGATCTGGCCCTTCACATGCTCGTCGCGACACTGGTTTCCGCCCATGGACAGGCCCTGCTCGACTACGCCCTGCTGAAGCGCATCGCCGCCCTGCCCGGCGCACTGCGCACGCAGCGCCTCGACGGCGAGATCGCGGCCGACCTCTTCGCGGAAGCCGGCGATGCGCGCAAGCTCGAAGCCGATCTGCGGCCGCTCCTCGACGGCACGCCGATCGACATCGTCGTGCAGCCGGCCGCGACGCGGCGCAAGGCGCTGTTCCTCGCCGACATGGATTCGACCATGATCGGGCAGGAATGCATCGACGAACTCGCCGCCTATGTCGGGCTGAAGGAAAAGGTCTCCGGCATCACCGAGCGCGCCATGCGTGGGGAGATCGCCTTCGAGCCGGCGCTGCGCGAGCGCGTCGCGCTGCTCAAGGGCGTGCCGCTCTCGGTCGTGGCCGAGATCATCCGTGAGCGCATCACGCTGACGCCGGGCGGGCGCGAACTCGTCATGACGATGCGGGGCCACGGCGGCTACACCGCGCTGGTCTCGGGCGGTTTCACCGTCTTCACCGGCCCGATCAGTGCGACCATCGGCTTCGACGAGCACCGCTCGAACACTTTGCTCGCGCAGGACGGGGTCCTGATCGGCGAGGTCGCCGATCCGATCCTCGGCAAACAGGCCAAGCTCGACGCGCTGCTGGAACTGCGCGCGCGGCTCGCCCTGTCTTCCGCGCAGACGCTGGCGGTCGGCGACGGCGCCAACGATCTCGCCATGCTCGGCGAGGCCGGCCTCGGCGTCGCCTTCCGTGCCAAGCCGGCGGTCGCCGCCGCTGCCCATGCGCGGCTCGACCATGCCGATCTGACCGCGCTGCTTTATGCGCAGGGCTATACGGGCGAGGAGATCGTCCGAGGCTAGTGTGATGGTCTGTCGTCGGAGAGCCTGTAGCGGCAGCCTTCGCTAAGATCGGTGCTGTAGGTCCAATCAATGCTGACGAGCACCTTCAGCGCCCTGCGCTGACGACACGACAAGTCGAAAGCTGCCACCCAGTCGGCTCGTTTAGCCGCTCACCGCCTAAGGCAAGCTCAGCAATAATCGGGGAAAACCCAGGGTAAAGCACCCGAACAGATCAAGAACATGAGGCCAGTAACCACGGCCTGTGATACGTTGAGAATCGCCCGCCCCAAGGCGTTGCAAACCAAGGCGGGCGACTCTGACAACCAATCTGTTCGAAAGGACCACTTACATGCATTACCTCGCCAACCTTGGCAAGCCGCCGCCCGTCCCGCACGGCGAGTTCTGGGTGGAGGACGGATCTGGAATACATTTTCGCTTCTGGCGCTTTCCTATCGACGCTCGCCCCATCATTCCGAACGCCGTTTATGGGATGTTACGTTGCCCCTTATTTGCCCCCGCTCATAACTGGACTCTGTTCTCGATGTGGTCCGTCTTGGACCGGGTTGCAAACTCGTTGGGTGTGAGGCCGCCAAGGCTCGTGTGCGGCCGGTGGGCATTG
>JAESFV010000084.1_pt1 | contig 183607 bp, 171 predicted proteins | sample 9269471 | NCBI WGS metagenome assembly JAESFV01 (sample SAMN14502647, study PRJNA617108) | algae metagenome | isolation source: Symplocastrum torsivum CPER-KK1 and co-occurring heterotrophs from... | place: USA: Central Plains Experimental Range, Colorado | collected 2001-01-01
CGAACCCCGCCCCCTCACCCCGCCTTGGCGTGGGCCAGCAGCTCGATCTCCTTCACCAGCGCGTTGATGCCGCCGGTGAGGAACTTCAGGGTCTTCTCGTCGGTGAAGGCGCCGTCCTTCACCTTGTCGGCGACGCCGGGCACGGCGAGGTGGGGATAGGCGACCACGCGGGCGCCGGCCGCGCTCAGCGATTCGCGCAGCGGCGCCTGGGCGCGGATGCCGCCGGTGGAGCCGGGCGAGGAGGTGACGACCAGCACCGGCTTGCCGAGCAGCGAGCCCTTGCCATAGGGCCGCGAGCCCCAGTCCACCGCGTTCTTCATCGCGCCCGAGGGGCCGTAATTATATTCCGGCGAGACGAACAGCACCCCGTCCGCCGCCGCGATCTTGGCCCGCAGCGAGGCGGCGCCTTCCGGCTGGGTGGCCCCGTCCTCGTCCTCATTGTAGAGCGGCACGTCGTTCAGCGTCAGCACGGTGAGCTCGATCGACGGGGCGAGGGCGGCCTTCAGCGCCTCCAGCAGCGCGGTGGAATTGGAACCGGAGCGCAGGCTGCCGGAAATGCCGAGAAGCTTCGGGCGGTCGGTCATCAGGGGGGTCTCCACATCAAGGCAAACGGGCGTTTGCGGGTCGCCCCAACTTGTGGCGCCGCGCGGCCCGGCTCAAGCCCTTTTGCGGCGCTGCCCCCGGAATCCGGGCCAATCGCCCCGCCGGCATGGATTTTGCGGCGCACAGCGCCCATGTTAGCGCTCCCGCAGCGCTGACCCGCGAGAGCCAACGCCCGTGATCCTGACCGACCGCGACATTCTCGATGCCATGAACGAGGGCTCGGTGCTGATCGAGCCCGCCCCGCCGGAGGAGTTCTACGCCCCCAACGGCGTCGATTTGCGGCTCGACCGCCGGCTCAGCCTCTACCGCGAACCGGAGCCGGGCGAGGACCCGGTGATCGACCCGGCCGGGCCGGGCTACAGTTTTCGCGAGGCGATCGCCCGCATGGCCGGCGAGATCGACATCGGCGCCGAGGGCTTCGTGCTCGATCCCGGCCGGCTGGTGCTGGGCTGGACGCTGGAGCGGGTGGATCTGCGCCCGGGGGCGCGGCTGGCGGCGCGGGTGGAGGGCAAGAGCTCGCTCGCTCGCATCGGCCTGATCGTCCACCTCACCGCACCGACCATTCACGCCGGCTCGACCGGGCAGATCCAGCTGGAGATCATCAATCTCGGGCCGCGCCCGATCCGGCTGCGGGCGGGGATGAAAGTGTGTCAGCTGATTCTGGAGCAGACGCTGGGCGTGCCCCGGCGCGGCTATGGCGGCCAGTTCGCCGGCCAGCGCGCGGCGGGGTAACTATCTGATACAGAAGGAGAAACGCGCGCCGGGACCCGACGCGCGCGGTCTCAGCGGCCGTTGCGCTGCTTGCGGGCGGCGTAGCGCTCGTCGCGGCGGGCCTTGGCCTCGGCCTCGGCGGCAGCGGCCTGCTCGATGGCGAGGGCGGCAGCGGCCGCGCGGCTATGGCGGACAGTTCGCCGGCCAGCGCGGGGCGGGGTAAGTATCTGAGATAGAAGGAAAAACGCGCGCCGGGACCCGGCGCGCGCGGTCTCAGCGGCCGTTGCGCTGCTTGCGGGCGGCGTAGCGTTCGTCGCGGCGGGCCTTGGCCTCGGCCTCGGCGGCGGCGGCCTGCTCGATGGCGAGGGCGGCAGCGGCGGCCTCGGCTTCCGCAGCGGCAGCGGCTTCGGCAATGGCCGCCTCGGCAGCGGCGATGGCGGCAGCCGCTTCCGCTTCCTTGCGGGCGATCTTGGCCGCCTGCTTGGCTTCGTTGGCAATCTGGCGCGCCTCGGCAGCGGCCTTGCGCTCGGCTGCCTTGGCGATCATCGCCGGGTCGTCCGGGCCGGGACGGGCGGCGAGCTTGGCGAGCAGGCGGGCCTTGGCTTCGGCAGCGGTCTTCTGGCGGTCTTGAAATGTGTCGGTTACTTTCATGGCGTTTCCCTTATCCCATTTCCGGAAGGATTGACAGCCGCCCGCGAGCAACTAGTTTCCGCCCGCGTACCGGCCGCATGAGCCGCGTCTGTCGGCTGCGGTGCGGTTCATGAAATCCCGGGATCTGGTCTCCTATGTCTTCCTGGCGCTCGTCTGGGGGGCGTCCTTCGTGGTGATGGACCACAACATCCACGCCTTTGGCTGGGCCGGCTCGGTCTCCTTCCGTTCCTTCATCGCTGCGGTCACGCTGCTGCTGGTCGCCCGCGCCATCGGCCGGCGGCTGGATTTCTCCTTCGGGATCTTTCCGCTCTTCGTGCTCGGCGCCACCACGGTCGCGCTGCAGCTGGGGCTGCTGTCCTATGGGCTGCCGCAGATCGGCACCGCCATGTCGGCGATCCTCGTCGCCACCATCCCGCTGTTCACCATGCTGATCGCGGCACTCTGGCGGGTCGAGCCGATCCGGCTCGGCGGCTTCCTCGGCATCGTGCTCGGCGCCGTCGGAATCGTTCTGCTGGTTGGCTTTCCGGCCCAGCCGGTGACGCCCGATTTCCTGATCGGCTGCGCCGCCACGCTGGGCTCGACCCTCTCCGCCGCCTTCGGCAGCGTCTATGCCGGAAGGCGATTGTCCAAGGCGGGCTCGTGGGAGATCACCATCGGCGCCTTCCTGTTCGGCGGGCTTCTCAGCCTGCCGCTCATCGCCTTTGTGCCGGTGCCCGGCCTGCCGGGGCCGCTGGACATCGGCACGCTGCTGATCGCCGGCGTGATCATGAGCGCTATCACCTATGTGATCTTCTACCGGCTCATCGCCTCCATCGGCCCCACCCGCGCCATCAGCGTCGAGTTCGGCGTCACCGGCGTCGCCGTCACCATCGGCACGCTGCTGCTGAACGAGCCGCTGACGCTGCCGCAGATCGCCGGAGGTGTGGTCATCGGCATGGGCTGCGCGCTGGTGCTTGGCGTCATCCGCATCGGCCGGGCCGAGGCCGTGGTCGAGCATCCCGGCGCCTGACGCGTTCCCCGCGCCGCCGCCCGGCAGCGGAGACGAAGCGGGACGGCATCGCTGCCGCCCCGTTCCCAGGAACGTGCCGGCCGTAGCCGGTACGGTCTTTATAATGTTACCCTTGCAAGGGCTGGGAGCGTCAGCCGCTCATCTGGTCGTGCCAGAACTGGTCGACCCCGCGGCGAATCTCCCTGGAGCGTTCGGGATCGGCAAGCTGCGCCGGGTCGATCGACGGCGCATCCTCGATCACCTCCTCCGAGACGTTGAGCACGAAGGTGTTCATGCCCGGCGTGGTCCGCAGCGCCTGCCACGGCAGCGCCACCATGTCCTCGCCAATGCCGAGCACGCCCCCGCTCGAGATGATGACATAGCGAATGCCGCCCTTCTCGGAATCAAGAACCACATCCTCGACCGTGCCGAGCTGCTCGTCCTGCGGATTGCGAACCTCGGTCCCGGTCACGTCGGCCAGGTTGATGAGCCCGGCGTCGATCTCGGTGACGGGGCGCGCGCCCACCAGACGCTGCTGGCGCCAGGACGTGACCTCGCCGGGTTCGACGCCAGCCTGACGCAGGCGCTCGGTATAGTCGCCATACACGCCCTTCATCTCGGCAAGCACATCGTTACAGGTCTGCTGGTCGCCCCGCTGGCCCAGTACATTCGCCGCGGCATAGAGCGTGCGGATCTGGTAGGGCGGCGAGGCGATGCCCCAGCTGCTTCCGCCCCAGGGCGGGCGCGGCTGCGTCACGGCGTTGTCCTGTGTGTTTGGCGCCCGTGCCGCCGGCGACTGATTGGCCGGCACGCTACCCGAGGCGGGCGCGCGCTGGGCCGAGACCGCATAGCCATCCGATCCAGCGCCAGTGCGAGAGCCCCGCAGATCGGCCTGCATCCCCGCGCCGCCCCAGCCGGACAGCCAGAAACCATCCTCGTTCATCTGGTCGTTGAACGTCCGCAGGTCGTCCAGGCACTGCCGCGCCACCTAGCGCTGAGCCTGTCCGACCATCTGGCCGCCCTGGGGAGTCGGCTGGGCGGCCTGACCCTGCATCGGCGTCTCGGTGTTCTGCTGCGCGGCGGAAGGGGCCTGCGGGGCTGTCGCAGGCGCCTGCTGCGCAAGGGCGCCTGCCGCGCCAAGCGCCAACACGGAAGTGGCGACAGCAGCGCACATGGCATTCCGGGTCATCATCATAGTCATCTCCTTAGGTTTGAGCGACACGTCGCCGCCAGAGGAGGCATTCAAGATTTGAAGTGCTGTCCGTCTCCAAGATTAATCAAGAACGCCAATTGAAATTAACTGAATTGTTGATCAAACTCAGAATATTAAAGGCATACGAAGCGGCTTCATTTGGAGCCGATTGTCTACAAAAATCACTTGACCGACTGGAATTAATCGAGCCCGGCGCCCGCGCCTGAAGCCGCGCGACGGGGAGCCTTTCCTAGGGGCGTTCGATCACGCCGCAAGCGATCCGGTCGCCGGCATTCCCGGCCGGCTGGCTCTTGTAATCATCGGGGCCGGAGTGGATCACCAATGCCGAACCATCCTCATCGAACAACGTCCCAGTGCCGGACTCGAGCGTCACATTTGTGTTCAGCACCTGCACGCTGATCGTGCCGCTCGGTCCCACGAACTGGTTCGGCATGTCGCCGGCATGCGGCCCGTCCGGGTCGAGCAGGCCGTGGCGATTGCCACGGGGAGCATAGTGACCGCCGGCCGACTTGAAGCCGTCCTGGGGGTCACACCGGCCAGTTTCGTGGATGTGGAACCCATGCTGTCCCGGCGCGATGCCGGCGATTTCGACAGAAATCAGCACGCCATGCGGCGTTTGCTTCAGCGTGGCATTGCCGATCTGCTCGCCGTCCGGGCTCATGAAGGCGACGGCGGCCGTCTTTTCCGGAAGAACACCCGGGCCGGGCGATTGCGCCAGAACCGGCGCGGCGACGGCGCAGAGCATGGCCGTGGCGATGGAAAGACGGCGCATGTCCATCTCCTGTGTTTGGGTTGCCGCGAGAAAGCGCCCGACCGGGCCCGCACCACACCTACTGGCGGCTTGGCGAACCCGCGCATGCACTCACCTCGGCATGCCGGTCCAGCGCCTCGTACCCAACGCTAACGTTGCGGCATGGGCGCTGTTCCCATTTTTCTGCGCTTTCCGCCCTCCGCCTTACCCCGAGAGCAGCGTCGAGCGGTTCAGCCGGCGCACAGCGAGATCGACCCGGGCAGTGTCGCGATGGGTGCGCGCCACCGTCTCGCCGGTGAATTTCAGATGCTCGTAGATCGCCTTCTCCGCCGCCTCCGGGTCGGCCGCCACCACCGCCTCCCCGATCGCCCGGTGCTGGCTCAGCAGCGCGTCGCGGAACTCGGCCTGCGCGAACAGGCTGGTGCGGTTGAAGAAGATGTCCCGCCGCAGCATCTCGGAAAAGGCCCGCATGACGTGGAGAATGACCAGATTGTGCGAGGCGGCGTAGATCAGCCGGTGCAGCACGATGTCGGCCTCGGCCTCGCGGGTCGGGTCCTGCGCGGCATGGGCGGCCACCATCTCGGCGAGGCAGTCGCGGATCGCCTGCCGCTCGGGCGCCGTCGCCCGCACCGCCGCCAGCCCGGCGGCCATGCGCTCTACCGCCGTGCGGTACTCGAAATAGTCCGCGGTCACCTGCTCATTGGATTGCAGCAGCCCGGCGAGCGGGTCGGTCAGGCCAGCGAGAAACTCGGTGACCCGGGTGCCCTCGCGGCTGGTCGCCAGCAGGCCGCGCTGTTCCAGCAGCGCCAGCGCGTCGCGCAGCGAGGGGCGCGAGACGTCGAGCCGCTCGGCGAGATCGCGCTCGCTGGCCAGCTTCTCGCCCGGCCGCAGCACCCCCTCCAGGATCAGCCGCTCGATATGCTCGGCGATCGCCTCCGCCAGCTTCGGTGTGCGCAAGCGTTCCACGTCGGCCACTCCCCGTTTTCTTCTTCTGTTGTGTTCACGGCGTGAGACTACATCGCCGCCCCCGCGCGCGCATCCCGGCCGGCCATTGACTTCCATGGTAATTAAATTTTACCAGAAGCGACCAGAAGGCGGCGAGGCCGTTTCAGTCGCTGCCGCCGTGCCTATCATTGACGTCGGCCGGAGGAGGCGTATCAGCCTGCCCGGAAGCGAAGCCGGGAGGAACGCCAATGGCCACCGTGACCAATATCCAGGACCTGCGCGCCATCGCGATGCGCAAGGTGCCCCGTGCCATCTTCCACTATGCCGATCGCGGCTCCTATGACGAGGTGACGCTCGCCGCCAACAAGGCGGACCTCGCCGCCATCCGGCTGCGCCAGCGGGTGATGATCGACGTGTCGGACCGTTCGACCGCCACCACCATGATCGGCGAGAAGGTCTCGCTGCCGCTGGCCATCGCCCCCACCGGCCTCACCGGCCTCTTTCACGGCGACGGAGAAATCCATGGCTGCCGCGCAGCACAGGCGGCGGGCATTCCCTTCACCCTCTCCACCATGTCGATCTGCTCGATCGAGGACGTGGCCGGCGCGGTCGACAAGCCGTTCTGGTTCCAGCTCTATGTGATGCGCGACCGCAAGTTCTCGGAATCGCTGATCGAGCGCGCGAAGGCGGCAAAATGCTCGGCCCTCGTGCTCACGCTCGATCTGCAGATCCAGGGCCAGCGCCACAACGACATCAAGAACGGCCTTGCCGTTCCGCCTAAGCTCACGCTGGCCAATGCGCTCGATATCGCCACCAAGCCGCGCTGGATCGCCAGCGTGCTGATGGGCAAGCGCCATTCCTTCGGCAATCTCGCGGTGCGCAAGGAGAGCGACAGCCTCTCCACCCTCTCGCAGTGGATCGCCGGCCAGTTCGACCCGTCACTGTCGTGGAAGGATGTGGAATGGGTGCGCTCGCTCTGGCCGGGCAAGCTCATCCTCAAGGGCATTCTCGATGTCGAGGACGCAAAGATCGCCGCTGCTACCGGCGCCGACGCCATCGTGGTGTCGAACCATGGCGGGCGCCAGCTCGACGGGGCGGTCTCGTCCATCTCGGCCCTGCCGAAAATCGTCGACGCCATTGGCGGGGGCAAGAGCGAGATCTGGTTCGACGGCGGCGTCCAGTCGGGCCAGGATATCCTCAAGGCGCGCGCGCTGGGCGCTCAGGGCTGCCTGATGGGCAAGGCCTTCCTGTGGTCGCTCGCCGCCGGCGGCCAGGCCGGCGTCGCACAGGCGATCGAGATCATCCGCAAGGAGCTCGACGTCTCCATGGCCCTCACCGGCACGCGCGACATCGAGCAGGTCGACAGGAGCGTGCTGGCGCTGTGAGGAAGGGGGGCCGGGCGCTCTCCGTCGCGCCCTACCCCTTCGCCGCCTTGCGTAACGCGCCGCGCGGCAGGCGCAGCGGCCAGCGCACCATGTGGTCGACATAGTCTTCCAGCGGCAGTTCGTCTTCCAGCGCCGCCACCTTGCCGCGCACCGAGACGCCCGCCGCATGGACGGTCTCGCGGTCGCCCGAGACCAGATGATGCCACCAGTAGAGATCGCGCCCCTCCTCCACCAGCCGATAGCCGCAGGAGGGCGGCAGCCAGTCCAGCGCGCGCACCGTCTCCGGCGTCAGCCGCACGCAATCGGGCACCTGCTTCTGGCGGTCGGGATAGTTACGGCAACGGCAGTTGAAGTCATCCAGCAACTGGCAGCCTATGTCGGTATAGGCGATCGCCTCGGTATCCTCGTCCTGCAGCTTGACGAGGCAGCAGCGGCCGCAGCCGTCGCACAGGCTCTCCCACTCGGCGGAATCCATCTGTTCCAGCGTCTTGGTCCGCCAGAACGGCGCCGCCGCGAGGGTGGTGTGATCGTCGTGCATCGCTCTGCTGTGTCCGGCTCGCGCTTATCGCCCGGCCCATCTGGACGAACCGGCACTCACGTCTTGGCAATCACTCCTTAGATAGCGTTGCATCCTCGCCCTGGCGAGCCTTGATGCCGCCCTCGTCGCGCGGCAAGGGCTCAGCTATAAGGGCGGGGAGGACCCGGAAGGGACTTCCGCGCGCCGCTGGAGCACGGGCTTGAACGATACGCCGACCATCGATCCGCCGCCGCATACGCCCCGGGAATCACCCGCGGGCGGGCGCCGGCCCTCGCCGTTCCGCCGGCGCCTGCGCCATGTGCTGCTGGCCATCGATTCCTGGATCGACTCCTCGATCTATTCCGGCGGCGTAGCGCTGCGCGCGACCTGGGGCGGCTTTGTCGCCTTCACCGAGCGCTTCAATGTGCAGGGCCCCGCCCGCCACGCCATTTCGCTCGCCTCCGAAGGAATGACCTGGGGGGCGGTGGGTGCCGTGCTGATGCTGGCCCTGGCCGTGCCGGCCTTCCAGGAAACCTCGGACGACTGGCTGAAGCGCGCCGAGCTCTCCGTCACCTTCCTCGACCGCTACGGCAACACCATCGGCGAGCGCGGCATCCGCCACAACGACACGGTGCCGCTGGAGGAATTCCCCGATCACCTCATCAAGGCCGTGCTCGCCACCGAGGACCGCCGTTTCTACGAGCATTTCGGCATCGACATTCCCGGCACCTTCCGCGCCGTGCTCTCCAATGCGCGAGCCGGCGGCGTGGTGCAGGGCGGCTCCTCGCTCACCCAGCAGCTGGCCAAGAACCTGTTCCTGTCCAACGAGCGCACACTGGAGCGCAAGATCAAGGAAGCCTTCCTGGCGCTTTGGCTGGAGTTCCACCTCACCAAGAACCAGATCCTCAAGCTCTATCTCGACCGCGCCTATATGGGCGGCGGCGCCTTCGGCGTGGACGCGGCGGCGCAGTATTATTTCGGCAAGTCCGCCCGCGACGTGAATCTGGCGGAAGCGGCGATGCTGGCGGGCCTGTTCAAGGCACCGTCGAAATTCGCCCCGCATATCAACCTGCCGGCGGCGCGCGGGCGCGCCAGCGTGGTGCTCGACAATCTCGTTGATGCCGGCTTCCTCACTGAGGGCCAGGTGTTCGGCGCCCGCCGCAACCCCGCGACCCCCGTGGACCGCAAGCAGGACGACCTGCCGGAATACTATCTCGACTACGCCTTCGACCAGGTGAAGCAGATCGTCGACGGCCTGCCCAGGACCTATGCCGAGCGCTCCTTCATCGTCCGTACCGCGCTTGACCCGAACATCCAGAAAGCGGCCGACACCGCCATCCGCGACAGCCTGCGCCAGTTCGGCAAGGACTATGGCGCACGGCAGTCCGCCATGGTGGTGATGGAGCCGAACGGCTCGGTGCGCGCCATGGTCGGCGGGCGCGACTATGGCGAGAGCCAGTTCAACCGCGCCACCGACGCCCTGCGCCAGCCCGGCTCCTCGTTCAAGCCCTTCGTCTATACGGCGGCGTTGATGACCGGGAAATACAAGCCCAACACCATCGTCGTCGACGGGCCGATCTGCATTGGCAACTGGTGCCCGCAGAACTATGGCCGCTCGTATGCCGGCTCTATCCCCCTCATCAACGCCCTTACCCGCTCGCTCAACACGGTGGCGGTCAAGCTCGCCGAGAATATCGGCCGCGGGCGCATCGTCGATCTCGCCCATGCGATGGGCCTGAAGACCGAACTCAAGATCACCCGCGCCCTCCCCCTCGGCGCTGCCGAGGTGACGGTGGTGGACATGGCCACCGCCTATTCGGTATTCGCCAGTGGCGGCTATTCGGTCGACCCGCACGCCGTGGTCGACATGCGCACGCCCAATGGCGAGCCGGTGTGGAGCTTCGCCCAGAACGGACCGAAGCCGAAGGAGCTGATTCCGCCTGATATCATCGCCATGATCAACCCGATGCTGAACAGCGTGGTGGAAAACGGTACCGGACGGCGCGCCATGATCCCGGGCACGAAGGTCTCCGGCAAGACAGGGACCACCAACGCCTATCGCGACGCCTGGTTCGTCGGGTTTACTGGCAATTATGTGGGGGCGATCTGGTTCGGCAATGACGACTACCAGTCGACACGCAAGATGACCGGCGGCTCCCTGCCGGCGATGACCTGGCAGAAGGTGATGGCCTTTGCCCATCAGGGCATCGAACTGAAGCCCACGCCGGGCCTCGGCAACCAGCCTGCGCCGGTGCTCGACGGCGCGGCGGCGCAGGCCTCGGCGCTCCAGATCGACGGTGTCCAGCGTCCGGTCACGCTCTCGCCGGCCTCGGCGGAACGGTTGATGGACCTGTCGGCGCGCCTCAAGGAGGCGGCGGCTCTGCCTGCCCGCCGTCCCACCGCCGGCATCGCTCCTGCTCCCTCTCCCGGCACCAGCCTTGTGGGAAGCAACTGACCCGCCGCGATTGACCTTCCTCCCGCGAGCGCCCATCCATGAGGCGCCCGCTCCATCGGATAGCCTCTGCCCGTGCGCTCGCTTTTGTTCCTCCTGACCCTGGCCATCGGCGCCGCCCTCGGGCTCGGCCTCACCTGGATCACCACGGTGAACGGGTACGGGCCGGGGCTGGTGCGTTCCGGGCCGTGGGAGACCTGGCCGCGCGCCGGCACCGAAACGGCCGATCCCTATGCGCGCGCCGCCCTCGCCCGCGCCGGCGAATTGCCGCTGGAGCTGGCCGACGGCATCGCCTTTGTCGCCGCCACCGATTCGGCGGGCCGGCCGCTCGACGGGCGCTGCGAGATAAGGGTTTCCGGCAGCCTGCCGCAGGCACGGTTCTGGACCTTGACCCTGAGCGATGCCGAGGGCCGGCTGATCGACAATGCCGCCGCCCGCACCGGATTCACCAGCACCGAGGTGGTGTGGAACCGCGACAGCACGCTCGATGTGGCTCTGGGTCCGCGCGCACGGGCCGGCAACTGGCTGCCCACCGGCGCCCGCGACCGCATCGTTCTCACCTTCCGCCTCTACGACACGGCGGTCGGCCTCGCCAACCGCACCAGCGACGCCCCGGAAATGCCCCGCATCCTGACCGAGCATTGCCCATGGGAACGCAGCTCATGAGCGCGCATTGATGAGCCGTTTCATCCTGACCGCCCTCGCCGGCATCGTGCTCGGCCTCATCGTCCATCTGGCCGCCGTACTGGTGCTGCCCTATCTGGCCGAGCGGGACGCCTATGCCCGGCTGGCAGCGGTGGCGGCACCCAATGAGGTGGTGCCGATCGACGACCCTTCCGACCTCGGCGCGGTCCTGCCCGCCACCGACCCGGCCTTTATCTCGGCAGTGTGCCTGTATGATCTGACCGCCGGCCCGCTCAAGGTGCGGGTTCCCACCACAGAGGACTACACCTCGGTGTCGTTCTACACCCGCCATGGCCTGCCCTTCTACGCCATCAACGACCGCTCGGCGGGGCGCTCCATCATCGAGCTCGACCTGATGAACGCCAAGCAGCGCGCGGCGCTGCCGGAAGACGACGAAGTGACCGCCGCCGACCGGCTGATCGTCGAATCACCCAGCGATGAAGGCATCGTGCTCATCCGGGCCCTGGTCCGCGAGCGCAGCGCCCGCGACGAGGTGCGCGCGCGGATGCAGCTGGCGAACTGCGCCCCGGCCGCCTGATGGCGGCGGTCGACGCAGCGCCTAGCGCGGATCGTGGATCCCGCCGGCCACAGGTGCTAATGCCGCCGTCGCCGGCCGCACATACTGCACCACGGGAAGAATGAGCACCTTGGCCGAGCCTTCGGGTGGGGCACGCACACCCGCAGCCTCGCCCTGCGCCCGCAATGTCGGAAACGGCACTAAGGCACCCATCGCGCCCTCCCATATCCCGCCAATCGGCAGTGGCCCAGTACGGGACAACCATGGTTAACGGCTTTCTAACGTTCGAACGCTAGCTTGGTTTCGTGCCCCCGCCCGGTGGGCGCGACGTGACAATCGCGAGCTTTCCGCCTCCATGCCTTCCCTGTCCGGTACCGGCCCCATCGACCCGCACGACACGGCGCGACGTCCCTATCAGGACACCCGCCCGGCCATGCTGCGGCTGCTGGTGCGCGAATTCCTGAGGCAGCCGGTGCTCGACGAGGCGGCGGAAGCCCGCTTCATCACTCTCGCCGTCCGGCTGATCGAGGGGGTCGATCCGACGGTGGCGGCCCGCCATGTGCGCGAAATCGCGGCGCACCCGGCGCTGCCGCGCGCGCTGGCCCGCCATCTCGCTGCCGGGCCGCTGGCGCTGGCCGGTCCGATCCTGCGCCTCTCGCCGGTGCTCGACGAGAAGGACCTGACGGAGTTGGCGGAACAGGCGGGCCCCGGCCATCTCGCCGCCATGGCCGCCCGCCGCGAGGTCACGCCGGCCCTCGCCAAGCGCCTTGCCGAGCTCACCCATCGCCGCAGCAGTGAAGCCGCCCCTGATTCACCTGCGGAGGCCCCCCTTGCCGCGCAGACACCGGCCGCCGCCGCCGTCAACGAAGGCCCGGCCGATCTTCCCGCCATACCGGCCGAGGCGGCGCCGCCCGGACCCGACTTTTTCCTCGCCGGGCCGGAGGAGCGCGCCAGCCTCATCGCCCGCCTCGTCACCTTGCCGCCGCTGCCGCTGTCCGAGCGCCCGGCAGCGCCACCATCGAGCTTCATCGACGCCCTGCTGGACGCCGCCAAGGCGAAGGGCACGGGCGACCTTGCCGCGCTGATGGAGCGCGCACTGGGCGTTACGCCCGACAACGCCGCCCGCATCATCGCTGACGACACCGGCCAGTCGCTGGCGGTGGTCGCCCGCGCGCTCGGCCTGTCCTTCGCCATCCTCTCGCGCGTGCTGTTCCGGCTGCATCCGGTGACTGGCCGCTCCGCCGGGGACATGGCGCGGCTGGCGGAGATGTTCGACGAACTCCCCCTCGCCAGCGCCCAGCATCTGGTCGCCTCCTGGCGCGGTGGACGGCGCCCGGTCCGCGAGCGGGCGGAGGACGCCCCCTCGATGCGCAGCTTCAATGCGTCCCATGCGCCGCAGCAGATTCCTGCGGCGGTCGAAAGCCGCCAGCGCAAGAGTTGAGCGGCGAGACGATCAGTCGCGCGCCAGATCGAGGAAGCACCGCCCGGCACGGTCCTCGATCTCGACCAGCCAGAGATCGGAATCATAGCGCGCCTCGCGCGCCATCCGCGCCTCCGCCTCGCTCTCGGGGCTGCCCGGCGGTACCAGCGGCGTGAACAGCCGCACGCCCTCGTCCTCCGGCGCCCCATCCAGCGAGGGAAGCGCCGGACCATAGAGCGCCGCCTTGCCGTCCTGCGTCGCCACAATCACGAAGACCGCGCCCGCCTCTTCCGCGCCACGCCGGCGCACGGCCGCAAAGGCGCCCGCGCCATTGGCCCGGCGCAGCAGGGCGGAAACGAAGATCCCGCTTTTCAGCCGCATGACGACCTACCGGATGCTGAAGCCGGAAACGGCGGTGAGTTCACGGATCACCCGGTCGGACATCTGCCCCGTGACCGGCAGGCGGCGGTCGCGCTCGAAGCGCTGGATTGCCTCCTCGGTGGCCGCGCCGAAGACGCCGTCGATGCGGATCGGGCCATAGCCGAGGCGCGCCAGCGCCTTCTGGATTTCCATGACGCGCGGCGACACCGGCACGTCACCGGGCGGCAGCAGTCCGGCGGGCGAGGCGACCGCCTTCTCGGCCGTCGGCGCGGGCACAGCGGCCGCGGGCGCTGCGGCGGCTGGGCGCGGCGCCACGGGCTTGGCAGGCGGCAAAGGCGTCGGCACTGCGGGAGCTTCCAGAGGCAGAGCCGCCGCAGGGGCCGAGGCCGCCGGCGGCTCGGCAGGGCTCACCGGCGGCGAACTGCTCGGGGCGCGCGGCGTGTCGACCTGGCGCAGTTCGGTCGGGGCCAAAACCGGCGCCGCGCCGCGCCCGGCGGAACCGGGACGCCCCTGCTGCAGCGCCAGCGCGTTGAACAGAACGGCGGCGCTGGCGCCAGCGGCGAGAACGAGCATGAACAGGTCCGAGCGCCGCCGTCCGTGGCGATAGGGGCGCCCCGCGACGCGCTCGCCATGGAGATCGATATCGTCCACCAGAAGATCGCTGGCATAGGAACGGGGCATGGAACCGTGATCTGGAAACCGAATCGGAGGGCGCAGGAGGCAAGGCCGGAAGACCATGCCATGCGGGGTTTAAGCGAACCCTAAAAGCCGCCCCCGTGCTTAACAACGCCTTTCCGCGATCGGCTGATTTTGCGGGTTTTCGACACAGCTTGGGCAACCTGCGGCCTTTATCCTCGGGCTCTAGGCTTCTGCGGGACGGCTCATGTTCTTTCTGCTGCGCATCGGTTTCTGGCTCACCCTCGTTTTCCTGCTGCTGCCGGCGGTGGTCGGCGGGCCGTCGACGCATGCCCCTGGGGACGGCAAGCCGACAGCGGGCGAGCCGCAGGTCAGCGCCATGGACGCGCTCTCAGCGGCAACGGCGGCGGCGGCCGATGCCGGCGGCTTCTGCGCCCGTCAGCCGCAGGCCTGTGCGATCGGTGGCAGCCTGATCCAGCTGATCGGCGAACGCGCCGAAGCCGGGGCACGCTTCGCGCTCAGCTACCTCTCGGAGCAGATTGTCGAGGAAAAGCGCAAGGCGGCGGCCCGTACCGGCGGTTCGCGCGCCGGCGACACGCTGACCACCCACGATCTCAGCCCCGCCTGGCAGGGCCCGCGCCCGCCGGCGGGCGGGGCGCCGTCCGACATCACTGGCTCGGCCGGCGCGGCGCCGGCCCCGCCCGGCGCCGTCGTGCCCCAGCCGGAGGCACCCGCCGGCGTGCCGCTGCCGCCCAAACGGCCCGCCTGAGCAAGGCGGGTGTGCCGCACGCCATTGCGCTCGGCGCCCCGGCGCCCCTATATGCGGGCCGAGAGGCGCCGATGACATCAAAGATCGACAGCATCATCGAGGACTTCGAACTCCTCGACAATTGGGACGACCGCTACCGCTACCTGATCGAGCTGGGCCGCGCCCTGCCGCCCTTCCCGGAAGAGCGTCGCACCGAGCAATCCAAGGTTCAGGGCTGCGCCAGTCAGGTCTGGCTGGTGAGCGACGCCAGCGGCGACCCGGAGGGGCCCCGCCTTGCCTTTCGCGGCGATTCCGATGCCCATATCGTGCGCGGCCTCGTCGCCATCCTGCTGGCGCTCTATTCGGACCGCCCCGCCCGCGACATCATGGCGGCCGATCCCGGCGCGGTGTTCACCCGCATCGGCCTCAAGGACCACCTGACCCCGCAGCGCTCGAACGGGCTGCGCTCCATGGTCGAGCGCATCCGCGCCGACGCCCGGGCGGCGCTGGAACAGGCGTCCTAAGCTCCTTCGCCGCCGGCGCCCTCCGCGGCCTTCCAGGCGCGGGTGCGGGCGCGGGCCGGGCCGTGCGCCGCCGCGCTCAGCCCATAGTGGCGCGCGAGCCGGTCCAGCCCCAGCGCCAGCACCACCTTGGCGGTGCGTGCCGGCCAGCAGCGCTCCTGCTCCACCTGCTCAAGCCCTTTGAGGAAGCAGCACACATCCATAAGCAGGCCGGAGAATTCCGGCCCGGCCGCCTCCAGCGCCCGCCCCACGCGCTGGCGGGCGGCGAGCATCGCCTCGGACGCATTGAGCCCGGCCGCCCCTCCAGCGCGGTCCGACCGCGTCACGGCGTCCCAGTTGGCTGTCAGGCGCGGGGCCATGCCGGCGCGGGTGAAATCGGCCCGCAGCCGCTCACCGGCGATCAGCTGAACCGGCGCGATGAAGCTTCTGCCGTCGCGCCCGCGCCGCCGCGCCAGCCAGCCGAGCGGGCTCTCCTCCAGATCGATGGCGACGGCGCGGCACACGCCGTCGATCTCCACCTCGACATGGTCGATGCGGCGCTCAACCATGAATCCCTCCCGCGCCGATACCGACCGCACCAGCGGGGGGGGACAGGCGGCGAGCATCGTCCTCAAGCGCCGCGACCCAGCGGTCCCAGCCGGCACTCTCGCGGCGCTCCTCGATCCGGCGGCAGGCATGGGCGACGGTGGAGCGGTGACGGCCAAAGCCGGCGGCCACCCGGCTCATCGGCAGGCCGAGCCCGACATGGGCGAGATACATGGCCAACGCGCGGGCCGAGGCGCAGCGGCGGTCGAGCCGCCTGGGATGCAGCACCAGCGGCAAGGGAATCGCGGTGGCGGCGGCGGCCAGCCGGGCGGCGATCAGGCACGGTTCGGCCGCCGGCCGCGCGGGGGTGGACAGGGTGAGAGGGTCAGGCATGAGGCATCTCCACTAAAGGAATTTAAGCCTATTGCGAGAATCGCAACCCGACAAGAACAAAAATAGAACATAGGCTTTTCGCGTGAACAGCTGACAGAGAAGTCGCCACGGCGCATCGAGCCCGCAATCTAGGAATTTTATCCGCACCCGCTCCGCCGAGCCGATACTGGCCCCGGTTCAGCGAGGTGCGCCATGAAATGCCCATCACCTGCCCGCCACCGCCCCGGCCATCGCATCCGCGCCACCCGCAGCGAGGAACGGGACGACATCATCAACGGCCGCGTGGCGGCGCTGCGGCCCTTTCTTGGCCGCCCGCCGGAGGGGCAGGGCGCAATCTTGCGGCGCCTGCTGCGGGCCGAGCGGCGGGCCGCCGGCTCCGGCATGGGCTATGATGCGGCGCGCCATGCCGCGCTGCGCCGGCTTCTGGCCGAAGCGGAATCCGCGGCCCCGCTGGCAAGTCCGTTGCGCAATGAAAAAGGCCGCCACCTGGGGTGACGGCCTTTCCAATCGGTTCGGTACTGGCGCTGCGGCTCAGCCGGCGGCGGGGGTGCGCCGACGCTGCTGGCCCAGACCCATTTCCTTTGCCAGCGCCGAGCGCGCGGCGGCATAGTTGGGCGCCACCATGGGATAGTCGGCCGGCAGGCCCCACTTCTCGCGATACGCCTCAGGAGAGAGGTTGTACTGCGTGCGCAGGTGCCGCTTCAGCGACTTGAACTTCTTGCCATCCTCGAGACACACGATGTAATCGGGCATCACCGACTTCTTCGGCGGAACGGCCGGCTTCAACGGCTCCACCACGACCTCGACCTCGCCCTTGTCCACCCGCTGCAAGGCGCCGTGCACATCTGCAAGGAGGGTGACTAGTTCATTGGCCGAGACCGAATTATTGCTCACATACGCCGAGACAATATCGGCGGCGAGTTCGATATAGCTGTCGGCGTCGTTGATATCGCTCATGGCTCATTCTTCAATTCATTTTGCAAAAGTCTCGTGCAAGGCCCAAGCGCGCCCTGCGCGCCGCCACTGTACGTCCAAATACGTCTTTTCCAAACGTATTCGACCCGTCGGCAACGGCAAAGCCACAGATAGACTTGAACAGGAGAGATAACAAGGTTTTTCGAGCGCCATTGGTCGCAATGATGTGTGCAACGCCGGGCAGCCGTGAGACTGTCGTCCTGCTGTCGCAAGCTAAGGCCGATCGAAACCCTGTAGCGGCGCGACGGCGCGACGGCGATCCGTCGGGCAAAACTTCGTGAAGGACGACAACACTTGCCGCTGCCCCCAGGGGCCATTATCTCAGCGGAAAACCTCAAGGATTTTCCCATGGACCAGATCTCCCGCCGCCCCCGCGTGGTGAAGTCGGACGCGCAGTGGCGCGCCCAGCTCACCCCCGAACAGTACGAAGTGACCCGCGGTCACGGCACCGAATGCGCCTTCAGCGGCCCGCACCTCTCCCAGAAGGAGCCGGGCCTCTACCGCTGTGTGTGCTGCGAGGCGCCGCTTTTCCGCTCCAACGCCAAGTTCGAATCGGGCACGGGCTGGCCGAGCTTTTTCCAGCCGGTGGATGCCGAAGCGGTCAGCGAATATCACGACCATTCCTATGGCATGCGCCGGGTCGAGGTGCGCTGTGCGACCTGCGACGCCCATCTCGGGCATGTCTTTCCCGACGGGCCGCCGCCCACCCGCCTGCGTTTCTGCATCAACGGCGTCGCCCTCGCCTTCCAGGCCGATGCCCCCAGCGGCGAGGAAAAGCCCGCGTGAACACCGACACTGCTGCCCGCCTGACTGACGCGCCCCTCGCCCCCGCCCATCCGCCGTTGATTCGCAGCTTTCACGGCCAGACGCTGGTGGATCCCCATGCCTGGCTGCGTGCCGACAATTGGCGCGAGGTGATGCGCGACCCCGCCCTGCTCGCGCCCGATATCCGCGCCTGGCTGGAGGCCGAGAACGCCGCCGCCGAGGCATGGCTGGCCCCTCACGCCGCCTTGCGCACGCAGCTGGTCAAGGAGATGCGCGGGCGCATCAAGGAGGATGATTCGTCCGTGCCCTCCACGGATGGCCCCTTCGCCTATTTCACCCGCTTCCGCGAGGGCGGGCAGCATCCGCTGATCTGCCGCCGCCCGGCCGGCGCCATTGCCGGCGAAACCGTGCTGCTCGACGGCGACGCGCTGGCGGAAGGCAAAGCCTATTTCCAGTTCGGCGACGCCCAGCAATCCCCCGACCATCGCCTCTTCGCCTGGACGACGGACGAGGCCGGCTCGGAATATTACACGCTGCGCATCCGCGACATCGAGGCCGGCACCGACCTTCCCGATCTCGTCACCGAAACCACGGGCGATGTGCTGTGGAGCGCCGACGGCGCCCACCTATTCTACATCCGCCGCGACGCCGAGCACCGCCCGAGCTTCGTCTACCGCCACCGGCTGGGCACCGACCCGGCGCAGGACGTGCTGGTCTATGAGGAGCCGGACAAGGGCTTCTTCGTCTCGCTCGGCCGCACCCAGTCGCGCCGCTTCGGCCTCATCTCCTGCGGCGACCACGACACCAGCGAGGTCTGGCTCCTCGACCTCGAATCCCCGCTCGACGCCCCGCTCCGGGTGGAGCCGCGCGAGGCCGGCCTGCGCTACGGCGTCGAACATCATCCCGCGCTCAGCGGCGTGGAGAGCCTGGTCATCGAGACCAATGCCGACGGGGCCGAGGACTTCAAGATCGTCAGCGCGCCGCTCAGCTCACCCGGCCGCGCCCATTGGCGCGATCTGGTGCCGCACAAGCCCGGCCGCCTGCTCCTGTCGGCAACCGTGCTGCGGGAGCATCTGGTGCGGCTGGAGCGCGAGGACGGGCTGCCGCGCCTCGTGGTGCGGACGCTGGCGGACGGCACCGAGCATGAAGTCGCCTTCGCCGAGGAGGCCTATTCGCTCGGCTTCGATCCCGGCCACGGCTTCGACAAGACCGAAATCCGCTTCACCTATTCCTCCATGACCACCCCTGCCGAAGTGTGGGACTATGACGTCGCGAGTGGCGCCCGGGCGCTGCGCAAGCGCCAGGAAGTGCCCTCCGGCCACGACCCGAAGCGCTATGTCACCCGCCGCCTGATGGCCCCGGCGGCGGATGGCGAGCTTGTGCCGGTGTCGCTGCTCTTCGCCGCCGACACCCCGCTGGACGGCAGCGCCCCGTGCCTGCTCTATGGCTATGGCGCCTATGGCATGTCCATGCCCTCGGGCTTTTCCACCGCGCGCCTGTCGCTGGTCGATCGCGGCTTCGTCTTCGCCATCGCCCATATACGCGGCGGCACGGAGAAGGGCTGGCGCTGGTACCGCGAAGGCAAGCTCGCCAACAAGACCAACACGTTCAGCGATTTCATCGCCGCCGGCGAGCACCTTGTCGCCGAGAAGATCGTGGCGCCCGACCGGATCATCGCCCATGGCGGATCGGCCGGCGGCATGCTGATGGGCGCGGTGGCTAATATGCGCCCAAACCTGTTCGCCGGCATCGTGGCGGAAGTGCCCTTTGTCGACGTGCTCAACACCATGCTCGACGACACGCTCCCCCTCACCCCGCCGGAATGGCCGGAATGGGGAAATCCGATCACGGACGCGCAGGCTTTTGCCACCATCCGGGCCTATTCGCCGTATGACAATGTGACAGCGCAGGACTATCCGGCCCTCTTCGCCCTAGCCGGCCTCACCGATCCGCGCGTCACCTATTGGGAGCCAGCGAAATGGGTGGCGAAGCTGCGCGCGATGAAGACCGATACGCGCCCGCTGCTGCTGCGCACCAATATGGAGGCCGGCCATGGTGGCGCCTCGGGCCGGTTCGACCGGCTGGAGGAAACCGCGATGATCTACGCCTTCGCCCTCGCCACGGCGGGGCGCTGACGCTCTTCGGTCCGCAACCGATGAAACATGAAAAAGGGCGCCCGAGGGCGCCCTTTGCATGTCTGCCGACCGGCCGGCACCTCAGTCGCGGGCGGCGGCGCCGGCGACATGGTCGCGCAGTTCCTGCAGCGAGGCGAAGCGCAGCACGCCGTCGGGCAGGTCGGCCTCGATCGAGCCATCGGAATAGAGCGTGTAGCTCATGCCGCCGATGGTGCCGGACTTGAGCACGGTGACGGAAGGTTCCTCCGGCACCGGAGCGGGCTCCTCGACCAGCAGGTCCGTCTCACGCAGGAAGGCAGGCGGTTCGCTGTCCGGCTCGGGCATGGGCTCCTCGCGCGGAGGCGGCACTCTGGCTTCCTCAGCGGCGGGCGCAGCTGGCGCGGGCCGCTCAGCCGGCAGGCTCGCGGGCGCAGGCGGGCGCAGGAAGCCCGGCGGCTCGCGGCGCAGAGGCTCGGTCCGCAGAGGCTCGGTCCGCGGGGGTTCGGCGCGTGGGGGTTCAGGCCGGAAAGGCTCAGGCCGGGCGGCCTCGACACGCGGGGGCTCGGCGCGCATAGGCTCATGACGCACAGGCTCATGGCGTACAGGTTCGGGCCGAACCGTGTCCGCCCGCGCCGGCTCTGCACGCAAGGGTTCGGTGCGCAAAGGCTCCGCCCGCATACTCTCCAGGCGCGCCGCCTCAGCAAGGGGAGACCGGAAGGGCGGCAAGGGCTCGACGTCAGGCTCGAATTCCGGCTCCGGCGCGAACTCCCGTTCCGGCTCGAACGCCGCATCGCTCGCGCTCGGCGGTTCGGCAGCACGCTTGCGGCCGAACCAGGCCGGCGGCGCACGCTCCTCGTCGAGCGACGGTTCGTCCTGCGGCGCGCGCGCCGGTGGTGCGTCCTCAAAGGCCGCGGCCGCCGGGGCGAGGGTGCCGCCCGCAACGGCGGTGGTGGGCGCTTCCATCCGCGCGGCGTGGTGCTCGTCCTCGAACGGCTCGAAATGCACCGCCCCTTCCAGCTTCTCGGCGATGTCGCCCAAGACCCGCAGAATGAAGCCGAGGGCGACCATCAGAAGACCGCCGACAAAAGCGGTACTGCCGACCATCATCAGGCCCGCGCCGGAAGTCGTCTCCGCGGAACCGAACCCTATTACGCCGAAGACGACGCCAAGCGCGGCCAGAGCCGCGCCGATTCCGATGACTACTGCACCCATGAAGAAACTCCGCCGGACCGATTCGCCGTCGGTCCTTCTTGTACGAGACTTTACGTCCAGTACAGCTTTAGCGAAAGCGGGCAGGACGATTGTCGCATCATCGGGCTGCGCGCACCGGCGGGGAAGAATTCGGCCGCGCGCGACGCTTTTGGTTGTCGCCCGCGCCGTCGCGCCCTATCTAATCGGTGCCGATCTTTCACGGTGTCCGCGCACCCGCGAGGGGCGCCGACGCGGCGCGGCCGGATTTCATTTCTGCGGAGACAGATTCCATGTCCTTCACGCTTCCCGAGCTTCCCTACTCCCACGACGCCCTCGCCCCCTATATGTCGCGCGAGACGCTCGAATATCACCACGACAAGCACCACCTCGCCTATGTGAACAACGGCAACAATCTGCTGAAGGGCACCGAGTGGGAAGGCCAGTCGCTGGAAGAGATCGTCAAGGGCTCCTTCGGCAAGAATGCCGGCCTGTTCAACAATGCCGGCCAGCACTTCAACCATCTCCACTTCTGGAACTGGATGAAGCCGAATGGCGGCGGCGCCATCCCCGGCGAGCTTGAGAAGAAGATCATCGAGGACCTTGGCTCGGTCGAGAAGATGAAGGAAGACTTCATCCAGGCCGGCGTGACCCAGTTCGGCTCGGGCTGGAACTGGCTGGCGGTCAAGGACGGCAAGATCGTCGTGATGAAGACCGCCAATGGCGAGAGCCCGCTGGTGCACGGCGCCACGCCGATCCTCGGCTGCGACGTGTGGGAACACTCCTACTACATCGACTATCGCAACCGCCGCCCCGACTACCTCAAGGCGTTCGTCGAGAACCTGGTGAACTGGGACTACGTCGCCGAGCTGTATTCCAAGGCCGTCTGAACGGTCCTCGTGCAAAATCGGGCGCCGTCGCGGGTCGACGGCGCCCTTTTTCATGGGCATTCGCGCCCCTATTGCCCGAACGGCACCTCGGTGCGCGGCCCGGCCGGGCGGGCCTTGGGCGGCCAGCCCTTCACGCAATAGTCGTTCCAGAAATTGAGCTGCCAGGCCGAGCGCCACTGGTAGAGCCAGTTGTCGCATTCGGCCTTGGTGCGGAAGCACCCGTCGGCGGTGCGGCCTTCGATGAAGTCGATGTTCCACGGCGACTGGCGCCTGCCGGTGAAATGCCCGTACCAGAGCTGCCCGGGCGGGATCGAGGCCGCCATCTTGCGGCAATCGCCGCCGGGAAAGGTCCCGGTGAATTCATAGGCCTCGGCCGCGCCGGCGGCCGCTCCCAGCATGAGACCGGCGACGACCGCCGCCGACGCAATCGCTTTCCCGCGCATCGCACTTCCCTCCACGGCCGGCGAAAAGTCGCGGCCGGCACCCTGTCAATGTATGCGCCGGCGGGGCGAGGGAAAGGGGCCCCTACAGCCAGCGGATCATCCGCAGCCAAGCCACCAGCCCGACGCCGAGCCCGGCGGCGAGGATCGTCACGGCCCAGAAGCCGTTCGGATCCTGCGAGCCCGGAATGCCTTCCACATTCATGCCCATCAGCCCAGTGATCAGCGTCAGCGGCGCGAAGATCACCGTCACCGCCGCCAGTACCAGCATGGAACGGTTCATCTGTTCGGCCCGGCGTTCCACCATCTGGTCGTAAATGACGGCGGCACGGTCGCGCACCGAATCCAGCTCTTCGGCGAAGCGCGTCACCCGGTCGGCCGCCTCGCGCAGCCGGTTGCGGTCGCGCGGCGAGAGCCATTCGGCGTCTTCCAGCGAGAAGTGATTCAGCGCCTCGCGCTGCGGGGCGATGTAGCGGCGCAGGATGATGGCGACGCGCCGGACCTCGGAGACCTTCGGGCTGAGATTGGAGAGCGTGGCGCTCAGCACCTGCTCCTCCAGCTCATCCGCCTGCTCGGCCAGCGCGGTGATCACCGTGTCCATGCGGTCGACGAGGCGCATGGACAGGTCGGCGACGAACTCGCCCGGGGTGCGCGGTGCCCGCCCGCGCTGGATCGCGTCCTCGAAGTCGCCCACCGCCGACAGGGCCTTCCGCCGTACCGAGACGATGCGGTGCGGCTCCACCCAGAAGCGGATCGAGTGCATCTCGTCGGGCAGCGAATAGGGCATCAGGTTGATGCCCCGCAGATTGAGGAAGGCACCATTGTCGAACAAGGCGCAGCGCGGGCGCGTTTCCGCCGCCACCAGCGATTCGAGGATGGAGGGGTCGATGCCACTGTGGTCGTCCAGCCAGGTGTTGCGGCCGTGGCGATGTTCCATCTGCTGCAGGTTGATCCACTGGAAGCGCTCGCCCGACGGCACGCCCTGCCCGATCTCCTGCCAGCCGATCCGCCGCGCCCCGCCATTGCCGTCGAAGGTCCAGGCGGAGACGAGACCTTCCTTGTCATAGTCGGGCAAAGCCTAGCTCCTGCGTTTGGCGAATGAATGGCAGATGAACGCACCGATTGGAATGCGTTCAGTTTGATGAACCTTTTGCAACAGGGGGTTCAGATTGGGTTCGGCAGGAGGCGGCTAGGGTGGCGTTCATCAAAGGCCAGACCGGCCCGCGAGCGACCCGCAGCGTCCCATCCGAGGATTTCGCCATGATCGGCCTCACCAAGACCAGCAAGCTCGTCGCGCTCGCTCTCGCGGGCGCCACCCTCCTCGCCGCCGTTCCCGCCGCCGCCGATGGCTGGCGTGGACCGGGCTGGCGCGGCCATGGCGGTGGTGGCCCCGGCTGGGGGCGTCCGGGCTACGGCCCGGGCTGGCGTGGTCCCGGCTGGGGCGGCCCCGGCTATTATTACGGCCCGCGCCGCAACAATAACGGCGCCGCCGTCGCCGCCGGCATCATTGGCGGCCTCGCCGTCGGTGCCATCGCGGCCGGCGCCGCCAACAACTACTACCGCCCGAGCTGCTGGATGGAGACGCGCACGCTCTACAACAGCTGGGGCCAGCCCTATTACCGCGATGTCGAGGTGTGCCGCTGAGCGGCGCCCTCTCTTAACCCAAGGCGCGACGGACGAGCGGGCGGTGGAGCGATCCGCCGCCCTTCGCGTCTGATATCGGCTGCGATCAGTCGCTCGCCGGCTGCGGCTCGACCTTGACGATGCCGCTGCGGTCGAGCCCGGCCAGCGCCGCCGCCACCGCCACGCCACCGACGGTGAGATCGGGCGCCAGCTCGCTCAGCGGAATCAGCGCGAAGGCCCGCTCCATCATCCGTGGATGCGGGATTTCGAGATCGGGCTCGGCAACCACCTCCTCGCCATAGAGCAGGATGTCGATATCGATGGTGCGCGGCCCGAAGCGCACCTCGCGGGTGCGGTCGCGGCCAAAAGCGTGCTCGACGCCGAGCAGCATGTGCAGCAGCTCCCGCGCCGAAAGCTCGGTCTCCACCGCCACCACCATGTTGAGATAGGGGCCCTGCGGCACCGGCCCCCAGGGCGGCGTCTCATAGAGCGAGGAGCGGGCGATGATCTTCAGCCCCGTGCGGGCGATCAGCCCCACCGCCTTGGCCATGGTGCCGGCGCGGTCGCCGAGATTAGAGCCGAGGCAGAGATAGGCCACGGCCTTCTCCACCTTTCGCGGTCGGCGGACGAAGAAGTCGGGCGCCGGCTTAGCGGGCATGGAGGATCGCCTCCGTCACCCGCGCCGCCTGCACATGGGCGGCCACATCATGCACGCGGATGATGGCGCAGCCGGCGCGGATGCCCAGCACATTCGATGCGATGGTGCCCGGCAGACGCTCGGCCGGCGTGGTCTCGATCACCTTGCCGATCAGCGACTTGCGCGAGGTGCCGAGCAGGATCGGGAAGCCGAGCCGCGTGAACGTCTCCAGAGAGGCGAGCACCTTCAGATTCTGCTCGAAGGTCTTGCCGAAGCCGATGCCGGGATCGAGGGCGATGCGCTCGGGGCGGATGCCGGCGAGCGCCGCCTGCTCCAGCGATTGCTCGAAAATGGCGACGATTTCGGCGACGATGTCGAGCTCTGGGGCGATATTGTCGCGATTATGCATCGCTACGACGCCGGCGTCATGTGCGGCCACCACCCCGGCCATGTCGTCGTCGTCCAGCAGCCCCCATATGTCGTTGACGATGCTGGCACCGGCCTTCAGCGCCGCCTTCGCCACCACCGCCTTCTGTGTGTCGATGGAGAGCGGCACCTTCAGGCCGGCCAGCGCCTCGATCACCGGCAGCACGCGGCGCAGCTCTTCCTCCGCCGGCACCGGCGTGTGGCCGGGGCGGGTGGATTCACCGCCGATGTCGAGAATATCTGCCCCCTCCTCCACCAGCCGGCGGGCGTTAGCGAGCGCATCGTCGAGCACGGCGCTGCGCCCGCCATCGGAGAAGGAATCCGGCGTCACATTGAGAATGCCCATCACCAGCGTGCGGCCGGCATAGTTCAGCCGGTGGCCGCGCGCCTCGAAAATGCGCTCTTTGGGCGGGAGGAGAGTGGCCATCATGTCCCCGGGGCTACTGTCTTGTCTCCCAAATTGCCCGCCGCGCGGCGGAACGCAAGCGCCGGCCGCCATCTCGGCCCCTTCCCTGACCTCGGATTGCCGGGAAAGGGCGCCCTCCTCCCCGCTTGCCGAACCGCCCCCGCCTGCGCTCTAAAGGAGGTAGTGCGAGCGTGCGCAGGAGACGGCCATGTCCGGTGACACCGACGGCGGGATTTTCGTCGGGCTCAGCCCATCGAGCGACGGCAGCAAGGCGAGTCGCCCGACGAGCGGCAAGGCGGAATATCTCGCGCTCAAGCTCGCCAACCGCCACGGCCTCGCCACCGGCGCCACCGGCACCGGCAAGACGGTGACGCTGCAAACGCTGGCGGAGGGTTTTTCCCGCGCCGGCGTCCCGGTCTTCGCCGCCGATATCAAGGGCGATCTCTCCGGCGTCGCCATGCCCGGCGAGGGGCAGGACTGGATCGTCAAGCGCTGCACTGAAATCGGCATCGACTATGTGCCGGACGAGTTCCCGGTGATCTTCTGGGACCTGTTCGGCGAACAGGGCCACCCGGTGCGGGCCACCGTCTCGGAGATGGGGCCGCTGCTGCTGGCGCGGCTGATGGACCTCAACGACGTGCAGGAAGGCGTGCTTAACGTCGTCTTCCGCATCGCCGACGAGCAGGGCCTGCTGCTGCTCGACCTGAAGGACCTGCGCGCCATGCTCGCCTTCGTGGCGGAGAATGCGGGCAAGCTCACCACCACCTATGGCAATGTCTCGCCCGCGACCGTCGGCGCCATCCAGCGGGCGCTGCTGGTGCTGGAGAATCAGGGCGCCGACAAATTCTTCGGCGAGCCGGCGCTGAAGATCACGGACCTCATGCGGGTCGAGCCGCGCTCGGGCTACGGCACCATCTCGCTGCTGGCGGCGGACAAGTTGATGGGCTCGCCCCGGCTCTACGCTTCCTTCCTGCTGTGGCTGCTGTCCGAGCTGTTCGAGGAGCTCCCCGAGGTCGGCGACCCCGACAAGCCGAAGATCGTGTTCTTCTTCGACGAGGCGCATCTTCTGTTCGACGACGCGCCCAAGGCGCTGCTGCAGAAGATCGAGCAGGTGGTGCGGCTGATCCGCTCAAAGGGGGTGGGCGTCTATTTCGTCACCCAGAACCCGCTCGATGTGCCCGACAGCGTGCTTTCCCAGCTCGGCAACCGGGTGCAGCACGCGCTGCGCGCCTTCACCCCGCGCGACCAGAAGGCGGTGAAGGCAGCGGCCGACACCTTCCGCCCCAACCCCAAGCTCAACACGGCCCAGGTCATCACCGAGCTCGGCAAGGGCGAGGCGCTGGTCTCGATGCTGGAGGGCAATGGCACGCCCTCCATGGTCGAGCGCACGCTCATCGCCCCGCCCGCCGCCCGCGTCGGCCCGATCACGCCGGAGCTGCGTAAGGTCGCCCTGGCCCGGAGCCCGGTGCGCCACGCCTATGACGAGACGCTGGACCGCGAATCCGCCTATGAAATCCTGGCCAAGCGCGCCGAAGAGGCCACCGCACCAGACGCGACGCCCACGCCGGCCGAAACCGAGGCGCAAAGCGGCGGCTGGCTGTCCGATGCGCTGGGCGGCCTGTTCCGGCGCGGCCCGCGCGGCGGCATGAGCATGGGCGAGCGGATGGTCAACCAGGTGACGCGGCAGGTCACCAATGAGGTGACGAAGGCCATTCTGCGCAATGTATTGGGCGGTGCGCGCCGGCGGTAGAGATTTACGACGTCATCCCGGCCGAAGCGAAGCGCAGAGCCGGGATAGCCCACCGCATTCGCATTTACGATCCCGGATGCGGCCTGCGGCCGCTCCGGGATGACGGCAATCAGGTAACGGGACACAACTTAATGGCCGCTCTCTCCAAGGCAGACCTCGACCGCGTACTCGCCACCGTCGATACCGATCTCGACGCCTCGATCGAGCGCCTGTTCGCCTTTCTGCGCATCCCTTCCATCTCAACCGATCGCGCCTATGCCGCCGAGTGCCGGCGTGCCGGGCAGTGGCTGGCGGACGATCTGGCCTCGCTCGGCCTTACCGCGAAGCTGAACGACACGCCCGGCCACCCCATCGTCACCGGCACCTCGTCAGGGGGCGCAGCGCGGCGGGTGATGTTCTACGGCCATTACGACGTGCAGCCGGTCGATCCGCTGGAATTGTGGGATAGCCCGCCCTTCGAGCCGCGCATCGTCGAAAACGCAGACGGGGTGAAGCGCATCGTCGCCCGCGGCTCTTCCGACGACAAGGGCCAGGTGATGACCTTCGTCGAGGCCTGTCGCGCCTATCTGCGCACCGTGGGCCGCCTGCCGGTCGAGGTGGCGATCGTCGTCGAGGGCGAGGAGGAAAGCGGCTCCGCCAATATCGGCCCGTTCCTCGAGGCGCATAAGGACGCGTTGAAGGCCGATCTGGCGCTGGTCTGCGACACCGGCATGTGGGACGCGCAGACGCCGGCCATCATCCTCTCGCTACGCGGGCTGATGCATGACGAGTTCATCGTGCGCTGCGCCGATCGCGACCTGCATTCCGGCTATTACGGAGGCGCCGCCGCCAACCCGCTGCATGTGATCGCGAAGATCATCGGCGGCGTGCATGGGCCGGATGGCCGCATCACCATTCCCGGCTTTTATGACGGCGTGGTCGAGCCGTCCGAGCATATGCGCGAATCCTGGTCCAAGCTCGACCTGACGGCGGAGAATTTTCTCGGCCCGATCGGCCTCTCCCATCCCATCGGCGAGAAGGACCGGCTGCTGATCGAGATGGTCTCGACCCGCCCGACCTTCGAGGTCAACGGCCTATGGGGCGGCTATACCGGCGAGGGCGCCAAGACCGTCATCCCCTCCATCGCCACCGCCAAGATCACCTGCCGCCTGGTGGCGGACCAGGACCCGGCCCATGTCCGCGATTGCGTGCGCGCCTATATCCGCTCGAAGCTGCCGCCCGACTGCACGGTCGAATTCCTCAGCGGCGAGGGCAATCCGGCGGTCGCCGTCGCCCACGACAACCCGCTGCTGGCCAAGGCCGCCGCGGCGCTGGGCGAGGAATGGGGCACACCGGCGGTCACCTATGGCGAGGGCGGCTCGATCCCGGTGGTCGGCCAGTTCAAGAAGGTACTGGGGCAGGATACGCTGCTGGTCGGCTTCGCGCTGGACGATGACCGCATCCACTCGCCGAACGAGAAGTACGACCTCACCTCCTTCCACAAGGGTATTCGCAGCTGGGTCCGCATCCTGGCGGCGCTGGCGGAGTAGCTGATATGTCGCATCACTGGACGCAGACCTGGAGCTTCTTCAACGGCGAGTGGCAGGAGGGCAATATCCCGATCATGGGGGTTCGCACCCATGCCGCCTGGCTCGGCACCTCGGTGTTCGACGGCGCCCGCGCCTTTGAAGGGGTGACGCCCGACCTCGCCCAGCATTGCGCGCGGGTGAACCGCTCAGCGCTGGCGATGGGACTGAAGCCTCTCGTCTCGGTGGAGAAATGGGTCGAGCTGACCCATGAGGGCATCAAGCGTTTCGCCCCCCATGCCGCCCTCTACATCCGCCCGATGTACTGGGCGGAGTATCCCGGCGCGCGCACGGTGGACGCCGACCCGGAATCGACCCGCTGGTGCCTCAGCCTCTACGAGGCCGGCATGCCGAGCCCCGACCACGGCACCGCGATCACCCTGTCGCGCTACCGCCGCCCCACCCTTGAATGCGCTGTTACCGACGCCAAGGCCGGCTGCCTCTACCCCAATAACAGCCGGGCGCTGGTGGAGGCGCACGCCCGCGGCTTCGACAATGCGGTGCTGTGCGACATGATCGGCAATGTCGCCGAACTCGCCACTGCCAATGTGTTTCTGGCCAAAGACGGCGTCGCCTTCACCCCGGCGCCGAACGGCACGTTTCTCGCCGGCATCACCCGCACCCGCACGGCCGGCCTGCTGCGCGCGGCGGGGATCGAGGTGGTGGAGGGTGCGCTCACCTGGCGCGACTTCCTGGAAGCGGACGAGATCTTCTCAACCGGCAATTATTCCAAGGTGACGCCGGTGACGCGGATCGAGGACCGCGACCTCCAGCCCGGCCCGGTCTATCGCCGGGCGCGTGAACTCTATTGGGAGTTCGCCCATTCCTGACGTGTTGCACGCCGCCCGGCTCCCCGCCCTCGACGCCCTCGTCGAGGGGGTCCGCTCCGGCCACCGGGCGACGCTCGCCCGCGCGATCACGCTGGTGGAATCGCGCAAGCCGGCGCACCGCCTGCTGGCGGCGGAGCTGCTGCAAGCGCTGCTGCCGCAGACCGGGCACGCCATCCGCGTCGGCATCACCGGCGTGCCGGGGGTCGGCAAGTCGACCACCATCGATTCGCTCGGCAGCCATCTGATCGCGCAGGGCCACAAGGTGGCGGTGCTGGCGGTCGACCCCTCCTCCTCGCGCACCGGCGGCTCGATCCTCGGCGACAAGACGCGCATGGGGCGGCTGGCGTTGGAGGAGCGCGCCTTCATCCGTCCCTCCCCGGCCGCCGGCACGTTGGGTGGCGTCGCCGCCCGCACCCGCGAGACCATGCTGCTCTGCGAGGCGGCGGGCTATGACGTGGTTCTGGTGGAAACGGTGGGCGTCGGCCAGTCGGAGACGGCGGTGGCCGACATGACTGACACCTTCCTCGTGCTCATGCTCCCCGGCGCCGGCGATGAACTGCAGGGCATCAAGAAGGGCATCATCGAGCTGGCCGACATCGTCGCCGTGAACAAGGCCGACGGTGCCAACCTCGCCCGTGCCCGGGCGGCGGCGGGCGAGTACCGCGCCGCGCTGCATGTGCTGGGCGGGCGCGAGCCGTTCTGGGCGACGCCGGTGCTCACCTATTCCGGCCTCACCGGCGAGGGTGTCGAGGCGTTGTGGGCCAAGGTGCTGGAACACCGCAGCCGCAGCGAGGCGGCCGGGGCGCTCGGCGCCCGGCGCAGTGCCCAGCAGGTCAAATGGATGTGGACCCTGTTCGACGAGCGGGTGCGCGAGAGGATGCGCGCCGAGCCGGCCCTGCGGGCCCAGTTGCCGTCCATCGAGCACGCCGTCGCGGCGGGATCGCTCTCGCCCACGCTCGGCGCCGCGAAGATCGCGGACCTCTTCGGCTGGCTGGATCTTTGAGCCGCCGACTCGCAAAAAAGCCGAAATGATGGAAGAATATTGATAGCAGCGGCGACGGTTCCTGGTCGGCACCGATTTGGCAAGCCCGACCAGAAGGAGTGACGGATATCATCATGCAGGATCAGCCCACGCTGTCCGGCCAGCGCGTCTTCGTTGTCGAGGACGAGACCTTGGTCGCGATGATGATCGAGGGCATGCTTGAGGAGCTGGGCGCCACGGTTGTCGGCAACGAGTCGCGCATTGACGATGCACTGAATTTCGTCGCCGCGCGCCATGGCGAGATCGATGTCGCCATGCTCGACCTCAATCTCGGCACCCGCCACAGCTATGATGTCGCCGAGGCGATCGCCAGCCACGGCATTCCGATCGTGTTCTCCACCGGCTATTCCGACAGCGCCATCGATGCCGCCTGGCGCAACTGCCCGGTGCTGAACAAGCCGTTCCAGCTCGCCGATCTGCAGGGCGCGCTCTCGCGGGCGCTGGACAAGCGCGCCGCCTGATGCCCGCCGGGCACGTCGCGCCTCTGGACGGCCCCAACCTGCCCGCCCTAACCCGGCCCACCCTTAATCCGCCCGCGCCGACCCTGCTCATCACAGGCTTCGGCCATTTTCCCGGCATGCCGGCGAACCCTTCCGCCAGCCTCGCCCGGCTTCTGGCGCGCCGGCGCCGCCGTGCGGGAGGGCAGGTCGCGCTGCATCTTCTGCCGACACGCTGGGACGTGGCCGCCGCCTTCCCCGCCCTGCTGGAGCACGCCGCTCCCGATATCGTGCTGATGCTCGGCGTCGCCGCCCGGCGCCGGCAGGTCTCGATCGAACTCGTCGCGCGCAACGCCACGGGGGATTTCCCCGATGCCGCCCGCCGTCGCCCGGCCTCTCGCCCGCTGCAACCCGGCGCGCCGGCGGAGCGGGTGCTGAGCGCCCGGCCAGCCCCGCTGCTGGCGGCGCTGCGCGCGGCCGGGGTGTCCGCTCATCTCTCGCGCCATGCCGGCCGCTATGTCTGCAACGCGCTGGCCTGGGGCGCCTATGGCTGGGCGCGGGCGGGGCGACGGGCGGATGGCGGGGCCCGTCTCGCCGTCTTCGTCCATGTGCCGCTGCCGCGTCCCGGCCGGCTCTCGCTGGCGCGCCTCGCTCGGGGGCTCGAGGCGCTGCTCGCCGCCCTGCTGGCCCAGTTCCACCAGAGCCGTCCGCGAATGTGAGCCCGCCGCCAAACGAAGAAGGCGGACGCCGCGACGCGCACGACATCCGCCCCCTTCGGTGGCAAGGCACTCGGAGTTGGCTCTCAGGGCTGGCGCTCAGGCACCTGCACCGTGATCTTCATCGAGGAGTACCACGCCGCGAGATTGGCGATGTCGGCATCGGTCAGGTCCTTGGAGACCACCGTCATCATCTCGTTGACGCGGCGACCGGCGCGGAAATCCTCCAGCGCCTTGGCCAGATAGACCTCCTGCTGGCCGGCGAGGTTGGCCGCCGTCGGCAGCTGGGCGATGCCGTCCGTGCCGTGGCACACGGCGCATTGGGCCGAGGCCTTGGCGCGTCCGGCCTTGGCATCCTGCGCCATGGCGGGCGCACAGCCAAGCGCCGCGACCGCCAGCAGGGCCGCGCAGATCATCCGTTTCATTGATTGTTCCCGGCAAAGAAAAAATGCGCCCCCGCGCCCGAAGGCGCAGGGGCGAGGCTGCGGCCCGCTTACTTTTCGTAAGAGATGCGGTAGATCGCTCCGGACGTGTCGTCCGCCACCAGCAGCGAGCCGTCATTGAGCTGCGCCACCGAGGCCGGGCGGCCGAGATATTCGCCGTCGACCAGCCAGCCCTCGGCGAAGGGCTCGCTCTTGGCGGCGGTGCCGTCCTCGTTCAGCGAGGTGAACATCACCCGCGCCCCCACCGGGTCGGTGCGGTTCCACGAGCCGTGCTGCACCGAGAAGATGCCGCCGCGATACTGCGCCGGGAACTGCTTGCCGGTGTAGAAGGTCATGCCGAGATCGGCGGCATGGGCGTCCATCTCCACCTGCGGCTTCACCGCGTCGGCCGGCGGCGTCTGGTCCTTGTATTCGACGGTGCGGACATTACCGCCGCCGAAATAGGGGAAGCCGAAAGTCTGGCCAAGCTCGGTGGCGCGGTTCAGTTCGCCGGGCGGGATGTTGTCACCCATGCCGTCGACCTGATTATCGGTGAACCACAGGGTCTTGTCCTTCGGGTTGAAGTCCATGCCGACCGAATTGCGGATACCCCACGCATAGACCTCGCGGTTCTTGCCGTCGCGATCCATCCGCACGATGCCGCCAATGCCGTTCTTCTTGTAGAGGTCGTATTTCTCCGGCGCGAACACGTTGAAGGGCTGGCCGAGCGTGATGTAGAGCTTGTCGTCCGGCCCGATGCGGCAGACCCGGGCGGTATGGTTGTAGGATTCCTCGGCGGGCGGGATCAGTTCGCCCTGCTTCACCACCTCGAAGGCGGCAACATCAGGCCCCTCGTAGAAGAACTCGGCGGCCGGGAAGAGCAGCACGCGGTTCTGCTCGGCGACGAACAGGAAGCCGTCCTTGGAGAAGCACACGCCGTTGGGCAGCTTGAACTGGATCGAGGGCGCGAACACCTTCACCTCATCGGCGACGCGGTCCTTGTCGCGATCGGTGACAGCCCACACCTTCGCCTTGCGGGTGCCGACGAAGACCACGCCGGTGGTCGGCCCCACCGCCATCTCGCGCGCATCGGGCACGATGGCGTAGAGCGCGATCTTGAAGCCGTCCGGCAGCTTGATGCCGGCCAGCGTCTTGTTGAACGCATCGACGCGCGGGCCGGTCTGCGGCACCGTTTCCATTTCCATGGAGGCGCCGGTCTGCTGGAAGTTCGAGAGTTTCTGCATGTTGTCGGTCGACTGGGCATGAGCCGAAGCCGACAGCATCATCGCGCCCGCGAACATGGTGGATGCGAGAAGCGCAGCGTTGCGCGAACCGCGCCGGAAAAGAGACATGGGGTTTCCTCCTGGACATCCCGGACCTCGTTCGGGTCCGTTGACGCGGCACGCTAGCATGCCTTACGCAAACGTTAAGTCAGCAACACTGGCGTTTCTGCCACTAATTCAACTTGGCGGACAAAAAATATTACCATGACGCCGCGCGTAGCAGCGGACTACTACATCCAAAGAAACAACACTGCCCGACATTATCTTTGATAATGTATTATAGCACCAGCCTGCCATAGGGCTGGCGTGGTCGGCGCTGGTGGCGTTACATCCTTGTCGGGCGAATCCTGCTATGGGCTATTGACGCCCCGACGCCGCCGGACCTGCCCGTGACGATCTATCTGCCGATAGCGGAACTACCGGTGAACATCTTCACGCTGCTGGCGCTGGGGATCGCGGTCGGCTTCATCTCCGGCATGTTCGGCGTCGGCGGCGGGTTCCTGATGACGCCGCTGCTCATCTTCCTCGGCGTTCCGCCGGCGGTGGCGGTGGCGAGCGTGTCGACCCACATGGCCGCCTCCTCCTTTTCCGGCACGCTCACCTATCTCCGGCGCCGGCTGGTGGATGTCCGATTAGGCCTGGTGCTGCTGACGGGCGGCCTCACCGGCACGCTGGCCGGCGTCGTGGCCTTCATGCTGCTGCGCCGGTATGGCCAGCTCGATCTGGTCATCGCCGTCACCTATATCGTGATGCTCGGCACTATCGGCTCGCTGATGGTGGCGGAGAGCCTGCGGGCGCTTCTGCGCGAATGGCGCGGCGAGAAGGCGCAGGTGAAGCGCCCGGGCGCGCATCCCTGGTTCCTGCGGATGCCGTTCAAGATGCGGTTCCGCCAGTCGCGCATCTATGTCTCGGTCATCCCCGTGGTGGTGATCGGCTTCGCCATCGGGTTTCTGGGCGCGCTGATGGGCATTGGCGGCGGCTTCATCCTGGTGCCGGCCCTGATCTACCTGCTGCGCGTGCCCACCCTCACCTCCATCGCCACCTCGCTGATGCTGACGCTGGTGACGATGACCGCCGCCATCCTCATGCACGCCGTGCTCAACCAGACGGTGGACGCGGTGTTGGGCCTCGTGCTGATGGTGGGCGGCACCATCGGGGCGCAGTTCGGCGCCCGCGCCGGGCAGGCGATGCCGGCGGAAAAGCTGCGCCTGCTGCTCGGCCTGCTGGTGCTCGCCGTCGGCCTGCGCGTCGCCGTCGACCAGATCGTCACCCCGGCCGATTTCTACGCCGTCTCGATCAACGAGGCGTCGCGATGAAACGGCTCGCGGCGCCGCTGCTGCTCCTCATGCTGGCCCTGGCCGGTGGCGACGCGCGGGGCGCGGAGCTGGTGCTGTCTCTGTCCAAGGCCCGCGTCACCATCACCTCGAACTTCACCGGCGACACGATCGTCCTGTTCGGCGTCATCGCTCCCGGCGACGCAACGGCGCCGGCCCGGCCGCAGGATGTCGTCGTCACCGTGCGCGGGCCGAGCGAGAGCTTCACCACCTGGCGCAAGGAGCGTTATCTCGGCATCTGGGTGAACGTCGACAGCCGCAGCTTCCTCGCCGCGCCGTCCTATCTCGCCGTGCTCGCCAGCCGCGACCCGGCACTGATCGCCAGCCCGGAGACGCTGCGGCACGAGCAGGTGGGGCTGGACAATAACCGCCTGCTGCAGCGCATCGGTTCCGACTATGCCGATGTGGTGCCGCAGGACCCGTTCCGGCAGGCCTTTCTGCGGGTCAAGCAGGCGCAGGGGCTCTATTTCGAGCGGCCCGCCGGGGTAGAGTTCATTGCCCCGAACGTCTTCCGGGCGACCATCCCCATTCCCGGCACCGCCCCCATCGGCCCCTATGAGGTGGTGGTGAAGACCTTTGCCGACGGCGCGCCGGTGAGCCGGGGGGCGCTGAGCCTGGAAGTGGCGAAGATCGATTTCGAGCAGACGGTGGCCACGACAGCGCAGGACCATCCCTGGCTCTACGGGCTGGCCACCGCGCTGATGGCGCTTGGTGTCGGTTTCATCGCCAATCTGGCCTTCCGGCGCGACTGATGAGCCTCACAGGGCAGGCGCGGGCGCGACGGCCACGCCCGCCCGCTCCAGCACGCGTGCCGCCTGCAGCGCCCTGTCCTCTCGCCACGGGGCGGCGATGAGCTGAACGCCGATCGGCAGGCGCTCCCCGGTCGGGATCGGGGCGGCGACAACCGGCAGGCCGATGAAGGAGATCGGCTGGGTGTAGATGCCGATATTCGGCCGCACCAGCATCTCCCGCCCATCGAGCACGAAGGTCGTCTGGCCGCCGCGCGGCGCCGGCACCGGGGTCGAGGGCGCGATCAGCACGTCCCAGTCGGCGAACAGCTCCAGCGCCCGGGCGCGGAACCAGCGACGGAAGATCTGCGCCCGGGCGATCCAGGTCGCCGGCAGCACGGCGCCGGCGAGCAGGCGCTCGCGCACCGCCGGGTCGAAATCCATCGGACGGTCGCATAGCCGCCCCTCATGCAGCGCGGCCCCTTCGGCCATGGAGATGAGATAGGCCGCGGCCCGCGCCCGCTCCACCTCGGGCAGTTCCACTGTCGTCGTCGCGCCCAGCGCCTTCGCCGCGCGCGCCACCGCCTCATAGGCCTGCGCCGTGCCCTGCCGGGAGAACCAGCCGCCCAGCACCGCGACCTTGAGGTCGCCGGGCGAATCGAGGCTGGCAGTAACAGGCGCGGCGGGCTGGTCGGCGAGCGCGGGGTCGTCGGGGTCCGGCCCCAGCAATACGTCATAACAGGCGGCGAGGTCGCCGACATGGCGGGCGAAGGGGCCGAGATGGTCGAGGCTGGCGACAAAGGGAAAGCTGCGCGCCCGCGACAGCCGGCCATAGGTCGGCTTCAGCCCGAAAATGCCGCAGAAGGAGGACGGCACCCGGATCGAGCCATTGGTGTCCGAGCCCAGCGCCAGCGGCACCAGCCTGCCACCCACCGCCGAACCCGAGCCGCCGGAGGAGCCCCCCGACATATGCTGGGGATCGTGCGGATTGGCCGAACGGCCGTCATGCAGGTTCTCACCGGTGAAGTCATAGGCATATTCGCCCATGTTGAGCCCGCCGAGGCACACCGCCCCGGCCGCGCTCATCCGCTCCACCAGCGTCGCGTCGCGCGGCGCCGGCTCCCGGTCGCGATTGATCTTCGAGCCTGCGCGCGTCGGCAGCCCCTTGAGATCGAACAGGTTCTTCGCCGCGAAGGGAACGCCGGCCAGCGGCCCCAGGGCCGCGCCGGCCGCGCGGGCGGCATCGAGCGCGTCGGCCTCGGCCAGCGCCCGCTCGCGCGTGACATCGGTGAAGGCGTTCAAGACCGGATCGACGGCGTCGATCCGTGCCAGCGCCGCCTGCGTGACCGCGCGGGCGCTCACCCGCCCCTCGCGCACCGCCGCCGCCAGGTCGCAGGCGGGGCCGGCGAGCAGGGTCGCGGCGTCGGCCGGCATGGGCGCGCTCATGGCCGGTAGACCGGGGCCGGCTCGGCCTCGTCCGGCAGAGCGAACGCCGTCACCAGTGCGGCCATCGCTGCGGCTGTCTCAAGATGCATCAACACGCGCGGGCGCAGTTCCGGCTCCAGCGGTAGGCCCGCAACCATGAGCCCTGCATCGAGCAGCGCCCCGCACGCCGACTCGCCCTCGCCCATCGCTGCTGACTGCATGCCCCGCCTCCCATCTTTGCGCGCTGCGCGCCACGATCATACAGGAAGCATGCCACCCGCGAGATCGATCTGCGGGGGGCGCCAAGGGGGGCGCCAAGCGGGTTGTCCACGCCGGCGTCAGGAAGCGTGCGCGGTGGCCTTGCAAAGCGCCGCCCTCCAAAGTAGGTTCCGCGCCGTTCTGGCACGCAGCTGTAGCTCAGTTGGTTAGAGCGCCGGTCTGTGGAACCGGAGGTCGGTGGTTCGAGCCCACCCAGCTGTACCAGAATCCCCGTCGCCCCCATCTTTTTGGTCGGACAGTGCCGGCACGCCTCCGGCGTGCCGCACGGGCGCCGTTTTCAGACGTACAGATGCGTCGCCCAATCGCGTCGCCCGGTGGCCGCAGGGCACATGAGGTATGGCGGCATGGAGCGCAACCCGGTCTTCGTCTTCGGCTCGAATCTCGCCGGCATCCATGCCGGCGGGGCGGCACGCTGGGCGCATGACAACCGGGGCGCCGAATGGGGCGTCGGCTTCGGCCTCACCGGCACCGCCTTCGCCATTCCCACCAAGGACTGGGACATCGAGACGCTGCCCCTGCCCGATATCCAGAAATATGTCCGCCGCTTCCTGAAATTCGCCGCCGCCCGGCCGGACCTCAGCTTCCAGCTCACGCCAATCGGCTGCGGCCATGCCGGCTACACCCCGGCCGACATCGCCCCGATGTTCAGGGACGCCTCGGCCAATGTCAGCCTGCCGGACGAGTTCAAGGCCGTGCTCGGCCAATAGGCCGCGCGAGTTCCTTCAGCGCGTGTCGCAGATATAGAGCGACATGTCGGCGCCCGCCGCTCGCAATTCCAGCCAGACATCCGGGCGCACCCGCACCCGCCCGCCCCTTTTGCGGGCATAGGCGAGGGCGAACGCCTCGGCAGCGCGCACCCGCTCTTCGTTCAGTGGCGGGGATGCGGGAATCGGGCGCATCAGCGTCGGGGGGGAGATCAATGTCATCGGCACGGCCTCCTCGCTGGGGGCAGCGTGCCATGCAAGCCCGCGGCCAGCCCGCAAGGCGAGCGGGCCGCCGACGAAAAAGCGTCCGGCCAGCCGGGATGACGGGCCGGCCGGACGGGAGATCAGGGCGCCAGAACCTCGGCGCCGGCGCTTGTCTTGGGATAGGGCAGCTCGGTAACGAGCCGTGCCGCCGGCGTCGTCTGCGCAAACAGCGGGGAGAGGTCGATGCTGAGGTAGTTCAGCCGGTTGGCGTAGTCGGCGATCATCAGCCGGTTGTTGGTGAGATCTTTCACCACCACCCACTGGGTGTAATCCGAGACCAGCGAGCCGTCCTTCAGCCGGGACTGGGCGATGCCGAGCGGGATATCGACATTGTTCAGGATATGGGCGACCGCCTGCGCTGCCGCGCCGGCATCCGCCGGCTCGGTCACGCCGTGGCGCAGCAGAGTGGCGCGGACAAAACGCGAAGGCGGCGTGTAGTCGCCGGGAAGGCCGATCAGCCCGCCGCCCTGGCCAAGTTCGGTCACGTTCGTCGTGCCGATCTCACGGGCGGGCACGCCCACCGTGGTCAGGTTCAGATAGTTGCGCACATTGTTGAGGTGCCAGTCATAGGTCGGCGCATTGGTGAGCACATGGGCGACATTGTCGTGGATCTGCAATTCGCCGCCGACATATTCCACCACCATGCCCGCGCCGCTGCGGTCGACGAAGACGAAATGAATGGTCGGGGGCGTCGGGCCGCTCTGCAACGTGTCATCCGCCCACACCTTCATCTGCGGCAGCGCGGCGCGCAGTTCGGCGACATTGGCAAAGCTGCCCAGCGCCCAGGAGCCGAAGGTCAGCACCGTCTGGTATTGTTTGTCGTCCTTCGTCACCGTCTGGTACTGGGTGAAGCCCGGCAGGAAGTTGCCGCTCATCGAGAGGCCTTCGGAGTTCTGGCCGTCGAGCAGCGCCCCGCCGGGGATGATGCCGGCATTCACCCCGACCACGGAATATTTGGTCGCCACCTTGTGGGCGGGCAGATTGAGCGCGGCGGGAGCGATCAGCGTCAGCTCGGTGCCCTTGGGCTGGCTGACCAGCTGCCACTTCATGTCGAACGCCCATTCCATGGTGCGGCCGGCGATGACGCTGCCATCCTTGGCGACGAGATCGACCGCTGTGCAGGCCAGCGACATATTGACGGTGGCGAGCAGCGCCAGCGTTGTGGCGAGGAGCTTTTTCATCGTCTTCCTTTCGGTTTTCCGTACCGTCGGCCCACCGCGAAAAGGTACGGCCATCCGGCAGACCTGTCCCTTCACATCTTAAGATTGGCTTGCACTCCAGCTTCCGGCGGCCGTCAGCAACCGGCTGGAAACACGAAAGCCGGCCCAGAAACGCAAAAGCCCGGCGCGAACGCCGGGCCTGATGTCTCGCGCCGGTCGCTGCGCCTCAATGGGCGAGGAACAGCGGCACCGTCATGCGTTCCAGCATGTCGCGGGTGACGCCGCCGAGGACGAATTCGCGCAGCCGCGAATGGCCGTAGCCGCCCATGACGACGATATCGATGTCGCGCGCCGCCACTTCCTTCAGCAGCACATCGGCGATGCTCTCGCCGCCGGTCGGCACCAGCGTGCGCAGTTCCACCGTCTTCTCGTGCCGCGCCAGATGGCGGGCAAGGTCGGCACCCGGCAGGTCGACACCCTTCTTGCGCAGCGGCTTGCCGGTTTCGACCACCACCGCCTCGACCAGATGGGCGTGGCCAAGAAGCGCCCTCGCCTCCGCCACCGCGCGGGCCGACGTGCGGCTGCCGTCCCAGGCGACCATGATGCGCTTCATCGAGAACGGCTTCTGCTGCTTGCGCGGCACCACCAGCACCGGCCGGCCGGAATCGAACAGCACCGCCTCGGTCACCACATCCTCCGGGCCGAGCTTGTCCGGGTCGGCCTGGTTGACGATGGTCAGGTCGTAGAGCCGGGCCATGACGCCGATCTGCTCGGCCGCCCCGCCCGGCGTGCCGTCGATCAGGCGCACCTCGCCGGTGAGGCCGAGCGAGCGCGCCGCCTCGCCGAAGCGCTCGACCGAGGAGCGGGCCAGCCGCTGGCCTTCCGCCCGCTGCGCCTCGATGAAATCGGTGGAGAAGGCTTCCGTGTAGACCGGCGGAACGTCGATCTCGTAGCTCACGGCGACACCCGTCAGATGGGCGTCGAGCGCGGCGGCGGCGGAAACCGCATAATCGCCGGCAACGTCTTCCCCAACGTCCGCCACGCGCAGGCTGACGAGAATGTCCTTGATCATCTGGCTTCCTCCACGGTTCTGATAAAAACTCTTTTGCATCCCAAGAAGTGTCGCCGCATTGACGGCCGTCAAGTCTTTCCGCGCCGGTCGTCCCTGCGTTCGCCATCCTCTGGCCGGCGCAAACGTCGCGCATTTGTCGGGCGGCGGCTATAAGGGCTGCAACGAATGCAGGACCACCCATAGGACCCCTCTCATGGCCGCCATCGGGCGCGCGTTTGCCGTCACCTTCGTTCTGCTGGGCCTGTGGGAAGCTGCCGTGCGCCTGCTCGCCGTCCCCGCCTATATCCTGCCCGGCCCGCTGCGCATCGGCATGACAGCCTGGGACAATGCCGGCACCCTCGCCCATAATGCCGGCATCACGCTCGGGGAGATGCTGCTGGGGCTGCTCTGCGGCTCGCTCCTGGGCATCGCCTGCGCGCTGGCCATGGCGGCCTCGCCGCTGGCGCGCCGCGCCATGCGGCCGGTACTGCTGGTGGCGCAGGCGCTGCCGGTCTTCGCCATCGCCCCGCTACTGGTGATCTGGTTCGGCTTCGGCCTCGCCTCGAAAATCGTGATGGCGAGCCTCATCATCTTCTTTCCCGTCGCCTCGGCCTTTCACGACGGGCTGGCGCGCACCGAGGCCGGGCTGGTCGATCTCGCCCGGCTCAACGGCGCCGGCATTTACAAGACGCTGCGCTTCATCCGCATTCCCGCCGCGCTGCCGGCCCTCGCCTCCGGGCTGAAGGTCGCCACCGCCGTCGCCCCCATCGGCGCGGTGGTCGGCGAATGGGTCGGCGCCTCGGCGGGGCTCGGCTATCTCATGATCTATTCCAATGCCCGGATGCAGACCGACATGGTGTTCGCCGCGCTCGCCGTTCTGCTCGCCATGGCGCTGATCCTGTTCACCCTGGTCGATCGCGGGCTCACCCGCCTCGTGCCCTGGGCGCCGGAAACGCTGCGGACATGACCCTTCATCTCGCCAATGACGACGCGCGCCGCGTCTTCCTCGCCATGCAGGGCCTCTGCCGCCCGCGCGGGGCGCTCAGCAAGGCCGGGCTGCTGGAGCTGATCCACGCGATCGGCTTCGTGCAGGTGGACAGCATCGCCACGGTGGAGCGGGCGCACCACCACATCCTGTTCGCCCGCAACCCGGGCTACAAGCGCGAGCACCTCACCGCCCTGCTGGAGGGCGACGGCGCGCTGTTCGAGCATTGGACGCATGACGCGGCCATCATCCCCACCGCCTTCTTCCGCTATTGGAAGCACCGCTTCGCCCGGGCGCGGGAGACATTGGCGACGCGCTGGCGCAGCTGGCACGAGAACGGCTTCGAGACCTATGTCGACCATGTGCTGGAGCGGGTGCGCCATGAGGGCCCGCTGATGGCGCGGGATTTCGAAGCCGAAAAACGCCCGCCCGGCGGCTGGTGGAACTGGCACCCGGAAAAGACCGCGCTGGAGTATCACTGGCGCACCGGCGCGCTGGCCATTGCCGGGCGCGAGGGCTTCCAGAAGCGCTACGACCTCACCGAGCGCGTCATCCCCGCGCCCCACCGCGTGCCCGAGGTGACGGGCGAGGCCTTCATCGACTGGGCCTGCACCTCGGCGCTGGAGCGGCTCGGCTTCGCCACATCAGGCGAGATCGCCGCCTTCTGGGACCTCGTCACGCCGGAGGAGGCGAAGAGCTGGGCCGCCGCCAACCGCGACCGGCTGGAGCCGGTGCTGGTCGAGGGCGTAGGGGGAAAACTCCGCGCGTCGCACGCCTTCGCCGGCAGCGCCGCCATTTTCCAATCCCTACCCGCCCCGCCGTCGCGCCTGCGCGTGCTCAGCCCGTTCGACCCGCTGCTGCGCGACCGCGCCCGGGCGGAACGGCTGTTCGGCTTCAGCTACCGCATCGAGGTGTTCGTGCCGGCGCCAAAGCGCGTCTATGGCTACTACGTCTTCCCGCTCCTGGAAGGCGACCGGATGGTCGGGCGCATCGACATGAAGGCCGACCGCAAGGCCGGCACACTGGATGTGCGCCGGCTCTGGCTGGAGCCGGGCGTGCGCGCCTCGCAGGGTCGACTCGGCGCGCTCGACGCCGAGCTCGCCCGCCTCGGCCGCTTCGCCGGGGTGGAGCGCACGGTCTATCTCGACGGCTGGCGGGGGGAGTGAGGCGCGTCGGGCGCCTTCCTCATCCCCGGGCTTGATCAAACGCGCCGTCATCCTCAGGCGCGAGCGTAGCGAGCCTCGAAAGATGGTTCTCCCGTGCGCGCGCAGGCGGCATCCTGCGAGGCCCGGCCTCTGGCCGGGCACCTCAGGATGACGGTGCTCACTTAAGGCACAGGCCCAGGCATGAGCGGGCTCCGAACCACCCCCATTTGCCCCTGCCGGGCCGCTCTGCTAGCTTTCCTCCGTCCGAGGGGTGTCCCGCCGGCCGCAAGGCTGAAGGGGCTGAGATGGCAGCCGCCAGACCCTTTGAACCTGATCCGGGTCATGCCGGCGAAGGGACGGAGCGACGGCGGGGCCTCACGCGGCGCGTGACTCCCGCGCCGGATTTCCCCCGAAAGCTCGCGCCGGGTCTCCAACTGGGAGGAGATCCATGTTCAAGAACCTTGCCGCCCGCACCGGCGGCCTCATCGTCGCTCTCGCGCTCTCGCTGGCGCCCGCAGCGGCGGCTGACAAGCTCACCGTCCTGCTGGACTGGTACGTCAACCCCGACCACGCCCCGCTGATCATCGCGCAGGAAAAGGGCTTCTTCAAAGCCCACGACCTCGATGTCGAGCTGGTCGCCCCGGCCGATCCCTCCGCCCCGCCGCGCCTCGTCGCCGCCGGCCAGGCCGATATCGCGGTCAGCTACCAGCCGAGCCTCTATCTCCAGGTGAAGGAAGGCCTGCCGCTGGTGCGCTTCGGCACGCTCATCTCCACCCCGCTCACCGCGCTGGTGGTGCTGAAGGACGGGCCGATCACCTCGCTTGCCGACCTCAAGGGCAAGACGGTGGGCTATTCCGTCGCCGGGCTGGAAGACGCGCTGCTCGGCACCATGCTGGCAAGCGTCGGGCTGAAGCCGACCGACGTGACGATGATCAACGTCAACTTCGCCCTCTCTCCCGCGCTGGTCGCCGGCCGGGTCGACGCGGTGATCGGCGCCTACCGCAATTTCGAGCTCACCCAGATCCGGCTCGAAGGCAAGGAGGGCCGCGCCTTCTTCCCCGAGGAGCATGGCGTGCCTGTTTTCGACGAGCTGATCTATGTCGCCCACAAGGACAAGCTCGCCGATCCCCGCCTCAAGCGCTTCCTCGCGGCGGTGGAAGACGCCACCATCTACATCCTCAACCACCCGGACGAGGCGTGGGGCCTGTTCGTCAAGGCCAACCCGAAGCTCGACGACGAGCTGAACCGCACCGCCTGGACCGACACGCTGCGCCGCTTCGCCCACGCCCCGGCGGGGCTGGACGCCGGCCGCTATGCCCGCTTCGGCGAGTTCATGAAGGGCCACGGCCTGATCGAGACGGTCGAGCCGGTCTCGGTCTACGCACCGACCCTGCCCTAGGCGCACCGCCGGACCTCTCCGCCGGGCGGCACCCGCATATGCAGCGCCGCCCGGTCTTCCGATCCCCGCCCAGCGATGCTAACCGATGCGGGGGCATCTGGGACGCAGAGGGGCAGGCATGAGCAATGTGCCGTATCACGCGGTGGCGATCGGGGTCGGCGCCGTCGTCGGCGTTCTCGGCTCCGCCTTCCATGTCGGTGTCGAAAAGCTCACCGCCGCCTGGCCGGCCTATCTCGACACCGGCCTCGGGCTGGACGGCTTCCCCCTCTATGCCGCCGCTGCGCTGGTCGCGGCCGCAATGACGGTCGTCTCGCTCTGGCTGGTGCGCACCTTCGCGCCGGAGGCGAGCGGTTCCGGCGTGCCGGAGATCGAAGGCGCGATGGAAGGGCTGCGCGAGGTGCGCTGGCATCGCGTGCTGCCGGTGAAGTTCGTCGCCGGCCTGCTCTCGCTTTCCTCCGGCATGGTGCTCGGGCGCGAGGGTCCGACCATCCATATCGGCGCCTCGGTCGCCAAGGCCGCCTCCGACCTGATGAAATGGTCGGGCGAGGACATGCGCGGCCTGCTCGCCGCCGGCGGCGCCGCCGGCCTTGCCGCCGCCTTCAACGCGCCGCTCGCCGCCGTGCTGTTCGTCATCGAGGAGACGCGCCGGCAGTTTCCCTATTCCTCGCGCACCTATATCGCCGTGGTGCTGGCCTCCATCGCGAGCGCCATCGTCACCGAATATCTCACCGGCAGCCGGCCCTATATGCTGCTGGAAGCGGCCACCATCCCCTATGCCTGGCTGCCGGCCTTCGTGGTGCTCGGCGCCATCCTCGGCGGGGCCGGCTTCGTGTTCAACCGCACGCTGGTCTGGTCGCTCGACCATGTGCGCCGGCTGGGCATGCGATCCTCGTTCTATATCTTCCCGACCTTTGTCGGCCTCACGGTGGGCGTCCTCATGTTCGTGCGGCCGGAGGCGACGCAGGGCGGCGAATTGCTGGCGGTTCAGCTCACCCGCGAGAACCTGCCGCTGGGCATGCTGGTCTTCGTCGTTCTGCTGCGCTTCGTGATGACGATGGCGAGCTATTCCACCGGGGTCGCCGGCGGCATCTTCGCGCCGATCCTGGCGCTCGCGACCACGATCGGGCTCTGCTACGGCACCACGCTGGACCTGTTCTTCACCCTGCCGGAGCAGGCGCACACCACCTTCGCTATCGCCGCCATGGGCGGGCTGTTCGCCGCCACTATCGGCGCGCCGCTGGTCGGCATGGTGCTGGTGCTGGAACTCACCAGCGCCTATGCGGTGCTGGTGCCGGTGATGATCTGCGCCATCTTCTCCCACATGGTGTTCCTCGCGCTCGGCGGACGGCCGATCTACGAGATCCTGCTGGAGCGCACGCTGGCCCTCGAGGCGGAGGCCCGCGCCGCCGCCTCGCGCTGAGCCCTCACGCGGCCACCGGCGCGGGCGCGAGATCGATCAGCCGCGCCGGGCCCTCGCCGTCGCGGGTCAGCGTCACCTGCCGCTCATGCAGCTCGATCAGGGTCGAGCGGTGGCCGATGGAGAGCAGCGCGGTCTGCGGCAGCCGCGCCCGCAGCAGCAGGTAGAGCGCGCCCTCGCTCGCCTCATCAAGCGCCGATGTCGCCTCGTCGAGCAGCAGCACGTCCGGCTCGACCAGCAGGGCGCGCGCCACCGCGAGCCGCTGCTGCTCGCCGCCCGAGAGAATGGACGCCCACGGCCCGCTCTCGTCCAGCCGCCCGGCCAGCGCCGGCAGGCCGACCGCCTCCAGCGCCTCGCGCAGCCGCTCGTCGTCGTATTTTTCCAGCGGGTCGGGATAGGCCAGCGCGCCGCGCAGCGTGCCGACCGGGAGATAGGGCCGCTGCGGCAGGGTCAGCACCCGTGCGCCGGGCGCTATCCCCACCTCGCCATGGCCATGCGGCCAGATGCCGGCAATGGCGCGCAGCAGCGTGCTCTTGCCGCTGCCCGAAGGGCCGGAGAGCAGCACCCGCTCGCCGCGCGCCAGATCCAGCGCGCCCACTTCCAGCAGCGCCCTCCCGTCCGGCAGCCGCACCTCCATGGCGCTGACCGCCAGCGGCGCCGGGCCCCTAGCCGCCACGCGGTGGAAATCGCTGCGCAGCGCCTCGGCCTGCGTCACCTGCACCGATTTCTCGAAGCCGATGAGACGATCGACCACCGCTTTCCACTCCGCCAGCGTCGTATAGGCGTTGATGAAGAAGGAGAACGAGCCCTGCACCTGGCCGAAGGCGGAGGCAGTCTGCATCAGCTGGCCGAGCTGGATCGCGCCGGCGAAATAGGCCGGGGCGACGACGACCAGCGGGAAGATGGTCGAGAGCTGGCCATAGCCTGACGTGAACCAGGTCAGCCGCTTCTGGGCGATCATGATGCCCCAGTAATTGTGCACGACATGGCCGAAGCGGGAGAGCAGGCGTTCGCGCTCCACCGGCCCGCCCTGCATCAGCGCGATCTGCTCGCCATTCTCGCGCACCCGCACCAGGTCGACGCGGTAGTTCGCCTCATAGCGCTGCTGATCAAAGTTCAGCTTGATCAGCACCCGGCCGATGAGGTGGGTGAGATAGGTGCCCAGCGCGGCATAGGCGAAGGCGGCCCAGACGAGATAGCCGGGAATGTCCCAGTCCGCGCCGAACAGGTTGAAGCTGAAATCTCCCGAAAGGCCCCACAGGATGACGGCGAAGGAGGCCAGCGTCATCACCGCGTTGAGCACGCCGAGGAACAGGCCGAGCGTCCGATTGACATAGGAGCTGATGTCCTCGGCGATGCGCTGGTCGGGGTTGTCGGCCTCGTCGCCCTTCAGCCGCATGCGGTAATGGGTTTCATCCGCCAGCCAGGCGGTGAGGTATTTCTCCGTCATCCAGGTGCGCCAGCGTATCTCCAGCCACTGGCGCAGATAGACCTGGTACACCGCCACCGCGATGGCCACCGCCGCATAGAGCGCGAAGATCCAGAGCTGGTGGACGAAGGCGGGGTAGTCCTTCTCCTGGATCGCGTTGTAAAACACCGCGTTCCACTCGTTGAGCAGCACGATCACATAAACCCAGCCGACCTCCAGCGCGATGATCGCTGCCAGCAGGCCCCCGCCGCGCCATTTGTCGTCGCCACGGAAATAGGGGATCGACAGCCGCCAGACATCGGCGAGCAGGGAGAGGATGGCGCGCAAGGGGGCTACTCCGGCAGAGGTCGCGATTACCTCATCTACGCCGGGCGAAGCTGGCGGGAGGGTGGCCGCAACATTACCGTTTGGAGAGCCCGGGCGCTATTCTCCGCTACCGCCCGCGCCGACCGGCAAAATGAAAGCGCGGAGGCCGTGCGCCCGCGCGTCACCGGGTCAGCAGGTCACGCCGTCGGCAAAGCCGAGGAAGGTGATGGTCACCGTGCCCCCGCTGCCGCTGGCGGAGCGCTGAACATTGCAGATCGCCGTCTTCTGCGGGGTCAATGGATCCGGCGCGTTCACCGGAGGGGTCGCGCAAGGGGGCGGGCTGACGCTGGCCGTGCAATCGTCGCAACCATAGGGAAACACGCCGACCTGGCCGAAATTGGCACCGATCGCCTTGTTCTGAAACAAGGTGACGTTCGGATAGGCCGCGCTCGCCGACCAGGCTCCGCCCCCGCTCATCTGGAATTCGATGAGGGCATTCACCCCGCCAACCGCGCTGATGTCGATGGTCTCCTGGGCGTAGGGACCCTGGAACGCGTTGTTGACGATGAACTCCGCCAGATTGATCCCGTCCGGGCAGTCCGGAGTGGGACAGTTCAAAGGCGGGGTGCCGAAGGTGATGTTGCCGTTGAAGCCAAGGGAATCGGGCGAGGTGTAGGAAACGGACGCGCCGCCCGCCAGCACGAAGGAGCCCTGCAGGGGCGTCACCTGCGTCGTCACGAACGGCACGTCGCTGACGTTGGAAACGCAGCCGGGCGTCGGCCCCAGCGTCAGCCATGCGGTCACCGCCGCTGTCGTACCGTTGGTCACGATGATCTCAGTCTGAGCGGACATTTCCCTACCCGTGCCAGGAGTTCATTGAAATCAACACGCTGACCGGACGGTAAAGGGGCCGGCACGCAACTATAAAGCGCAGGCCATCGGTTGCAACGGCCTTATCCGCCGCCTCAGATGAACCGCTTGCGGATGCGCTGGCTCACCATGTCGAGCAGGGAGACGGTGATCACCACCATGATCAGGATCGCCGAGGCCTGCGAATAAAGGAAGCCGCGCATGGTTTCGTTGAAGGTCATGCCGATGCCGCCGCCGCCGACAATGCCCAGCACGGTGGCCGAGCGGACATTGGATTCGAAGCGGTAGAGCGCATAGGAAATCCAAAGCGGCATCACCTGCGGCAGCACGCCATAGATGACCTCCTGCAGCCAGGTGCCGCCGGTGCCGCGAATGCCCTCGACCGGGGCGGGATCGATCGCCTCGACCGCCTCGGAGAACAGCTTGGCGACCACGCCCGTGGTGTGGATGAACAGCGCCAGCACGCCGGCAAAGGGGCCGAGGCCGACGGCGGCGATGAAGATCAGCGCGAAGACCAGCTCGTTGATGGCGCGGCAGGCGTCCATCAGCCGGCGCACGGTGAACACCATCCAGTGCGGGGCGACATTCTCGGCCGAGAGGATGCCGAGCGGGATGCCGGCGATGACCGCCAGCAGCGTGCCCCAGATGGCGATCGCCAGCGTCTCCAGCATGGCGTTGACGTAGACGTCCCAGTCGGTGAAATCGGGGCGCAGGAAATCGGCGCCAAGGGTCGCCATGTTTCCGGAATCGCGCCAGAGCTGCACCGGGTCCATCTCCGCCTCGTACCAGGCGGCGACAAGGATGACGATGGTGAGCGCCGCGACGGCGAGGCGGAACAACCGTGTCGTAAGCGGCGTCACCGGCGGCGCCGGCATGGTGCGCGAGGCGGAGCGGTGGGCGTCGTCGGCAGCGGCAAACATGTGGCTTATCCCCGTGATCGTCGTCCGGCCTGCATCATTGGCGGGCTCTGTCGCAGCGATCCCGGATCGGCCTTTCGGCCGTCCGGGATGACGTTTGTCGGTGGCAGGATGCGGGACCGAACGTGCGGTCCCGCGCGCCTCACATGCTGGGGAGCTTCTTCTGCTGCTCTTCGAGAGCGGCGAGCTTGGCGTCGATCTCCTTGACCTTCGCGGCCTTCTCGTCGGCCGAGAGCTTGTCGTCGTTCTGGACCTTGACCTTGGCCTTGAACAGTTCGAGCTGGCGGACCGGGATCAGCTGGGCGTCGGAGGAGGCGAGGAAGGGGCCCCAGCCGTCCGAGGTCTTGGCGAGAACCTCACGGGCGTGGACGATCTCTTCCGGGGTGCCGAGGCGGCCATAGGTCATGAAGAAGTAGTAGATCTTCGCCTTCAGATCGGCCGGCAGGTCCTTGCGCCACACGATCGGGTCGCCGGCGATCAGCGGCGAGCGCCACACTTCCTTGATCTTGGCGGCTTCGGCCGGGCGGGTCTGCTGCAGGCGGGTGATGTTTTCGGTGTTGTTGGTGGCGAAGTCGACCTGCTTGTTGGCGACCGCGAGCAGGTTGCCCTCATGGTTGCCGGTCACGACGCGCTTGTAGCACTTGCTCGGGTCGACATTGTTCAGCGCGAACACGTAGTAGCTCGGCACCAGGAAGCCCGAGGTCGAGTTCGGATCGCCATTGCCGAAGTTATAGCCCTTCGAGCAATCGAGGATGTCCTTGAGATTGTTGATGTCGGTGCGATCGACATTGGTGACGATCAGCGAGTAGTAGCCCGAGGAACCGTCCGGCTTGGCGGTCTTGACGAACACTTCGCCATTGGCGCGGTCCACCGCTTCCATGCCCGACTTGTTGCCGTGCCAGGCAATGTCGACCTTCTTGAAGCGCATGCCCTCGATCACGCCGGCATAGTCGCCCGCGAAATAGGCCTTCACCGGAATGCCGATCGACTTTTCGAGATCCTTCAGCAGGGGCTCGAAGTTCTTGGCGAGGTTGGCCGAGGACTCGGTCGAGATGAAGCCGAAGTTCAGCTCCTTGATCTCTTCGGCGCGGGCCGGAACGGCAAGGGCAGCCAGCGCGAGGCCGGCGGCAATGAGACGCTTCATGGGGGTTGCTCCTGTCAGGAAACGGTCTGGGAGGGGGCTGCGGCTTCGGCCGGGGCCGGCACCACGAACTGGCTGGGAAGGATCAGCTCCTCGGCGCTGGCGCCGTAGAGCTCGGTCAGGAAGGCGGCGTTGATCTGCGAGGCCGGGCCGTCAAACACGACCTTGCCGGCATTCATCGCCACGATGCGGTCGAAATAGGCGGTGGCGTAGTCCACCTGGTGCAGCGAGACGACCAGCGCGATGCCGTAGTCGCGGCTCATCGTCACCAGCGTGTCCATCACCCGCTTGGCGCTCTTGGGGTCGAGCGAGGCGATGGGCTCGTCGGCGAGCACCAGCTTGGCGCCCTGCACCAGCGCCCGGGCGATGGCGACGCGCTGCTGCTGGCCGCCGGAAAGCTCGCGCGCCCGCTTGGCGGCATGCTGGGCGATGCCGACCTCGGCCAGCGCGGCATAGGCGGTGCGGCGCTCATCGGCATTGAACAGGCCGAGCGTGCCGCGCAGCGCGCTCATGCGGCCGAGCGCGCCGACCAGCACATTGGTCAGCACGGTAAGCCGGCCCGACAGGGCGAATTGCTGGAACACCAGGCCGATATGGCGGCGGGCGGCCCGCACGTCGCGCGCCAGCCTGCCGCCTTCCTGCACCTTGATGCCGAAGGAATGCACGGCGCCGGAACCCGACCCGTTGCTGTCGGCCAGGATGAGGCCGGAGGCGAGGCGGATCAGCGTCGACTTGCCCGACCCGGAAGCGCCGATGAGAGCGACGCGCTCGCCGGGCTGAATGGTGAGCGAGACGTTTTCCACCGCGCGCATCTGCCCGTAGGTCTTGCTCACTCGGTCGAGTTGAAGGGCTGCCGCCATCGGTGCTCCGCCGGCCTGTTGAAGACCGGCTTGGGGTAGCCCCCCGCGGTGACGGGTGGATGAAGCCTCGGTTACAGTTCCATGACACGGCGCCCACCCTTTCGCCGCACGGCTTTCAGGCGGTATTCAGGTGCAATGAGCCCCCCTCTGCGCCACCCAGGCGCGCGCCCCGCCCGGCGCCGTTCCGGTGGGAAAAACCCTGCCGCGCCATCGGCTTCATTGACTTCGGCGCGGCTTCGTCAGCACACTCGCCGCGGGTTCGGGCAGGCTGAACGGGAGCGGGAACCGCATGTATTATGCAATAGTCGCGTTGACGATGGTGGTGGCGCCGCTGCTGAGCATCGCGGCGGAGTATCCCGGCATTACCGGGCTCGGCAGCCTGATCGTCATCGCCACCAAATGGTTCGCCTTCTGGGCGGTAGGCGTGCGGCTGCTGCTGGCCGGCGTCACCCAGATCCTGCGGCCCGGCTTCACCCTCAAGGGAATATTGGGCGTCGATGAAACCCGCGCGCATGTGGTGGTGCAGGAACTCGGCTTCGCCAATGTCTCCATAGGCCTCGCCGGCATTCTGTCCATCCTGTTCTCGATCTGGGCGCTGCCGGTGGCGTTCATCGGCGGCCTGTTCCTCGGTCTGGCCGGCGTCAACCACCTGAGGCGCCCGCACCGCACCATGCGCGAGACCGTGGCGATGGTGACGGATTTGTGGGCCGCCGCCATCCTGCTCGCAGTGTTCCTGTTCAGCCTGTTCTGAGGGCGCGCGTCAGCGGCGGAAGCCGACCAAGGGCCGCGCGTCAGCGCGGCCTAAACCCGACATAACCGCCCTCACCGTCGAACAGCACGTCGAAGCCGTTCAGCAGGTGGTAGCTGGTGTTGACGAAGGTCCGGTCGTCCGCCACCCGCAGGTGGATGGCGGCGGGCGTCGTCGGCCCGCCATCATCGGCGTTGAAGCTGTAGAGCGGGAAGGCACTGCCTTCGGTACCGATGCTGATCGCCACCTGCGTGCCCGGCGGCAGCGTTCCCTGCGCCCCCGCCGCCTGCGCTTCCGGCACCGTCATGTACATCACCGACACGCCGGTATCGACCAGCACCGTGCCGCAGGCAGGCAGGGTCGAGCTGCCCAGCGCGACGCAGCCCGGCAGCGGCGCCCAGTCGGTGCCGTCGGGCCGGCGGTCCAGCTTCACATAGCGGAAGGCGCCGCGCGTATTGGCGGCGGTCAGGCCCACATGCACGCCTTCCGGCGAGAGGATATAGCCCTGCCGGCGCGGGCCCTCGCCGCCGGTCACATGCAGCAGCGGGTTCTTGTCCGGCGTGCTCTGGCTCTGGCTGTCACCCTCGCGGGCGAAGCCGACGCCGACCATGGCGATGTTGCGCGGCGCGTTGGTGGGCTGGCAGACGCGGGCAGTGTCGAGGCACTGCACCTCGGTGACCACAAGCACCGGCAGCGGATCGGTGGTGACGCTTGCGCCCTCGCGGCCGGATAGGGTGACCGGCATCACCACCCACTGGCCCAGCATCACTCGGCCGGAGCTCGAATAGGTCAGCTTGGCCGGCCCCTGCGAGGGCATGGTCTCGAAGCCGGGCACGAATTCCGCCGCCACCACGATGCCGGTGGAGCCGGAATCAATTACCGCCCGCAGCGGCCGCCCACCAAGGGAAAGGCCGATGCGCGGCACGCCGTCGATCTCGCCCGGCTCGGCATTGAGGTAGCGCAGGAACAGCCCTTCCCGATAGGGCGCGTAATCGGGCTTTTCCTGCGCGAGCGCTGGCAGGCCGGCGCCCATCGCCAGGCTGGCGCCCAGTGCCAAGGTGGCGAGAAGACGGCTGCGCATCGTCTGTCCTCACATATTGGGGTAGTTCGGCCCGCCGCCGCCTTCCGGCGCCACCCAGGTGATGTTGGCGTTGGGATCCTTGATATCGCAGGTCTTGCAGTGGACGCAGTTCTGCGCGTTGATGACGAAGCGCGGCGCGCCGCCCTCCTCCACCCATTCATAGACGCCGGCCGGGCAGTAGCGCGCCGACGGCCCACCATAGACCTCGAATTCCGACGCTTTCTGCAGCGCCATGTCGGCGACCTTGAGGTGGATCGGCTGGTCTTCCTCATGATTGGTGTTGGACAGGAACACCGAGGACAGACGGTCGAAGGACACCACGCCATCCGGCTTGGGGTAGTCGATGCGCTTTGCCTGCGCGGCCGGCTTCAGCGTCGCCGAATCCGGCTTGCCGTGCCCCATCGTGCCGAAGGGCGAGGCGCCCAGCAGCGTGTTGAGCCACATGTCGAGCCCGCCCAGCGCGATGCCGGCATAGGTGCCGAGCTTCGACCAGAGCGGCTTGGCGTTGCGCACCTTCCACAGGTCGCGCCCGATCGCCGAGCCGCGCCAGCCGGCCTCGTAGCCGGTAAGTTGATCGTGCTGCCGCCCGGCGGCCAGCGCCTTGGCCACCTCCTCGGCGGCGAGCATGCCGGAATGCACGGCGTTATGGCTGCCCTTGATGCGCGGCACATTGACGAAGCCGGCGGCGCAGCCGACCAGCGCCCCGCCGGGGAAGACGAGCTTCGGCACCGACTGGTAGCCGCCCTCGGTGATGGCACGGGCGCCATAGGAAATCCGCTTGCCGCCTTCCAGCGTCTCGCGCACCAGCGGGTGGGTCTTGAAGCGCTGGAATTCCTCGAACGGGGCGAGCCAGGGATTGGCGTAGTTGAGGTGGACAACGAAGCCCACCATCACCTGCCGGTCCTCCATATGGTAGAGGAAAGAGCCGCCGCCGGTGGCGTTGTCGAGCGGCCAGCCGAAGGAATGCTGCACCAGCCCCGGCCGGTGCTGTTCCGCCGGCACGGTCCAAAGCTCCTTGAGGCCGATGCCGTATTTCTGCGGCTCGCGCCCGGCATCGAGCCCATACTGGGCAATCAGCTGCTTGGAGAGCTGGCCGCGCGCCCCTTCCGCGAACAGCGTGTATTTGGCCCGCAGTTCCATGCCACGGGTGAATCGGTCCGTGATCGCGCCGTCGCGCCCCACGCCCATGTCGCCCGTGGCGACGCCGGCCACCGCGCCGTCCTCATAAAGCACCTCGGCGGCGGCGAAGCCGGGATAGATCTCGACGCCCAGCGCCTCCGCCTTGCCCGCCAGCCAGCGGCAGACATTGCCGAGCGAGCCGACATAGGCACCGTGATTGTTCATCAGCGGCGGCATCAGCGCATTCGGCAGGCGCAGCGCCCCGGCGGGGCCGAGGAAATAAAAACGATCGTCGGTAACGGGGGTCTTCAGCGGCGGGTCGGCCTCTTCGCGCCAATCGGGGAACAGAAGGTCGAGCCCGGAAGGATCGACCACCGCGCCGGAGAGGATATGCGCCCCAACCTCCGAGCCCTTCTCGACCACCACCACCGAGACGTTGTCGTCGAGCTGCTTCAGGCGGATCGCGGCGGCGAGCCCGGCCGGACCGGCGCCGACGATCACCACGTCGAACTCCATCGCCTCGCGCTCAGGTAGTTCTGCTGGCAGTTCCGCCGCGTCCATTCCATCTCTCCGCTGCCGCCGGGTGCTGATTGGACTTCTTCCACGCTTGCCCCGACCTGACAACTCTCCCCGCGAGGGATAGGATCACCCATCCGACAGGAAGAATGCGCCTTATGAGTTCGACACTTAGCGACAGCGGCAATGGCGACGACTGGGCGGGCGACCGCGACGCCCTGGCCGATATCCTCGCCTTCCATCTGGAGGCGGGGGTCGATGTCGCGCTGGGTGAGGAGCCGGTCGACCGCTTCGCCGAGAGCCAGGCCGCGCGCGGGGCGGCCCCTCCCCTCGCGGCTCAGGAACCGCCGCGCACCGCCGCCGCTGCGCCCGTGCCGCCGGCCCGCCGCGCCCCGGCGCCCGCCCCCGCCATTGCCGCCGCCGCCTCGCCGCCGCCGCCTGACGTGGCGGCGCTGGAGGCGCGCGAGGCCGCCGCCTCCGCCCCCAATCTCGACGCGCTGCGCGCGCTGCTGGAGAGCTTCGAGGGCTGCCCGCTCAAGCACACCGCCACCCGGCTCGTCTTCGCCGACGGCAACCCCGCCGCCCGGCTGATGCTGGTGGGCGAGGCGCCGGGGCGCGACGAGGATATCGAGGGCAAGCCCTTTGTCGGCCGCTCGGGCCAGTTGCTCGACCGGATGCTGGCGGCGATCGGCATCGACCGCACGCGCGCCTACATCGCCAATGTCGTGCCCTGGCGCCCGCCGGGAAACCGCACGCCGACGCCGCAGGAAACCGCGATCTGCCTGCCTTTCATCCGCCGGCAGATCGAACTCGCCAATCCCGATTTCCTCGTCTGCCTCGGTGGCCCCTCGGCGCAGACCCTGCTCGGCCTGCGCGACGGAATCACCAAGGGACGCGGGCGCTGGGTGGAATACGACACCGGCAGCCGGGTCATCCCGGCGCTGGCCACCTTCCACCCCGCCTATCTCTTGCGCACCCCGCTCGGCAAACGCATGGCTTGGCGCGACATGCTCGCCATCGAGGCCAGGCTGGTGGAAAAGCCAGGCGGCACATAGGCTCGCCGCCGATAGGACCGGCCACCGTGGCAATTCGACCACATGGCGGCTGATTTGAGTCATTCCATTGACGCGCGCATGGGCTTACCCTGCCGCTGTCACCCTCGCAGGCGGTGACGGCAGAGGTTGAGCGATGGAATTCGATCCCGCAATGTTGGCGCGCATCCAGTTCGCCTTCACCGTTTCCTTCCACATCATCTTTCCCAGCTTCACCATCGGGCTCGCCGCCTATATCGCGACGCTTGAACTGCTGTGGATCGGCACCGGGCACGAGCGCTACCACCGCATCGCCCGCTTCCTGACCAAGATTTTCGCCGTGTCCTTCGCCATGGGCGTGGTCTCCGGCATCGTGCTGTCCTACCAGTTCGGCACCAATTGGAGCCATTTCTCCCGCGTCGTCGGCAATGTCATCGGCCCGCTCATCGGCTATGAGGTGCTGACCGCCTTCTTCCTGGAAGCCACCTTCCTCGGCATCATGCTGTTCGGCTGGAACCGGGTGCCGCGCGGGCTGCACGTCTTCTCCTGCGTCATGGTCGCGCTCGGCACCACGCTGTCGGCGTTCTGGATTCTCTCCGCCAATAGCTGGATGCAGACGCCGGCCGGCCACGAGATCATCGACGGCGTCGCCCATCCGGTGGACTGGCTGGCCATCATCTTCAACCCCAGCTTCCCCTACCGCCTCGCCCATATGGTGACGGCCTGCTACCTCACCACCGCCTTCGTGGTGCTGGCGGTGGGCGCGCGCTATGTCTATTCCGGCCGCTACCCCGAAGACGGGCGGACGATGATGCGCATGGCGCTCGGGCTCATCTGCATCTTCGCCCCGCTGCAGGCCTATATTGGCGACGCGCATGGGCTGAACACGCTGAAGCACCAGCCGGCCAAGATCGCCGCCATCGAGGCGCATTGGGAGAACGAGCCCGGCGCCACCGGCGTGCCGCTGGTGCTGTTCGCTCTTCCCAATGACGAGACGGAGCGCAACGACTACCAGATCGCCATCCCGCATCTCGGCAGCCTCATCCTCACCCATAGCTGGACCGACACCATCAAGGGGCTGAAGGAATTCCCCCGCGCCGACCGTCCGCCGGTCGCGGTGCCGTTCTTCGCCTTCCGCGTCATGGTGGGCATTGGCATCTTGATGATTCTGGTCGGCTGGCTCGGCGCCTTCCTGCTCTGGCGCCGCCGGCTGTTCGAGACCGACTGGTACCTTGCGCCGCTGCAGCACATCTGGCCGATCGGCTTCGTCGCCATCCTGTCCGGCTGGTTCGTCACCGAGGTCGGCCGTCAGCCCTGGGTCGCCTATGGCATCCTGCGCACGGCGGACGCGATCTCGCCGGTCGATGGCTGGGCGGTGGCCACCACGCTGGCGCTGTTCGTCGTCGTCTACGGCATCGTGTTCTCCGGCGGCATCTACTACATCAACCGCCTGATCGCCCGCGGGCCGCAGGGTTCCGCCGTCGAGCCGCCCGAGGGCGTGCCGAGCCGTCCGCTCGCCTCGGCGCACAAGGCGACGCGCGCGGCCATCAACAACCCGGGGGAATGAGCATGTTTGTCGGCTCCGGCATGGAATGGTATCTGCCCGTCATCTGGTCGCTGCTGCTCGCCGTCGCCATCGCCATGTATGTGGTGCTGGACGGCTTCGACCTTGGCATGGGCATCCTCTTCCCCTTCGCCGCCAGCGATGTGGAGAAGGACCAGATGATGAGCTCGGTCGCCCCGTTCTGGGACGGCAACGAGACCTGGCTGGTGCTGGGCGGCGGCGGCCTGCTGGTCGCCTTCCCCCTCGCCTATTCGATCGTCATGCCGGCGCTCTACCTGCCGGTCATCTTCATGCTGCTGGCGCTGGTGTTCCGGGGCGTCGCCTTCGAGTTCCGCCATGTCGCCGACACCAGCCGGTTCCTGTGGAACATCGCCTTCGCTGGCGGCTCGACCCTGGCGGCGTTTTTCCAGGGCGTGCTGCTGGGCGGCTTCGTGCAGGGCATCAAGGTCGAGAACAACGCCTTCGCCGGCGGCCCGCTCGACTGGCTCACCCCCTTCGCCCTGGTCTGCGGCGTTGCCGTTGTGGCCGGCTATGCGCTGATCGGCAGCGTCTGGCTTGTCATGAAGACCGAAGGCGCCGCCGCGATCCGCTCGCGTGCACGGGCCAAGATGCTGCTGCCGGTGGTGCTGGTGTTCATGGCCATCTTCAGCCTGTGGACGCCGCTCGCCTTCCCGCGCATCGCCGAGCGCTGGTTCACCACGCCGAACCTGTTCTACCTCGCGCCGGTGCCGCTGCTCACCCTGGCGCTGTCCTATTATGTCTGGCGCTGGCTGGAAAAGGGCCACGACAATCTGCCCTTCTTCGGCGTCATCGGGCTGTTCCTGCTGGGTTATTTCGGCATCGGGGTGTCGATCTTCCCCTATCTGGTGCCGCCCTCGCTCACCGTGTGGGAAACCGCCGCCGCCCCGGCAAGCCAGGTGTTCATGCTCATCGGCACGGTGTTCATGCTGCCGGTGGTGCTCGGCTACATCGCCTTCGTCTACTGGCTGTTCCGCGGCAAGGTGCGCGAGGGCGAGGGCTACCACTGAGCCAGCGGCGGCCCCCTGCGCCCGCCGCCGCGCCGGCCCGGTTCAGGCCGCCGGGGTGGCGTTGAGGCGGGTTCGGATGGGGGCGAAGGAGGTGCGGTGGTGGCGGCACACGCCGAGCGCCGCCAGCGCCTGCTGGTGCTCGGGCGTGCCATAGCCCATGTGCCGCTCGAAGCCATAGCCGGGATGCGCCGCCCCGAGTGCGCCCATCAGCCGGTCACGCGTCACCTTGGCGACGATGGACGCCGCTGCAATGGACGCCACCAGCCCGTCGCCGCCAATGATGGTGCGCGCCGCGCAGGGCACGGGCGGCAGGTCATTGCCATCGACCAGCACCAGCCGGGGGGTGCAGGCGAGGCCCGCCACGGCGCGGGCCAGCGCCCACAGCGTCGCCTGGCGGATATTGTGGCCATCGATGCGGAGCGGCGGCGCGAAGGCCAGCGAGACATCGGCGCTGGCGCAGATTTCCTCGAACAGTCGCTCGCGCTGGGCGGCGGAGAGGCGCTTGGAATCGTCGAGCCCCACCGGCACACGCGCGGGGTCCAGCACCACGGCGCAGGCGACCACCGGCCCGGCCCACGGGCCGCGCCCCACCTCGTCGACACCCGCCACCGGCACCTCGCCCGCGCGGTGCGCCTCATACTCCCGCGAAAAATCCGGTTTCTGTCGTGGCTCGGCCATGATGGAAGGTCTCTCATAGACATCGGCGCAAGGCTGGCGCGTTTCGCCCGCGCGATTCGCGTCGTCGCCGCGCCGCACCATGCCGAGCAGGCGGCAGGGATGCAACATTACCGTCCACCCGCCGGCGGATGCGCCTATAAGGCCCGGCAATCAAACGAGCGGATCATGAACTGGTCGGAACGCATTCAGGAATTCGTCACCCTCTGGGTGGTGATCGACCCGCTGGGCACGCTTCCCGTCTTCCTGGCGGTGACGGCCGGCCTCAGCGCGGCGGACCGCACCAAGGCGGCGCTGCTCTCGACCCTCGTCTCCTTCGGCGTGCTGGTGTTCTTCGCCATGGCGGGGCACTGGCTGCTGCGGTCGATGGATGTGTCGATCGAGTCGTTCCAGATCGCCGGCGGCATCGTGCTGTTCCTGTTTGCCCTCACCATGATCCACGGCAAGAGCCACACCGACCCGCACGCGCCGGCCGAGCTGAACCCGTTCGAGATCGCCATCTACCCGCTCGCCATTCCCTCCATCGCCAGCCCGGGCGCGATGCTGGCGGCGGTGGTGCTGACCGACACGGCGCGGCATGATTTTCCCGAACGGATCATGACCATCGTCACGTTCAGCCTGGTGCTGCTGGTGACGCTTCTCATCATGCTGGCGGCCGGCCGCCTGGGGCAGTTGATCGGGCGTGGCGGCGCCTCCATCATCAGCCGGGTGATGGGCATGATCCTGGCCGCGCTGGCGGTCGATCTCATCCTCAGCGCCACCGCCGACTGGCTCAAGCTGCCGCCGATCTGAGGGCTATCCATTCCCCTCAGAACGTCAGGCCCGGACCGGGCCCGGCCGTCTATTGCTTTGCGACAGTGCCACCTTGGGCGTAGATGGCCGCGCCAAGCACGCTGACGGCGCACGGTGCATCCCCTCTCCGAATGGCGCCAACAAAAAGGGCGCAGCTTGCGCCGCGCCCTTTTCATTCAATTGAAGCCCGCAGGGGCGGATGGCCCCCCGAAGAAGTCCATGCCACCATCTAAGCCGGGCTTGCCCGGCTTAGGCTCTCAGCGAAAAGCAGGGGCGCATGGACTTCCTCAGAAGTCCATGCCGCCACCGAAGTCGGCTGTTGCCGACTTCGGCACCAAGAAACCGCAGGGGCGGATGGACGTCCTCAGAAGTCCATGCCGCCCATGCCGCCGCCGCCGGGCATGGAGGGGGCGCCGCCGTCGCGCTTGGGCGCATCGGCGATCATCGCTTCGGTGGTGATCAGCAGGCCGGCGACCGAGGCCGCGTCCTGCAGGGCGGTGCGCACGACCTTGGCCGGGTCGACGATGCCGGAGGCGATCATGTCGACGAACTGCTCGGTCTGGGCGTTGAAGCCGAAGTTCGGGTCCTTCGATTCCAGCACCTTGCCGACCACGATCGAACCCTCGACGCCGGAATTCTCGGCGATCTGGCGGATCGGGGCCTCAAGCGCGCGCAGCACGATCTTGATGCCGGCCTGGATGTCCGGGTTGTCGGAGGTGAGCTTCTCCACGGCCTTCTTGGCGCGCAGAAGGGCGATGCCGCCGCCGGGGACGATGCCTTCCTGCACGGCCGCGCGGGTGGCGTTGAGCGCGTCGTCGACGCGGTCCTTCTTCTCCTTGACCTCGACCTCGGTCGCGCCGCCGACGCGGATCACCGCGACGCCGCCGGCGAGCTTGGCCAGGCGCTCCTGCAGCTTCTCGCGGTCGTAGTCCGAGGTGGTCTCCTCGATCTGCGCCTTGATCTGCGCGACGCGGCCCTCAATGTCCTTCTTCTTGCCGGCGCCATCGATGACGGTGGTCTTTTCCTTCTCGATGATCACCTTCTTGGCGCGGCCGAGCATGGTGAGATTGACGCTCTCCAGCTTGATGCCGAGCTCTTCGGAGATGACCTGGCCGCCGGTGAGGATGGCGATGTCTTCCAGCATGGCCTTGCGGCGATCGCCGAAGCCCGGAGCCTTGACGGCCGCAACCTTCAGGCCGCCGCGCAGCTTGTTGACGACGAGCGTGGCCAGGGCCTCGCCCTCGACATCCTCGGCGACGATCAGCAGCGGCTTGCCCGACTGCACCACGGCTTCGAGCACGGGCAGGATCGCCTGCAGGCCGGAAAGCTTCTTGTCGAAGATGAGCATGTAGGGATCTTCAAGATCCACCGTCATCTTCTCGGCATTGGTGATGAAGTAGGGCGAGAGGTAGCCACGGTCGAACTGCATGCCTTCGACCACGTCGAGCTCGGTCTCGGCGGTCTTGGCTTCCTCGACGGTGATCACGCCTTCATTGCCGACGCGCTGCATCGCACCGGCGATCATCTCGCCGATCGAGGCATCGCCATTGGCGGAGATGGTGCCGACCTGCGCGACTTCGTCGGTGTTCTTCACCTTCTTGGCGCGCTTCTCGATATCCTTGATCGCCTCGGCGACCGCGAGGTCGACGCCGCGCTTCAGGTCCATCGGGTTCATGCCGGCGGCGACGAACTTGGCGCCTTCGCGGACGATCGACTGGGCGAGCACGGTGGCGGTGGTGGTGCCGTCGCCGGCGAGGTCGTTGGTCTTGGAGGCGACTTCGCGCACGAGCTGGGCGCCGAGATTTTCGAACTTGTCCTCAAGCTCGATTTCCTTGGCGACGGTGACGCCGTCCTTGGTGATGCGCGGAGCGCCGAAGCTCTTCTCGATCACGACGTTGCGGCCCTTGGGGCCGAGCGTGACCTTCACCGCATTGGCGAGAATGTCGACGCCGCGCAGCATCCGTTCGCGGGCATCGCCGGCAAATTTAACGTCTTTGGCAGCCATCTGGCCTACTCCTGATATTCAGAATGTCGGGGAAGGATAAGGTCGGCTCAGCCGACGATGCCCATGACGTCCGATTCCTTCATGATCAGGAGGTCCTGACCGTCGATCTTGACCTCGGTGCCCGACCACTTGCCGAACAGAACCTTGTCGCCGGCCTTGACGTCGAGCGGGACCAGCTTGCCGGCCTCGTCGCGGGCGCCCGGGCCGACGGAGAGCACTTCGCCCTGCGAGGGCTTTTCCTTGGCGCTGTCGGGGATGATGATGCCGCCCGCCGTCTTCTCTTCGGCGTCGAGGCGCTTCACCACGATGCGGTCGTGCAGGGGGCGGAACTTCAGCTTGGCCATCGGTAGATCCTCGGTCTTGCTATCGCGCGCCGTAACTGGCGCTGGGTGGGAAGCGTAGTAGCACTCTTCGGGGGCGAGTGCCAAACTTGCTGCCGAGATAGGAACGGTGCCGAGGTGAGTCAAGCGGGCCGGGCGGGAAGAAACCGTCACATTGTGTCACGAAGGCGGACGGGATCGCCGGACGCAAAAAACCCGGCCCGCGCAGGGCGCGAACCGGGTGTTTGATAGCAGGAGAAGCGGCGATCAGGCCGACTTCTTGATGGTCTTCTCGACCGAGGCCTTGATCGGCTCGGCGGTGTCGGCGGCGACCTTCTGGGCCAGGCTGGACAGTTCCTTGGCCTGGGCCGAGAGCACGTCGAACTGCTTGCGCATATGGCCGGTGGAAAGCTCCACCGCTTCCGAGACGCTCTTGGCGCCGAACAGCGCGCCCATATAGTCGAAGGCGGCGTTCACATTGGTGCGCAGCGACTCGAGCGCCACCGTGTTGTACTCGGTGAGGCCGCGCGAGGCGGTAGAATAGGTATCTTCGAGCAGGTCGGTGGTCTCTTCGGCGTTGGCCTTGAGCTTCTCATAGGTGTCGCGCGCGTTCTGCACGCTCTTCTCGGCCATTTCCCGAACGACGGCGGGCACTTCCACGCCGGCCGCCATGTCGAATTTCGGCATCTCGAACTTGGGCATCGAGGCCTCGAAAGCCGAGGTGGCGGCCTTGGCGGCCTTTTTCGGGGACGGGGTGATGGGGGTAGCGTCAACCATGGGTTTTCTCCTCGCAATCGCGGCGGATTCAGGCGTGCGGCGACCGCTCCGCGCTGGCGGCGCCGCCCTGACCGGCAAAGGCGCTGTCAGAGTGAAACCCGACCCTCTGCCTCGTCTGGTACGCTATAATTGTGCATTGCAGCATCATATTGCAATGCACAATAAGGCCCGTCTCTGCAATTTTTTCGACTTTTTTGGCCGACGCGCAGGATCGCAGCGCCTCCACGCGCCCGTGGGCCGGCTATTTATCGCTTTGGGCGAAGGGCGAGGCCGCGCTGGCGTGCTGGCCGATCGCCTTGGCCTGCTCGGTCAGCCGGGCGGCCTGCTCCTTCACATAGTCGGCGTGCAGCCGTGTCCATTCGTCCACCGTCGTCGCCTTGGCGAGGCGCGAGGCGAAATCAAACCCGGCGGCGATGTTGGCTTCGGCGAAATCCAGCGTGGTGCGGCCGATGTCGCGGGCATTGCCATGCGCCGCGTCGACCTTTCGGCTGGCGTCGTCGAGCGCCTTGTGCGCGGCGGTGAGGAAGCCGTCGATGGCCGCGCGTGCCTGTCCCACGCCCTGCTCGGCGATGGCGCGCAGTTCGGGGGGAACGTCGAGTTTCGGATTGTCGGCCATGGCGAAAACTCCTCCGGATGACGATGTGGGAGTCTAGACGCAACGTAAGGCACTTCTATCCGGCCTGATGCCTACGTCTAAAGTAGGGGGCATCCGGCAAAACGCAACGGAATTCACCCGCGCGCCGCTCGTCCGGTTGCGTTTGGTTAACCGGGATCGGTGGCAACCAATTAACCGGAAAAGGTGAAGCTGGCGCGACAGGGGCCCCGGCGCATGGCAAGCGGCGCCGGCCCGCACTATTGTTGGAATGCGGCGGCAGGTCCTTCCGGGCCGGCGCCGGCATCCGGTTCGCACCGGCGGGATCATTCAGGCGACCATGAACACCGACGATTTCGGCACTTCGGCGACGCAGAACCTGCGTGCTCAGGCGGCGACCGCGCTCGCCGGGGCGGCGCCGGCCGTGCTCGTCCAGGCTGACGGTACGCCGATCGCCGGCAATGAGGCCGGCCGCGCGGTGCTCGACGCGGCGACGCTCAAAGCCCTGGCGCCGCGCCTTGCCGTCACGCTGCGCCCTGGCCGCCCGGCGCGGCTGGAGCGGCTGCGCCTGCCCGGCGCGCTGACCCCCGCCACGTTCGCCTGCTCGCTGCTCACCGCCGGCGGCGCGCGGGCGCTGCTGCTGGTGGGGCTCGACGCGGTGCCCGCCCAGCCGCCGGCGCCCCCTGCGACCACCTCGACGACGCCCGCCGCCCCGGCCCCTGCCCGCTTCACCTGGAGCACTGGCCCCGATGCCCGGCTGAACCGCATCGACCCGCGCCTCGCCGCCGCGCTGGCGCGCGCACCGGAAGACCTCGCCGGTCTCGACTGGCGGGCACTTGGCGCGCCCGACGCGCACCGCGCGGTGATGGAAGGCAACAGCTTCACCCATCTGGCGGTGCACCTGCCCACCGGGCGCGGCGATGGCCTCGACATCGAGCTCGGCGGCGCGCCCATTCGCGGCGACGGCATGCGCGGCTTCGGCCTGGTCAAGGGCCGCCGGCCGCTGGAGGCCCGCGCCGACGCACCGGCCCTGCCGCCCGCTTCGCCCCCGGCACTGCCGCCGCGCGCGACCCTGCCGGTTCCCGAAAGCCCGCCGGCCGAGGCGCCCCTGCCGCCCGTCACCCCGCCCGCCCCCACAGCGGACCTCGCCCCGCCGGTGCGGGTGACGCTGAGCCTCGTGCCCTCCCCCGCCAATGTCGTGCCGCTGCGCGCCGGCAGTTCCGAGGCCGGGCGCGACAATGTCCGCTCGTCCTGGGAAGGGCTGTCGACCGGCGAGCGCAACGCCTTCCGCGAGATCGCCCGCGCGCTCGGCGCACGGCTGGAAGGGGTCGACGACCTTGTCGAGCCCGCAGCGGAGGCGGCTCCCGAGCCGCCGGCGCCAAGCGCCCCCGCGATCGAGACATCCGTGCCCCCGGTGGCGCAGGACAATGCGGACCTGACGGCCGCCGCTGATGCGGAAGCCAACGACGGCGCGAACGAGGACGCTCCCACCGCTGAGGCCACCGGCCTGCGCCGCGTGCTGTCGGATGGCGAGCGCCCGGTGCTGGACCGCCTGCCGCTCGGCCTCATCGCCTTTCGCGGCGACCGGCTGCTCTACGCCAACCGCGCTTTGCTGGAATGGACCGGCCATGCCGACCTCGCCGCGCTGGAAGCGGCGGGCGGCCTGCCCTCATTGTTCGATACCGGCCCGGCGGCAACGGGCGAGGACGTGCCACTGACCATCCTCGGCGCCGATGGCGCGCCGATCCGCGTCGAGGCGCGGCTGATGTCCTCCCCCTGGGAGGGCGGCCCGGCGATGCTCTATGTGCTGCACCGCGCCACCGCCCTCGCTGCCGCCGACAGCGACGCCGCCGCCGCGCTCGCCGACGCCCGCGCGGCGGATGAGCGCGCGGCGGACGAGCGCCTGCGCCAGGCCGAGCTGGCCCTGCGCGAGGCGGAAAGTTCCAGCCGCGAGCTGCGCGCCATTCTCGATACCGCCACGGATGGCGTGGTGTTGATCGACGCCGCCGGCACTGTGCTGTCGATGAACCACCCGGCCGAGGCGCTGTTCGGCTTCAATGCCGGCGAGGTGAAGGGCGAATCCTTCACCCTGCTGCTGGCCCCGGAAAGCCACCGCGCGGCGGTCGACTATCTCGACGGCCTCGCCGCCAACGGCGTCGCCAGCGTGCTCAATGACGGGCGCGAGGTGATCGGGCGCGTGCGCGAGGGCGGGCTGATCCCGCTGTTCATGACCGTGGGCCGGGTCGGCGACGACCCCACCAAGTTCTGCGCCGTGCTGCGCGACATCACCCAGTGGAAGCGCGCCGAGGAGGAACTGATCGAGGCCAAGCGGCTCGCCGAGCGCGCCAACCTCGCCAAATCCGACTTCCTCGCCAAGATCAGCCACGAGATCCGCACCCCGCTCAACGCCATTATCGGCTTCTCGGAAGTGATGATGGAGGAGCGCTTCGGGCAGGTGGAGAACCAGCGCTACCGCGACTATCTGCGCGACATCCACGCCTCCGGCGAGCACCTCATCTCGCTGATCAACGACCTGCTCGACCTGTCGAAGATCGAGGCCGGTAAGCTCGACCTCGCCTTCACCAGCGTCTCGCTGAACGAGGTGGTGCAGCAATGCATGGGCATCATGCAGCCGCAGGCGAACCGCGAGCGCATCATCATCCGCTCCTCGCTCGCCACCGACCTCCCCCCCGTGGTGGCCGATACGCGCTCGATCCGCCAGATCGTGCTCAACCTCGTCTCCAACTCGATCAAGTTCACCCAGCCCGGCGGGCAGGTGATCCTGTCGACGACGCTGACCGAGGAGGGCGAGGTGGTGCTGCGGGTGCGCGACACCGGGGTCGGCATGTCGGAATCCGATGTGATCGTCGCCATGGAGCCGTTCCGCCAGATCACCACCTCCGCCCGCGCCGGCTCCGGCGGCACCGGCCTCGGCCTGCCGCTGACCAAGGCGCTGGCCGAAGCCAACCGCGCCGCCTTCAACATCCGCAGCGCGGTGGATGTCGGCACCATCGTCGAGATCATCTTCCCCTCGACACGGGTGCTGGCGGAGTAGCGGCCTCAGGGCGCCGGGGCGGAGACGTCGAGCTTTTCCGAAGGGCCGAGCAGGGCGCGGCCGGCGCCGGAGCGGCGGATCAGCGCCTGCGGGTCAGGCAGCAGGATCGGGCGCTGCCAGTCGCCGCGCACGATGAAGGGCAGCGCGAAAGCCACGGACGGCGACGGCTTGGGCGCTGCCTGGGGTGCGGCGCCATTTGGCGTTGCGGTCGAGGGCGCGCCTGCGGCCAGGCTCGCCACCACGCCGGCCGCGGCCGGGGCGGCGGCGTCAGGCGCGGAATCCATCGTCTCCGCGCCGGTCACGGCAGTGCTCGCCTCCGCCCTGGCGGCCGAGGCCGGCACCGCGCGCACCAGCTGGGCGACCCCGGAGAGATCGAGCGCACGCGAAGCGACCGGGCTTTCCCCGGCCAGCGCCACATGCAGCGTATCGCTGGAGAGATCGAGCCGGTCGAGCTTGACCACGCCGCCATCAATGCGCGCATCGACCACGATATCGGCGAAGGGCGTGCGCCCGCCGCGCAGATCGCCGCCGGAAAGCGGGCGCTTCTCCAGCCGCGCCAGGATGCGCCCGACATCGATGCCGACCAGCCCGCCCTGGCTGCCGGTGAGGGTGAACGCCCCGCCGAGCCCCTGCGCGATGTCCATGATGCTGCCGCCGCCGCCCATCGCCGACAGCCGGAACGAGCCGGTGCCTTCGAGGCGCTGGAAGCGGAACAGCTCGCCCAGCGCCGGGGCCAGCGCCACATCGTCGGCGGAAAGGTCGAGCCGCACATTCACCCCCGGCTCGGCCGGGCGCGGCGAAAGCTGAATCGAGGCGCGGAACAGCCCGCCCCAGGCCTCGGCCTCGCCGATGGTGAGCGAAAGCCGCCCGCCCTTGGCGGTGGCGCTGGCGGCCATGCGCTGCAGATCGGCGCCGCCGAAACGGACCCGCCCGGCGGAGAGGCGCAGTTCGACATCCAGCGCCTGGGTCGGGCCGAGATCGATGGCCTCGCGGCTCCAGCCGCCCTGGCGGGGGCTGGAGAGGTTCAGTTCGCCATAGGGCGACAGGTCGATGGTCTCGCTCGCCAGCGAGCCCTGCAGCATCGGGCGCGCGCCATCGATGCGCAGATTGAAGGCGCCGATGCCGGAATTGCCGTCGAGATCGAGCCGCGCCTGGTTGAGCTGGGCGCCCTGTGCCGAGACAAGCGCCATGGCGCGCAGCTCGAAGGGGCCGAAGCCGCGCGCGGTCGGCGCGTCCATCCCCAGCCAGGCCAGCGCCTCGCGCAGCTGCCCGGCCTCGACCTTCAGCTCACCGGAGACGACCGGCCCGCCCGCCAGCCGCGCCCCGCCGGTAAAGGAGGCGTTCGCCAGCGGGGCGGTCAGCGACAAGTTGAGCCCGCCCACCTCGCCGACCGCCAGCGCCCGCAGGCCGCCAAGGCGGCCGTCGATCTCCACCGCCTCGCCGCGCCACACCGCCCGGCCCGCCACCTCGACGCTGGCTCCGCCGCGCCAGCCAATGGTCAGGTCCGCCTGCGGCACCAGAACGTCAACCGTGTCGCCGCGGGCGACGCCGACGCTGCCATTGGTGACGATGAGATCGCCGCGCGATTCGGCGGTGCCGAGAGCGGCGATGAAGCCACTGAGCGCCGCCAGCCCGTCGCCCGGATCGACCAGAACCAGCCTGGGATCGGTGAGTTCGATATGGTCGGCGCGCACGCGCCCGGCCAGCAGCGGCAGCACATCGAGCACCACCCGCACCGTGGGCACGTCGAGCCGGGCGCGGGGGTCTTCCAGGCTCACCCCGCCGATCGAGAGCGAGGGCCAGGGCAGCACGGCGAAGGATACCGGCCCGTCGAGCGTCGGCTCGGCCCCGGTGGCGGCGGCGATCATCGCCCGCGCCTCAGCCCGCAGCGTCTCCTCGGAGGCGAGCTTGGGCGCCAGCACGCCGGCCACCAGCGCCAGTGCCAGCGGCACGAGGAGGAATGGAATGAACTTCTTCATTGTATCGTCATGCTCCCCGCCCTCGCTACCGCATCGGAGCGAAGCCGCGCAAGCAAGGGCCGCGCTCATACAGGTACGGGTCGCGCGCGGGTGCCGTACCAAGGTTGCCGCACCATGTTGGCGCTCTGTGTCTGTTTGATGGCCTGACAGGCGTTCCGCCCGGCGCTATGAATGCTGCAATGCGAAGCGCGCGGCAACGGCGCGTGAACCGAAGGGGAGGACGGCATGGCAGAGGCAGGCTTTGCAACCACGGGTCAGGCGCTGCTGTGGACGCCGAGCCCCGAACGTGTGGCCCATAGCCAGATCACCGCCTTCATCGCCCGCGTGAATGCCCGCCACGGCACCGCGCTGGCCGATTACCGCGCGCTGCACGCCTGGTCGATCGCCCATCCCGCCGCCTTCTGGGAGGAGGTGTGGGATCTGGGCGAGGTGATCGGCACCCGCCGCGGCCCCTCGCTGGTCGATGGCGATCGCATGCCGGGCGCCCGCTTCTTCCCCGAGGCCCGGCTGAACTATGCCGAGAATCTGCTCCGCCCGCGTGACCGCGCCAGCGTGGCGCTGGTGTTTCGCGGCGAGGACAAGGTGGAACGGCAGGTGAGCTTCGGCGAGCTCACCGATCTCGTCTCGCGGCTGCAGCAGGCGCTCCGCGCCGCCGGCGTCGGCGTCGGCGACCGGGTGGCCGCCACCATGCCGAACCTGCCCGAGACCATCGCCGTGATGCTGGCGGCGTCCTCGCTCGGCGCGGTGTTCTCCTCCTGCTCGCCGGATTTCGGCGAGCGCGGCATTCTCGACCGCTTCGGCCAGATCGAGCCCAAGGTCTATGTCGCCTGCGACGGCTACTGGTACAATGGCAAGCCGGTCTCGATCGCGGAGAAGCTGCGCGCCGCCGTGCCGCAGATGCCGAGCGTGACGACGACGCTGATCGTGCCCTATCTCGGTCAGGCGGAAGAGGTGGCGAAGAGCCTGCCGAACGGCGTGACGCTGGAGGCCTTCCTCGCCCCCCATGCCCCCGCCCCGCTCAGCTTCGAGCGGCTGCCCTTCAACCACCCGCTGTTCATCCTGTTCTCGTCAGGCACCACGGGCGCACCGAAATGCATCGTGCACGGGGCCGGCGGCACGCTGCTCCAGCATATCAAGGAGCACCGGCTGCACTGCGATCTCGTGCCCGGCGACCGGCTGTTCTACTTCACCACCTGCGGCTGGATGATGTGGAACTGGCTGGTGAGCGGCCTCGCCAGCGGGCTCACCCTCTGCCTCTATGACGGCTCGCCCTTCGCCCCCAACGCCTCCGTGCTGTGGGACTATGCCGCGCAGGAGCGCTTCGCCCTGTTCGGCACCTCGGCCAAATATATCGACCAGCTGCGCAAGGAGGGCGTGCGCCCGGGCGAGACGCACGATCTGTCGGCACTGAAGGCGATGACCTCCACCGGCTCGCCGCTGGCGCCGGAGAGCTTTGCTTTCGTCTATGAGGCGATCAAGCCGGACCTGCACCTCGCCTCGATCTCCGGCGGCACCGACATCGTCTCCTGCTTCGTGCTCGGCGACCCCACCGCGCCGGTCTATAAGGGCGAGATCCAGGCGGCAGGCCTCGGCATGGCGATGGAGGTGTGGTCAGACGAGGGCACGCCCGTCACCGGCGAGCGCGGCGAGCTTGTCTGCACAAAACCCTTCCCCTGCATGCCGGTCATGTTCTGGAACGACCCGGCGGGCGCGAAGTACCACGCCGCCTATTTCGAGCGTTTCCCCAATGTCTGGTGCCATGGCGACTTCGCCGAATGGACCGCCCATGGCGGGCTCATCATCCATGGCCGCTCCGACGCGACGCTGAACCCGCAGGGCGTGCGCATCGGCACCGCCGAGATCTACGCCCAGGCCGAGCAGATCCCGGAGATTGTCGAGGCCATCGCCATCGGCCAGGACTGGGACAATGACGTGCGGGTGGTGCTGTTCGTGCGGCTGCGCGAGGGCGCGGTGCTGGACGCCGAGCTCGACAAGCGCATCCGCTCCCAGATCCGCACCGGCGCCAGCCCGCGCCATGTGCCGGCGCGCATCCTTGCGGTCACGGACATTCCGCGCACCCGTTCGGGCAAGATCACCGAACTTGCCGTGCGCGACGTGGTGCATGGCCGCCCGGTGAAGAACACCGAGGCGCTGGCCAATCCGGAATCGCTGGAGCTGTTCCGCAACCGGCCCGAACTGGCGGAGTGAGCGGCGGGGCGCCCTCACCGCGCGTGCCTCACGCCGTTATCCCCCGGCCACTCTCCCACCGTCATCCCCGGGCTTGACCCGGGGATCCACGCCTTGGGCGGCCAGTCGCGCCTGCGTGCTTCGAGGCCGGGCTGCGCCCGGCACCTCAGCATGACGAACGGTCTGCGGGTGCTGCGTTATCCCAGGGTCTATCTGTCGCCCCTCATCCTGAGGCGCTCGGCGCCGCCGAGCCTCGAAGGACGCAGGCCCTCGCCGCTGATGGCTTCCTCGCCGCCGCTTGCCCCTCGACCGCCGCCTCACCCCTGCCGGGGCCGGGAGAGCCGCGCCAGCAGGATCACCGGCACCAGACCGACCAGCACGATGAGCAGCGCCGCCAACGCGCCGTCCTCATAGGTGCCGCGCGCGGCCTCGGCATAGACATGGCTGGCCAGCGTCTCGAAGTTCAGCGGCCGCAGCATCAGCGTCGCCGGAAGTTCCTTCATGCAGTCGACGAACACCAGCAGCGCCGCGCCGCCCAGCGCCGGCCGCAGCATCGGCAGATGCACCAGCCGCACCACCCCGCCCGGCCTCTCGCCAAGGCTGCGCGCCGCCATGTCGAGCGTGGTGCCGACCTTGCCATAGCCGGCCTCCAGCCCGCCAATGGGAATGGCGAGGAAGCGGATGACATAGGCGATGATCAGCGCCGCGCCGGAGCCGGACAGCAGCAGCCCGGTGGAGACGCCGGCAAAGCGCTCGGCGAGGCCGGAGACGAGATTGTCGAATCCGGCCAGCGGCACCAGCAGGCCGACCGCCAGAACGGTGCCGGGCACGGCATAGCCGAGACTCGCCAGCCGCAGCGCCAGCCCGGAGCGCAGCGCCCCGGTGCGCAGCGCCACCACCACCGCGAAGCCGAGCACCAAGGCCAGCACGGTGCCGAGCGCGGCGAAGAAGGCGGTGTTCGCCGTCTCCACGAGAATGGTCTGCGAGACGCCATGGAAGGAGATTCGCTTCCACGCCGCATGGGCGAGATGGCCGGCCGGCAGCACAAAGCCGAGCAGCACCGGCAGCAGGCAGGCGAGGAAGGCGAGCGCGCCCGCCCCGGCCGAAAGCGGGCGCCGCGCCGGCGGGCGGGCGCGGTCGCCGATATTGCCGGTCCGCTGGTGGCGCCGGCCCCAGCGCTCCAGCATGACCAGCGCGAACATCAGCGCCAGCATGCACAGCGCGATCTGCGCCGCGCCGGGCAGGCTGGAGCGGTTCAGCCAGGTGGAATAGATCGACAGGGTCAGCGTCTGCACGCCGAGGAACTCGGAGGCGCCGATGTCGTTCACCGTCTCCATCAGCGCCAGCGTCACCCCCACCGCGATCGCCGGGCGGGCGAGCGGCAAAGCGATACGGAAGAACGCCTCCCCCGCCCCCGCCCCCAGGGTGCGGGCGGCATCGAGCACGGAAGCGGTCTGCACCAAGAAGGCGGCGCGGGCGGAGAGGTAGACATAGGGGTAGAGCACCAGCCCGAGCAGCACGATGCAGCCGGGCAGCGAGCGCACCTCCGGCAGCCAGAGATCGCGCGGGCGCAGGTCGAAGCTGGTGCGGATCAGCGTCGGGATCGGCCCCAGCGGATGCACCGCGTCGACATAGACGAAGGCCTGGATATAGGTCGGGATGGCGAGCGGCAGCAGCAGCGCCCACTCGAACACGCCCCGCCCGGGAAAGCGGCACACCGCCACCAGCCAGGCCGTACCGGTGCCGATGACGGCGACGAACGCGCCGACGCCGAGCACCAGCAGCGTGGTCTCGAACAAAGCGTGCGGAATGACATTGGCGATCAGGTGCGGCCACAAATCGCCCGAGCCCTGCAGCGCGGTCCAGGACAGCGCCAGCAGCGGCAGCAGCACCAGAAGCACGACCGCCCCCGCCGCCGCCCGCACGAGACGGGAGCCGGTGATGGGGGCGCGGCGCGGGCGATGGGAAAGAACCAGGCTCATCTTGCCAAATGTCCCGGGGCGGCAACCACCCCGGGACCCAATCATGTCGGTGAAGCTTGGCTGGCGCTGCCCTCAGCGCCAGTCAGGCGTTCTTCAAGGAGGCTGGCCGGCGCTGCCCTCAGCGCCAGCCAATCGTCTCGGCGGCGCGCGGTCGGCGCGTGATCAGTTGTCGAAGCCGACCTTGTCGGCGAGGTTCGCCGCCGCCTTGCGGGCCTTGGCGACCGCGACGAGGTCGACATTGTCCACCTTGAGCGGGCCGAAGGCGGCGATGATCGGGTCGACCGGCGCGCCGGGCACCACGGGATACTCGTAATTGCCCTTGGCGTAGAGCGCCTGCGCCTCGGGAGACACGAGATACTCCAGCAGCTTGACGGCGTTGCCCTTGTTCGGGGCGTTCTTGGCGACGCTGGCGCCGGAAATGTTCACATGGGTGCCGCCATTCTCGAAGGTGGGCAGCACGACATTGATCGCCTTGGCCCATTCTTCCTGCTCGGGGCCGCCCTTGCCGGAGCGCATCAGCCCGACATAGTAGGAATTGGCGAGGCCGATGTCGCAGATGTCGCCGAGAATGTCGCGCGCCACTTCACGGTCGCCGCCGGCGGCCTTGCGGGCAAGGTTCGCCTTCACGCCCTTCAGCCATTCCTCGGCCTTCGCCTCGCCGTGATGGACGATATAGGCGGCGATCAGCGCGGTGTTGTAGGGGTGCTTGCCCGAGCGGATGCAGACCTCGCCCTTCCACTTCGGGTCGGCGAAGCTCTCATAGGTGATCGCCGTGTCCTTCACCCGGTCCTTCGAGGTGTAGGCGACGCGGGCGCGGGCGGAGAGCGCGAACCAGTCGCCATTGGCGCCGCGCAGATTGGCGGGGATGGCCTTGTCCAGCACGTCGGATGTCACCTTCTGGGTCACGCCCTGGTCGACGAGGTCGAGCAGCGCGCCGACATCCACCGTCATCAGCACGTCGGCAGGGGAGACCTCGCCCTCGGCCTTCACGCGCTCGGCGAGGCCGTCCTTGACGAACACGCTGTTCACCTTGACGCCGGTCTTCTCGGTGAAGGCGTCGAACAGCGGCTTGGCCAGGCCCGGCTCGCGGGTCGTGTAGATGTTGACGACCTCTTCGGCGGACGCGGCGATCGGCGCCAGCGCCAGGCTGGCGGCGATGAAGCCGCCGAGAGCCAGGCAACGGGTGAACGGGGTGAGCGTGCGGGCAGTCATCGGCGTCTCCTGCGTGCGGATCGCCGGTCAACTGGCGATCGCATGGTTGACGTTACGTCTGTCGCAGGCGGTAGCCGACGGGCGCCCGTCGGTCAACGAAAAGCTAAGTGAAGTCAATAACTTGGAATAAGTCTAATCAAAAACTCGGGCGGAAGAGTTTGACGCCGCGAGGTAAACCGCGTCGCCCCCCGGTGGGGGCGCGATAAGCAGAGCCCCTGAACGCCGAAGGCCGGTCTTGCGACCGGCCCCCGCTAAACCCTGGCGATGACGCCGAAAACCTCAGTCGAGGCCGCCAATATGGTGCTGGGCGTAGAGCTGGATGCCCAGATTGGCGATCAGGTCGAGCTGGGTTTCGAGGAAGTCGATATGGCCTTCCTCGTCCTTCATCAGCTCCTTGAACAGGTCCCGGCTAGGATAATCCTGCACGCTGGAGCAATAGGTCGCGGCTTCCTGGTAGAGCGCGCGGGCCTCGATCTCGGCGGCGAGATCGCACTCGATCACTTCCTTGATGTCCTGGCCGATGCGCAGCGGGTCGAGCACCTGCAGGTTCGGCAGCCCTTCGAGGAACAGGATGCGATCGATGAAGCGATCGGCGTGCTGCATTTCCTCGATCGACTCGGCGCGCCACTTGGCGGCAAGCTTCTTGTAGCCCCAGTTGTCCAGCATGCGGTAATGCAGCCAGTACTGGTTGATCGCGGTGAGCTCCGAGCGGACGCCGCGATTGAGATAGTCGATGACCTTTGAATCGCCCTTCATGGCGGCGCTCTCCTGCTACGAGATTCTGCCACCTGTTTAGAAAACTTCTAAGGAATAGGCAACCCATTATCGCGCGTCGCCGGGCGCGCGCACGGGTTTTCCACCCGGGTTCGACGCGGCACAAGGCGCGGCTGTCGGCGGCATCAGGCATAGGAGAGAGAGGCGAAGGGCGGCCTACTCGGCCGCCACGGCATGGCCGGCCAGATGCGTGGACCGGGCGTGGTCGACGGTCACGAGCCGGCGCGGGGTGCGGGTGTGCCGGCCGTTGCTGGGGGCATGCCCCTGCTCGCCATGGGCATGTCCCGCATGAGCATGTCCGGTGTGGGCAGGCGCCGAATGGCTATGCTCGGCGTGACGATGCCCAACGTGATTGTGCCCGGCATGGCTGTGTTCGGCGTGCGGCTGCGCCGGCTGGCCGGGCGCCTGCGCCGACACCGGGCAGTCCAGCGGGCAGATCGAGCAGGCGCTGGCATTCACGTCGTCGAGCAGCTTGCGGATGGTACGCGCGCAACGCCCGCACTGGGCGCTGCAGCCCAAGCAGCGATAAACCTGCCCCACCGTGCGGACAGGCGCCGGCGTCTCCGTCACCGCGCTGCGGATCTGACGATCGGAAAGCACATTGCACGAACACACGATCATCGCGACGCGAAACCGAAGCTTTAAGGCATTTAGAATTATTCTAAATATCGCCTTTGTCTTCTCTTTTCGCGCTATTCCGGCGGGCCGTCAATTGGCAAATGTCAATCTGCCGATCATGTGAGGTGATCGACTAGTCTTCGTTCGCTCAGATTTGAGAGATTCCAGATTAGACGTTACCGCTCAACTCATCTGCACTTTTGAACGGCACCAAACTGGCGGTCTCGAAACCCTCCGCCCGGGCGATGGGGTCGCCGGCCAGCCGGGCATAGAGCACATGGTCCTGCCAGGTGCCGTTGATGCAGAGATATTGCCGACCATAACCCTCGCGCCGGAAGCCGCTGCTCTCCAGCAGCCGCATGGAGGGCGCGTTGCCGGGCAGGCACGCGGCCTCGATCCGGCGCAGGCCGAGCGTGCCATGAGCGAAGGGCAGCAGGGTGCGGACCGCCGCGCCCATATAGCCCTTGCCAGCATAGGGGGCGCCCATCCAGTAGCCGAGGCTCGCGGTCTGGGTCACGCCCCGACGGATATTGGACAGCGACACGCCGCCCAGCAGCGCCCGGTCGGCGCGGCGGATCACCAGGAACGGATAGGCCGCGTCCTCGCGCACATCGCGGGCATAGCGGCGCATGCGCCGCCGGAACGAGCCGCGCGTGAGGTCATAGGGCGGCCAGGTCGGCTCCCACGGGGTAAGGAAATCCCGGCTCTGCTCGCGCAGGGCCGACCAGGCGGCAAAGTCCGCCATCTGCGGCAGGCGCAGCAGCACCGTCTCACCCTCGACGAGCATGGGCGGCTCATGCCAGGAAACGGTGCGAAACAGGGCCATGTGCGCTGCCGACGGCGGTTATGCTGCGCTGAGACGTTCCGCGATGCGCGCTGCCGATTCAAGCGATTTTCCCGGCCCCAGCGCCGTGAAGGTCGGCCGCCCGCGCCCGATCAGCGCTTTTCCCGCCGCGCGGGCATCGTCCAGCGTCACCGCTTCCACCTTGGCGACGATTTCCTCCAGCGGGATCGGCCGCCCGAACGCCAGCATCTGCCGCGCCAGCTGGTCCGCCCGGGCGCCGGAACTCTCCAGCGCCGCCAGCAGCCCGACCTTGGCCTGCGCCTTGGAGCGCGAGAGTTCCGCCTCGGTCATGCTGTCGATGGTGATGAGGATCTGGTCCACCGCCACATCGACCAGCTCGCCGACATCGCCGCCATCGGTGCCGGCATAGACGCCGAACAGGCCGGTATCAGCATAACCCCAATGGAAGGAGTACACCGCGTAGCACAGGCCCCGCGCCTCGCGGACCTCCTGGAACAGCCGGGACGACATGCCCCCGCCGAGCACATTGGTGAACACCTGCAGCGCGTGGATGCCGGGGTCGCGATAGGACAGGCCCGGCAGGCCGATCAGCAGATGCGCCTGCTCCAGCTCGCGCCCGCCGCCGATCTCCACCCCGCCCTCATAACGGGCGGGCACCGCCTCGGGCTTGTCGGCGGCGGCAAAGCTCGCCACCCGCTTTTCCGCCTCCGCCACCAGCGCCTCGTGCTCGACCGCACCGGCCGCCGCCACGATCATCTTCGGCGCCCGGTAGTTGCGCCCGAGATAGGTGCGCAGCTTGTCCGGCCCGAAAGAGCGCACGCTTTCCGCCGTGCCGAGGATCGAGCGGCCGATCGGCTGGCCGGGGAAGGCCCGCTCCTGGAACAGGTCGAACACCAGGTCATCGGGCGTGTCGAGCGCGGCGCCGATCTCCTGCTCGATCACATTGTGCTCGCGCGCCAGTTCTTCCGGGTCGAAGGCCGGCTCGGCGAGAATGTCGGCGAGCACCTCCAGGGCGAGCGGCATGTCGGCGCCCAGCACCCGAGCATTATAGGAGGTGTGCTCGACGCTGGTGGCGGCGTTGATGTCGCCGCCAACCGCCTCGATCTCCTCGGCGATGCCGCGGGCCGAGCGGCGCCGCGTGCCCTTGAACGCCATGTGCTCCAGCAGGTGCGAAATGCCGTGCTCGTCGGCCGCCTCGTCGCGCGCCCCCGCCCCCACCCAGATGCCGAGCGAGGTGGTCGCCAGATGCGGCATGGAATCGGTGATGACGGTGACGCCGTTGTCGAGCGTGGTGATGCGCGGGCCGGCGGGAAGGTCCTTGGTCAAGCGAGCGTCTCCGAGGCCCGGGCGTGCCGGGTGATATAGGCTTCGATCGCCGAGAGGTCGTTGGGCAGCGTCGGCAGCCGTTCCGGCCGCTCCATCAGGTCCGCGAGGTGCGGCGGCAGCGCCGGGCGCTCGCCGCAGGCCCGCTCGACCGCGTCGGGGAACTTCGCCGGATGGGCGGTGGCGAGCACCACCTGCGGCACATGCGGGTCATGGGCGACGCGCTCGGCCACCGAGACCGCGACCGCCGTGTGCGGGTCGAGCAGATAGCCGGTTTCCGCCCGCACCCGGGCGATCGTTTCCGCCGTCTGCGCCTCGTCCGCCCGTCCAGCGTCGAAATCGGCCCGCAGCGCCTCCATGGCCGAACCCGGCGGCGAGAACGCCCCCGCCTGCGCCAGCGAGGCCATCAGCCCGCGCAGCGCGCCGGCGTCGCGGTCCAGCGTCTCGAACAGCACGCGCTCGAAATTGGACGACACCTCGATGTCCATCGAGGGCGAGGAGGAGGGCCGCACGCCGCTCACCTCGTAGCGCCCGGTCTCCAGGGTGCGGGCGAGGATGTCGTTCACATTGGTCGCCACCACCAGCCGCTCAATCGGCAGGCCCATGCGCTTGGCGACATAGCCGGCGAGCACGTCGCCGAAATTGCCGGTCGGCACCACGAAGGACACCTTGCGGTGCGGCGCGCCCAGCGCCACGCCGGCGACGAAATAATACACCACCTGCGAGACGATGCGGGCCCAGTTGATCGAGTTCACCCCGGCGAGGCGCTGCCGGTCGCGGAAGGCGTGATGGTTGAACATCGCCTTCACCTGCGCCTGGCAGTCGTCGAAGGTGCCGTCGATGGCGATGGCGTGGACATTGGCGTCCGGCACCGCCGTCATCTGCCGCCGCTGCACCTCGGAGACGCGCCCGGCGGGGTAGAGGATGAACACATCGGTGCGCTTCGAGCCGCGAAACGCCTCGATCGCCGCGCTGCCGGTATCGCCCGAGGTGGCACCGACAATGGTGGCGTGCTGGTCGCGCGCGGCCAGCACATGGTCCATCATCCGGCCCAGCAGCTGCATCGCCACGTCCTTGAAGGCGAGCGTCGGGCCGTGGAACAGCTCCAGCACGAAGCGGTTCGGCGCGATCTGCACCAGCGGCGTGGTGGCGGGATGGCGGAAGCTGGCATAGGCCGCCTCCAGCATCGGCCGGAGCACGTCGGGCGTGAAGATCGGATCGACGAAGGGCGCGATCACCCGCCCGGCCACCTCGGCATAGGTATGCCCCGCCAGCGCGGAAATCGCCGTAGGGGCGAGCACCGGAAAGGCGTCGGGCACATACAGGCCGCCATCGCGGGCGAGGCCGGCGAGCAGGGCATCGGAGAAGGCGAGCACGGGGGCCTCGCCGCGGGTCGAGATGTAGCGCACGCGCGCCTCCGCTGGAGAAAGTGGCCGCAAACTAGTGGCGGGGGCGCGCATGCGCAAGCAAGCGCGTGCTCAAGACCTCAGCGACGGCGCCGGCCCCAGGCATAGGCGGCGAACACGCCGAGCAGCGAAGCGGCCAGCCCGAACCAGGTCAGCGCATATTCGAGATGCCGGTTGGGAAAGGCGATCCGCGTCAGCCCGCCGCGCGGCAGGCCGCCCGGATTGGCGCTCGCATCGGCATCGATCAGGAACGGCGCCACCCGCACCAGCCCCTTGGCGCTGGCGATCGCTTCCGGGTCGCGCACATACCAGCTGTCGGCGGCGGCATCATTGGCCGGGGTGAACAGCGCCGCCTCTTCCGGCAGGCGCAGCAGGCCGGTGACGGTGACGAGCCCGTCCACCTGTCCCTCGGGGCGGCTGGCGGGGTCCTTGCGCTCCAGCGGCACGAAGCCGCGATTGACCAGCACGAAGGCGCCATCGGGCAGGCCGAGCGGCGTCACCACCCAATAGCCCGGACCGCCCGAGCCATCCGGCTCCTGGTCCACCAGCGCATAGACCTGCACTTCGAGGTCATGGCGGAACCGCCCCTGCGTCGTGACGCGGCGATATTCGTCATTGGCGAAGTCGATCTGCGACCAGTCGGCCTCCGGCGGCAGCGCCACCGGCGCCTGATGGATGCGGGCCTCGACCTGCGCGACCAGCGATTCCTTCCAGGCGAGGCGCTCCAGCTGCCACACGCCCAGCCCGACCAGGATGCTGAACGCGACCAGCGTCGCCACGGCCGCGGGCAGCAGCCGGCGCCAGAACGGAGCTTCCTCGCTCACGCATCCCCCTTGTCGAGCCGGCCTTCCTGCGCCCGCTTGGCATATTGCAGGGCGATCAACGTCGCCTTCAGCGGCCGCAGCAGGCCGAGCGTGGAGAGCAGCACCAGCGGCGTCCACAGCAGCGCATGCAACCAGAAGGGCGGCTGCCAGGTCAGTTCGACCCACAGGGCGAGGCCCACCACCAGCGCGCCGGCGGCGAGGATGATGAACACCACCGGCCCGTCGCCGGAATCGTCGAAGCTATAGTCCAGCCCGCATTCGCTGCAGGAGGGCGCCACGGTGAGGAAACCGTTGAACAGCCGCCCCCGGCCGCAGCGCGGGCAACGGCAGCCAAGGCCCGCCGCATAGGGCGAAACGCCGTTATGGAAAGGTTGCAGGTCCATGGCCGGCTTCTACTCCCTCGCGGGGCGGCGCGACATGCGCACTTCGCCCGATGAACGAAAAAGGGGCGGCCGGAAGCCGCCCCTCTTCACACTTATCGGCCGGTTCAGTGCGGGGCGCCGGCACTGCCCCAGACATAGATGAAGGTGAACAGGAACAGCCACACCACGTCGACGAAGTGCCAGTACCAGGCCGCCGCCTCGAAGCCGAAATGATGGGTCGGGGTGAAATGGCCGGCATAGAGACGGCCCAGGCACACCGCCAGGAAGATGGTGCCGACGATGACGTGGAAGCCATGGAAGCCGGTCGCCATGAAGAAGGTGGCGCCATAGATGTTGCCGGAGAAGGCAAACTCGGCATGGCTGTACTCGAAGCCCTGCAGCAGCGAGAAGATGAAGCCGAGGCCGACCGTCAGCCACAGGCCCCATTTGGCGCCCTGGCGGTCGCCATGCACCAGGGCGTGGTGCGCCCAGGTCAGCGTGGTGCCCGAGGTCAGCAGGATCAGCGTGTTGAGCAGCGGCAGGTGCCAGGGATCGAAGGTCTCGATGCCGGTCGGCGGCCAGACGCCGCCCGTCGCCGTGGCGCGGGCATAGTTGATCTCCTCGCCGACGAACAGCGAGGCGTCGAAGAAGGCCCAGAACCAGGCGACGAAGAACATCACCTCGGAGGCGATGAACAGGATCATGCCGTAGCGCAGGTGAAGCTGCACCACCGGCGTGTGGTGATGCTCGTGTTCACCCTCGCGGATGACGTCCCGCCACCACACGGCCATGGTGTAGATGACGCCGAGCAGGCCGACGATCATCACCAGCGAGGTCATCTGGCCATGCATCCAGAACACCGCGCCAACGGCCATGATGAAGGCGAAAACCGAAATGACGAACGGCCACGGGCTCGGATCGACGAGGTGGTAGTCGTGATGTTTGGCGTGGGCCTCGGCCATGGGTCGCGCTCTCCGTTCCGTCTATTTCTCTAGCGGGCCGTCGGCGCGGCCGCAATGTGGCGTTCCGCCCGCTTAAAGGGGCGCCTTTCCGTCCTTCAACGTGCCGGCGGCGAGCGGAGCCGCCTTGGGGAAGAAGGTGTAGGAAAGGGTGATGGTCTTGACGCCGCGCATCTCCGGATCCTCGGCGAAGGCCGGATCGACGAAGAAGACGACGGGCATGTCGAGCGTTTCGCCGGGCTGCAGCGTCTGGTCGGTGAAGCAGAAGCACTGCATCTTGGCGAAGTGGTAGCCCGACTGGGTGGGGGTGACGTTATAGGTCGCCGACGCCGTGACCGGCTGGGAGCTGCGGTTGTGCACCCGGTAATAGGCGAGCTTGGTCTCGCCCACCCGCACATCCACCGAGCGAAGCTCGGGCGTGAAGCTCCAGTCGAGGCCGGGGGCGGTGTTGGCGTCGAAACGCACCTCCACCATGCGCTCCAGCGGCGCGCCCGGGGCCGCCGCCGCCACCCGCGTGGCGCCGCCGAAGCCGGTGACCTGGCAGAACATCTGGTAGAGCGGCACGGCGGCAAAGGCCGCGCCCGTCATCACGGCAACGAAGGCGGCGCAGCTCAGCGCCACCGTGCGGTGGTTGCGGGCACGGCGCCGGGCCGCCTGCGCGGCGGGAGCCTCGACCGGGTCTTCGCGTTCTGCTGCCATGGCACCCTCACAGCGGCCGGACAAGCACGGCGGGGCCGAGCTTGACGATGGTGACGACGTAGAACAGCACGCACAGCGCCGCCAGCACCACCGCGATGGCGATGGAACGGGCGCGCCGGCTGCGCCTCTGCTCCTCGGTCAGCACCACGCCGTCGGGTTCCTGACCGGGGGTTTTGCTTTTGTCGCTCATACCAGCCCTCGCCGCCATGCGCTCACAGCCCGAAGCCGGCCGGCGCGACCGCCTCGATGAGGAGGACCGCGAAGAGCAGGAAAAGATAAAGGATCGAGAAGCCGAACAGCCGCCGCGCCGCGACCTCCGCCGCCGCGCCTTCGCGCCGGCGATAGACCTGCACCGCCAGCAGCAGCATCAGCGCGCCGGAGACGCCCGAGACGATGCCATAGCCGAGCCCCGCCATGCCGAGGAAGAAGGGCGACATCGCCAGCGGCACCAGCAGCAGCGTGTAGAGCAGGATCTGCCGGCGCGTCTCGGAAGGGCCGGCGACGACGGGAAGCATCGGCACGCCGGCGCGGGCATAGTCGCCCGACTTGTAGAGCGCCAGCGCCCAGAAATGCGGCGGCGTCCAGAAGAAGATGATGAGGAAGAGCAGGACGCTCTCCAGCCCGATGCCGCCCGAGGCCGCCGCCCAGCCGACCATGGGCGGGAAGGCGCCGGCGGCGCCGCCGATAACGATGTTCTGCGGCGTCCAGCGCTTCAGCCACATCGTGTAGATGACGGCATAGAAGAAGATGGTGAAGGCGAGCAGCGCGGCGGAGAGCGCGTTGACCAGCAGGCCGAGCACCAGCACCGAGCCGACCGCGAGCGTGATGCCGAAGGCCAGCGCCTCGCCCGGCGTCACCCGGCCGGCGGGGATCGGGCGGCGGCGGGTGCGGGTCATCACCGCGTCGATATCGGCGTCCCACCACATGTTGAGCGCGCCCGAGGCGCCGGCGCCGATGGCGATGCACAGCAGGGCGGTGAAGGCGATCACCGGGTGCACCTCGCCCGGCGCGCGGACGATGCCGACCAGCGCGGTGAAAATCACCAGCGACATGACCCGCGGCTTCAGCAGCGCGACATAGTCGGCCACCGATGCATAGGACGGCGTGCCGGGCGCGCGCGGCTCGGTCGGGGTCAGGTCGAATTCGCGCGAGGCGATGTCGCTCATTCACTCAACTCCGGCATCGCCCAAGGCGATGCTCTCATTGCCGGCACCGCCGGGGCGATGCGCTCTTGGCACGGTAGGCTCTCAGGGTCGGCGCTCCCGCTGGAAGCCGCCGCCGCAAACCCGGGGGCGGGCCAGAGCCGGCCCGGCGCCCCTGCAGGCGACCGGCGCGGATGACCCGCGCCGGGAAGTCAATCACGGCGTGCGCCGGCTCACTTGATCTTGGGCAGCACGTCGAAATGGTGGTAGGGCGGCGGCGAGCTCAGCGTCCATTCCAGCGTGGTCGCGCCTTCACCCCACGGATTGGCGCCGGCCGGGACCTTGGCGGCGAACATCCGGTAGATGCCGAACAGGAACACCAGCACCGCGAAGCCGGAGATGTAGGAACCGATCGAGGAGACGAAGTTCCAGCCGGCGAAGGCGTCCGGGTAGTCCGCATAGCGGCGCGGCATGCCGGCGAGGCCGAGGAAGTGCTGCGGGAAGAACACCAGGTTGACGCCGATGAAGGTCAGCCAGAAGTGCACCTTGGCGATGCCCTCGCTGTACATGTAGCCGAACATCTTCGGCACCCAGTAGTACCAGCCGGCGAAGATGGCGAACACGGCGCCGAGCGACAGCACGTAGTGGAAGTGGGCCACCACGTAATAGGTGTCGTGCAGCGAGCGGTCGATGCCGGCATTGGAGAGCACGACGCCGGTGACGCCGCCGACCGTGAACAGGAAGATGAAGCCGATCGCCCACAGCATGGGCACGCGCATCGAGATCGACCCGCCCCACATGGTGGCGATCCAGGAGAAGATCTTCACCCCTGTCGGCACCGCGATGATCATGGTCGCGGCGACGAAATAGGCCTGGGTCGAGGAGGACAGGCCGACCGTGTACATGTGGTGCGCCCACACCACGAAGCCGACCACGCCGATCGCCACCATCGCATAGGCCATGCCGAGATAGCCGAAGACCGGCTTGCGCGAGAAGGTCGAGACGATGTGCGAGACGATGCCGAAGCCGGGCAGGATCAGGATGTACACTTCCGGGTGGCCGAAGAACCAGAACAGGTGCTGGAACAGGATCGGGTCGCCGCCGCCGGCCGGGTCGAAGAAGGTGGTGCCGAAATTGCGGTCCGTCAGCAGCATGGTGATGGCGCCGGCCAGAACCGGCAGCGACAGCAGCAGCAGGAACGCGGTCACAAGCTGCGACCAGGCGAAGAGCGGCATCTTGTGCAGCGTCATGCCCGGGGCGCGCATGTTGAGGATCGTCGTGATCAGGTTGATCGCGCCGAGGATCGAGGAGGCGCCGGCAATGTGCAGCGACAGGATCAGCAGGTCCATCGCCGGGCCGGGATGGCCGAGCTTGCTCGACAGCGGCGGGTAGATGGTCCAGCCGCCACCGAAGCCGGTGGAGCCGGCCGCGCCCTCGACGAACAGCGACAGGATCGCCAGCCCGAAGGCGGGCGGCAGCAGCCAGAACGCCACGTTGTTGATGCGCGGGAAGGCGGTGTCCGGCGCGCCGATCATCAGCGGGATGAAGTAGTTGCCGAAGCCGCCGATCATCGCCGGCATCACCATGAAGAAGATCATGATGAGGCCGTGGCCGGTGGTGAACACGTTGAAGGTCTGCGGATCGGAGAAGATCTGCATCCCCGGTTCCTGCAGCTCCATACGGATGCCGATGGACAGGGCGCCGCCCACGATCCCCGCGATGATCGCGAAGATCAGGTACATCACACCGATGTCCTTGTTGTTGGTCGAATAGACCCAGCGCTTCCAACCCGTCGGATCGCCCGCGTGACCGGCTGCGTATGCCATGGAACCGTCCCTCATTCGCGCCCTTTCAGGCACTTAGAAACTTCAATGCGCCGAACCGGCACTCTCAGCGGGCAGCAACGCCCGCCACGTCGCCCTGCGCGACACGCGCCGGCGCCGGAGCCCCGGCGAATTCCTGCTTGGCCGTCTCGACCCAGGCCGCGAACTCTTCCTCGCTCACCACCCGGATGGCGATGGGCATGAAGGCGTGGTCCTTGCCGCACAGCTCGGAGCACTGGCCATAATAGATCCCCTCCTTGGTCGCCTGGAACCAGCTCTCGTTCAGCCGGCCCGGCAGGGCGTCGATCTTCACGCCGAAGGACGGAAGAGCGAAGGAGTGGATCACGTCGGCGGCCGTCACCTGGATGCGGACCACCTTGTTGACAGGCACGACCACGTCATTGTCGACCGCGAGCAGGCGCGGCTGGCCGGGCTTCAGGTCCGCTTCCGCCACCATCAGGCTGTCGAAGCTGAAGGCGCCGTTGTCGGGATATTCATAGGACCAGTACCACTGGTGGCCCGTCACCTTCACGGTGAGGTCCGCCTTCGGCAGGTCCAGCTGCAGGAACAGCAGCCGGAAGGAGGGGATGGCGATCGCCACCAGGATGAGCACCGGGACCACCGTCCACACCACCTCGATCATGGTGTGATGCGTCGTGCGGGAAGGCACCGGATTGGCCTTCTCGTTGAACTTCACCATCACCACGATCAGCAGCGCCAGCACCAGCAGCACGACCGCGACGATGATGACGAGCAGGAAGAAGTGGAAGGAGTGGATGCTCTCCATGACCGGAGAGGCAGCCCCCTGAAGATTGATCTGCCAGGGCGAAGGCTGTCCCGTTTCCGCCAGCGCGGCCCCGGTAAAAGCCAGCGCCAGCATGCCGAGCACCCCACCGGCAAGGCCGGCTGTCCGGCGTGCAGCGTTGCGGACCCACGAATTCATCGCGAACGTCACTCCCATCAGCTTCCCCGTGGCCCGGATGAAGCGATGGCAATCGCGTGTCGGGCCAGCGTGATTTGATCTTCATCAAACACAAAAAGGACACCTGAGCAACGCGCCAGGGGGGGTACCCTCCTGCGACATGACGTCGGGTGCCTGGAACCGTTCTATCTCCGTGGGGCGATGGATTGCCGCATTCTTGACATCACGCTCGGGCTTGTACCGCCTCCTGCCCTGGGGAGCGGTGGAAAAGGGCCCCACGCACGATTCGCCTTGTCCCCCGCCGCCGATTCTTTAGAAGACATAGCGAACGACACTTTTCGGGAGACAGCCATGCCCGGCTTCGCGGCCCTCCGTTCAGCCATTGTCGCGGCGCTTGCCGTCGCGGCGCTGTTCGCCTCCTTCGACGGGGCGGCGGCGCAGGGCGTCGTGCGCTCGGTTCATGGCGAATGGCAGATCCGGTGCGACACCCCGCCCGGCGCCCAGTCCGAGCAATGCGTGCTGCTACAGAGCGTGCAGGCGGATGACCGCCCGAATGTCGGGCTCACCGCCATCGTGCTGAAGATGCGCGACAGCGGCAAGTCGCTGCTGCGCGTGCTCGCGCCGCTCGGCGTGCTGCTGCCCTCCGGCCTCGGCCTCATCATTGACGACACGCCCATCGGCAGCGTCGGCTTCGTGCGCTGCGTGCCCAATGGCTGCGTCGCCGAGGTGGAGATGGACGCCACGCTGATGGAACGCCTGCGCAACGGCACCAAGGCGATCTTCGTCATCCGCGAGACGCCCGAGCCGGATGAGGGCATCGGCATCCCGCTCAATCTCAACGGGTTCGGCCAGGGCTACGACGCGCTTCCGTGAGGCGGCGCCGATGATTGCGGCCGCCGAGGACGCCTCCCCTCCCCGCCTCGTCATCTTCGACATGGATGACGTGCTGCTGCGCTACGATGTCGAGGCCCGCCGCGCCGCCATGGGCGCACCGGCGGGGCTCTCCGCCGCCGATGTCGAGCGCCTCGTCTGGCACAGCGGCATCGAGAGCGCCTCCGACCTAGGCCACCTCACCCCCGACGCCTATCTCGCCGCCATTGCGCAGGCGCTCGGCGTGCCGTTCGGCCGCGCCGACTGGCTGCGCACGCGCGCCCTCGCCATGACGCTCGACCCCGAAGCGCTGGCGCTGGCGGAGGAGGTGCGGGCGCGCGCGCCCATCGCCCTGCTCACCAATAATGGCCACATCATGCGCGAGCATTTCGACGTGCTGGTGCCGGAACTGCGGGCGCTGTTCGGCCCGGCCATGCATGTCGCCTGCGAGTTCGGGGCGAAGAAGCCGTCCCCTTCCGTGTATAAAGGCGTCGCCGCACGCTATGGCGTCGCCCCCGGCGAGGCGGTGATGATCGACGACAAGCCCGCCAATATCGCCGGCGCCCGCGAGGCGGGGCTGCGCGCCCACCTTTTCACCCGGGCGGCCGAGCTCGCGACGTTCCTGCGCGCGCACCATATGATCGCCTGAAGCCTTTTCGCCGCGAGCCCGTTCATCCATGCCCGAGCTGCCCGAAGTCGAAACCGTCCGGCGCGGCCTCGCCCCGGTCATGGAGGGCCGCCGCATCCTCGCGGCCGTGGCCCGGCGGCCGGACCTGCGCTGGCCGCTGCCCGAGCGCTTCGCCGAGCGGCTGACCGGACGGACGCTGCGCCGGCTGGAGCGGCGGGCGAAATACCTCATGGCGGATGTGGGACCCGATTCCGGCGGCATCGACGAGGTACTGGTCATGCATCTGGGCATGTCCGGCTCGTTCCGCATCGAGCCCGACACCGGCCCGCCTGAAATTCCGGGCGACTTCCACCTGCCGCGCTCGCGCCTCGCCGCCCACGACCATGTGGTACTGCGCATGGAAGGCGGCGCCGACGGGAGCCCGACAGGTCCGGCAGGCGGCGTGGAGATCGTCTACAACGACCCGCGCCGCTTCGGCGCCATGTTCCTGCTGCCGCGCGAGGGCCTGGCGGCGCACCCGCTGTTCCGCGACATCGGGCCCGAGCCGCTGGGCGCCGACTTCACCCCCGAGGCGCTGGCCCGCGCCCTCGCCGGGCGCCGCACCCCGATCAAGGCGGCGCTGCTCGACCAGAAGGTCGTCGCCGGGCTGGGTAATATTTATGTGTGCGAGGCGCTGCATCGCGCCGGCCTCTCGCCGGAACGTGCGGCATTCACCCTCACCGGTCTGACTGGCGGTCCCATCGAACTCACTGTCCGCCTGGTTGAGACCATCCGCGAGGTGCTGGAGGAGGCCATCAAGGCTGGCGGCTCGACCCTGCGCGATCACGCCCAAGTGGATGGTACGCTTGGTTATTTCCAGCACACCTTCCGCGTCTATGACCGCGAGGGCGATGCCTGCACGAGCCCCAGATGCCGGGGAACCATCGCCCGACTTGTGCAAAGCGGGCGCTCGACCTTCTATTGTGCCGCCTGCCAGCGCTAGGAGCCGCCATGTCCTACGACACCATCCTCGTTGAAACCAACCGGCGCGTCGGCGTCATCACCCTCAACCGCCCGAAAGCCCTGAACGCCCTGAACGCCGCGCTGATCGACGAGCTCGGCCGGGCTTTGGACGGCTTCGAGCGCAACCCGGCCATCGGCTGCATCGTCCTCACCGGCTCCGAGCGCGCCTTCGCAGCGGGAGCAGATATCAAGGAAATGCAGGGACTTGGCTTTCCCTCGACCTATGTCGACGACTTCATCACCTCCTGGGAACGGCTGTCGCGCTGCCGCAAGCCGGTGGTCGCCGCAGTCGCCGGCTACGCGCTCGGCGGCGGCTGCGAGATGGCCATGATGTGCGACATCATCCTCGCCGCGGACAATGCCCGCTTCGGCCAGCCGGAGATCCAGCTCGGCATCATACCCGGCGCCGGCGGCTCGCAGCGCCTAACCCGGGCGGTCGGCAAGGCCAAGGCGATGGAGATGATCCTCACCGGCCGCACCCTCACCGCCGAGGAAGCCGACCGCTACGGCCTGGTCTCGCGCGTGGTCCCGCTGGCCGAGCTGAAGGCCGAGGCGATGAAGGTCGCCGACACCATCGCCGGCCTGTCGCTGCCCTCGGTGATGATGGCCAAGGAAAGCGTCAACCGCGCCTTCGAATCCTCACTGGCCGAAGGAATCCGATTCGAACGCCGCCTCTTCCAGAGTTTGTTCGCCACGGCGGACCAGAAAGAAGGAATGGCTGCCTTTGCGGACAAGCGCGGAGCCTCTTTCACTAACAATTAACCATTGCCATCGCGGCCGCTCGCGCCTTGCATATTGACGCGGCGGCGCCCCCCGACTATAAGCCCGCCACTCACGCGGAGCTCCTCCGGGGTCAGCTCTGCTTAATCATTTGCAACCGACATTTCGGCAAGGCGCGGTACCAGGCGTCCTTGCGAAGATGAAGAGGATGGCCGATGGCCAATACGCCCTCCGCCAAAAAGGCGGCTCGCAAGATTGAGCGCCGGACCGAGGTCAATAAGAACCGCCGTTCGCGGATGCGCACCTTTGTGCGCAAGGTCGAGGAGGCTCTTGCCTCCGGCGACAAGGATGCGGCGGGTGCGGCCTTCAAGAATGCCGAGCCGGAGATCATGCGCGCTGCCCAGAAGGGCGTGCTGCCCAAGAACACCGCCTCGCGCAAGGTTTCGCGTCTGGCGCAGCGTCTGGCCAAGCTTAGCGCCTGAACGCCGCGGCCTGCAGGGACGACTTGCGGGCAGGCCTGATCAAGACCATCGATATGACGTGAAGCCCGGCCTTGTGCCGGGCTTTTCGCGTTTGCAAAGCGGCGGGTTTTCTACCGGCCCGTGTGTGGCTGGGGCGGTCGCACGGCCGCTGCGATCGATGTTGCAAAAGCGTCACAGAGGTTGGTTGCGGCTCAAACTCCTTGATCCCGAGGAGCGATGCTCCTTGACTCCAGCGCCACCCCGAGCAAGGCCAAAAATCGCAAAATCGCTGTCAAACTGTGAGGGCGTCGCGCAGAATTATGCTTTTATTTTCCTGCACTTACGACCCACACTCGCCACACCCCCTCGAATCGCCCTCTCCCGACCCGCCCCTCCCCCCTCCCATGCAAATTTAGCTGCGGAAAGACCCGCCAATCCGCCTCGATGAATCTTGCAAGTGACTCAGAGATTTGCCGACTGATGGCTCTTTTTTGGGCGCCCGAATCAGCGGCGTGCGGCACTTGGATGCCACTGCTGCGACGCCGATGACGTTGCACCGCAGGGGGGTGCTGTGTATGTTGTCTTCATCCGGTCCGGCCGGACACCTCAGCGAAAAGTTGAGTTTTGGAACGGCTCATTGCAACGTGAGGAGGGTGGTGTGCGCTGTATTCATGACCCTACCTCAACCAGATTTGCTGTCGCCTGGCGTCAAACGACATATCTTCCCCAAGAGAAGAACTTGTCAGCATAGTGCGTAGTGTTGCCGATTTTTAGTTGAATCATAACAATCTAAACTTTTAAGGGCGGCAATGATCTTGCCGTGAAGGGGCTGCTATGACCACGCGAATGAGCGCACAAGAGGGTGCGTGCCCAGAACGCCCCACCATTACGATGGTGGATGGCGTCGGCGACGACGAAAGACGAAACCCTCAGTCAAGCTGCGTTCCGCGTGAGCCTCATATGCTAGTCCATTCGCCTATTGAGGCGCTGATGCGGGTCGTCTAATGACATCCCCCGCCGATTGACGGACGGCCGCAAGGCGACGTCGACCACTCCATTCACACTGATGAGCCTGTCGCCCGCTCGGTCGCGCCTGCGATCCTGCGTGACGGCATGGCTCTCGTGTGTCCCAACAACCGCATAAAAAGCGCGGAGCCGATATGTTCAAAGATGGCATCGAACCCTCTAGCAAAGCCCAGTTCCCCGGCGTGGCGGCACGCGCTGGTGCGCGGGCAGGGCTGGACACGGACGCACGCGAAGCGTGGGATCGTGTACGCCGCCGTCTGCGCGCCGAAGTCGGCGAAGAGGTGTATTCGAGCTGGTTCCCGCGCATCGAACTCGATGGAATCCATGATGGATTCGTGCGGCTGTCCGTCCCTACACGCTTCCTCAAGACGTGGATTCAGCAGCACTATATAGAGCGCCTGGTTGCGCTCTGGCAGGAAGAGGGCTCGGCCGACCGCGTCGAACTGATCGTCCGCACGGCGGTGATGCGGGCGCCGGGCGCCACGCCGATGCCGGTGCGCGCTGCGGTGACGCGGCCCGCCGCGCCCATCGAGGCCGACGCCGCGACGCCCGTATCGATCGCGATGGCAAATCCGGCGGAAGTAGCCAACGGATCGCCGCTGGACCCCCGTCTGAATTTCTCGACCTATCGTCTCGGTGATTCCAACCGCCTCGCCCACGCCGCGGCGCTGAAGGTGGCCCATGCGCCGTCCGGCAGCGGGCCGGTCTTCAACCCGCTCTATCTTCACGCGGCCGTCGGCCTGGGCAAGACGCACCTGCTGCAGGCCATTGCCGCCGATGGCGCCGACCATGGCCGCCGCGTCGTCTACCTCACCGCCGAACGCTTCATGTACGGCTTCGTCGCCGCGCTGAAGAGCCAGTCCTCGCTGGCCTTCAAGGAGCAGCTGCGCGGCATCGACACGCTTGTTATCGACGACCTCCAGTTCTTGCAGGGCAAGAGCGTCCAACAGGAATTCTGTCACACGCTCAACGCCCTGATGGATTCCGGCCGCCAGGTGGTGATCGCCGCCGACCGGCCGCCGGCCGAACTCGACGCGCTGGAGGAGCGGGTACGTTCGCGCCTCGCCGGTGGCCTCGTGGTCGAAATCGCGCCGCTGGATGACGAGCTGAAGCTCGAAATCCTCGCCGCCCGCATCGCCACCCTCGCGCACCAGCATCCCGGCTTCGGTGTGCCGCCGGACGTGCTGAACTTCATCGCCCGCAATTGCGGCCAGAACGGCCGCGACCTCGACGGCGCGCTGAACCGCCTGCTCGCGCATAATCAGCTGACCTCGCGCGCCATCACCCTGGAGATGGCCGAGACGGCTGTGCGCGACTTGGTGCGCTCCAGCGAGCCCAAGCGCGTGCGGGTGGACGACATTCTGCGCGTCGTCGCCAAGCATTATAATGTCAGCCGTGCCGACATCCTCTCCCAGCGCCGCACCGCCAATGTGGTGAAGCCGCGCCAGATCGCGATGTACCTTGCGAAGATGCTGACCCTGCGCTCGCTGCCCGAGATCGGCCGACGTTTCGGCGGTCGCGATCACACGACCGTGCTGCACGCCGTGCGCAAGATCGACGGCCTTGTCGGCACCGATCGCGTGCTGGCCGACGAGGTGGAAACGCTGAAGCGGCTGGTCAACGACGAGTAGCCGAAAGCGCCGCCTGGCGGCGTGCTCCCCACTATCCCCGTAGATTTCCCCATCATTTAGGCGCATCGACGAGGTGCGCCGCTTGCCTTGATACGCCAGTGGCGGCAATGTCGTCGCCCCCGGCGGCGCAGCTGCGCCGCTGCCCGGGGTGCGTGGCCGGGCATCGTCCGGCCGCCCGTGCCTCGTGCGCCTTCCCTTTTTCGTAAAGCCACGGGTGTCGCGGCCATGAAGGTCACTGTCGAGCGGGCCGAGTTGCTCAAGTCTCTGGCCCACGTTCATCGTGTCGTCGAGCGGCGCAACACCATTCCGATCCTCGCCAACGTGCTGATGCGCAGTGATCCGCGCGGCCTCGCCCTGCGCGCCACCGACCTCGACATCGAGATCGTCGAGACGATCGCCGCCGAGGTGCAGCAGGAAGGCGCCACGACGGTGCCGGCGCACACGATTTACGACATTGTGCGCAAGCTGCCCGAAGGCGCGCAGGTGATGATCGAAACCTCAGGCGATCGCGGCACGCTCACCGTGCGGGCCGGGCGTTCCCGCTTCGCGCTGCAGACCCTGCCGGAGAACGAGTTTCCCGATCTCGCTGCCGGCGAGATGACACATAGCTTCACACTGCCAGCAGGCGAGCTGAAGCGGCTGGTCGACAAGACTCAGTTCGCCATCTCGACCGAAGAGACCCGCTATTATCTCAACGGCATCTACCTGCATGTCGCCGATGCCGGTGGGCCGGTGCTTCGCGCCGTCGCCACCGACGGCCATCGGCTCGCGCAGGCGCAGACCACGGCGCCCGCCGGCGCCATCGGCATGCCGGGCGTCATCGTGCCGCGCAAAGCGGTCGCCGAAATCCAGCGCCTGGCCGAGAATGCCGACGCCGAGGTGACAGTGGAACTCTCCGCCGCCAAGATCCGCGTGTCGCTCGATCGCGTGGTGCTGACCTCCAAGCTGATCGACGGCACCTTCCCCGATTATGGCCGTGTCATCCCGGTTGGTAACGACAAGACCCTGATCGTCGACAAGGCCGACTTCGCCTCAGCTGTCGATCGCGTCTCGACCGTGGCGAGTGAGCGCGGGCGCGCGGTGAAGCTCTCCATCGCCGATGGCAAACTGACCCTTTCCGTCACCAATCCGGATTCGGGCAGCGCCACCGAGGAGATCGAGGTCGAATACGCGGCCGAGCCGATCGATATCGGATTCAACAGCCGCTACCTCCTCGACATCACCTCGCAGATCGAAGGCAGCACCGCCGAGCTGAAGCTTGCCGATCCGGGCTCTCCCACCCTCGTGCAGGACCCGGAAAAGCGCGGCGCGCTCTATGTGCTGATGCCGATGCGCGTGTGAGTTCGCCCGCGACCGTCACCGCACGCATCGCTCGCCTGCGACTGACCGATTTCCGCAGCTACCATCAGGCGGAGATCCGGGCAGGCAAGGGCCCGATCGCTCTGCTCGGGCCGAACGGCGCCGGCAAAACCAATCTGCTGGAATCCATTTCCCTGCTGGCGCCTGGGCGCGGCCTCAGGCGAGCGAGCCTCGACCAGTTCGCGGCCCGTGGGCCGGACGGCGCTCAGGCGCCGGGCTGGGCGGTTTCCGCCGTGGTCGAAGGTGCCTATGGCGAGGTCGTGCTTGGCACCGGGGTCGAGGCGGACGGCGAGGCCCGCGCGCGGCGGTGCCGCATCGATGGCGAACCTGTCGGCTCCGCCGCCGCCTTCGCCGCGCATGTGCGCGTTGTCTGGCTGACGCCTGATATGGATGGATTGTTCCTCGGCCCACCTTCCGAGCGCCGGCGCTTTCTTGATCGGCTGGTCTTGGCGGTCGACGCCGAACACGGGGCGCGGGTCAACGCGCTGGAACGGGCTTTGCGGGCGCGCAACCGTCTGCTGGAAGACAGCTCAACCGATCCGCGCTATCTCGATGCCGTCGAGCAGGAACTCGCCGCGCTCGCCATCGCCGTTGCCGCCGCGCGGATGGAAACCGTGCGCCGTCTTGCCGCCGGCATCGCGCAGGGACGGGACGAGGGCGGTGATGATGCCGCGCCCTTTCCGTGGGCGACGGTGGCGCTTGAGGGTGAGGTGGAGCGCGCGCTGGCACGCGAGCCGGCCACCCTCGTCGAGGACCAGTACCGGCTCGCTCTTCGCACCGCACGCCCGCGTGACCGGGCGGCGGGACGCACACTCGAAGGGCCGCACCTGACCGACCTTCTCGTCGGCCACGGCCCGAAGTCCATTCCCGCCGGACAAGGCTCCACCGGCGAGCAGAAGGCGCTGCTGATCGGCCTCGCCCTTGCCCATGCGCGGCTGGTGACTGAAATGACCGGCATTGCGCCGGTGATGCTGCTGGACGATGTCGTTGCCTATCTCGACCCCGCGCGTCGCATCGCCCTGTTCGCCGCGCTCGACGCGCTTGGCGGCCAGGTGTGGATGACGGGTGCAGACCCCTCCGCCTTTGCCGCGCTTCCGGAACAAGCCGAGCGCTTCGCGGTGACACCCGGCCATGTCCATCGCCGTGACCTGGATTAGGCTGCATCCTTGAAAATAAAGGGAAAATCTCCCATGATGCGGTTGTCACGCGCGCCTGCGCGGACACGCGCAACACGGCGTCTCACCTTGAGACCACCGCCGGCAGGGCGACGGCCGCCAGTATGGCGCCCCTAGCCACGAAATAACCGCGCGATTGCGGTATAAACCACCGTCACGTCAAACGAATCGAAGAGCTTCATCCATGTCCGAACCCGACAACGCACCGACCCCCACGGCGAACGGGGACGACTATGGCGCGCAGTCGATCCAGGTGCTGCGCGGCCTTGATGCCGTGCGCAAGCGCCCGGGCATGTATATCGGCGACACCGACGATGGCTCCGGCCTGCATCACATGGTCTATGAGGTGGTGGACAACGCCATCGACGAGGCACTCGCCGGCTATGCCGACGAGGTGACGGTGACGCTGAATGCCGAGGGCTCCGTGACCGTGACCGACAACGGGCGCGGCATTCCCACCGACATTCACGACGAAGAGGGCGTGTCGGCGGCCGAGGTCATCATGACCCAGCTGCACGCGGGCGGTAAGTTCAACCAGAACTCCTACAAGGTCTCCGGTGGCCTGCATGGTGTAGGCGTCTCGGTGGTGAACGCCCTGTCGACCACGCTCGACCTGACGATCTGGCGCAACGGGCTGGAGCACCATATGCGCTTCCGCGACGGCAACGCCGAGAAGTCGCTCGCGGTGACGGGGCCGGCACCGGCCGGGCGGCGCGGGACGATGGTCACCTTCGTGCCGAGCCCCAACACCTTCACGCATATCGAATTCGACTATGCGACGCTGGAGCACCGGCTGCGCGAGCTCGCTTTCCTCAATTCGGGCGTGAGGATCGTGCTGACGGACGCACGTCATCCCGAGATCAAGCGCGAGGAGATGATGTATGAGGGCGGCGTCGAAGCCTTCGTGCAGTATCTCGACCGCTCCAAGCAGGCGCTGCTGCCCAAGCCCATCGTGATCCGTGCCGAACGCGATGGCATCATGGTGGAGTGCGCGCTTTCGTGGAACGATAGCTACCATGAGAATGTGCTGTGCTTCACCAACAACATCCCGCAGCGCGACCGTGGCACGCATTTCACCGGCTTTGCCGCCGCCCTCACACGCCAGATCATCGGTTATTCCGAGCGCTCGGGTATCGCCAAGAAGGAAAAGGTCGATCCGACCGGCGAGGATTGTCGCGAGGGTCTGACGGCCGTTCTCTCGGTAAAGGTTCCCGATCCGAAATTCTCCTCGCAGACCAAGGACAAGCTGGTCTCCTCCGAGGTGCGGCCAGTGGTCGAGGCGTTGGTCAACGACGCGCTGGGCAGCTGGCTGGAGGAACACCCCGGGGAAAGCAAGTCGCTGGTGACCAAGGTGGTCGAGGCCGCCGCCGCGCGCGAAGCGGCGCGCAAGGCGCGCGAACTCACCCGGCGGAAGAACCCCCTCGACGTCGCCTCCCTGCCCGGCAAGCTCGCCGACTGCCAGGAGCGCGACCCCGCCAAGTCCGAGCTGTTCATCGTCGAGGGTGACTCGGCCGGCGGCTCGGCCAAGATGGGCCGCAACCGCGCCTTCCAGGCCATTCTGCCGCTGCGCGGCAAGATCCTGAACGTCGAGCGCGCCCGCTTCGACAAGATGCTCTCCTCCGAGCAGATCGGCACGCTGATCACCGCGCTCGGCACGGGCATCGGCCGCGACGACTTCAATGTCGGCAAGCTGCGCTACCACAAGATCATCATCATGACGGACGCGGACGTGGACGGCTCCCATATCCGCACGCTTCTCCTGACCTTCTTCTTCCGCCAGATGCCGGAGCTGCTGGAACGCGGGCATATCTATATTGCCCAGCCGCCACTCTATAAGGTGACGCGCGGCAAGTCCGAGCAGTATCTGAAGGACGAGCGCTCGCTGGAAGACTACCTCATCACACAGGGGCTCGATGAGGCGTCGCTGCTGCTCACGACAGGCGAGGTGCGGGGCGGTGCCGATCTTCACCATGTGCTGGAAAGCGCCCGCTCGTTCCGCCATGTGATGAACGGGCTTCACCCCCGCTATAACCGCGCCGTGGTCGAGCAGGCGGCAATCGCCGGCGCCCTCACCCCCGGCCTCCTGATCGAGGAAGAGCGCGCCGCCGACATTGCCAAGGTTGTCGCCCGGCGCCTCGACCTCATCGCCGACGACACCGAGCGAGGGTGGGTCGGCGAGGCGGATGGCGCCGGCTTCCGCTTCACCCGCACCGTGCGCGGCGTGAAGGAAGTGGCGGTTCTGGATGCCACTTTCGTGGGTTCGGCCGAGGCGCGCCGGCTCGACAGCCTCGCCGCCGACCTCCAGGAGGTTCATGCCGAGCTTTCCACACTCCGCCGCAAGGGTGTGGAAACGCAGGTTTTCGGCCCGATGGACCTGTTCGATGCCGTGACCGATGCCGGCCGCAAGGGCATCGCGCTCCAGCGCTATAAGGGCCTTGGCGAGATGAACGCCGAACAGCTGTGGGAAACGACGCTGGACGTCGACGCCCGCTCGCTGCTGCAGGTGAAGGTGAAGGAGGTCGCCGACGCGGACGACCTGTTCAACCGGCTGATGGGCGACGTGGTCGAACCGCGTCGCGAGTTCATCCAGGACAACGCCCTGCGCGCCAGCGTCGACGTGTGATGCTCAGGGGCCGAAAGGCGGGCTGGTAGCTGCGCTGGCGCAGAAGTGAGCGAGCGGTGACTCGCTCCCTCGCAATGACGCACCATAGTTGAAGCGACTTCCCTAACGACAGGAGCCGCTTCATGTCCGCCTTCACCCGCCCCGGAACGCGCCGCGCCCTTTTCGGCACCGGCCTTGCCACACTGCTGGCGCTCTCCGCCCCCGCCCTTGCCCATCACGGCTGGAGCTGGGCGGAAAGCAAGCAGATGACGCTGGAAGGGACGATCACGACCATCTCCATGGCGCCGCCGCACCCCTCGCTGCAAGTGACCGCGCGGGATGGTACGCTCTGGCAAGTCGATCTCGGCAATCCCCGTCAGACCGCCAATTCCGGTTTCACCGGTGACACCGCCAAGCCGGGCGACGCCATTACCGTGCTTGGTAATCGCAACCGCGACGAGGCCAAGTCGCATATGAAGGCGGTGCGCATCACCATCGCCGGCAAGAACTACGACATGTACCCGGAGCGGATTGGCAGCAGGTGAGGCCGTCTTGGAGGATCCCGGAAGCCTCCTCGCCGCGCTCGGCGGCTGGCCCGGCGCCCGCTGGCTGCGGGTGTCGTGGATCGCCTACCTGCTGGTGAACGCCGCGCACATCCTCGGCTTGGCGTTGCTGCTCGGCTCCATCCTCGTTCTCGACCTGCGGCTGATCGGCTGCCTGCGGAAGGTGCCGCTTGAGGTTATCGCCCCGCTGCATGCGCGCGTTGCCGCAGTCGGGGTTGGTCTTGCAGTGGTGACAGGGTTGTGGCTGTTCACGGTGAGACCGGCCGAGTATGTCGGCAACAGCGCGTTCCTCATCAAGCTGGCCTTGCTGGGGGCGGCGCTGATGAATGTGGCGGTGCAGCACGCCAATCCGGCCTATCGTCGCGCTCTGGCCGGCGGCCCCCTGACGGTCGGGGTGCGCGCCTCGGCGGCGGCCTCCGCCCTCCTCTGGCTCGCCATACTGGTCGCGGGGCGCTGGATTGGCTTCGCATGAGAACCGGCGATGACCGACGGCGCCCACTCGCCTTCGTTCACGGGCGGCTCTAGAGTGCCGGCCTCTTGTCGCGCCCGAGTCCACGATCATGACCTCCCTGCCCTCCCCCGCCCCGCGCACCGGCGCCCGTCTTCTTGTCGATGCCCTCCTCGCCAATGGCGTCTCCCGGGCCTTCGGGGTGCCCGGCGAGAGTTATCTCGATGTGCTGGACGCCCTGTCCGACAGCAATGTCGACTTCGTTATCTGCCGGCAGGAGAGCGGCGCGGCGATGATGGCGGAGGCCTGCGGCAAGCTCTCCGGTCGGCCCGGCATCTGCTTTGTCACCCGCGGGCCGGGCGCCACCAATGCGAGCGCGGGTATCCATATCGCGCAGCAGGATTCCACACCGATGATCCTGTTCGTCGGCCAGATCTCGCGTTCCATGCGCGGGCGCGAGGCCTTCCAGGAGGTCGATTACCGCGCCGTGTTCGGTCCGCTCGCCAAATGGGCGGTGGAGATCGACGAGGCGGCGCGCATCCCGGAAATCGTCTCGCGCGCCTTCCGGGTCGCCATGCAGGGCCGGCCCGGCCCAGTGGTGATCGCCCTGCCGGAAGACGTGCTGAGCGAGATCGCCGCTGTGCCGGACGCCCCCGCCGTTGAGCCGGCGGAAACCTGGCCCGGCCTTTCCGACATGATGCGGCTCCAGCGCCTGCTCTGGGCCGCCAAAAGGCCGGTGATGATCCTCGGGGGCACCCGCTGGAATGAGCGCGCAATCGCCTCGGTGGAGCGCTTTGCCGAGCGCTTCGACCTGCCGGTAGCGGTGAGCTTCCGCCGGCAGATGCTGTTCCCGGCCGATCACGCCTGTTTCGCCGGCGATATCGGCTTTTCCGCCAACCCGAAGCTGCTCGCCCGGCTGAAGGCGGCCGACCTCGTGATCCTCGCCGGGGGGCGGTTCGGCGAGGTGCCCTCACAAGGCTACAGCCTGTTCGGCATTCCCGATCCCGGCGTGCCGCTTGTGCATGTGCATGCCGATCCGGAAGAACTGGGGCGGGTCTATCAGCCCACCCTCGCCATCAATGCCTCCTCCGGCGCCTTTGCCGCGGCACTGGAAGGCGTGCAACCTCCGAACGCGCTGCCCTGGGGCGACTGGCGGGCGGAGGCGCGGGCGGACTATCTCGCATGGACCGAAGAGCCGCCCGCCAATCCCGGCGCAGTGCAGATGGCGAGCCTGGTACGCTATCTCCGCGCCTTGCCGAAAGAGACGATCATCTGCAACGGCGCCGGCAATTTCGCCATCTGGGTGCACCGCTTCCACCGTTTCCGCGCCTATGGGACGCAACTGGCCCCCACTTCCGGCTCGATGGGCTATGGCCTGCCGGCGGCGGTCGCGGCAAAGATCGCCCATCCGACGACGCCCGTCGTGGCGGTGTGCGGCGACGGTGATTTCCTGATGACCGGGCAGGAATTTGCCACGGCGGTGCAATATCAGGCGCCGATCGTTGCGGTCGTGGTCGACAACGGCATGTACGGCACCATTCGCATGCATCAGGAACGCGAATATCCCACCCGCGTCTTCGGCACCACGCTGAGGAACCCTGATTTCGCCGCCTATGCCCGCGCCTTTGGCGGCTTCGGCACCACGGTGGAAACGGACGATGCCTTCGTGCCGGCGCTCGATGCCGCCTTCGCCTCAGGGCTGCCTGCCATCGTGCATGTGAAGCTCGACCCCGAGGCGATCACGCCGACCACCTCGCTCAGCGCGCTGCGGGCGAAAGCGCTGGCGGAGCGATCAAACGGGTAGCGGCGCCTTCTGTGCGACGACCGTGACCGGAGCATGAGCGAGGCGACTGGAGAGCCGGCGCTCCTGCACCAGCGGCCACCAGTCGAAGAGAAAAATCTCCATCGGCCGCCAGTTCGCCACCCAGCCGAGAATGACGAGGCCTTCCATGACGACGCCGGCGAGGCGTGAATCGGGGAAGAGATTCACCAGCGACTGGCCGACCAGAAGGCACAGGCCGAGCACGACCAGTCCGATCACCAGCGCCTTGCGACCCTGCGCGAACAATGCCGTCAGTTCGTAGCTGCGACGTTCCGCCTGATGCTCGAAATGCTGCCGGAAAACGGCGGGCAGGCTCTGCGCCAGGGGCCCATCCGCCTGTGCCGGGGGCAGGTGGATGGTGATGGCCAGTGCGACGCCCGGCGGCACGTCGAGGGCATGCTCGCGCACATACTCGTCCACTTCCCCGTCCAATCCGCGCTCGCGGAAGGGAAACGGATCCAGCATGTCGAGCAGTTGCTGCGGATCATCCACCCGCAGCTCGATCTGCCCCTTGCGCCGCTTCGGCATCCCATTCGTCCCCTTGCCGGCTGGGCGCGCCCGGCCGGCGCTGGCGCGAGAGCGCGATCCGATCTGCTTGCTGCAAGCTGATCGGCGCGTCCTCTAGGCCGCTCCCTTGGCCAATTCGCCGGCCAACGCCCGGGCGATCAAAGCACGGGTCTCCGGGATGCCATAGGCAGCGACGAAACCGCCGAAGCGCGGCCCCTCTTTCTCGCCGAGCAGCAACTCATAAAGCGCGCTGAACCAGGCGAACGTCACGCCCGGCCCGCCGGTCGGGCTCTTGCGCTTGTGGTCCTGGTAGCGCGGCTCGGCGCGGCCGACATCGAGCACCGCGTTCTGGATCGCGTCGCGGTCGGTTCCGTCGAGCGGGGCCAGCGCCGCGTCGAGCCGGGCCAGCGCCTGCGCCTCCACGTCGTCCGGCAGCCGATAGCTGCGGCGCGGCTTTACCCGATCGATGAAGTAGCGCACCGCATAGCCGGCAAGCTGGTCGACGGTGGGATGGGTCGCGGGGGACGTCCCCGGTGCGTAGCGCTCGATGAAGCGCCACAACACGCCCTTGTCCTCGGCATTCGAGGCAGAGGCGAGCTTGAGCATCAGGCCGAAGCTCAGCGGCAATTCCTCCACCGGCGGGTTGCCGGAATGGATGTGCCACACCGGGTTGCCGAGCCGGTTCTTCCAGTCCTGCGTCGGATAGCGCGCGAGGAAGCCGAAATACTCGTCCACCGCCTTCGGTATGACATCGAAATGCAGCTTCTTGGCCGAGCGCGGCGACTGGAACATGTAGAGCGCCAGACTCTCCGGACTGGCATAGGTCAGCCACTCATCGATGGTCAGGCCATTGCCCTTGGACTTCGAGATCTTCTGGCCGTTCTCGTCGAGGAACAGCTCATAGACGAAATGCTCGGGAGCGGTACCGTCAAGGATTTCGCTGATCCGGTCATATATCGGGGCGTTGGTCTGGTGGTCCTTGCCGAACATCTCGAAATCAACGTCGAGCGCAGCCCAGCGGGCGCCGAAATCCGGCTTCCACTGCAGCTTCACATGGCCGCCGGTAACGGGAACGGTCTTGTCCACCCCATCCTCGTCGGTGAAGGTGACAGTGCCCGCCTTGGCGTCGACCGCCTTCAGCGGCACATAGAGCACCCGGCCCGACACCGGCGAAATCGGCAGGAAGGGCGAATAGGTCGCCTGCCGCTCTTCGCCCAGGGTGGGGAGCATCACGTCCATGATGGCGTCGTACTTCTCCGCCGCCTTCAGCAGCACCGCGTCGAGCTTGCCGGAGAAATAATACTCGGTGGCGCTGGCGAATTCGTAGTCGAAGCCGAATGTGTCGAGGAAGCGCCGCAGCATTGCGTTATTGTGGTCGCCGAAGCTGGCAAAGTCGCCCCCAAACGGGTTCGGCACCTTGGTAAGCGGCATTTGCAGATAGGGCTTCAGCGCCGCCGGATCCGGTACATTCTCCGGAATCTTGCGCATGCCATCCATGTCATCGGAGAAGCACAGCAGGCGCGTGGGGATCTTTCCCTCGGTCAGCACATGGAAGGCGTGGCGCACCATGGTGGTGCGCGCCACCTCGCCGAACGTACCGATATGAGGAAGGCCCGAGGGACCATAGCCCGTCTCGAACAGGACCTCGTCTTTCGGTTTCCGCTTCAGACGCTCGACGATCTTGCGGGCTTCCTCGAACGGCCATGCGCCGGCGGATTCCGCCAGCGTGCGCAGTTCGACTGCAAAATCCTCGACCGGAGCGGTCGCCGTCATGATCTGCCCTCCTGGGCTGTGAACGCACAAACAGAAGGCGGCCCGGGTCCCCAGGCTGCGCCTCGGGCATGCTCTAGGTAGTGTGAGCGGCCGCGTCAATAAACGCTGATGGGGAACCAGCGCAGATAGAGGTCGGTATAGACCCCCTCCTCCCAGAGCTGGGCGAGGGCATAGTTGACCGACTGACGCAGCGCGTCATTGCCACGCTTGACCGCAATGCCCATGCCTTCGCCGAAATAGAGGCTCTCGGTAAAGGGTCCACCGACGAAAACGCAGCACCCGGCCGATGCCGTGCCGTTGAGCCACAGCGCGAGTTGCACGCCATCCCCGAAGATGAGGTCGACATCGCCCTTCTGCAGGGCGGCACGCGCCGCGTCCGCATCGGGAAAGTGCCGGATGGCGATCTCGTTGAAGAAATCGCGCAGATACGCCTCATGCGCGGTGTCGGCGACCACGCCCACTGATTTCGACGCCAGCGCGTCCGGCGTGACCTTCAGCGCCGGATCGCCGCTTCGGGCGACGAACCGAGCGGGAGAGCGGAAATAGCGGTCGGAGAAATCCGTCCGCTCCCGGCTGGCGGCGGAGATGGCGATGCCGGCGATGGCGGCATCGGCCTTGCCGCTCTCCAGCGCCTCGACCAATTGGTCGAAGGGAAGGATTTCCAATGTGCAGCGAATGGCGAGTTCCGTGCAGATGGCCCGCGCAATATCGACATTGAAGCCGGTCGGCCGACCATCCTCGCCCCGGAAACTGAACGGCGGATAGTCTTCGGTCGTGACGAAGCGGATCTGGACCGGCAGGCGGGTCACCTCCGGCCGCTCCGGCCGACGCTTCGGGTCCCAGAAGCCGGGCACCATCACCGCCCCGGCGGTGTCGGCCGACGGTGTCGGCGCCGGCGCCGATTGAGCCGATGCCGCGTCCAGTGACGCCGCCAGCGCCAGGGCAACGGCAAAGACAAACGCCCTCACCGAACAGGGCTTAACTACCGGACTAAAATACCGCACACTGGCCTCGCGCTGGGTTTGGCGGCTGCCGCGCCACCGCGATGTTCTACCGTCTTGGTGTCCACTAGGCGAGGGGCCGCCGCATGACACAGGTGGTACGCGGGCGCGCTTGCGCCCCGCTTGAGGCGCTGGACCTGGGTGACATCCCGGTCGAAGCGGCCGGCATCGCGCACGGGCTCGATCCATCCGTGCTGCATAACGCGCGGCGCCGGGCAGACCGGATCGGCGTCGGCATCGATGAGACACTGCTCGCGGCAGGTCATGTCTCGCCAGACGACCTTGCCAAAGCAGCGGCGCGCCAGCTCGGCGTGCCTTTTGAGCCGCTCGACCCGGCCATCTTCCCGGGACCCGCACGGCTCAGTGCCAGGGATGTCGTCGCCGTTCTGCGCAGCGGCGTGATGCGCGCGGCGGATGGGCGGTTGGTCATCGCCGCCCGTGGGCGGCGACTGCGCCATTTGGCGGCGACACTGGACGAGCGGCCGGAGTTGCGGCGCCGGGTGAGCCTGACGACGCCGGAAAGGCTGGCCAGCTTCGTGCGATGGCGTTTCGCGCGACAACTCGGCTGGAGCGCCGCCTTCGAGCTGCGGGATTGCCAGCCCCGCCTGTCGGCCGGAACGCTGACGACGTCGCGCTATCTCTTCGGCCTTGCCGCCCTCGCCCTGGCGGCCCTCTTCCTTACCGCAACGGCAACCTCGTTCTTCGGCGCATGGGTCCTGCCCGGGCTCGTGGCGCTGATGCTCGTCGGCAGTGCGACGTTGAAGCTCGCCGCGTGCACGACGCCGCCGCAGGCCCCGCCGCGCCCCATGCGCGACGACGGAGCGCTGCCCGATTACAGCCTCATCGTCCCGCTCTATCGCGAGGCGCGGGTGGTGCCGCAGCTTGTCGATGCCCTGTACGCACTCGATTATCCCAGGGAGAAACTCCAGGTGCTGCTGGTCATCGAGGCCGATGACGAACCGACAGCGACCGCGCTGGCCCTGCACGCCCGTCGCCCCGGCTTCGAGGTGATCGTCGCACCCGATGTCGGCCCACGGACCAAGCCCAAGGCCTTGAATGCCGCCCTGCCCTTTGCCCGTGGCGCGGTGGTCGGCATCTATGATGCCGAGGACGTGCCCGATCCGCTGCAACTGAGACGGGTCTGTACCGCGCTCAAAGCGCGGGGAAACCAGCACATCGGCTGCGTGCAGGCGCGGCTCGTCATCGACAATCTCGCCGATGGCTGGATCCCCCGGCAGTTCGCCGCCGAATATGCCGGCTATTTCGACGTCGTGCTCCCCATGCTCGGCCGCTACCGGCTACCGCTGCCGCTTGGCGGCACATCCAACCATTTCCGCCGTGTGGCATTGGATGCCGTCAGCGGATGGGACCCGTTCAATGTCACAGAGGATGCCGATCTCGGCGTCCGGCTCGCACGGGCCGGCTGGGGCACCGAGGTCATCGCCTCGGCGACGGACGAGGAAGCGCCGCGTCGGCTCGGCGCGTGGATGCGCCAGCGCACGCGCTGGTACAAGGGATGGATGCAGACACTGTTGGTGCATGCGCGCCAGCCGCTGCTTATGGGCCGCACGGCCGGATGGCCGGGCACGCTGACGCTGCTCTTCCTGCTCGGTAGCGGGACGGCGGCAGCACTACTGCATCCGGTGCTGGTCGTCTCGCTGCTGCTCGATCTGGTGACCGAGCCAAGGCAAAACCCGTCCTTCATGGCGAGCCTGCTCGACGCCATCTGGTTCGGCGTGCTGCTTGCGGGAATTCTGGGTGCGGTGCTGTCCACCTTGATGGGCATGCGCCGACGAGGCGTCCCTGGCATCGCCCGCGTCGCGGCGCTGATGCCGCTCTACTGGCTGATGATGTCCGCCGCCGCCTGGCGCGCCCTTGTGGAGCTGGCAATTGCTCCCTCCCGCTGGGCGAAGACCGAGCACGGGCTGGCGCGCACCTCGCGCCGGCGGCAGCGGCTGCGGCCGGTCGTAAGGTTCAGAAGTAGCGGCGCAGTTCGGCCGCGGCCTCCTCTGGGGGCCGCTTCAAGTTGAAGGGGGCGACGAACCGGCCATCTTTGTCCATGAGATAAACGATGGCCGTGTGGTCCATGGTGTAGTCGTCACCCTGCGTGGGCACCTTCTTGGCATAGGCGCGATAGGCCCGCGTGACAGCGGCGATCTGCTCCGGTGTGCCGCTCAGGCCCTGAATGCTCGGGTGGAAGCTCCCAAGATAGGCCTTCAACACCTCCGGCGTGTCCCGCTCGGGATCGACGGTGATGAACAGTCCCGTCGCCTTGCGGGCATCGGGACCCAGCGCCTCAAAGAGCTGCGACATCTCATAGAGCGCCGTGGGGCAGATGTCGGGACAATGGGTAAAGCCGAAAAACACCAGCGTGGGACTGCCGGCGTAGGTCTCCTGTGTGACCGCCTGCCCATCCTGAGCGATCAGTTCGTAAGGGCCGCCGATCGTAACCTGACTCGTCACCGTGCCGGGGCCCGGCGGGAGCAAGGTGAGGGCGCTGGCGACGATGACGACGGCACCGACGACGAAGGCGGCGAGGAGCAGCAGAACACGGCGGTTGGACATGGCACCACAGCAAGGCTTGGCGAGGCCACACAGGCCGGCGCCAGGGGTCTATTTCACGGGCTCAGAAGCAATAAGCCAGCCCGGCCGTCAGCATGTCGAAGAAAACGGCTGCACCGTGGCGCGCCCACAGGCCGATCGCCGCACCAACGACCAGCAGCGCGACGATGCCCGCCCCCCAGTTCCAGACGCTTCCACGTGAACGTACCAGTTCCGCCATCGCTTTCTCCCTCGACTGCAGCATAGCACGAACAGCACCAACGATGGGCCGGTCGTCAAAGCCGGGTCGGCCGCCACCTCAGTAGCCGCGGCGCGGGTCCACCTCATGCAGCGGCGGCAGACCTTGACGCACGCGGCGAATGCTCTCCGCCACATCGCGCGCGGCCAGGGCCGGCACGGTGATGCTCGCCACATGGGGAGTGATCAGCACATTTTCGAGCGTCCAGAGCGGATGCCCCTCTGGCAGCGGCTCGGTCTCGAATACATCGAGCGTCGCTTCGGCGAGATGGCCGGAACGCAGCGCCTCGACCAGCGCCGCCTCATCCACCAGCGCGCCGCGCGACACATTCACCAGCTTGGCGCCTTTCTGCATGAGGGCCAGTTCGGTGGCGCCGAGCAGATGATGAGTGTCCGGCGTTAGCGGCACCAGGCACACCACAATTTCGCTTTCGCTCAGCACGCGCTCCAGCCCCTCGCGGCCGGTCAGTGCAGTGACGCCGGGAATGTCCTTGGGGCTGCGCGACCAGCCGGTGACGGAAAAGCCCATCGCCGCCAACGCCTTTGCCGACGCGGCGCCGAGCTCGCCGAGCCCGAGTACGCCGACCTTGATCTCGTACAGCGGACGGGGATGAACATACTCCCACTCCCCGCGCCGCTTGGCGCGCTCGAAGACGGGGATGTCGCGGGCATAGCGGGTGACGGCGAAGATGACATAGCTCGCCATCATCGCCTCCATGCCAGGATCGTTGAGGCGGGCGAACTTCACCGGCACCAGGTCGTCGCGCTTCATCAACGCATCCACGCCGGCACCGAGATTGACCACCAGCTGCAAATTGGGGAAGAGCGCGAAGAAGCCGGCCGGCGGGACCCAGGTTAGTGCGTAGCGAATGTCGGCGGGGTCGCCGATGTCAGGGGCGATTCGTACATCGAGATCGGGAAGTTCGGCGGTAAGCGCCGCGCGCCATTCCTGCGCATTGTCCACCGCGCTGTAAAAGACCAGGGCCTCCCCGCTCACGCACCTTCTCCCGTTTTCCCGCCCGCCGACTCGCCGGGCGCGACCATCCTAACGGCTCGGGACGGACGACAGAAAGCCAGCTCAGCCGCGCCTGCGCCGGAAGGGGGCCGGCCGTCGTCACCCTGGCACCCGTCCGCCGGCGAGGGCCCCGTCAGGCAACATCGTGCAAGCGATCGAGAGCTTGTGGAGCGGGCGAAGGGAATCGAACCCTCGTATGCAGCTTGGGAAGCTGCCGTTCTACCATTGAACTACGCCCGCTCAGGTGGCCGCACCATAAGGGCGCCGGCCGGTGGCTTCAAGTCCCCCGGCGCATGCTTCACAGGAGAGAGCGTAAGAGGCACTCCCCGAAAACGGCTTCCCGTGCGTGCTGGCTACCCAGGGACGTTGCACCCCATCCCCGCTGGGTCCGACAAGGTTCACCCGCTTCACAGTTCGGCAAGGGCGCTGTCCGGAACCGGGACCTTGCCGGCATGGTGGCCATGAGCGCCCACGTCGTCGAGGCTGACGCCCGTCGTCTCGATGCGGAACCACCAGGTGACGGCGGCACCCAGCAGCGACATCGCCACGAGGCCGAAGAGCAGCATCTGCTGGCCGATGGAGGCGAGGAGAATTGGGAAGCCGAAAGCGGTGAGCACGGCACCCATTTTGGCGAAAGCGGCGGCGAAGCCGGCGCCCTTGCCACGAATGGCGGTGGGGAACACCTCGCCGGCAAGCAGGTACGTCTGCGCGTTGGGGCCGAGATTGGTCATGAAGTTGAACATCATGAAGCCGATGAAGATGAGCGCGGTCGCCATCGCACCGTCGTAATAAGCGGAGAAGGACGCGATCAGCAACCCGGCAGCGCAGCCGATGAAACCGAGGATCTGCAACGGGACGCGGCCAACCCGGTCCGCGAACGCGACGGCGAAGATGATGCCGACGATGAGCAGCACGTCGATCATGGCCGCACCTTCGGCGGCGGCGATGTCGTTCTGGATGATCTCGGCGATATTGCGGGCGTTGCCGCTGTCATGGCCGAGCGTCGCGGCGAGGATGGTGGGAGTGAAGATGCCGATGCCGTAGGTCGACAGATCCTGCAGGAACCACGGCACAGAGGCGAGGATGGTGGCGCGGCGGTTGCGGCGATTGAACAGCGCCATCCAGCCAGTGGCGCCCGCCTCCACCTTGTGGGGCGCGGAGAGAACCACCTTCTTCGGATAGGCGGGCTTGCGCTGCAGCAGGCGGGCGGTTTCGCGCTCGGCCTCGTGTTTGCGACCCCGGGCGAACAACCAGGGTGCGCTTTCGGTGACGAAGAAGCGGCCGGCAAGCACGACCATGGCCGGGATGATGGCTGCGGCATACATCCACCGCCACGCCGTGACGTCGGGATCGAAAGTGAGGACGACATAGCCGACGCCCGTGCCGACCAGCGCACCGACCGCCTGGAAGGCGAACGCGCCCAGGACGAGGCGGCCGCGGGCACTCGTCGGGATGCTCTCGGAAATGATGAGATGCGCCGTCGGGTAGTCGCAGCCGAGCGCCAGGCCGATGCCGAACAGGAAGATGACGAGCCAAGCGTAGCTCGGTGCCACGGACAGCAGCATGAGGAAGATGATGAACAGCACCATCTCGATGATGAACATGAGTTTGCGGCCGAACTGATCGGCAAGACCGCCGAGCAGCAAGGCGCCCACCAGAATGCCGGCGAGCGAGGCGGCACCGACCACGCCGTGCTCCACTGCGCCGAGGCCGAATTCATTGGCGATCAGCGGCATAGCCACGCCGGTCATGAAGACGACGAGACCCTCGAAGAACTTTCCGGCTGCCGCGAGCCCCCAGATGCGCCACTGCATCGCGGTCATCGGCGTCACCGGCACCGGCGTGCCGTCCGGCCAGTTCGGCCGCTCGTCGATGTAGTATTGAACCGTCCTGCCGATGGCGGGCTCGTGACTCGCGTGGGGGAGGTGCTCTTGCATCAAGGTTCCTGCGTCGTCCGGCGATGGTAGCATGCAACGTGATCACCTCGCGTGAAAGCCGCGTGACGGTACCCACCGGCGAGCATCGCGCCGTTTTAAGCAAAGCCCGCCGCCCAGCGTTTGGCGGCAGACTCACCTCGTGCGGGAAGCCAACGGGGCGGGCCCTGCGCCGGGCACGGCGCGGGGATGCGTGGACGGCAGTGGCGTCGCGGCTCCGGCGCGATTAAGGAAGGGGCTTCCAGACATTTTTCCGATGGCTCCCCTTCGACGCCTGACGAGACTGCGACATAGGCGGACCAGCCGTGACCTTCATGACGACGAACCCGGCGCTTGCCCAAGCGCTGGCCGAACGGGACTATAACAACCCGACTCCGGTGCAGCTGGCCGTGCTCGCGCCCGACGCGACGGGGCGCGACCTGCTGGTCTCGGCGCAGACAGGTTCCGGCAAGACCGTGGCCTATGGCCTCGCCATGGCCGAGACGCTGCTGGGCAGCGAGGAACGGCTGCCGCACGCGACGGCTCCCCTCGCCCTTGTGGTGGCCCCCACCCGCGAACTGGCGCTGCAGGTGCAGCGGGAATTCGCCTGGCTCTATGCCGCGACGGGCGCGCGCATCGTTTCCTGCGTCGGCGGCATGGATCCGCGCCAGGAGCAGCGCCTGCTGAATCAGGGCGCGCATATCGTGGTGGGCACGCCGGGGCGGCTGCGCGACCATCTGGAGCGCGGCCGGCTTGACCTTTCCGCGCTGAAAGTCGCGGTGCTGGACGAGGCCGACGAGATGCTCGACCTCGGCTTCCGCGAGGATCTCGAATTCATCCTCGACGCCACCCCGCCGGAGCGGCGCAGCCTGCTGTTCTCCGCCACCATGCCCCGCGGTATCACCGCGCTGGCCAAGCGCTACCAGCGCGACGCGCTGCGCATCGAGGTGGCGAGCGCCGAGGGCGGGCACGCCGATATCGAATACCGCACCATCCGCATCGCCCCGACCGAGATCGATCATGCGGTGGTCAATGTGCTGCGCTTCTACGACACGCCGAGCGCCATCGTGTTCTGCAACACGCGCGAGGCGGTCCGCCGGCTGCACGCCATGCTGCAGGAACGGCAGTTCTCCGCCGTGGCACTGTCCGGCGAACTCAGCCAGAACGAGCGCAACCACGCCCTGCAGGCGCTTCGGGACGGGCGCGCGCGGGTGTGCGTCGCCACCGATGTCGCCGCGCGCGGCATTGATTTGCCCAATCTCGGCCTCGTCATCCATGCCGACCTGCCGAACGACGCCGAGAGCCTGCAGCATCGCAGCGGTCGCACCGGGCGGGCGGGGCGCAAGGGCGTGAGCGTGCTTCTGGTGCCGCCGTTCCGACGCCGGCGGACCGAGGACCTGATGCGCGGGCTCGGCATCGTGCCGGCCTGGTCCGGCCCGCCGACCTCGGAGGAGATCCGCAAGCTCGACCATGAGCGCATGCTGCGGGACGCTTTGCTCACCGACGAAGCGAATGAAGAAGACCTTGCCGCTGGTCGCACTTTGCTGGGGGCGCATGCCCCCGAGCATCTCGCCGCCGCGCTGGTGCGGCTCTATCGGGCCGGCCTGCCGGCACCGGAGGAGGTTGCCGACCCCGGCGAGCCGCGCGGGGGCGCCGTGCGCGATCGCGCCGCCGACCGGGAGTTTGGCGGGCCGTCGGGCGGCGGGAGCGTGTGGTTCCGGCTCAATGTCGGGCGCCGCAGCAATGCCGATCCCAAATGGCTGCTGCCGCTGATCTGCCGCCGTGGCAACGTGACCCGCAAGGAAATCGGCATCATCCGCATCCTCGACGAGGAAACCGCCTTCGAGGTCAGCCGTGCCGCCGCCGATCGCTTCGGCAAGTCGGTGCGCAAGATCGAAGGTGGTGACGTCGTCATCGAGCCGCTGCCTGGCGGGCCATCGGAGGAGCGCTCATCACGCCCGCCGCGCAGCCGGCCGTCGCCCGAACGGGTGCAACGCGAAAGGCCGGAGCGCGAGAGGCCGGCGCAGGACAGGCCGCCCTACGCCAAGCCGGCCCATGAGAAGCCTAGCTACGAGAAGCCTGTCTACGAGAAGCCTGCTTACGAGAAGCGCGAGCCAGCCCCGCGCCATGAGCCGGCCAAGGGCAAGCACGCCGACAGCCGGCCGGAGCGCGGCGTGCCGGAGGGCGGCACCTATGAGCGCAGCAAGCCGGCGCATCGCAAGGGCGGCTCCGAGAAGCCGCGCGAATGGAACCCGCTGGCCAACAACGACGGCGAGCGGCCGGCCAAGCCCGTGCGCCCCACAGCGTTCGAAGGGAAGCCGCCGGGCAGGTTCGAGGGCAGGAAGCCGGAGGGCAAAGCGGCTCCGGCTAAGAAGCCCGCGGGCAAGCCTTTCGAGGCCAGGACGTTCGAGGCCAAGCCTTTCGCCGGTAAGAAGCCGGGCGGCAAGTCCAATGCCAAGAGCAAGCCGCCGCGACGCCCCTGATGCGCGCCAGGACAGGGGCACCTAGGACAGGGGCACCAATGGGCTCCAGACGAAAACGGGACGCAGGCGTTGGCGCCGCGTCCCGTTTGGTTAGTGCGGTGCCGGCACCGGGCGATTGCCCCGGGTGCCGGCGACAGCCGCTCAGACGACCTTGACGGTGAGCGTGCCGACGCCGTCGACACCGCCCTCCATGACATCGCCGCGCACAATGGCGCCGACGCCGGCCGGGGTGCCGGACATGATGACATCGCCGGGCTGAAGCTCGAACAGGCCGGAGAGGTAGGAGATCATCTCCGGCACCTTCCAGATCATCTGGTTGAGGTCACCGACCTGGCGCTGCGTGCCGTTGACGTTCAGCCACACCTTGCCAGCGGCGGGATGGCCGATGACCGAGGCGGGCACCAGCGCCGAGCAGGGGGCGGAGTCCTCGAAGGCCTTGCCGATTTCCCACGGACGGCCCAGCTTCTTGGCTTCGCCCTGCAGGTCGCGGCGGGTCATGTCGAGACCCACGCCATAGCCCCAGACGTGATCGAGCGCGGACTCGACCGGGATGTTCACCCCGCCCTTGCCAATGGCAACCAGCATTTCCAGCTCGTAGTGCACGTCGCTGGACTTGTCGGGATAGGGGAAGGTGCCGTCGGTGATGACGTTGTCGGGGTTCTTCTGGAAGAAGAAGGGCGGCTCCTTGTCGGGATCATGCCCCATCTCGATCGCGTGCTCGGCATAGTTGCGGCCGACGCAGTAGATGCGATGGATCGGGAACAGCTGGTCCGAGCCTTCGACGGGCAGCGTCGGAATGCCAGGAGGCGTGATCACATAGACGGAAGTGTCGATAGGCGCGTTCATCAGCGTACTCCTGCGTAATAGTCGACGCGTTTCTCAATGCTTTCGATCAGGGCCGACAGCCCCATCGCGGCGGCGAAAAGGATGATGGTCAGGGCCCAGAAATTCTCCATGTCGAAATTGCGCGAATAGAGCTCGAACAATTCGCCATAGCCGATGATCGCCACCAGAAGCTGGCCAATCACCACGCCCTTGACGCCGCGCACCACGCCCAGCCGGATGCCGGCGAGAATTTCGGGGAGCGCGGCGAAGAAGATGATCTTGCTGTAAAGCGTCCAGAGCGACGCACCATAGCTGCGCCCCATCTCGACGAGCGAGGGCGGGACGCCCTGAATGCCGGCCCGGGTGTCGAGCACGATGATCCAGACAGCGAACAGGAAGACCGTGACCACCACTGTGGTCTCGCCCATGCCGAACAGAATCATCAGCACCGGCACCAGCGCCGAGAGCGGCGCCGAGACGAAGATGTTGACCCAGATGCCGAGCAGGCTGTCGGCCGTGGTCGAACGCCCCATCAGGACGCCGATGGCGATACCGACGACGATGGCGAAGAACATGCCGATCAGGAAGCTGTTCAGCGTGGTAATCGCCGCTGACTGCCAGGTGGCGGTCTGCACCAGCGCCACCGCCGCGACGATCACGTCGGAGAGCGGCGGAATGAGGAACATGGCGCCGGAGCGCCCGACGAGCTCCCAGATGACGCACCACACGAGCAGCGACGCCATCATGGGCACGCGATAGCCAAACAAAGTCATCGCGGCCTCCCCTAATCGACGTAGCGCTTGAGGCCCTGCCAGATTTCCTCGACCGTATCGAGGTAGCCCTGGTCACGGCGAATGGCGTCCGGCGAGGCCGTACGGTCGATTTCAGGCTCGATGATCTGCGCGATCCGGCCGGGCCGGCGCGAGAGGATGACGATGCGGTCGGAGCAGTAGACCGCTTCCTCGATCGAGTGGGTGACGAAGATGAAGGTCTTCTTCTCCTTCTCGACCAGTTCGAGCAGGTCCTCCTGGAATTTGCGGCGGTTCTGCTCGTCCACCGCCGAGAACGGCTCGTCGAGCAGGAGCACATCGGCATTCACCGCGAAGGCGCGGGCGAGGCCGACACGCTGGCGCATGCCACCGGAAAGCTCGTGCGGGTACTTGTTCTCGAAGCCGGACAGGCCGACCTCGGCGATGTACTTCCGGGCGATCGACTGGCGCTCGTCCTTGCCCATGCCCTTGAGTTCCAGGCCGAAGGCGACATTGCGCATGACCGTCGCCCACGGCATCAGCGCGAAGTCCTGGAACACGAAGGCGCGCTCGGGGCCGGGGCCGGTGACGGTCTGGCCATTGACCCTGATCTCGCCCGAGGTGGCGGGGATCAGACCGGCGATGATCTTGAGAAGGGTGGTCTTGCCGCAGCCGGACGGGCCAAGCAGCGTGGTCAGCTTGCCGGCGGGGAAGTCGAGGTCGATGCCGCGCAGGGCTTCGACCTCATTGTACATCTTGCACACGCCGCGCACTTCGACCGCGACATCCGAGCCGGCGGCAACGGCGGCGGCGGTGGCCGCCTGAGCGGTAATATTCCGCATGATCAGGACTTTCTCTTCTCGGGACGCAGCACGCGAAGCTCGAAAGCCTCAAGCGCGGCGAGCGTCAGGGTGGACACCAGGATGATGGAGACGACGGCCGCATACATCTCGGCATAGTTGGCCACCGAGCGATGATAGGTAATAAGGTCACCAATGCCGGTCGGGGTGATCAGCAGTTCCGCCAGGATCACGCCGATGAAGCCGGCGGCGAGACCGAGACGAAGGCCAGCGAAGATGACCGGGCTCGCATCCGGGATGATGATCTTGGTGATGCGCTGCCACAGGTTGCCCTGGAACGAGTAGCACATGGCCACCAGCGAGGGATTGGCGTTGCGCACCGCCTTGTAGCCGTTGAGCACGATCACCGGCAGTGCCAGCATGATCACCGCCAGCGTCTTCGACACCAGGCCGATGCCATAGACGAAGGTGATGAGCGGGATCAAAGCCGCCATCGGCGCCGCCTGAAGCACGATGAACACCGGCGCCACCAGCCATTCGGCGAAGCGCGACAGGCCCATGACGATGCCGAGACCAATGCCGATGAAGGCGGAGATGGCGATGCCGATCACCAGCGGCTGGAGCGTCTCGGCATAGGCCGCGACGAAGGACCCATCGAGCGTCATCGTCACAAAGGCGCGCAGCGTCTCCAGGAAGGTCGGGAAAGCGAAGCTGATCGGAATCCGACCGGCGATCTCCCAGACGAGAAAGAACAGGCCGATTGACGCCAGGCGCCAAAGGGCCGTGCGGTGCTCCGAGAGCTTCCTCCAAAAGAAGGAAGCCTCGGAGGTGGGAACGGCTCGCGAGGAGCCGTTCGCCTGTACCGGAAAACTCATCCAACCGGCCTCAGTTCGTGCCGACCTTGCCGAGCGCGCGGTTCAGCGGCTCGAGGGCCCAGAAATCCTCGACCTTCAGGCTCGCAGGCTCGCCCTGGAGCTGGCCGGAGAGCGTGTAGAAGGCGAAGTCGTCCTTGGCCGCCGCCTCGCCGCCGCCATTGAGCGGGAACGCCTTGCCCTCGGCGAGCTCGGTGAAATAGGGGGTGATCTCCGCCACCTGATCGGCCGGCAGGTCGGGCAGCAGCTTGTACTTGGTGCGCCACTCCGCGACGATCGCCGGGTTCTTGGTCACTTCGCGCCAGGTGGTGAGGATCGACTCGACGATGATGTCGACCTCACCAGCATTCTTGTCGAGGAAATCCTGGCGGGCGAAGAGCGCCTCGTCCGTGGCGTTGATGCCATCGAGCGGCAGGATGATGAACTTGCCTGGGGCCTTTTCCTGCAGCAGCCGGCGGCCGGCCGAATCCACGATCGTCGCCTTGACGTTGCCCTGCAGCAGGGCGCCGGTACGCACTTCCGAACCCGGGATGTAGCTGATCTTGGAAAACTTGATGCCCTGCTTGTCTTCCATCAGCTTCATGATGGCTTCGGTGCCCGAGCCGCGCGAATGGACCGCGATCTCCTGGCCGTTCAGATCTTTCCAGGTCTTGTAGAATTCGGCATTGACCGCCGGGTAGAAGCGCAGGGTCGAGAGCTGGAGGAAGATGCGCACCGGCACCTTCACCTTCTGCATCAGCGCATAGGGCCCGCCGACGCCGACATCCGCCTGCCCGCTCACCACAGCCTGCGCCGCGATGTCCTCGGACTTGAGATAGGTCATCTCGATGTCGACACCCCGCTGCTTGGCCAGTTCGAAGGCCGCCAGCAGATGAAGGTTCTCGACCGAGGCAATGTCGCCATAGGCAACACGCACCTTGGCCTCGGCCTGCGGCACCGACGCCACGGCAAGGCCGACGCCGATAGCGACCGCCATTGCGGACAGACCGCACAGTTTTCTCGTGAATTCCTTGAGCATTTCCAGTCTCCCATGAGCGCCGAGCGGTTTTAATCCGCCACTCACCCAACCCGCGAGGTTGGATACCAATTTGGATTTGGTTTATATTGGCTGCCGCGACGGGTCAAGGTCGGATTGGCTTGACTGCACGTTTTGATGCCGCCATAGAATAAACCAATTCGCACTTTGGTTGATCCGGACACCCATGCTTAATCCTTCCGCCGACCCCCATCTGGAAAAAGGCATCGTCACGCAGCTGCGTGGCTATCTGGCCCAGATCGATCTTGCAGATGATGGCCGCCTGCCGCCCGAGCGGGAATTGTCGGCGGCGCTTGGCGTGTCGCGCACCGAGCTGCGCAAAGCCCTCGACGTGCTGGAGGCGGAGGGGCAGCTCTGGCGTCATGTCGGCAAAGGGACCTTCATGGGCAGCCGGCCACTGGACACCTTCGCCGACATCGCGGCGCTTGCCCGGCGCAGCAATCCGGCCGAGGTGATGCGGGCGCGCATCGTGATGGAGCCAGAGATCTGCCGTGCCGCCGCCTTCACCGCCACGCCGGAGGATATCGCCGAGATGCGTCTGTGCCTCACCCGCTCCCGGCAGGCCGACACCTGGCGGCAATACGAAGCCTGGGACACGCGCCTGCACCGGACCATTGCCGAAGCTTCGCAGAACACGCTGTTGCTCGGCCTGTTCGACACGCTGAACGCAGTGCGCCGAGCCGTGACCTGGGGCCGGCTGCGCACCGAGCCGGTGAAACCGCTGCCCGACCATCACAGTTTCGCCGAGCACGAAGCGATCGTCGACGCCATCGAGCATCGCGACATCGCCGCCGCCGCTGCCGGCATGCGCGCCCACCTGCAGACAGTGGAGCGCAAGCTCCTCGACCGTCAGTAACGCCCAACCTCCACGCCGATGGGCGGGCTTGAGAAACGGTCGGCTTCGGTCTTGGATGGTCGCCGGAACGTCGCGCGGGGATTCGCCTCCCCGGCGGCGACCTTGGAGGATTGCAATACCTTGATGTCCTGGCCAACATCGACCGTCCCGGCGGGTCTTGTGGCCTTCTGGGCGATCGCCCCATGAGCGCCGCCTCTCGCTCGCTCGCCACCCGCTGGCGTCGCCTGAACTGGCGCGACCGCGCGCTGTTGGGCGAGGCCTTGCTGACCGTGACCCTCGCTCGGCTGGCGATCGTGCTGCTGCCGTTTCGCCATGTCGCCCGCATGTCGGCCACCCCGCCGACACGCCCGCCGCCAGCGGATACCCGGGAACAGATCATCCGGGCGCGGTGGGCGATCCGTGCGGTAGCGCGCCGCATGCCATTCCGCGCCATGTGCCTCGAACAGGGACTATCGGCCCGGGTGATCCTGCACCGGCGCGGCGTGCCAACGACGCTTTACTACGGCGTGATGAAGAACGAGCAAGGCCAGCTAATGGCCCATCTGTGGGTACGCTCGGACGAGACCGACGTGATCGGCACCGAGGATCTGGCACGGTTCACCCTGCTCGCCACCTTTCCCCCGCTCGGGCAGGGGTCGCCCGCCTTGGGCTCGGGTGGGGGCCGCTGATCCGCGCGACGCGCGGTTGGTCAGTCCAGTGTCTGCCGGAAGCGCTTTACCGCGATGACCATAGCGACGAGCATGATGACGCTGAGGCCGAGAATGTTCTGCGCCAGATCGGCTGAGGTTGCGCCCTTCAGCAGGATGCCCCGCACCATTCGCAGATAATGGGTCAGCGGCAGCGTCTCGGCGATCCATTGCGCCCAAGTCGGCATGCCGGCGAAGGGAAACATGAAGCCCGACAGCAGGATATTGGGCAGGAAGTACATGAAGGTCATCTGCACCGCCTGCAGCTGATTCTGCGCCAGCGTGGAGAACGTGTAGCCGATCGAGAGGTTGGTGAGGATGAACAGGCCGGTCAGGACGGTGAGGAGCGCCAGATTGCCGACGACGGGAACGTCGAACAGCAGCACCGCCGCACCCAGGATCATCGCCGCCTGCATCGCCCCGACCATCACATAGGGTGCGATCTTGCCCACCATGATCTCCACCGGCCGGATCGGCATAGCGAGCAGCGTCTCCATCGTTCCGCGCTCGATCTCCCGCGTCACCGACAGGGCGGTGAAGATCAGCATGGTCATGGTGAGGATGGTGCCGAGCAGGCCCGGCACGATGTTGAGCTGGGTAACGGCGGCCGGGTTATAGCGCGGATGGGTGCGGAACTCGAAAGGCGGCGGGACTTTCTCCAGCCCGCTGCCTTCGGGTGCGTCATCGAGGTTGAAGCGCTCGCGCCGGACCGAGGTTTCCACCAATCGCCCCAGCGCCGCCAGCGCGCTGGTCGAGGCGACGGGATCGGTAGCGTCCGCCGAGACAAGCAGGGACGGGGTCTCCCCGCGCCGTACCGCGCGCTCGAAGCCGGCGGGGATTTCCACCACGAACAGCACCTGGCCCGAGCGCAGCAAATGCTCGGCCTCGGCCTCGTTCACGGGGTGATGGGTGATGGAGAAGTACTTGGTGTTCTCGATAGCGGCGAGGATCGAGCGGGTCAGCGACGACTGGTCATAGGCGAGGACGGCGGTCGGCAGGTGCCGCGGCGTCGTGTTGATGGCGTAGCCGAAGAGGATCAGCTGCAGCAGCGGAATCGACACCATCGCCGCGAAGGAAACCCGGTCCCGCATCAGCTGGATGAATTCCTTGCGTATCATCGCGCCGATACGGCGCAGGGAACCCGCCACGCCGTTCACCTCAGACCATCCCTTGACCGATTGATGAGGTCGATGAACACATCTTCCAGGCTGGGGCTGTCCGGGCGCCAGACAAGCTCCTCCCGCGTCGAAAAGCGGGCGATAGCGAGCTCCAGCGCCGCCCGGTCGCGTCCGCCGACATGCACGCTGGTGCCGAAGGGGGCGACAAGCTCGATGCCGGGCTGCTGCATCAGCTCACGCGCCAGCGCCGCCGGGTCCGGCCCGGTCACGCGCCACATGTGCAGCGCCGAGCCGGCGACAACCTCCTCGACCGTGCCCTGCGCCAGCAATTCGCCATAGGCGATATAGGCGATCTCGTGGCAGCGCTCGGCCTCGTCCATGTAGTGGGTGGAAACGAGAACGGTGACGCCGCCAGCCGCGAGGTCATGGATCTGCGCCCAGAACTCGCGCCGTGCCTTGGGATCGACGCCGGCGGTCGGCTCGTCAAGCAGCAGCAGCTGAGGCCTGGGCAGGATGCAGGCGCCGAGGGCGAGCCGCTGCTTCCAGCCGCCGGAAAGTTCGCCCGCCAGCTGCCGCTCGCGCCCATCCAGCCCGAGAGAGACGATCGCCTCAGCCGCTGCCGCCTCAGCATCGGGCACGCCATAGATGCGGGCGATGAATTCGAGATTCTCCCGCACCGAAAGGTCGGCATAGAGGCTGAATTTCTGCGTCATATAGCCGACGTGTCGGCGAATGGCGCGGCCCTGGGTCAAGATGTCCATGCCAAGGCAGGTGCCCTGCCCCTGGTCCGGCGTCAGCAGGCCGCACAGCATGCGGATGGTGGTGGTCTTGCCCGAGCCGTTGGGGCCGAGAAAGCCATAGATCTGCCCGCGCTTCACGCGCATGGAGAGATCGCGGACCACGCGGTTGGCGCCAAAGCTCTTGCTCAACCCCCGAACGTCGATGGCGTAATCGACGCCGCGCCCGGACTGAGAGGCTGGCCCCGGCGGGACGCCCTCCCCCCTCTCCTGGCTGGTGCTCATGGCGCGATCTCGACCGTGACCGGCTGTCCGGGGCGCAGCTTCGAGGGATCACGCGGCTTGGCTTCCATCATGAAGACCAGCTTGGCGCGCTCATCCAGGCTGTAGATGACCGGGGGCGTGTACTCGGCGCTGGCGGCGATATAGCTGACCGTGGCCTCGATCTCCTCGGCGCAGCCATCGCAGGTCACCGACACGGCCATCCCGAGCTGGAACTTGGGCAGCGCCGGCTCGGGCACGAAGAAACGCACCTTGATCAGTTCCGGCGGCAGGATCGACACCACCGGCCTCCCGGCCGGCACGAGTTCACCCGTGCGGAAATACAGCGTCTCCACCGTGCCACTGACGGGCGCGAACATGCGCCGCCGGTCCAGCCGAACCTGCGACGCCGCCAGGCTGGCACGAGCCGCGTCCACGGCCTTTTCGGCGGCGGCAATCTGGTCGTCGCGGCCTGCGAGCTTGGCGGCTTCGATCTCCCGGCGCGCCTGATCGAGCGAGGCTTCGTTCTGGTTGTAGGTCTGCTGCGCGGCATCGAGAGCCGCCTGCGACGCCACCTGCTTAGACTGAAGGTCCTTCTGCCGGTCAAGTTCGAGACGGGAAAGCTCCAGCGCCGCTGCGGCCCGCCTTTCGCTGGCCTCCAGAATAGCGACTTCCGCCGGGCGCTTGGCCGCCGCCTTGACGTTGGCAAGATCTGAAAGCGCCTGGCCAAGGGCGGCTTCGGCCGACTTCAGGTCGGCCACCTGCAGATCCTCGTCGATGGTGAAAAGCGGCATGCCCTTGGTGACGCGAGCGCCCTCGTCGACCTTGAGATCGACGATGCGCCCGGCCTCATCGGGCCCGACAAAGATGAAATCGGCCTCCGCATAGCCCTGATAACCGCCCGGCGCGGAAACGACGAAAAGAGCGGCGAGGGAAAACAGAACCAGGGTCAGAATGACGACGACGATATTGGTCGGCAAGCGAAAGCGCGGCGTCATCATACCCCCAACAACAAAGCCCGCGAGAGCCTCCCTCGCTGTCAGGCCGACACCCCACGCCCGATCACGCCTACAAAGAAAGTACTGCGTGCAGGCATGTCTTGCACCGACGCACCGAGGCCGGGAGCTTTTTCATACGATCAGATTTCATTCGGCATTTCCAGCGCACGCATCGGACGGATGCTTCAATAAACTAACTCCGATCAAAAATAGTCACTGACCGCTCCCCATTCTTCGGGTGTATGCGATGTTCTGTTCCTGCCTCTTGGCCCGGAAAATGCCTTTTTGAAAACTTCATGCATCGCCGGGGGGCAAAAGATGCCAACACTCGCAATTTTTTTGCCGGGACTTTTTGCCGGATCCTGGATCTGGTCGGCCCAAATCGAAATAATGCGAAACAATGGCTTTGAGCCAATCGTATTCGACGATCCGTTCGTCAAATTTGGCAAGAATTACGGTACGGTGCCCAGCCTTATCGACTTTGTGAAGGAGGCCCTGCTTCCGCATCAGTCGCGGGAGATGGTGGTATTTGGAAACTCGACGGGTGGCTATATCGGCCTCGCCCTGGCAAGTGATCCGAATTTCAACGTAAAACAGGCCTTTGTCAGCGGGTGCCCGGGCGCGGGGGAAAATGTGACCCTCGGCCTCGGCGTGACCCGCATCCTCTCGATGGACTATGCCCACAAAATATCGCGCGAGCTTTTCCACGACCCGTCGCGGCTCGACACCGCCATGATCGAAACGACCTTTCGCGAGATCGCCAATCGCCAGTGCTTCATGATGGGCCTGTCGATCCTGCGCTCGCTGCAGAAGATCGATGTGCGCGAGTTCATCGACAGCGTGGCGGTCGACACCCATCTGATATGGGGCGCGCATGACCGGGTGACTCCGATCGATCCCTGGCGGGAGATGGCAGCCGCCAACCCCTTCCTGCATCTGCACTCCATCGCCGATGCCGGCCATTGCCCGATGATCGAGACGCCAGAGGCCTTCAATGCGGTTCTGGAGCGGGTGCTCGCAAAGCCGCGGACCACGCCGTCTCGCCTGGCGGAACTGGAAGCGCGGCCGGCCCCGTGACCTCGGGTCCCCGGCGCTATGATCTCACCCGGTGAAGGCCACTTCCTGCTTCTCGAAGCGCTGCGAGCCAAAATCCTGGTGGTGGTTGCAGAAATACTGCCGGGCGATCTCGGCCACCAGACGGGCGCGGGTCACATGCGACCCGGGAATCTTCTTGTCGATCCAGGCATCCGGCACGGTGAGCACCATTCCGGTTTCCAACCGGCACAGAATCATCCGCAATTCCTCGCCTTCCATCACGCTCTCCGCCCCTCAGCCATGCGAAGCCTCGCTATAGGATGAGGCGCGGGGCATATCCAGCCCCGTGTTTCCCGGCAGACACGGCAGGGAATCGCCCACCCGGCCAGAACGACGAGCTGCGCGCCGGAACGGCCCTCGACCGCCCGTCCAGCCCGCTTCCGCGCGGGTTCCGGACTGCGAATCGACGCCAAATTGCGCGTCATCGGCCCGCGAACGGAGAAGATCGCCAGAAAATTCGCACGCTGTTGCCCACGCGCAACAGTGGACCCATGTCTTCCAAGCCCTTACCCAGACAACGCTTTTCCGCGCAGACGCTCACCCCAGAGTTGCATCCGCGCGACCACGGCACGTCACGTCCCTTTTCAAGCCGTTCGATTTTCGTTGCGGTAGTTATCTACGGGGAGAGATGTGCTATGCAGTGGTAGGGTCGTTCTGTGGCACTCAGTGTCCTGGAGGTCGAGGGGCTATGATGCGTATTTTTTCTTCGATACTGATGGCGGGCGCCGTGTCGCTCGGAGCCGTTAGCGGCGCTTCGGCGTTGACCAATGATATCTGCAATGCACCGGGGAAGCAGCCGGTGGGCAAGCTGACGGCGACCGAAGGCTCGGTGCTCATCCAGCGGGGCGATGGTTTTGAGCGTGCCGTGACCGGCACCGAGCTCAAGGCCGGCGACAAGATCACCGTGATCGGCGATGGCAACGCAGAGTTCGCCTACATCACCGGCAAGCAATTGGCGGTCGCTCGTTCGTCCACCGAGACGGTCTGCGCCACTGAACCGGCGACGGGAGCGCTGGCGTATGTCGAGCCGCTGACCTCTGTTAGCTCGACGTTGGGTAGCTCGACGTCGCGCCTTACTTTTGAAGCTCCGCAATACAATGTTCCCCTTATGATCTTCGGCATGATCGGCGCTGGCGCTGGCCTTGGCGGGGTGATCTCGACGACCCAGGGTAATAACCGCACCATCATTTTCCCCGTCAGCCCCTGATTTTACGTGTTGCCCTCGCGCTAGCGGCGGGGGGTAAACGGGCGTGCAGGGCTGACCTGTGGTCGATTCGAACGGAAGCCCGCCCATGTTGCATGGGTGGGCTTTGTTTTTGTGGCTGCACGGGGTCGTCGCTGCGGATTCAGCAGCCGTCGTCTTGCGTGCGTCGCTGCGTGTCACTGGTCCTTATTGACGATCATTGTACCACTTTGGGCCTGGGTCGATTTGCAGCCCTCGGGGCGCCATGACCCTAAAGATGCGAAGTGTTTCATCGACACTGATCGCCGTGTGTTTTCGCTGGCGGCGATGGGCGCTGCCTCGGCTCTCGAAGGGCGCCCACGACCGGCCATGGTGCTGGTGCCTCTGGTGGTTCTGGAAATCTTGGAAACCCTTCAGTAGCGATCGCCGGCAGCCTCGGCTTGGGCGTCATCGCGGCGAGTGCGGTTGCAGCCGCCCAAAAAAGCAGCGGCACCAAGACCACTATTATTGTCCCGTCGGCCCGTGATTTGACCGGCCAGCGTCTGCGGACAGGATGAGGAACGGCGAGGTTATCGCCCCCTGGGTCACGCGCCTCCGGCGTCGATCGTGTCCGAGTTTACCCATCCATCGCGGGCGGCCTCTGGCCGCCCGTTTTCGTTTGTCCAGCACGTAGCTTTGCCGTTCGCTCCCAACAAGGTTTTCTCCACCGCAGCCATCCGGCGCCACCCGCACCCCGGCTTTTCGCCGCTTGACCGCGCGCGCCCGGCGATGGAGCATCGGACCGCTCCGACCGCACGCCATTCCAGAACAAGACGGCGGAGCGGGAGGATCGCATGCCTGCACGCCCCGGCGCGGCCATCGCCGCCTGCCTGCTTTTCCTGATGCCCTCAGCCTTGGCCGACCCCTCCGGCGACCCGGCCGCGGTCAGTTCCGACGCCGGTGAATACAGCGACAAGCAGGGCAACCCGACCTACAAGATCGACAAGGATGGCACGGTCGACTGGTACACGGCGATCGGCTACATCCGCTACACCGCGAACTGCATGCAGTGCCATGGCCCGGACGGGCTCGGCTCCAGCTTCGCGCCCGCGCTGACCGATGCTTTGCAGAACCTCAACTACAGCCAGTTCCTCGACACCATCACCAACGGCAAGCAGAATGTCAGCACCAGCCAGGATCTGGTGATGCCGGCCTTCGGCAAGAACCCGAATGTGATGTGCTTCGTCGACGCCATCTTCGTCTATCTCAGGGCGCGCTCAGATGGCGCGCTCGGTCGGGGGCAACCGGCAAAGAGCGCGCCACGGCCGAAGGGCTATAGCGCGACCGAGGATGCTTGCCTCGGCTAACCGCCGTTGCTCCCCCGGTAGCGTGATGCCGGGATTGGCGCGATAGTGGGCGCCCCTCTCCATGCGAATCCGCCGGATCCGCTGCCGACACCACCGCTCCATCATGATGCGTGATGAGCAAAGGCTGCCTTTCGACGCCCTCACCGCCGGCGGGCCGGGTGATGGCGCCCGCCTCCCTCGCCGCCCTACACGAGCCCCCGATGAGCCTTGAGCGTCCCGCCTCTAATCTCTTCTACCAGACCCGCCTGCGCCGGCCGACGCTGGCGCGTGGCGAGGGCGTCTATCTCTGGGACAGAGAGGGCAAGCGCTATCTCGATGGCTCCAGCGGGGCGATGGTCTCCAATATCGGCCATTCCAACCCGGCCGTGCTCGACGCCATGCGCCGGCAGATGGAGCTTTCCACCTTCGGCTACCGGCTGCATTTCGAGAACGAACCGGCCGAACGCCTCGCCACCCGCATTGCCGGCCGCATGCCGGAAGGTCTCGACCGGGTGTTCTTCGTCTCCGGTGGTTCGGAGGCGGTGGAGAGCGCGCTCAAGCTCGCCCGGCAGTATGCGGTGGCGCGCGGCCAGGCCGAGCGCTGGAAGGTGATCTCGCGCTTTCCCTCCTATCACGGCTCGACGCTGGGGGCGCTGGCCGTCACCGGCATGTCGCTGATGAGCGCGCCCTTCGCGCCGATGCTGCGGGAGATGCCGAAAATTCCGGCTCCGACCTGCTATCTCGACCGCGACGGGCTCAGCCTCGAAGAGCGCGGCCTGCGCTACGCCCATATGCTGCGCGAGGAAATCCTGCGGCAGGGGCCGGAGACCGTACTGGCCTTCATCATGGAGCCGGTCGGTGGCGCGTCCACCGGCGCGCTGGTGGCGCCGGATGGCTATTACGCCGCCATCCGCGCCATCTGCGACGAGTTCGGCCTGCTGCTGATCTGCGACGAGGTGATGAGCGGTGCGGGCCGAACCGGGCGTTATCTCGCCAGCGAGCACTGGAACCTTCGTCCCGACATTGTGGCGCTCTCCAAGGGCTTTGGCGCCGGCTATGCCCCGCTCGGCGCCATGGTGGCGGACCGCATCCTCGCCGAGACGGTGATCGACCATGGCGGCTTCATTCATGGCCACACCTATGCCGGCAACCCGCTGGCCTGCGCCGCCGGCCTCGCCGTGCTGGAGGAAATCGACCGACTGCGCCTCATCGAGGCTGCCGAACGTCAGGGAGCCGCGCTGAAGACGCGGCTGGAAGGGCTGATGGCGCGCTTCCCCTTCATCGGCGACGTGCGCGGCAAGGGGCTGCTGCTGGCCTTCGAGCTGGTAGCGAACCGCGAATCGATGGCCCCGCTGCCCCCGGAGCTTAATGCCCATCTGCGCCTCGTCGACCTCGCCTATGAGGCGGGGCTGATCATCTATTCCCGTCGCACGCGAGGGGGGCGGATCGGCGACCATTTCATGGTGTGCCCGCCATTGATCGTCACCGATGAACAGATCAACGAGATCATGGACAAGCTCGGCGCCGCACTGGAGACCTTCGCAGCCGAAGCGAAACTGCCCGTGGGAGCCGGCTGATGAGCCGTCCGGTCATTCTCACCTGCGCGGTCACCGGCTCGATCCACACGCCGTCGATGAGCCCCTATCTGCCCATCACGCCCGAACAGATCGCCGACCACGCGATCGAGGCGGCAGAGGCCGGGGCGGCGATCCTGCATCTGCACGCCCGCGATCCCGCCACCGGCATGCCCTCGGCAGATCCCGCCCTGTTCGAGGAGATCGTCGCCCGCATCCGCGCCCGCAGCGATGCGGTGCTGAACCTGTCGACCGGCGGCTCCTCGCGGATGACGCTCGACCACCGGCTGGCCGCCGCCCGGCTGATCGAGCCGGAAATGTGCTCGCTGAACATGGGCTCGATGAATTTCGGCCTGTTCCCGCTCGCCGACCGCTATGAGTGGAGCCATGACTGGGAGCGCGGCTTTCTCGAGGCCACCCGCTCGGTCATCTTCCGCAACAGCTTCGAGGACATCGAGACCATTCTGGCCGACCTCGGCGCCGCGCGCGGCGCCCGCTTCGAGCTGGAATGCTACGATGTCGGCCACCTGCAGACCGTGGCCTTCTATATGAGGCAGGGCCTGCTGAAGCCGCCGGTGTTCCTGCAGTTCGTGCTCGGCGTGCTGGGCGGTATCGACGCCGCGCCGGAACAGCTGATGCACATGAAGGCGACCGCCGACAGGCTGCTCGGCGCCGACTACCACTTCTCCGTGCTCGCCGCCGGCCGCCAGCAAATGCCGCTCGGCACCATGGGCGTCATCCTCGGCGGCAATGTCCGCGTCGGACTTGAGGACAACCTCGCCATCACCCGCGGCGAACTCGCCACCTCGAATGCCGAGCAGGTGCGCAAGATGGCGCGGATCATCGAGGAACTCGGCTACTGCCTCGCCACCCCCGACGAGGTGCGCGCCCGGCTGGCGCTGAAGGGTCCGCCGCCCCTCGCCAGCAAGGACGCCACGCTATGAAGGTGATGTTCGATGCCGCGCAGAAGCGGCACTATCCCGGCTTCTTCCTGACCAGCGGCGCCCGCGCGCCCAACCCGGAGACGCCCGCCCGCGCCGACATCCTGCTCGACGCCGCGCGTGCCGCCGGCCTGACGCCGGAAGTGCCGCCCGATCTCGGCCTCGCGCCGGCGGCGGCCATCCACACACCGGAATATCTTTCCTTTCTCAAAGGCATCTTCGCGCGCTGGCAGCGGATCGAAGGGGCCTCGGAAGAGGTGATCCCGAACATCCACCCCGACCGACGGGGCGGCGCCTATCCGCTCTCCGCCGTCGGGCAGGCCGGCTATCACATGACGGACACGTCCTGCCCGATCGGGGCGGAGACCTACGCCGCCGCGCTGCGCAGCGCCCATGCCGCCGCCCATGCGGCGCATCGCGTGATGGAGGGCGAGAGCGCCGCCTACGCACTCTGTCGCCCACCCGGCCACCATGCCTTCAAGGATCTGGCCGGCGGCTTCTGCTACCTCAACAATTCCGCCATCGCCGCGCAGGTGCTGCGAGCAAGCTCGCCCCGCGTCGCCATCCTCGATATCGATGTGCATCATGGCAACGGCACGCAGGGCGTGTTCTACGACCGGGCCGATGTGCTCACGGTCTCCCTGCATGCCGATCCGGCCCGCTTCTACCCTTTCTTCTGGGGCCATGACGATGAGCGCGGCGAAGGGGCGGGCCTCGGCTATAATTTCAACCTGCCGCTGGCCCGCAAGACCGGCGACGAAGGCTTTCTCGCCGCGCTCGACCGCGCATTGTCGCGCATTGCCGCCTTCTGTCCGGGCGCGCTGGTGATCGCGCTCGGGCTTGACGCCTATGAGGGCGACCCGTTCGCCGGGCTCAGCGTCTCGACGCCCGGCTTCCGGCGCATCGGCGAGCAGATCGGCCAGCTCGGCCTGCCGACCGTGCTGGTGCAGGAAGGCGGCTATGTCTGCGACGGGCTCGGAGGCAACCTGATCGCCTTTCTCGACGGCTTCGGCGCGACCCATCGCGTGGTGACGGAGACGGGCCGGTGAGGGCGATGGAAGATGGGGAGGCCCCGACGATCCGGCCGATCACGCGGGACGACCTCGCCGCCGTGGCCGACATGATCGCGCAGCTGGCTGACCACGTCCGGCCAGGCTTCACGCCGGGCGCCGATGCGGCGAGCCTGGAGCGCTATGGGCCGACTGGGCTCGGCCTGTTCGAGGCTGTTATCGCCACCCGGCCGAAGGGCCCGGTCGGGCTGTGTCTCTACACCTATGCCTTTTCCGGCTGGCGCGGCCGGCCGGGGGTGTTCGTCGAGGACCTTTATGTCGCGCCGGCCGAGCGCGGCAGCGGGCTGGGGCGCGCGCTCCTTGCCGCCGTCATCGCCCGTGAGGCGCCGCGGGGATGCGCCTTCCTGAAGCTGCATGTGGACAAGGCGAATGCCGGCGCCCAAGCCTTCTATCGCCGCCTCGGCTTCGCGGCCGAGGCGCATGACGACACGCTGCTGATCGAAGCGGACGGCCTCACGGCGCTCGCCAGCGGGAACTGATGCTGTCGGCGGTGCGCAGCCCCGACGATCAGGTTCTGAGCCCCGGCGCTTCCTGCCCGGTGCGGGCGACATATTCGATATAGCCGCCGCCATATTGATGGATGCCGTCCGGCGTCAGTTCCAACACGCGGTTCGACAGAGCGGCGAGGAAGTGTCGGTCATGGCTGACGAAGAGCATCGTGCCCTCATAGTCGGCAAGCGCGGCGATCAGCATTTCCTTGGTGGCGATGTCGAGATGGTTGGTCGGCTCGTCGAGCACCAGGAAGTTCGGCGGGTCATAGAGCATGCGAGCCATGGCGAGACGCGCCTTCTCGCCGCCTGAGAGCACCCGGCACTTCTTCTCGACATCGTCGCCGGAGAAGCCGAAGCAGCCGAGCAGCGAGCGCAGGGAGCCCTGCCCCGCCTGCGGAAAGGCGTCCTCCAGCGTCTCGAACACGGTGCGCTCGCCGTCCAGCACCTCCATGGCATGCTGGGCGAAATAGGCCATCTTCACGCTGCCACCGACTGACACGCTGCCATCGTCCGGCGCGGTCTCGCCCGCCACTAGCTTGAGCAGAGTGGACTTGCCGGCGCCGTTCACGCCCATCACGCACCAGCGCTCGCGCCGGCGCACATGGAAGTCCAGCCCGTCATAGATGCGCCGGGCGCCATAGCTCTTGTGGACGTTCTTCAAGCTGGCCACGTCCTCGCCCGAGCGCGGCGGCGGCTGGAACTCGAAGGCCACCGTCTGGCGCCGGCGCGGCGGCTCAACCCGCTCGATCTTGTCGAGCTTCTTCACCCGGCTCTGTACCTGCGCGGCATGGGAGGCGCGCGCCTTGAAGCGCTCGATGAAAGCGACCTCCTTGGCCAGCATGGCCTGCTGGCGTTCGAACTGCGCCTGCTGCTGCTTCTCGGCCAAAGCGCGCTGCTGAGCATAGAACTCGTAATCGCCGGAATAGGAGGTGAGCGAACCGGCGTCGATCTCCACGACCTTGTTGACGATCCGGTTCATGAAGGCGCGGTCATGGGAGGTCATCATCAGCGCGCCGTCGAAGTTCTTGAGGAACGCTTCCAGCCAGATCAGGCTCTCAATGTCGAGATGGTTCGAGGGCTCGTCGAGCAGCATCACGTCGGGGCGCATGAGCAGGATGCGGCCGAGCGCGACGCGCATCTTCCAGCCGCCGGAGAGACGGCCGACATCGCCCTCCATCATTTCCTGGGTGAAGCCGAGCCCGGCCAGGACCTCGCTCGCCCGGCCCTCCAGCGAATAGCCGTCGAGTTCCTCGAAGCGGGCCTGGACCTCGCCATAGCGTTCGATGATGGCATCCATCTCGTCGGCGCGGTCGGGGTCGACCATGGCAGCTTCCAGCTCGCGCAGTTCGGCGGAAATGACGCTGATCGGGCCGGCGCCGTCCATTACCTCGGCGAGCACCGACTTGCCGGCCATGTCGCCGACATCCTGGCTGAAATAGCCGATGGTGATGCCGCGATCGGTGGATACCTGCCCCTCGTCAGGCGCCTCTTCGCCGGTGATCAGGCGAAACAGCGTGGTCTTGCCGGCGCCATTGGGGCCGACGAGGCCCACCTTCTCGCCCTTCAGCAGCGTCGCCGACGCCTCGATGAAGACGAGTTGCTTGCCGTTCTGCTTGCCGATGGAATCGAGCCGGATCATGCGCGCGGGAGGTCCTGAAGAGAAGCTCCCGCGCGTTTAAGCCATTCCCGGCTCCGGAGGAAGGGCCGGCGCCTTCGTCATACCGCGCTGCGGCGATCAGACCGCCGACACGCGCCAGATGCAGTCGCCGACATCATCGACGCACAGAAGCCCACCGCGCTGGTCGACGATCACCCCCACCGGGCGGCCGAGCGCCTTGCCATTGACCCGGAAGCCTCCCAGGATTTCCTCCGGCGGCCCGGCCGGCTTGCCGTCCTTGAACGGCACGAAGATGACCCGGTAGCCGGAGGGCGGGTTGCGATTCCACGAGCCGTGCTGGCCGATGAAGGCGCCATGGGTGAAGCGCGCGCCGAAGCGGTCATCATCGACGAAGGTGAGGCCGAGCGAGGCGGTGTGTGAGCCCAGGGCGTAATCCGGCTTGAGCGAGGCCGCGACAAGGTCCGGCCGCTGGGGCTTCACCCGCTCGTCGACGACCTTGTCATAGTAGCAATAGGGCCAGCCATAGAAGGCGCCGTCCTTCACCGAGGTCATATAGTCCGGCACCAGATCGTCGCCGATCTCGTCGCGCTCGTTGACGCTGGTCCACAATTCGCCGGTGACGGGGTTCCAGTCCATGCCGACCGGATTACGCAGGCCGCCGGCGAAGACGCGCCGCGTCCCGGTGGCGATGTCGACCTCCAGGATGGCGGCGCGATCAACCTCCTCCTCCATGCCGAACTCGGCAACGTTGGAGTTGGAACCGACGCCGACATAGAGCTTCGTGCCCTCCTTGTTGGCGACAAGGCTCTTGGTCCAGTGGTGATTGCGGCCCGCCGGCAGATCGCACACCTTCACCGGCGGCGCATCGATCCGGGTAGCGCCGGGAACATAGGGAAAGCGCACCAGCGCATCCGCATTGGCGACATAGAGCTGATCGCCCACCAGCGCCATGCCGAAGGGCGAGTACAGATTTTCCAGGAACGGGACCTTGATCTCGGCCACCCCGTCGCCATCGGCGTCGCGCAGCAGGGTGATGCGGTTGGCGCTCTTCACGCCGGCGCCGGCGCGCACCATGACGAAGCCCATCGCCCACCAGCGCAGGCTGAAAATGCCCGCCGGCCACGGCGGCCCGGCGGTTTCGGCGACCAGGATGTCGCCATTGGGCAATTCATAGACCCAGCGCGGATGATCGAGATTCTCGGCGAAGAAGCTGACCTTGAAGCCCGGCGCGGGCGTGGGCTTCTGGCCGGGGCCCCAGCCGATGGCCGGGGCGATCTTCATGATGGGAATGAGTGTCGGCTTGGGCTTGGGAAGCTTGGGCAGGTCGCCATAGCCGGCTTCCTCGGCAAGGGCGGGAGCCTTGCGCAGATCGGTGAGGAAATGCACGACGCCCGTGATGCAGGCACCCAGAAAGCCGCTGATCTTTACGTAATTGGCCATGACTGGCTCCGGCACAGGGGGGATGCGCCATCTCAGCCCGGAAAGACGCGCCAGCGCAATACCTTCCTTGGGTTATCCTCCTTCGGGCAACCCCTCTCCCTGCGTCACCATCGGAAACTCGAGCACCTGCCGCAACCCGACCGGCATGTTCTCCAGTTTCAGGGTACCGCCACTGCGGGTGACGATCTGCTCGGCGATAGCGAGGCCCAGCCCCGCCCCGGGGGTGGGAGCGCCGCGCGCCGGATCGACACGAAAGAAGGGCTCGAACACGCGGGGAAGCAGTTCCTCCGGAATGCCGGGACCGGCATCCTCAATCAGCACCTGCACCCTGCCGTCCCGGCTGGTCATGCTGACTGTCGCCTCGCGGCCATGGGTGGCAGCATTGATGAACAGGTTGCGCATGGCACGGCGGAGCGCCTCCGGTCGTGCACGGATCAAGGCCGGGCAGGTCTGCGCCAGCGCCACGGCATAGCCGATCTCCCGCAGTTCCGCCGCCGTGTCGGCCACCATCGCCTCAAGACGCAGCGGCTCGCCGCTGCCATCCTCCACCTCCTCGCGCACCAGCCGGATGGCGCTGTCGGCGATCCGGTCGAGTTCGTCGAGATCGTCGATAAACGCGGTGCGCTCTTCCTCGGCGAGGAATTCGGCGCGCAGGCGCATGCGCGTCATCGGCGTGCGCAGATCGTGCCCGGCGGCCGCCACCAGCCGCATGCGGCTTTCCATCACCTGCCGCAGCCGTGTCGCCAGCTGGTTGATGGCGCGCGCCGCCGCCCGCACCTCGGCGGGTCCCTTCTCGGGAACCGGATCGACATCGCTGCAGGGCGTGATGGCATCGGCCGTTCGTTGCAGCAACGCCAGCGGCTCCGTCATCCGCCGCACGGCGATCACCATCACCAACGTCACCCCCAGCGCGACCAGAAGTATCCAGCCAACCAGCGCCCACGCATTGTCCGGACCCGGCAACGGAAGGGCCATCGGCACAATGAGCCAGCGCCCGTCGGAGAGCGGGGCCGAGATGACAGGCCAATCCAGATCCGGCGGCTTGGTGATGAGCACATGCAGCGCCCGCCCGCGGCGCGCGAGGGCCCCGTTGATCGAGTCGGTGATGGGCTCGATCCGCTGCCCGCCGGCCGGAGCGCCGGCTATGCGGCCATAGGGGCCTTCCTGCACAACATCCTGCGTGCGCTCGGCAAGATCGACGAGCAGGCCGATCTGAACCGCCGCCGCATCGTCCACCCGGCCGAAATCGGGAGGGGTCAGCATGAGGAAGGACAGCCCGGTCGCCACGACGAGCACGCCCAGGACGGAGCCGACCAGCAGTGCCGTGAGCTTGGTGCGAATGCTGTTCACGAGGAGGCGGTATCCGCGCCAGCTGCGGGCTCGACCCGCGCCGCCAGCTGGTAGCCACCATTGCGCAAGGTCTTGATAATCTGGAAGTTTCCGGCATCGCCCAGCTTGCGACGCAGCCGGCTGATGAGCACGTCCACCGAACGGTCGAAGCCGGCCGAGGCGCGGCCATGGGTGATGTCCAGAAGCTGTTCTCGCGACAGCATGCGCCCGGGGCGCTCCAGAAGGGCGAGCAGAAGGTCGAACTCGGCGCCGGTGAGCACGATCTCCTCGCCCTCGGGATCCCAAAGCTGGCGACTGGTCGGATCGGCGACAAAACCGTTGAAACGCAGGCGCATAGCCGGCGCCGCGGGGGCTGCGTCACGCGGCGACAGGCGCCGCAGCACAGCGCGGATGCGGGCCACCAGCTCACGCGGATTGAACGGCTTGCCGAGATAATCGTCGGCGCCGATCTCCAGACCGATGATGCGGTCCACGTCTTCCTTCAGTGCGGTGAGGAGGATGATCGGGACGGTGGAGCGCGTTCGGATCGTCCGGCACAGGTCGAGACCGGACACATCGGGCAGCATCAGGTCGAGCACCACCAGGTCGATCCGGCCCTCGGTGAGGCGACGCTCCGCCTCCTTGCCGTCGGCTGCCAGCGACACGCGAAAATTCTGCTCGACGAGATAGCGCCCGAGCAGCTTGCGGATTTGCTGGTCGTCATCGACCACGAGTATGTGCGGGCCACCGCCCGCTTCCGAACCGCGCATATCATTCATGCCGCCGCTATACGCGCCCAACCTTGGGCCTGCCGAAGAATTTTGCAAACCAGCATTGCTGTCCCGGTACGCGCAACGCCTGGAAACAATTCTGGCGCAATTTCCCGGCTACGGGAAACAGGGCGGCAATGCCGGTTCGCGGGAAGCGGACCGCAGGAGTGCGCCCGGCCCTTGCTCTGGTTTCGGGAGCATGCATATGATACCTTAATTGGACTAAACATAACTCTCCCGCTGCCACTCTCATCCATGCAGGCAACCTTGAACAGCGAGCGCGTGCGCCGTTGGATCGTGGTCTATCTCGCCGTCATTTCCGGCGAGGACAGCGATACGATCGACGCGGATATGCCCCTTTCCCATTTCGACATCGATTCCGTGGATGCTGTCGAAATGGCCCTCCAGTTCGAAACGACGTTCGACCGTCGCATCGGGGCGGAGTTCTTCCTCGTCGCGGAAAGAACGATCCGGGACCTCGCCGAACAGATCGTCGCCAATGCCGCCGAACGCGCCGATTGAACCGGGCGCTCTTCGGCCCTCCCGGCGCATACATGCCGCCTCACAGCTCGATTCGTCCTATCTGGCCTACGCCAAGTCAATCGCGCACGCGAACTCGGATCCGAAGCTCCGCCTCGACGTCTGCCGCCAGTTTGTCCGCTGCGGCATGATCGGTGAGACGGTCGCCATGCTCGCGACACTCATGGATGTGCGCGACCTGCGCGGCAGCGTGGCGGAAGTGATGGGAGAGTTGCGGGAGTTGCGGCGGCACCGCGCCGAGGATCGCGTCTTCTTGCCGGATATGCGGGCCGAAGACCAGGCGTCGGAGGACCGCGGCTATTGGGTCGTTCCGGCCAATTCCGACACGACGTTGATCGCGTTTACCGGCATGGCCCAACGCCTGGGCTTGTCCATCTACTTCATGCACAGCCTGCTCGGACGGCTGAACGCCAACCTCATCTATCTCTTCGACTGGTCGCACAGCTATTATTTCGGCGGGGTGTCTGGGCTCGGCGGCGACGTGAATACGACGGTGCGGCGACTTCACGGCATCTGCGCGGACCTGAAGTCGCGTCGGGTGCTTTGCCTTGGCCAGTCCGCCGGCGGCTTCGGCGCACTCCATTACGGCCTGAAGCTCGGCGCCGATGGCATTATGACCTTCAGCCCCAAAATCCTTCCGGTGGTGGCGGGACGGACGCGGGACCGCATCGGCACCAGGATCGGACGTCCCTTGACCGAGGACGAGACCAATCTCCGGCACCAGATCGCCAGCGCCGAGCGGGCGCCCCATATCGAGATCGTCTACGGCACTGAGAACGTCGCGGACGTGGCGTCGGCGCGGCATCTCTTCGGCTTGCCGCGTGTCGTCGAGCGGCCGCTCCAAGGCGTCAGCAACCATGGAACGATACAGGAAACCGTGAGCAGCAACACATTCGGCACGCTGATCGACGGATTCGTCCGGTCGTCCGGCTCAGGGGCCTGGGGCGGACGGGATCAGGCGTCGATCAGCGACAGCCAGTAGGTCATCGCCGGGCCCATCCGTTCCACTTCGGCACCATGGGCGAGCGGGCGCTTGTTGGCTTCGAGAAACCAGAAGTGAAGATCCTGGTCGACAGCGAGGTCGAGGCCGAACTCATAACAATCGCTCAGGCCGGGCTCGCGGCACAGCGTGCTGGCAATGTCCCGCGTAAGCGCCTCAATCTCGGCTACCTTTCCAGCCGGGTCGATGGCCCCACGCGCCTCGAAAAAGGACTCTGCATCCACGAGAGCGCTGCCCTTGGCACGGTTCGACACCAACTTGGAGCCGATGGAGATGCGGCCCGTCAGCCGGTAGATGTCCCAGCCTTCATCCGGCCGGCGGACGATATCGGCCCTCACCGTCGCCGGCTGGCCAGCCGCATCGCGGGTGTCGATGAAGCGCTGGACCAGATAGGTCCGGTACGCCATGCGCGCGCGGATCGCGCCGACGACGCGCGCGATTGCCTCGGCGGCCGTGCCCCGCCAGGACTGCGAGTCCTTGTGCACGACAACCTCGTCGCCCTGCGGAACGACGAAGAAGATGCCGGTTCCCAGAGCGCCATCGGAGCGCTTCACCACGATCGGGCCTTGGGCCAGCCACTGGGCGAGTTGTGCCTCGACCCGCTCGGCGACGAGCACCTCTTCGGGAATCAGGTACGGCACAAGGTGGGGATAGGCGGCCAGCAGCGCGGTCATTTCGTGCTTGTCGAAGCCGTCGAAGCCGAGAAACCGGGTTCTCGCCTGGAGCCAGTTCTCGACGACGCGATGCTCGGGCCGGGTCACGGGCGCCGCCGCGATGACTAGCGGCGGCACACCCATCTCCACGCCCGTCCAGGCCCCTGCCACGAACTCATTGGCCCTTATCCGCCCGGTGGAAACGTCGCAATCGGCACTACGGGCCAGGACCACCCTGACACCCCGCAGCGCCGCCTCGCCGAGAAGGGCTCGGATCCGGATCGGCGAGAGGGATTCGTGAAGGGTCGCCTCATGCCCGAGCAGGAGGATTGTAGGGGTATCCGGCATATCGTGTTCCATCCGCAATAACGTTGTTCTAGCCGGTAGCGAGATAGCGGTGAACTCCCGCCCGGGGCTCCGGTGCCGGATTATTTTCAAGGGGGCAGAAGGACTTTGCCCCTTTCGCCAAGCCCGACTCCCGGGGCGGCCCAGCACGCCGTCACACCGGAACCAAATGGTGCCCTGGTGATTGATGGGTGGGGGTGAGCATGGAACATCTGTCATTGCCGACCTGGCTGCTGGGCGTGTGGGACCGCCTGCGCTCCAGCTTCTGGTTCCTGCCCTCGACCATGGCGGCGGGAGCTGCCGCGCTGTCCTTCGCCCTGGTCTGGCTCGACACCGCGCTCGACGATGGAGCGATCGAACGCCTCGGCTGGCTCTACGGCTTCGGGCCGGAAGGCGCGCGCGCCGTGCTGTCGGCGGTCGCGGGCTCGATGATCACGGTGGCCGGCCTCACCTTCTCGATGACCATGCTGACGCTCCAGCTGGCCTCGTCGCAGTTCGGTCCCCGGCTGCTGCGCAGCTTCATGAGCGATCGGGGCAACCAGCTGGTGCTCGGCACCTTCACCAGCACGTTCCTCTACTGCCTGCTGGTGCTGCGCACCGTGCGGGGCACCGAGGAATCGAGCTTCGTCCCGCATATCTCCGTCACCTTCGGCGTGGTGCTGGCAACGCTCAGCCTTGCCGTACTCATTTACTTTATCCACCACATCGCCAACTCGATCCGCATCGAGACCGTGCTGGACGAGCTGGCGCGGGAGACTCGGGCCGCCATCGACCGGCTTTATCCCACCCAGCTGGGGCAGGAGCCGCCCCCGCGGGATGCCCTTGCCCCGGCCGGGCTGCTGCGGGAGCTGGCGGCGGATTCCAACGCCGTGTTCATCCCCGGAAGCGGCTATGTGCAGCGCCTCGACGAAGCGGCGGTGATGCGCATTGCCACCGAACACGATCTCCTGGTGAGCGTGGACGCCCCGCCGGGCCGTTTTGTCACCGAGCGGGACGCGCTTCTGCGGGCCGCTCCCCGCGCCCGCGCGCCCGACGAGGTGCTCGACCTTCTGCGCGAGGCGTTCGTCGTGGGATCGGACCGCACGCCGACGCAGGACCTGCATTTCTCGCTGCGCCGGTTCGTCGAGATTGCCCAGCGCGCGCTCTCGCCCGGCATCAACGACCCGACGACCGCGCTCTACTGCATCGACAGGCTGGCGCAGGCGCTGTGCGCGCTGGCCGAACGGGAATTCCCCTCGCCGGTGCGGGCGGACGAGGAAGGGCACCCGCGCGTGATTACGCCGGTGAGCTCGCTGCAGGAGTTCGCCTGCCCTGCTCTCGCGGCGATCGCGCGCTACGGGATGAACGATGCGGATGTGGTGCGCCAGCTCGTGGCCGCGACGGCGCAGCTGGGCGCCAAGGCCGGCCCCGGTGCGCGAGAGGCCTTGCGGGCGCTTGGCAGCGCGATCGAGGCGGAGAGCCGGACAACGCTCAGATCATTCGATGGAGGGCTGGGATAAGGGGCCCTTACCCGCCATCCGACGTGCCGGGAAGCCCGACGCCGCCGCGTCAGTTGACCAGCGGGCCGATCGCCAGGGCCTCGGTGATGAAGCAGAATCCGTCCGACTCGATCGCCTCGGCAGCGGCGGCATGGCCGGCGAAGCGCTGCGCCGGAAGGCGGCGGAAATCCTCCCAATAGCCGGTATCGTCGATGCGCGGCAGGACGGCGGCGGCCTCCACCGGGAGAATCGCCCAGATCTTCGAGCGGACATTGCCGCGCTTGACCCAGTTCATGATCGCCCATTCGTCTTTCAAGCCCGACACTCCTTCCATTGCGACGCTGTCCCGCTCAGTCCTTCATATAGGCGGGCAGCCATGTCGAGAGCCCCGGCACCGCGATCAGCACAAGCGTGAACGCCAGCGTGATGATGAAGAACGGCATGTTGGCCCGGAACACCTGCCATTGGTCGACCTTGGCGATGCGGGCGGTGATGATGAGCGACATCGCCACCGGCGGCGTGATCTGGCCGATCACCACCGCCATGATCATCAGCACGCCGAAATGGGTGAGATCGATCCCGTAGGCGAGCAGCGCCGGCATCAGAACCGGGACCAGCACCGGGATGAGCGGGTCGATGAACATGCCGGCGATGATGGCGATGATCATCATCGCCAGCAGGCGCATGAACACGCTGTCGCCGATGGTGAGCAGGTCGATGAGGCCGGTGAAGGCCTGCGGCACATGGGCGGCCGACAGGGCGCTGCCGAGCGCCACCGACAAGGCGACGATGCCCAGCAATTCGCCGGTCATCTGCACCGCGGCCACGGTGGCGCGGTAGAGACCCTTGAGGTTGAGCGTGCGATAGATCGCGCAGGAGACGAAGGCGGCATAGAACGCCCCGAACGCGCCGGCCTCCGACGGGGTGAAGGCGCCGACCACCAGCCCGCCGATGATCAGCCCCGGCATGCCGAGCGCGAAGGCGGCGGCAAGGCCGGTCTTCCACACCTCGCGCAGGGAGAAGCGGCCATAGGTGGGATAGCCGTGCCGCCGCGCCAGCCACGCAATGGTGAGCATGAAGACGAGGCCCAGCAGCAGGCCGGGAATGAGGCCGGCCAGAAACAGCGCGCTGAGCGAGGTTCCGGTGACCGCGCTGTAGAGGATGGCCGGCGAGGACGGTGGGATCAGCGGCCCGACGCCGGAGGACGAGGCGGTGACGGCGGAGGCCAGCGCGCCGGAATAGCCGTGGCGCTTCATCGCCGGGATCATCACCGATCCGGTGCCGGCAAGATCGGCCGCCGACGAGCCCACCATGCCGCCGAAGAAGATGCTGGTGAGTACGTCCACCTGCGCCAACCCGCCCTTGGTCCAGCCGATCAGCGAGCGGGCGAAGTCGAACAGGCGCACGGCGATGCCGCCGGAATTCATCAGGCTGCCGGCATAGACGAAAAGCGGCAGCGCCAGCAGCGTGTAGCTGGACATGCCCGCCACCATGGTCTGCGGCAGCGACAGGCCCCACTGGCCGCTGAGATAAAGCAGCAGCGCGACCGCCGTCAGCAGCGCCGCGATCATCGGCACGCCCAGCACCAGGAGGCAGAGCAGAATGCCGATGGCAATCAGGGCGCCGGTCATCGTGCCGCCCCTTCCTCGGAGACCGGCGTGGCCCGCGGGGCGCGCAGGCCGCGCAGGAAATCCACCAGGAAGGCAAGGGCGAGCAGCACCGAGCCGATGACCATCGCCGAGACGAACCAACCCTTCGGAATCTTGAGGTAGATCGTCTTGTCGCCGCCGAACAGGGCGAAATAATCCAGCGAGAAGAAGGCGAGATAGGCGAAGGACGCCGCCGCGAGCAGATCGGCGAAGGCATTGATGACGCGGCGGACCCGCTCCGGCAGGCGATTGGCGAAATGGGTGATGCGGATGATCTCCCGTCGGCGCACCGACAGGAACATGCCGATCATGGTGAGCCAGGGAACGAGCGCGATCACGATCTCATCCGCCCAGATGATGCCCGAATTGAAGAGGTAGCGCAGCGAGCCATTGGTGAAGACGAGGAGGGTGATGACCGCCAGCGTCGCCGCACCGAGCGCGCCGGCAATGCCGTTGATCCAGGCGTCGAGGCCACGTTCGTTCTGTCCGAGCTCGACCTCGAATTCGGCCTCCTCCAGTTGGCGGCGGAGGTCTTCGTCGATGGGGGCGGGTTGGGCGGGCAAGGACATCGCATCCGTTCCTGAGAGAAGACGCCCGGCGGCGCGACATGCGGCCGGACGCCACTGATGCGCGGGGCCGGGTGCCGCTACTTGACGGCCTTCAGCAAGTCGGCGGCGTAGGTGCCGCCGGCGATGGCGCCGATCTGTTCGTAGAGCGGCTGCGAGGCGGCGACGAACGAGGCGCGATCGATCTCGATGATCTCGTTCTTGCCGGCCGCCTTGAGCTTGGCCAGAAGCTCGACATCCTTGACGGCCCCGAGTTCGCGGATCTCCTTGGCGGATTCCAGCGCGGCTTCCTTCAGCATCGCCTTCTGGTCGTCGGGGAGAGCGGCGAACTTGCGGGCGTTCATCACGAAGGTGACCGGCGTGTAGACGTGGTTGGAGATCGAGATGTAGGGCTGGACCTCGTTGAGCGAGCGCTCGACGATGTCGTTCAGCGGGTTCTCCTGGCCGTCGATGGTCTTGTTCTGCAGGGCGAGGAACACCTCGCCGAAGTTCATGTTGACCGGGGTCGCGCCGAGCGTCTTGAAGGTCAGCATGCGGGTTTCGCTGCCCGGCACGCGGATCTTCATCCCCTTGAAATCCGCCGGGGTCTTGATCGGCCGGACGCTGTTGGTGATCTGGCGGAAGCCGATTTCGCCGAAGGCCAGCACTTCGAGGCCGGCCTTCTCGCGCATGGAGGCGGCAAGCTCCTGCCCGAACGGACCGTCGAGCGCCTTGGCCACCGCCGCGCGGTCGGCGAAGATGAACGGCATGTCGAACACCGCCCATACCGGGTCGAGGGTGACGGCGTCCGAGCCGAGCGGCGTCATGTCGATCTGGCCGGTGCGCACCTGCTGCATGTGAACGACTTCGTCGCCGATGGTGGCATTGTCGAACAGCTCATAGGTGAACTGGTCGCCAAGCTTGGCCTTCATCTTGTCGGCGATCTTCTGCGCCATCACGGTATCGAAGCCGCCGGCCGGCGACGGGCTGGCGATCTTGAGATGCAGCGGCTGGGCACTCGCGGGGGCGGTGAACAGGGCCGCGCCGAGAGCGAGGGCTGCGAGCACGGCACTGGACGTGAGGCGGCGTGTCATTACTCAGTCTCCTGCGTTGGCCCGTCAGGCGCTGACGAGCGTTTCCTTGAGGACATCCCTGTTGAGCGTGACGCCGAAGCCCGGCGCGGCCGGTATGGCGATGCGCCCGTTCACGGCCACTGGCGGATCGATGAACATCTGCTCCTCGACCTGCTCGGTGCCGAGGTGAATTTCCGCCAGCGTGCCGTTTCGGAAACCGGCGACGTGATGAACGCACCACACGCCGCCGCCACCGGCGTCGGACAAGGGCTTGTTGTAGATCTGGGAGAGATGAGCGACCCGGCGGGTCTCGGTCATTCCACCATTATACATGCTGTTCGGCATGAAAATGTCGATCGCATCATGCTCGATCCATTCGCGGAAGCGCAGCGAATGCCCATCCATCTGCCCGGCGGACAGCGGAATGCTGGTGCGCTTGCGCATATTGCCGAGATCGCGGGCATCGACACGCTGCAGCGGGTCCTCGAACCAGGCGATGTTGTAGGGCTCGATCATCTTGGCGATGCGCAGCGCTTCTTCCGCCCGCAGGCTTTCATTGGCGTCGACCGCGAGCAGGATGTCCTCGCCCACCGCCTCGCGGACGGCGGCGACGCGGCGGGCGTCGGCGACCAGGCCCCGACCGGTGCCGACCAGCATCTTCAGGCGCGTATGCCCCTTGCCGATCAGTATCCGCGCCATCTCGATCAGGTGCTCGGTCTCGAAGGCACCGAAGCCATAGGTGACATAGGCGTCGGCATAATCCTTGGCGCCGCCGAGCATCTGGGCGACGGTCCGGTTGCTGGCCTTGCCGATCACGTCCCAGAGCGCGAGATCGACGCAGGACAGGCCGGCCAGGTTGATGCCGGTCATCGCGCCGCGCTCGGAGATCAGCGGCTGCAGCCGGGCGTGGATCTTCTCAAGATCGCGCGGGTCCATACCAATGATCGCCGGGCCGAGATGCTTCTCAACGATCGCCGCCACCCCGTGCCAGAGGAAGCGCGACGCCATGCCGACGCCGACATGCCCCTCGTCGGTCTCGATCTCGCAGATGATGCGAAAATCATCCTCGATCGGCTTGTTGATCAGCGGCACCGCGTTCTTGAACCGATGCACGCTGACGCGCACGTCCTTGATCTGCAAAACCTGCTCTCCAGTGACTCATGAGCTTCAGCGCCGCCACGGGCCCGGGCTACCGGGCAAGACGAAGCGCTTGCGTCGCCCGCCCGGCGCTGACGGCGAAAGGCATTGACCTAAGGGAGCGCGGCATCGACCCGCACAAAACCCGCGCGTTCTACGTCTAGCGGCGACACTTGCTCGCTGCTGATGAGCGTTCCGATCTGCCGAGCGGACATCTCAAGCATGGGCGACACCTCTCTTGTGTCGCGAATTTTGGAGAACGCTGCCGTTTCGTCAAGTATAAATACTGATACTTTGACCCATCACGTTAAATTTGGGCAATTGTCTATTTTATAGACAGGTAATTGTTCTATATATTGGCAACGTAGATGGTAACTTTATAAAGTAACACAGAGAGCTCCGAACGCGCTAGCGTTCAGAGTTTATAAGATAAACGATGAAAGTAATTCAAGAAGGCGGATTTATTACTTACAAGACGTTCCTGGCGCCCGACGGACCAATCCGCCGCACCAAGAGATGAGGCCGGCAGCGTGCCGCCTCGCGGGCCATCAATAAAATATATTTATTCGCTGCATTGCATTGGATGGCCCTATCCCAGGCGCATCGCTCACCGGGCGAGCCGGTTGTCCAGCAGCTGACCGTAGCCGGGGCGCGCACCCTGGATGCCGGTGATCTCGAGGCAATGCCAGAAGGACGCCTGAACCGCCGAAATCACCGGCTTGCCGAGCGCCGTCTCCAGGGCCGCGATCACACCGGCCGAGCGGAAATTGGTGCAGCTGATGAAGATCGCGGTGGCGTCGGGATGGTCCACCGAGCAGACGAGGTCATAGACCTTCTCCAGCGGCACCTCCGCCAGGGCGTGGTCCTCGTCGATCCCCAGATTGCCGTGCCGCAGCACCGGATGGCCGTTGGAGCCGAGGAAGTTGATCGCGCGCTGGTGGATGGCATCGACATAGGGTGTCGCCAGCGCCACCGGGCCGGCCTTCACCGCCGCCAGCGCCGCCAGCGAGGCGGTGGACGCCGTCGTCACCCGCGGGCCGGGCGCCCAGCCTTGCATGCGCGCGATCAGCGCCTTGTCATAGGCAGTCCCATAGACGAAGGAGGCGCTGGTGCCGCCGAAGCACAGCGCGTCAATGGGCGCCGAGCCGACCAGGCGCACGGACTGCTCAAGCTCCGGCGCGGTCATCATCGCGTCGATCCCCTCGAGCGTCACCTTGGGCAGGCGCAGGCGCGTGGTGTGCACGGCAAGACCGGGCGCCGCCATCGCGGCCATCTCCGCATCCATCACCACGCTGGAGGCGATATAGATGAGGCCGATGCGCCCGAGTGTAGCGTAGCCGTCATAGGCGAAAGTGGGGCTCACTTCGGCTCCAGAAAGTCTCGTCATCGCGGCGCTGCCCGTCCATTATCACGTTCAAAGGAGATAAATCATTCATTGGACGATACTTATTTTATTCTGAATTATAAATACGCTTCGATCTATATTTAACATTAGTATTATCAAATCTATTGCATAGAATTGTCTTATCAAGACACGCCCCTGAAGGGCAGGCTGACGCAACGGACCGGAGGAGCCGGTACCGGCCTTTCCGCCCTCCCCGCCGGAGCCGGATCGGTTTCCTTGACAGGCTGTGGCGAAGTCAGAGAGCTTGGGGCAAGGCTCGAGTGGGAGGTAGGATATCCCGCCTCACCTCGTCGCTGATCTTGGGCCGAGGCTTCGGCCACCAGAAGGTTCCACATGTCTGATTTCCGCCAAGAAACCGACAGCCTGGGCGAGGTCCAGGTCCCGGCCGACAAGCTCTGGGGCGCCCAGACGCAGCGCTCGCTCGAGCATTTCAGCATCGGCAAGGACCTGATGCCGCGCGAGATGATCACCGCCTATGCGCTCCTGAAAAAGGGAGCGGCGCGGGCCAATCACGCCGGCGGCCGCCTGCCGGACGAGGCGTTCAAGCTAATCGTCGACGTGTGCGACGAGATCCTCGCCGGCCAGCATCACGACATGTTCCCGCTGCATGTGTGGATGACCGGCAGCGGCACCCAGTTCAACATGAACGTCAACGAGGTGATCTCCAACCGCTGCTGCCAGCTCGCCGGCACCCCGCTCGGCAGCAAGGCGCCGGTTCACCCGAACGACCATGTGAACATGTCGCAGTCGTCCAACGACTCGTTTCCCTCCGCGATGCACATCGCCGTCGGGGTGAACGCGACCCAGCGCCTGATCCCGGCCCTCAAGGCGCTTGAGGGCGCCATCACCGCCAAGGCGGAAGAATGGGCGGATATCGTCAAGATCGGCCGCACCCACATGCAGGACGCGACGCCGATCACGCTGGGCCAGGAATGGTCGGGCTATGCCGGCATGCTGGCCGATGACGTGGCGCGGCTTGAAGCCGCGCTCGGCGACGTCTACCGCCTCGCGCTCGGCGGCACGGCGGTCGGCACCGGCATCAATGCGGCGCCGGGCTTCGCCGAGGCGGTGGCGGCGGAAATCGCCACCCTCACCGGCCTGCCCTATGTGACGGCGCCGAACAAGTTCACCGTGCAGGGCGCGCATGACGCGCTGGTGCAGTTTTCCGGCACGCTGCGCACAGTGGCGGTCTCGCTCTACAAGATCGCCAACGATATCCGGCTGATGTCCTGCGGCCCGCGCGCCGGCTTCGCCGAGCTGATCATCCCGGAGAACGAGCCCGGTTCCTCGATCATGCCCGGCAAGGTCAACCCGACCCAGGCCGAGGCGCTGACCATGATCGCGGTGCAGATGATGGGCAACGATGTCAGCGTCGGCGTCGGCGGCGCCAGCGGCTATCTGGAGATGAACGTCTACAAGCCGCTGATGATCTTCAACATCATGCACTCCATCGCCATCGCCACCGACGGATGCACCAATTTCCGCAAGTTCCTGGTCGAGGGCACCAAGCCGAACCTCAAGCGCATCCAGTCCTATGTCGACCGCTCGCTGATGCTTGTCACAGCGCTGGCACCGGTGATCGGCTATGACCGTGCGTCGAAGATCGCCCATCACGCGATGGACAACGACCTCTCGCTGAAAGAAGCCGCGCTCGAACTCGGCTTCGTGACCGAGGAGGAGTTCATGCGGGTGGTCGATCCCGCGAAGATGGTGAAGCCCTACGTCGCTAAGGAACAGGACGGCTGAGGCCTTTCCGGACATCTCCCGGCGGCGCCCGCGCGGCGCTGCCGGCCCCCATGCAGCTTCAAGCCTTCCAAGCGTCCTCCTGGAGAACCAAGCCATGTCGCAGTCCGGCACCCAGCCCGCCACGAGCGGTCCGTCCCTGCTGCACGATCCCGTCTTCAATCGCGGCAGCGCGTTCTCCAGTGAGGATCGAGCGCGGCTCGGCCTCGAAGGTTTTCTGCCGCCGGTGGCCGATACGCTGGAGACGCAGGTCGCCCGCATCCACCTGCAGCTGTCGATCCTCGACAACGACCTGCAGAAATACCTGCTGCTCAGCGACCTGCAGGCCCGCAACGAGACGCTGTACTATGCGGTGCTGATGTCCGACCCAGCGGTGTTCATGCCGCTGGTCTATACCCCGACCGTCGGCGAGGCCTGCCAGAAATACGATCATGTGCTGCGCGCGGCGCGCGGCATGTACCTGCCGATCACCATGAAGGGCCGCCTGAAGGAGGTGCTGTCGCACTGGCCGCATCCGGATGTGCGCTTCATCGTCGTGACCGATGGCGAACGAATTCTCGGGCTCGGCGACCTCGGCGTCAACGGCATGGGCATTCCGGTCGGCAAGCTCGCGCTCTACTCCGTCTGCGCCGGCGTACCGCCGGAGATGACCCTGCCCATCACCCTCGATGTCGGCACCAATAACGGCACGCTGCTCGACGACCCGCTCTATCTCGGCCTGCGCCAGAACCGCGTGCGCGGCGCCGAGTATGATGCCTTCATCGCCGAATTCGTCGCGGCGGTGACGGAGCTGTTCCCGCTGTGCTGCCTGCAGTGGGAGGACTTCGCCAATATCAATGCCGTGCCAATCCTGGAGCGCTACCGCGACCAGATCTGCACCTATAATGACGATATCCAGGGCACCGCGGCGGTCGCCGTGGCCGGCATCTACGGGGCGCTGAAGCTCTCCGGCGAGAAGCTCACCGACCAGACCTTCCTGTTCCTCGGCGGCGGCTCGGCGGCGACCGGCATTGCCGAGCTGATCAGCCAGGCCATGGTGCTCGAAGGCGCGACCATCGAGGAAGCCCGCGCCCGCAACTGGCTGTTCGACGTCAACGGGCTGATGGTCAATTCGCGCACCGACATTGCCGGGTTCCAGAAGCCCTTCGCCCACGACCACGCGCCCATCTCCACCTTTGTGGAGGCGATCGAGGCGATCCGGCCGACCGGGATTGTCGGCGTCAGCACCGTGCCGAAGCTGTTCAACCAGGCGGTGATCGAGGCGATGGCGAAGATCAACGCCCGGCCGATCATCTTCCCCTACTCGAACCCCACCTCGCGCTCGGAATGCACGGCGGAGGAAGCCTATAAATGGTCCAACGGCCAGGCGATCTTCGCCAGCGGCAGCCCGTTCCCGCCGCTGGAGCTCGGCGGCAAGCGGTTCGTGCCCGGCCAGGGCAACAATGTCTACATCTTCCCCGCCATGGGCATGGCCGTTCTCGCCACCCAGTCGACCCGCGTCACCGAGGACATGTTCATCGTCGCTGCCAAGGCGGTGGCCGAGCAGGTGACGCCGGACGACCTCGCGCTGGGTCTCATCTATCCGCCGCAGCGCGATATCCGCAAAGCCTCGCTGCATGTGGCGGCGCGCATCGCCGAGCTCATCTTCGACAAGGGCCTCGCCCGGGTGCCCCGCCCCGCCGACATCGAAGCACATATCAATGAGCTCGCCTATATCCCCCGCTACCCCGCCATCTGACATGGCAGCGCCAAGGAGGGCGGCGGGTGAACCCGTCGCCGTCGCCGCCGCCGTCGCCCGGCTGCTCTACGCCAATGGGCTGACCACCGAACGCCTGATCGAAACCGTGGAGCGGCTGGGCCGGGCCTTCGGCCTGACGATTTCGGTGCTGCCCGCCTGGGGCGAGATCGTGCTGCGGATCGAGGGCGATGCCCTTCCCGGCAGCCCGGTTGTGGAGACGGTGGCGGCGGCACCGGCGGGCGTCGAAATGAACAAGGTGACGCTGACCCTTAACATCGTCGATGCGGTGGCAGCCGGGCGCATGGATGCCGGGCAGGCGCTGGAGGCACTGGCGAAGGTCGACAAGGTGGCGCCCGTTTCGGTGCTGCGCGCCATCGCCATGAACGGCGCGGGAGCGGCCGCCCTTGCGATCATCTTCGGTGCCAGCGACACCGCCACGCTTCTGCTCACCTTCTTCAGCGCCTGCGCCGGCGGCGCCGCGCGTCGCGGCCTCGCCCATATCTCGGCTAATTTTCTCACCCAGCCGCTTTGCGCCGCCCTGCTGGCCGGCGTCGTCGCCGCGCTGGCCTCGCGGCTGCTTCCGGACGCCGATCCCTACCTCATCGCGCTGTGCCCCTGCATGATCCTGGTTCCGGGTCCGCATCTGCTCAATGGCGCGCTCGATCTGGCACGGCTGCGCATTGCTCTCGGCGTGGCCCGATTCAGCTTTGCCGGGCTGATCGTCCTGGTCATCTGCACCGGCCTTATCGCCGGGCTGGCGCTCGGCCGGGAAAGCCTGCCCCCGCCCGGCGCTGTTGTGGCGGTGCCGCTGCTCTTCGATGTGCTTGCCGCCGGTGTCGCCGTGGCGGCCTATGGCACGTTCTTCTCGATGCCCTGGCGCACGCTGGCGATCCCGATCGCCATCGGCATGCTGGCGCATGCCAGCCGCTGGCTGGCGCTGGCGGATGGAGCGAGCGTGGCGGGCGGCGCCTTCATCGCCTGTCTTCTCGTCGGCGTGATCGTGACCCCGGTCGCCAACCGCCTCCATCTGCCCTTCGCCGCCGTCGCCTTCGCCTCGGTCGTCTCGCTGCTTCCGGGCGCCTTCCTGTTCCGGCTGGCGGCGGGCCTGGTGACGCTGATGAGCGCCGGCGAGGCGGCCGATCCGGCGCTGCTGGTGCCGCTGGTGATCGATGCCACCACGGCCGCGATGATCCTGCTGGCGATGGCCTTCGGCCTCATCCTGCCCAAGATGATGCTGGAACACCTTTTCCCCGTTTGGTCGGGCGCTCGCCGCTGAGCGCCGCCACCGGCTCAGCGAGGCGGGCGGTAGCGGTTCAGCTGCGCCATTGGCGCGTGACGGCCATGATGGCGTTGATGCCGGCACCGGCCTCGGCATAACCGGCGGCGCGCAGGGCCTTGAAGATCCGGCCGGCGGACGCAAAGTCCCTGAGCTTGAAATAGCACCAGGCGCGGATCATCATCAGGTCCTGCTGCTCGGGCGCGAGGCGGTTGCGCTCGTCGAGCGCCAGGATCGCCTCGACATAGCGGGCGTCGCGATAGGCGGCAATCGCCCGCTGGGTGAGAAGATCGACGCTCAGTTCCACCGCACGGGCGGGCGGCTGGGCGGTCTCAACCGCCGCCACCTGCGCCTGATTGGTGAGGCCCAGCCGCAGATAGGCCAGCGACTTGCCATAGGCCGCATCTTCCGCCGTCCGGCCCGCGCCGTTGCGGACGCCGATATCGAACGCGTCGATGGCCTCTCTCGGGCGGTCGAGATCGAGCAGGCACCAGCCGCGCCCCACGGCCTCCTCGGCCGAAAGGCGGCCGGCACGAAAAGCCGCGTCGCCGGCGCCCGCGCAGGACGTGCGCCCACGGCCGGCCGACGATGCCGGCGCGCCACTCGCCTCGTTGACGCCACGCCGGTCATTCACCGCGACATTGAGCGGCATGGGAGCCGCGGGGAGACTGGACGGTGCGACCGCGGCCGGCCGCGCTATGGGCGTGGGTGCGGATGCCGCCGGCAGCGGAAGCGGGGCGGTGGCGGGCGCGCGGCTTGCCAGCTGGCGGCGTGTCGCCGGCGACACCAGCGCCAGGATGCGCTCGGACTTGCCGGCCCAGGTGGCGGCGATGGCGTCGAGCGTCGCATTGTCTTTCAGGCGGGCGCTGGCAAGGGCGAGCCCAAAGGCGGACGTCTCGTCCTCCGGCGCCCATTGCACGGCGGTGCGGAACCAGGAGGCGGCGGTGCGGAGCTGCCCGGTATTGTAGGCATACCAGCCGAGCGCCTGCGCCCCGGTGGCGGATTTGTCCTGCGATACAACCGGCGCGAACCGGGCCACGATCGTCTGGTCGAGACGGGGCGGCGGCGATTGGGCGAGCAGCCCGGCCATGAGGTCGATATAGGCGGTCCGGTTGTCGGCACCGGCGTCGCGCCACTGATAGGCGATCGGCTCCGCCTCGAGTGCCCGCCCTGTCGCGTCAAGCGCCAGCACATAGCCCTCGGCGGCCGAAGCCCCGCCCTTGCGATCCAGCGCCAGCTTGAACCAGTCGAGCGCCTGGGCGGCATCCCCGCGCCGGAAGACATACCAGCCGAGAACCAGCGCGTCGTCGGCCGCCGAACCATTGCGGGCCAACTGCTCCAAAGCGTCGATGTCTTCAGCGGAAACGTTGAGGGTCGCATCCTGCGCGGCGCGGCCGACGAGCGTGCGCAGAAGATCGTCGCGCAGGCTGGCGAACTCAGGCGTACCGTCGGGCTTGGCACGCTGAAGAGCCAGCAGCGAATCCAGCTCGGGCCCGTCGAGCACCTGCATCGCCTTCTGCGCGGTGGCGAGACGCTCCTTGGGGTCCGGGCAGGTGCTGAGAATATAGGCGTAGACGTCCTTGGCCCGCTCGGTCGCGTCGGTCCGCACAAAGGCCTCCGCCACCCGCCACAGCACATCCATGTTGGCGCAGACCAGCATGCCGGGCGTATCGGTGGCGATGCGCAGAACAGAGGCCCATTGCTTGGCCTCGGCGGCATTGACCAGCCGGCGGGCGGCCTCTCCCTCATCAAGCCGGGTCAGCAGGTCTGCCGGCGGCTGCCAGCCGGGTTCCGCTGCCTGACGCTGGGCGATGGCGGCGCGTATGTCGGAGAACTTGCCCTCGGCAAACAACTGCCACAGGCGGACCAGGTCCGGATCCTGATCGGGGGTCGGACTGAACAGGTCCTTGGGCGGCTGCCAATTGGGATAAAGCGCCCGCAGGCGCGCCATTTCGGCCTCCAGCCGCTGGCTGTCGCCCTGGGCCGCGAAGAAGCGCAGCGCCGATTCATCGACCTTGGGCGTCGGGGCCGTACCGGAGGGGGCGGCCGTGTCTTCGGACGATGAGGGAGAGGTGAATTGCTGGCCGATGGCCGGGACGGCAGCCGCCCCGATCAGGACCAGCAAGATTACCCTCAGCGAAGACATGTCGGATATTTCTCACCCACCAGCGAAAGGCTCAGGAGATACAGGGTCGACGGATAATATTGGCTCGGTTGCAGGCGCCGCAGGTCGGCCGGAATGGCCGAGCCGTCGATCGCACACGCAAGCGTCGCCGCAAGCATCCGGTAGCCGGGCTCCGACAGCCGGGCCAAGGCCTTGCCAGTCGGAATATTCACGATCGCCGGCATCCCGCCATTCTGGACCATCCAATTGTTGAGAATGGCTTTTTGAACGTCGGTGTCGACGATGCCGGCCCGCAGAAGGTAAAGAACTATCCTTAACGAATTGTAACCAAAGACCGGCTCGAAGCCCTGCGCCGGCTCCAGCTTGCCGTCGGCGGGGGCGGAGATCCAGTCCGGCGGCAACCGCGCCGGGCCGAGACGGGCAAGGGACAGCAACTCGCGGCCGGAGGCGGCAAGGCCGTCCCAGTCCACCTCGGGTGCCAGGCGAGCAAGCACCGGAAAGGCCTCGAAGATCCAGTAGGACAGGTTGAGCACCGGCCCATCCGGACGCTCACCGACCGAAAATCCGGTCGCGCCCGGTAGCAGCACAAGCCGCCCGCCTTCGCGGCGGATCACCTGCTGGCCGAGCGCCTGGGCGATGCGGGCCGCGCTCCGCTCATAGTCCGGCACGTTCCACGCCTGGCCGGCCAGGGCGAGCGCATAGGCGATGAGAAGGTCGCCGTCGCTGGCGACGTTGATATCCGTGACATGCGGGTCCGCGTTCGGGTCCCAGCGCCAGGCGGCCAACCCGTCGTCACGGATCAGCAGTTCGGTGCGGGTGAAGGTCCATATCCGCTCGAAACTCGCCTTGTCGCCGGCGAGAAAGGCCAGCAGCATGCCGTAGCCCTGGCCCTCGGAATGGCTGATGCGGCCATTGGCGTCGTCGATGACCCGGCCGCTCGGGTCGACGAAACGCGCCGCATAGGCCGACCAGTCCGCAGGGGAGATCATCCCGGGCTGGGCCCGTGCGGAGGCGGGAGAGGCGACGAGCGCGGCCAGAAGCAGCATCGCCGGAAGAAGGGCTGCAAGACCCACAAGGGTACCTAGCCTCCACCTCTCGCCCGACGCCGGAGCAGAAGGCTGGTGACGATGGCGAAAGCAATGCAGCATAGGACCAGAACCAGCGCGTAGGTGACAATGTTCAGCGACAGCCAGTTTGCCGCGATGAGCCGGAGATTGGACGGGCTGAGAGGCTGGGTCACGATAAATCGCCGATCCGTGGCCGTTCGAATCTCCATCTGCCCGGTCGCGGCGTCGAACGCGGCAGCCTGACCATAGACCTTCACCCAGTACTCCGGCAGGGTGAACTCGTCGACGGCGGCATCGAGACTTTCAGCCGTATGGCCGGCGATAAGCGTCCAGACCGCATCGCTGTTGGGCGCGAAGCCCTGAGCCATCAGTACCGAGGTGTTCTGCGGCGGGGTGAACGGCTCCTCGCTGCCGCCGCCCCCAGGCAGACCGAGCGAAATGCCGAAGGTTCTGCTGACCCACGCTTGGAAATGCAGGAGTTCGGCGCTGACATAGCTTTCGCTGACGACTTCATCGCGCCAACGGTCGTAAATGGCCTCGTTGCCGGAACCCGAGCGCACGCGCACGGCCTCATCCAACATGGCACTAGGATTTGGCGGGGAGGCTATCGCGCTGTCCCAGGTGGGCGCCGTCCCCTGCCCCGTTTGGTCGTTCGCGGGGTCGGCGAGCCAGCGGATCTTGCTCGCATCAACCACTCCGACCTGGCGCAGCACGTCGGGTGGGACGTGATTGATGTCTCCGATGAAAAGAACGGGCCGACTGGCCAGAGACGCGGGCGGCGGGGCGGTGTCGACCAACGTCGTGCCCTCATGGGCGAGAGCAAGCTGGGCCATGACCGTCGCGGCCGCTGCAACCGTCGGGACGTCATGGCGCATGACCACGGCGACAGGCAGGGCCTGGTGGAAATAAGGGAACCCACGGCCGACAAACGCCGCGAGATTGGGGCTCGTGCCGATCCGCGCGAAGTCGTCCATCACGAACTCGCTGGAATCGAACACCACAAAGCGCTGCTGGCGCACCAGCGTGGCGCCGGGACCGCAAATCTTGTCGGCGTCGACCTCCAGCGTCACCTCGATCCAGACCCGGTTGATGCCGGCGCGGAAATGGGTCAGCGGAACCTTGATGACCTTCCGCTCCATCAACCCACCATGGCGCTCGGTGAGCATGTAGGCGGAAGCGAGCGAACCGTTCACGTAAACGGAAAGCCGGCTGCCCGGGCGCACGCTGGGAGCGTAGGCCGCGTCGAGCAGGATGCGCGCCTGACCATTCGCCGCGCCATAGAAATCGGCCGGCAGGGCGATGGGAAAGCGGAGCCGGAGCCGGCGGCCGGAAAATTCCTGGGTCGCCACGCCGAGTTCCGAAAAGCGGACGCTGCCGGCGCCAGTGAAGAAATGGGCGTCCGGCGCGAAGCGGCTGGAAATCACCACCTTTTTGTCATCGGGCTGACCGCCGCCGGAAGCCAGTCGGTCGATGGCCGCCTCGACCATACGCTCCGTTTCCCCGCCCAGCACCAGGACGGTCCCGCCGGCCCGGCTATCGTTGACGAAACGCACCAGCGGTTGATTGGGCGCCATCGGAGGAGGGAATGCCATCGCGTTGCGCAGATCCCCTGGTGAACCGAGAACCACGTTCAGCGTCCCCGGGGGCGTGGGCCCGGGGTCCGGCTTCACTATCGACACGACGGGGTGGGAAAAGCGTCCGCGCAGCGCCAGCGCCTGGGCGGCCAGCAGGACCTGGGCACTGTGATGGGGCTCGATCGCCCCGGCATGGATGAAGCGGATATGGGTCGATCCGCGCACATCGACGCCGACAGCGGGAAGATCGTCGACCATGGCAGGGGGCGAAGCGGGGCCGCCGGCGAACGCGACGCCGGTCAGCGCATTGTCGAGCTCCATCCAGAGATCATAGGTCGACTCAATGGAGCAGTCGGTGCGATGCACCGCCTGCATGTCGAGGCGGATGAGATTGCCCCCGGCGCGCAGGACGCCGGCGGGGATAGCCGCCTTCACCTGTGTCGGCCCCTGGGGCGAGGCAATCGTTATTTCGGTCACGAACTGACCATTGATCGTGACGCGAAGCCGGGACAGTTCCGGCATGACGTAAATCGCGTTGACGTAGCCGATCAGCAGCGTGACGGGGCGCTCCACCTCCTGCTGGGTAAAATACGTCACCCAGCCGCGCGACACCGACTCCCCTTCAAGCCGGAGACGGGGAACGGGAACGATGAATCGGTCGGGCACCGTCGGCCCGGCCGCCTCGGCTTTGACCGGAGCCGTTGGGATCGGCTGGCCCGGCAGCATCTGAAACGGCGCCACAAAGCCCGGAGCGGCCGCGCCCGGCGACGATGTCGCGTCGGACCCGCCGGCCGGACCGGGTGCCGTCATGGTGAAGGGCGCGCCTGTCGGGGCCGCCGTGGCGGGAACGCCCGTCGCATCTCCCGGTCCGTTTTTCATTCGGCCCTGAATGTCGAAAACGGGGGAACGGGTATCACCCGCGCCGGAGCCATCGTTCCCCATGTCCAAGACAGGTGACACCACAGCGTCGCCAGGCGCCGCGTTTCCCTCGTCCATGTTGAACGCCGGCTGCGCCGTGGCGCCAAACGTCGCGAGAAGCAGCGCAGCGAGGAGAGTGCCGCAAGGCAAGCAGCGTGTAAGGGTACTCATCGGCCATGCGCCCCCGCAAAAAGGCCGGGTGCAAAGCGGCGCGTCAGTCTTTCAAGCTGCGTGATATAGGCAAGGCCGCGCAGGGTCTGGTAGCCCGCCATCATCACGAACATCAGGGTGCCGCGAAACACGCCGGGGTTTTTTCGCCTCCCCGCCTGGAATTTCTTCCACTCGTCCGCATTGGCAAAAATGAGATCGGCGATCAGCTGGTAGTGAGCGGCGGTCTTGGCGTTGAACTGGGTCCCCAGCACCACCACACCCTCGTCGCGGGCGACGTTGCGCACGAGCAGCGGCAGCGTGTCGCTGATGCAGTCGTCCGGAGGCGTTACCCGAACCACGGCGTGCATGCCAACGCGCGCCGTCGCCTCGGAGGGAAGCTCCGTGCGAACGCGCACGCCCCCCATGGAGACGTCATCGATGATGGCCGGCACCTCGACGCCATCGATCAGCAAGCTGCAGCGCCGGGTAATGGCCATGCGCTGGCTGTGTCGCTTGGCCGCCTTCTCCGACACCACACCGAGGGCGCAGCCCGAGATGATCAGGTTGAGCAGGTTCCACATGCCGACGACGATGGTGATGTCGGCCGCATAGGGTTCCGTCGCGATCCGCCAGAAGGTCACGAACACAGCGACGATCTGGATCACGAAGATGATGAAGAACGGAATGCCGATCTCCGAAATGCGGTTCTCGTCAATGGTCTCACCCTTCGATGTCACCTTGAAGGTTGGCTTCTTCGGATTGATCATGACAGACAGAAGAGCCGGCAGGAGATAGACCGTCTGAATGTACTCGTAGAGTTCAGAAAACCACGGCCAGCGATATTTTCCGTACAGATAGCTTTGGATGAAGAGATTTATCAGGAGATAGACGGCGGTATAGGCAACGAATTCAGCGCCAGATCCGTTGAATATTTCGAGAGAGAAAAACAGGTAGAAGAACGGCGAAACGAGAAAGATCGCACGCGAAATCGGAAAGAACCAGAACAGGATGCTGGACATGTAGCAGATGCGCTGCGCGACGGTCAGCCCCGATCGGAACAGCGGGAAGTGGAAGCGCAGGATCTGGTACATGCCCTGCGCCCAGCGCGAGCGCTGGCCGATGAAACTGGCGAAGGTCTCCGGCTGCAGCCCGGCGATGAGCGGCGTGTCCACATAGACGCTGTGCCAGCCGCGCGCATGCAAAGTGAGCGCCGTCTCGCAATCCTCGGTGATGGAGGAATGGGCGAAGCCGTCGGTTTCCTTCAGCGCTTCGCGGCGCAGCACCGCCGCCGAACCGCAGAAGAACGCGCCGCCCCAGCGGTCGAGGCCGCGCTGGATGACGCCATAGAACATCTCGTTCTCCGACGGCATGCGCCGCCAGGTGTCGAGGCTGCGCTCCACCGGATCGGGATTGATGAAGAAATGCGGCGTCTGGACGAGGAACAGGCGCGGGTCCTCGTTGAAATAGCCGATGGTCTCGCGCAGGAACGGGCGCGCCGGCGCATGATCCGCATCGAAGACGACGATGAGTTCGCCGCTCGAATGGGTGAGGCCGTGGTTGAGATTGCCGGCCTTGGCGTGCTCGTTGCGCGGACGGGTGAGGTAGTTCACGCCCAATTCGCGGCAGAGCTCGGTCAGGGTCTCCCGCCGAACCTGCGCCTCGCGGGCCGCCGCGAGATCGTGCTGTTCGCATTTCTGGTCGGTGCCGCCATCGTCGAGCAGCCATACCGTGAACCGATCGCGGGGATAATCGATCGCCGAGGCGGCGGCCAGGGTGGTGGCGAGCAGGCCCGCATCCTCGTTGTAACTGGGAACGAAAATATCAACCGTCGGCTCGCTTCCGGGCGCGATCACCGGCGCGGTGCGCGGCGGCTGCGGCGACGAAACGACGAAAAGGCTGAGTGCCATCAAGGCGACGCTGTACATCTCCGCGCAATAGAGCAGCATCGCGGGAATGAAATTGGCCAGTTCCTCCATCGGCGGCAACGTTGACGTCGTTCGCCAGTAGACATACCTTGACACCATCGCCACGCCGAGAGCCAGCGCGACCATGCGCGGAACCCCTTCAGGCGCAAACATTTTCAAAAAGACAATTAGTAGAATCACTATGCAGCCGGTAACCAGCTGCGCCTGCAAGTTAACCGGCAAGGTGATGATAAACGCCACCATAGCGATCAACATTACCCAAATACCAGTGAGCCACTTCCTATTCATGATTTTGGCCGGTCTCCGCAGTCGCCTTGGCGGCGGCTCTTACGTGACGCTGAGATTAGTCGCAAGTCGCCGGGCGAGGTGAGACTTCACGAGATCATCACTTCGCCGATCATCTTCCTCGATCTTTGACCGTTTCTGCCGCGGCTCCGGGGAGCTAGATTGTCGAAATGCGTGATTCGTTTTGCGAGATTGAAAGGCCCGCCATGACCCGCTCGACCCCAGGCGCGGGCGGCACCACCGTGCATCGCCCGAGCGGGCGTGCCGGGCAGAAAAGCGCGCAAAGCTTGCCCCGGCATGTCCTCGCCATGGGCTGCGTGCTGCTGGCGGGAGGCTGCGTGACGGCGCGCGGTGGACCGCCTGTGGTTGCCACCGTGACGATCGAGGTGCCTGCCGTTGAAGCGCTGGTTCTGCCCGAGCCCGGCGGCCCGCGCGTCATCGGCGTCATAGAGACGCGCTTTGCCAATGCGCTGCAGCAGGAGGTGATGCTCGGCACCGACGCCGCGACGCCCGGCCAGAACGCTTTTCACGTCACATTCTTCGGTCCGGTGGAGGGCCGCACTGGCCCCGAGAACATCAAGAACGACACATTTCTCGCCGACGACGCACTGGCGGAGGAGATGGAGCGGGCCCTGCCGGGCGTCGACATGCGCCCCTCGACCTATTTCGTCCAGAACCGCTATGGGCCATTCGGCTACGCGCTGGGCCATGGGCAGGGGCGCGATCTGTGCCTCTATGCCTGGCAGCGTATCCAGGGGCAGGACCGGGTAAATGTGATGACCGGGGATCGCGGCGTGCTCTCGGTGCGCCTGCGCTTCTGCCAGAGCGGCGCGAGCGAGGCCTCGCTCCTGCGGATCATGTACCGCTACACCATCAATGGTTATTTCCTGCCGCGCAGCTGGCAGCCCTATGGTCGGCCACTGCCGGCCTCGCCCGAGCTTGGCCGGATCGGCGGTCCCATTGTCTATCCCGCCGAAGCCTTCGGCGCGGGCGGCGCAAGCGCCCCACCGCCGGCACCCGCACGGGCTCTGGAGAGCGCACCGCGCAGCATGTCGGCCGCTCCCGAAGCCGCGCCCAGCGTGCCCAGCGCACCGCTGGAAGGCTATCCGACCGTGCCCGCGCCGCAGTGAGGATCGGGCCTTTCGTCCGCACCGACGCTCGGGCGCTATCCGATCAGATTGGATCAGTCTGATCGGTAAATCGCTCTCAAACGCTGGGACATAGAACGCGTTATCCGATGCGCTTGCGTTGCAAGCCGATCGGCGCGTGCTCTAGCCGCGCGGGCGGTCGCCGGGGGGAAGCGGAATGCCGAGGCTGGCGGCGGGGGGCAGCTCAGGCAGAGTAAATGTCGCGGGCGCCTCCGTCGCGGCTGTCTGGACGGGTGTAGGCAGCACCGGCTTGGTCGGCATCTCCACCACGCGGGCAACAGATCCGGTCGCCTCCGGCTCAAGCGGTTCGGCGGTGATGGCACCCAGACGCCAATGCCCCTCCACCGGCAAGAAGGCGACATCGAAACCGATCCTCAGCGGCGCCGTCGGGAAATGGCCGCGCAGGCGCAGCGCGCCATCCGGTCCGATGGCTGGCGCGGCCGAGAGCTTGGCGTCGAGCAGGACCACGGCGGCAAAATCGAGCCGGCCCTCGCGCCATGCGCGAAAGCGATCGGCGAGCGCGGCACTCGAATTGGCATCCCGGAAAGAGGGGGCCGCCAGATCGCGAAGGACCGAGTAATTACCCGTGATATTGGCCTGGTTGAGCGCCATCAGCGTGCCGCGCAGGAGGGCCAGCAGCACTGCCGGCTGGGGGACCGCGTCGGCGGGCTTCTCCTGCGCCCGGGCGAACCCCGGCACGAGCACCGCCAGAGCGACCATGAGAACGGTGAGGTGGACGCGGCGACGCATCGGCCTCACCAAGCAAACAGCACGCCGGCCTTGCCGCCGACCGTGCCTTCGTTGAGCCCGATGCCGATGCTGCCGGTGACGAAGAAGGAATCCTCGTGAATCCGCGCGATGCTGGAAAGGGCGAGCGCGTTCTGCCCGCCGAACGTTCCCCATTGGGCGCTCAGCGCCATATTCTTGCCGCTGGGCAGGGGCGGCGTGTCCATCGCCATCGCCATGGCGACGCCCTCGCTGACGCGGTCGATCTCGGCCAGGACCGGGCGCAGGTCGAACAGCTCCGCCGTATTGGCGCTGGCAAGGTTGCCGGCGGCGTCGGTGGTGACGATCTGCACCGCCCCGCTCTGCGCGGCGCGGCTGGCGCCGGAGGTCAAGCCGGACATGGTGTAGGTCGAACTCGCGGTTCCCAGCGCAACCTGGTTCGCCCGGCTGGTGGCCGCCCCGGCGCCGATTGCGGTCGATCCCTCATAGGCGGCGATGGCGCCGTAGCCTATGGCACTGGACTGAGCGGCGGAGGCATTGGCGTTCTGGCCAAGCGCCGCGGCGCCCGTCCCGGCCGCCACGGCGTTCTGGCCGAGGGCGGTGGCTCCCGAGCCATTGGCTGTCGCGCCGAAGCCGAGCGCGGTAGCGTTGTCCGCATTGGCGACGGCGCCTTGCCCGAGCGCGGTCGAGCCGGCGCCATTGGCGGTGGCGGCGGTACCGAGAGCGGTGGCATTTGCCGCATTGGCGACGGCCCCCTGGCCGACGGCAGTGGTGGCGGAAGCGTTGGCCCGCGCGCCCTGCCCCACCGCCGTAGCGTTGGTGCCATTGGCGAGCGCATCCTGGCCGAGGGCGGACGAGGCGGTGCCGTTGGCACTCGCGCCGCTGCCATAGGCCGAGGAGAAGGCGGCATTGGCGACGGCGCTCTGTCCAGTCGCCGTGGCTTGCTCGCCATTGGCCGTGGCGCTCCAGCCGATGGCGGTGGAGGAAACGCCATTGGCCACGGCGAGTTGACCGAAAGCGCTGGCATTGTCGGAAAAGGCGCGCGAGCCCTGCCCGACGGCGGTGGTGCCGGCCTGGGTCGCTTGCGCGTCATCGCCGATGGCGGTGGAATCGGCACCGCTCGCCGCGCCGCCGCATTGCAAAGCCGTGGCCGTGAGCTGGCAGCTGATGTCTTCTGCGGCAGCCGGCAAGGGGGCATGGCCCGCCCACAGGGCGAGCATCGCCGATCCGCATGTCGTGAAAAGGCGCCGTCGCATCAACCGTTCTCGAATCCGCCATCCGGCGCACCCGCAGCGCACCGCCGGCAGGATCGGGGTAGCATGGTTAACGCCGCGTTAACTTTGTCTCGGGGCTTCGCATCAGACCCGACCGTGGCGGCGGCGACACAGTGCGAACCGGCGACTGGTCGCGCGGCAGCGGCCTGCATGAACCAGTGTTGCTGCGCCTGGCCGGGGCCATGGCGGGACACAAAACGCCTCTCTTCGAAACCGCGCGGGAAACAGTGGGGCAATCGGCGCGCGCTACGTCGACCCGGCTCGCCGGGCCGGCGACAGGTTGAACCGAGTGAGGAAAAGTGAAGGGCAGGCTTCTCGCGCCGCTCCTGCTGGTGGCGTTTCTCATCATGCTGGCAGGCGTCTATGCCACACGCAGCCAATGGACCACCGATCCCACCTCGACGCTGGTGACGGCAAGTGTGGCGCGCGGCGAGGTGGAAGAAGCCGTGCTGGCCACCGGCACGCTCAAGCCTGTCACGCTGGTGGCCGTCGGCGCGCAGGCCTCCGGCCGCATCACCCGCGTCGCGGTCGCGCTGGGAGAGCAGGTGAAGGCGGGCGATCTTCTCGCCGAGATCGATTCCGTGCTGCAGGAAAACGCCCTGCGCACAGCCCGCGCGGCGCTCGACAATGTCCGCGCCCAACGCGCCGAGAAGGAGGCGCTGCTACAGCGCGACGTGCTGATCCTGGAGCGCCGCGCCTCCATGGTGACGAGCAAGATCGTGTCGCAGGCCGATTTCGAGGCGGCCGAAGCCGATGTGAAGGCCACCCGCGCGCAGATCGATCAGCTGAAGGCGCAGATCATCGAGGCCGAAGTCGCGGTCGAGAATGCCCAGTCCAATCTCGGCTATACCCGCATTACCGCGCCCATCGACGGCACCGTGCTCGCGATCGTCAGCCAGCAGGGCCAGACGGTAAATGCCGCCCAGTCCGCGCCCACCATCATGGTGCTCGGCCAGCTCGACACGATGACGGTGCGGGCTGAAATTTCCGAGGCCGATGTGGTGCGCACCGCCCCCGGCCAGCGCGCCTATTTCACCGTCGTCGGCGACACTGCCCGCCGCTACGAGACGCAGCTGGCCTTCATCGAACCGGCGCCGGAATCGATCAAGAGCGACGACAGCTTCTCCTCGAGCACCGCCACCTCTTCCGCGTCGAGCACGTCGAGCAGCAGCAGTTCGGCGATCTACTATAACGGCATCCTCAACGTGCCGAACCCGGAGGGGCGGCTGCGAACCTACATGACGGCCGAGGTGCACATCGTCGTCGGCCATGTCGCCGACGCTCTCACCGTCCCGGCCATGGCGCTCGGCGCGCGCGGCGCCGACGGGCGCTACGAGGTGCGGGTGCTGGGCGGAGACGGCCAGGTCGAGACGCGCCGGGTCGAGATCGGCCTCAACGACAAGACCGTTGCCGAAATTCGCGCCGGCCTGTCGGAGGGCGAGCGGGTGGTGACGGGCGACACGGCGAATGTCACGCCCTCCACGTCCGGCATGCCCGGCCCGCCGCCCATGGGGTTCTGAGCATGCACGAGGCAGACACCGGCGCGGCGCCGCTCATCGCGCTGGAGGGGGTGACGCGCACCTACATCTCCGGCGAAGAAACGGTCACGGTGCTTCGGGGCCTCGACCTCTCGATCATGGCCGGCGAAATGGTGGCCATCGTCGGCGCCTCGGGCTCCGGCAAATCGACGCTGATGAACATACTCGGCTGCCTCGACCGACCGAGCAGCGGACGCTACCGCGTCGCCGGCCGGGATGTCGCTCAGCTCTCGGCCGATGAACTGGCGGGCCTCCGGCGGGCGCATTTCGGCTTTGTGTTCCAGCGCTACAACCTGCTTCCCGAACTGAGCGCGCTCGGCAATGTCGAAATGCCCGCCATCTATGCCGGCCTGGCGCGAAGCGTGCGCCGGACCCGCGCGGCCGCGCTGCTTGGCCGGCTCGGCATGGCCTCCCGACTGGCGCACCGCCCCGGCCAGCTTTCCGGTGGGCAGCAGCAGCGCGTCTCCATCGCCCGCGCGCTGATGAACGACGCCGAGGTGATCCTGGCCGACGAGCCTACCGGCGCGCTCGACCGCCAGAGCGGGGAAGAGGTGCTGAAGATCCTCGACGAGCTCAACGCCGAAGGCCGTACCGTGGTCATCGTCACCCATGACATGAATGTGGCGGCGCGCGCCCGGCGCATCATCGAAATCGACGACGGGCGGATCGTCGATGACCGCCTCACCGGGCCGGCGCGCGTGCCGCCGGCGGCGGCAACCAAGACGCCGGCAACCGCCCCGCCCCGCTGGCGTCAAAGGCTCGACCCGTTCCGCGAGGCGTTCCGCATGGCGCTGATGTCGATGAATGCTCATCGACTGCGCACCGGCCTCACCATGCTCGGCATCGTCATCGGCGTCGCCTCAGTGGTGTGCGTGGTGGCGCTGGGCGAAGGCTCGCGGCAAAGGGTACTGGCCAATATCAGCGCGCTTGGCACCAACACGATCGAGATTTTCGCCGGCAAGGACTTTGGCGACACGCGCTCGGGGCGGATCACCACGCTGGTGGCGGCCGACGCCGACCAGCTCGCCCGTCAACCCTATGTCGCCGCCGCCACTCCCACCGTTTCCACCCAGAGCACGGTGCGCCTCGGCGCCAAGGAGGCGAACGCGCTGGTGAACGGGGTGAGCGAAAGCTATTTCGCCGCCAAGGGCACCAAGCTGGCGCGCGGCCGCTTCTTCGACGCGACCAGCGTCGCCTCGCGCGCGCTGGACGTCGTCATCGACGAGAACACCCGCAAGACGCTGTTCGATGCGGCGGGCGTCGAACCCATCGGGGCCGTGGTCCTGATCGGCACCGTGCCGGCGCGCGTGGTCGGAGTCACCCAGCCCCAGCAAGGTGGTTTCGGCTCCAGCCAGAACCTCTCGCTCTACCTGCCCTATACCGCCGTGCAGACCCGCATTCTCGGCACGACCGCGCTGCGTTCCATCACCCTCAAGATCAAGGATGACGTCGAAAGCGCCTATGCGGCGCAGGCGGTGACGCAGTTTCTCATCCAGCGCCATGGCGCCAAGGACTTCTTCATCCTCAACACCGACGACATCCGTCGCACGATTACCAGCACCACCCAGACGATGACGCTGCTGATCGCCGCGATCGCCGTCATCTCACTGGTGGTCGGGGGCATTGGGGTGATGAACATCATGCTGGTGTCGGTGTCCGAGCGCGTGGGCGAAATCGGCGTGCGAATGGCGGTCGGCGCCCGACCGTCGGACATTCTCCAGCAGTTCCTGACCGAGGCGGTGATGGTCTGCCTGCTGGGCGGGGCAACCGGGGTGGGGCTGGCGCTGGCCTTCGGAGCCGCTTTCGCCCTCGCCGGCTCGACCTTTACCCTGGTCTATTCCAGCGGGTCGATCCTGCTTGCCCTCGCCTGTTCCAGCTTCATCGGCGTGGCGTTCGGCTATCTGCCGGCCCGCAGCGCCGCCCGCCTTGATCCGGTCACAGCATTGACCAATTCTCGACAGTAATTTTCAGAAACAATATCGTATAGTCGTGAAATAATTCGACCACACTCCGAACCCATTGCACCGCGAATGTACACTCAACAATTCGTCATCGCGGTGAAAAGCATCCATGCTGAAACTTGTCATGCGCCTTTGGCACTGGCTGTTCGATGCTTACGAGATCGAGTGCCCTTATTGCGACGCCGGCGAGTTGTGCGAGGAATGCCTGCATTTCTGGGCCATCAAATAATTCTGCCACGCACTGCCCACCGCTGCGACGGCCGCCGGGCCGGCCCCTCCCGCCTTCGCCCCGTTCGCCGTCTATTCGGCCGGGGTGTGGACGATGCCGGGAGCGACCTCGGCATGCGGCGTGTGATGGACACGCCCGATGAGTGAATAGACCACCGGCACCACGAACAGGGTGAGCAGCGTTCCCAGTGTCATGCCGCCAACAATGACCCAGCCGATCTGCGCCCGGCTCTCGGCACCAGCGCCGCTCGCCAGCGCCAGCGGCACGGCCCCCAGCACCATGGCGCCCGTTGTCATCAGAATGGGTCGCAAGCGCAGCACGGCCGCCTCGATCACCGAGGCCCGGCGATCAAGACCCGCCTCCTGCTGCTGGTTGGCGAACTCGACGATGAGAATGCCGTGCTTGGTGATCAGGCCGACCAGCGTCACCAGCCCGATCTGCGAATAGACGTTGAGCGATCCGCCGGTGAAATAGAGCGCCGCCAGGGCTCCGGTCATCGACAGGGGAACGGTCAGCATGATGATGACCGGATCGCGGAAGCTCTCGAACTGAGCCGCGAGCACGAGATAGATGAACCCCAGGGCGAGCAGGAACACAACCACGAGGCTCTGCCCGGCGGCGCGGAATTCGCGGCTCTGGCCGGCGACATCGGTCTGCACGGTCTGCGGCAGCACCTCGCGGGCGGTCTGGTCGAGGAAATCAAGCGCCTCGCCCTGAGAGAACCCCGGCGCCAGATTGCCGGAGATGGTGGCGGAGCGCAGCTGGTTGAAGCGCTTCAGTTCCTGCGGCGCCACGCTCTCGCGCACGGTGACGAGGTTGGAGAGTTGGACCATTTCCCCGCCCGCCGAGCGCAGATAGATGGTGTCCAGCGTCGCCGGCGAGGAACGGTCGCTGGCGTCGAGCTGGACGTAGACATCGTATTGCTCGCCCCCCACCTCAAAGCGCGTCACCTGCCGCCCGCCGAGCAGGCTTTCCAGCGTGCGGCCCAAAACCGCGATGTCGATGCCGAGGTCCGCCGCCTTGGCGCGATCCACCGCAATGGAAATCTCCGGCTTGTTGAGCTTGAGGTCGCTGTCGATACTGACAAGGCCGGGATAGTCGCGGATGCGTTCCAGGAAACGGTTCACATACTCGTCGAGCTGCTCATAGGTGCTCGATGTCTGGATGACGAACTCGATGGGGCGCGAATTATTGGACGCGCCGAGCGAGGGCGGGTTGTTGGCATAGGCATTGATGCCGGCGATGCGCCTCAGTTCCGGCGTCAGCTTGGCCACGAGTTCCTGCTGGCGCACGTCGCGCTCGTCCCAGTCCTTCAGCCGGCCGATCACCAGAAAGCGATGCACCTCGGGAAAGCCGTTGATGATGAGAACGCTGTCGACCTCCGGCTCCTTCGAGACGATCTGGTCGATCTGGTTGGTGTAGCGCGACGTGTAGGCAAGGGTGGAACCCTCCGGCGCACTTCCGGAGACGCGGATCACCCCACGGTCCTCCACCGGGGCCAGTTCAGATGGCAGTGCCGTGAGGAAGAACGCGCTGGCGCCCGCCACCATCAGCGCCAGCAGCAGGATAAGCGGCCTTATCTTCAGAGCCGTTCCGAGCAGGCGGCGATAACCGCTCTCCATAGCCCGCAGCCGCCCCTCGATGAAGGCCGAGACACGGCCCGGCTTCGCCTCGTGCTTGAGCAGGCGCGAGCACATCATCGGCGTCAGCGTCAGCGCGACAAATCCCGAGATGATGACAGCACCGGCGAGCGTCAGCGCGAACTCCAGGAAAAGCCGGCCGGTGCGCCCAGGCGCGAAGGCGACGGGCGCATAGACGGCGGCCAGCGTCATCGTCATGGCAATGACGGCGAAGCCGATCTCGCGCGCGCCCCTGATGGCGGCAGGGATCGGCTTCATGCCGTGCTCGATGTGGCGGAAGATGTTCTCCAGCACCACGATGGCGTCGTCCACCACGAGGCCGATCGCAAGCACAAACGCTAGCAATGTCAATGTATTAACGCTGAAGCCCAGCGCGTACATGATGGCGAAGGTGGTGACCAGTGAGATCGGGATGGTGACTATCGGAATAATCGATGCCCGGAACGAGCGCAGGAACACCACGATCACCAGCACGACCAGGATCACCGCCTCGAAGATGGTGTGGAACACCGCTTCGATCGAGCGGTCGATGAACACCGCATTGTCGTTGCCGATGGTGGCGGTCATCCCTTCCGGCAGGCTCTCATTGACCTGCGGCAGGACGGCGCGCGCGCCAGCCGAGACATCGAGCGGGTTGGCCACCGCCTGCTTGATCACGCCGATGAAGATCGCCGCGCCGCCATTGAAGCGGCTGGCCCGGCGCTCGTCGGCCGCGCCGAGTTCGACGCGCGCGACGTCGCTGAGGTGCACCTGCGCGCCATCAGCCCGCTTGACGACGATCTGGTTGAACTGGTCGACCGTCGTCAGCCCGGTGCGCGAGAGCACGGTGAATTCGCGGTCGACGCTTTCGATGCGGCCGGAGGGAATCTCGACATTCTGGGCGCTGAGCGCGTCCTCCACGTCCTGGACCGTGAGGGCGTAGGCGGCGAGCCGCTCGCGGTCGACCCAGACGCGCATGGCATAGCGCCGCTCGCCATAGATCTGCACATCGGCGACGCCGCTGATATTCTTGAAGCGGTCGACGACATAGCGGTCGATATAGTCGGACAGTTCGAGCCCCGACATGCGGTCGGAGCGGAAGACGACGAACAGCACCGGCTGGGCGTCGGCCTCGACCTTGGAGATCACCGGCTCGTCGATCTCGTCCGGCAGGCGCTGGCGCACCCGGCTCACCCGGTCGCGCACGTCGCTGGCGGCGACGTCGGGGTCGATCTCCAACCGGAAACGCACCGTGATGCGGCTCGATTCCGAACGGCTGGTGGATTCCAGCACGTCGATGCCTTCGATGCCGGCAATAGAGCCTTCCAGCACCTGAGTGACCTGGCTCTCGACGATGCTCGCCGAGGCGCCGGGATAGGTGGTGACGACGGATACGGTCGGCTCGTCAATATTCGGGTATTCACGCACCGAAAGCCGGTCGTAGGAGACGATGCCGATAAGGATCAGCAGCAGGCTCAGCACGGTCGCGAAGACGGGGCGGCGGACGCAGAGTTCGGAAATGCCCATGGCGCGGCCTCAGCCCTGCGGCGCGGGCGGCGGCGGCACCACCTCCACCACGGAGCCGGTCTGCAGGCGCCCCTGGCCGGCGACGACGATGGACGCCCCGGCCGAAACGCCCTTGACCTCGACCTCGCCATTGGCGCGCTGGCCGAGTTCGACCTTCAGCTGCTGCGCTCTACCGTCGACGATCTGCCAGACCAGCCGCTCCTGCCCGCGGGGCACGATGGCGCTTTCCGGCACGAACACGGCATCGCGCGGCTGGCTTCCCTGCACCACCACGCGCGCGAACAGGCCCGGGCGCAGTTCCAGGTTCTTGTTGTCGAGACGCGCGCGCACGCTCAGCGAACGGCCATTGATGTCGACCATGGGATCGATGGCGTAGATCGTGCCCGAGAAGGTCCGGCCCGGCAGCGCGTCGAGCGTGATCGTCACGCTCTGGTTCTCGGCAATGCTGGCGAGCTGGGTTTCCGGCACCTTGAAGTCCAGCTTCAGCGTGTCGATCTTTTCGAGATTGACCAGTTCGGTGCCGACCGCGATGTAGGCGCCGTTTGAGACCGTGCGCAGGCCGACCACCCCGTCAAACGGGGCGGTTATGGTGTGCTTGGCGATCTGAACCCGCTGGGAATTCAGCAAAGCGCGCGCTGTGTTCAGTTCCGCCTGCGCCTCGTCCAGGGCGCGGGCCGTGCCCGATCCGGTCTTCTGCAGCCGCTGGGCGCGGTCGTAATTGGCTTCGGCCAATTCGAGGCGGGCCTCTGTCTCGTCGAGCGAGGCCTTTACCAGCGCCGCATCGAGCTGCACCAGCACGTCGCCGGCCTTCACGTGCTGGCCTTCCTGGAAGCGAATTTCCTGGATGCGCCCGGAAACCTCCGGCGCCACCTTCACCGATTCGTCGGACTGCAGCGAGCCGATGGACGAGATGTCGGTGGTCACCGACGCGGCACGCGCGGGTGCGACCTCGACCGGAACCGCGCGGGGGGTGGCGGGCTGGGCCGCCGCGTTCGCCTGGCTGCGCCCGCCGAACAGCGCTTGCGTCTCGACCCAGCCCTGGTCATGGGCAAGCCAGCCAGCTCCCGCAAGCACGGCGATCGTCAGCAGCAAGCCGGTTCCACGTCGCATCAGGCCCCCATCGGACTGTGTCGGTAAGCACGAAAATTCATGCTGCGACACAACAGATTAGAGGAACAGTTCCAACTCAAATATGTGTCACAGGCTGCCGCGACGATCACTTTCACGCGCCTGCCGGAACATCATACTCCAACTTGTGGGAGCTGCCGACTACCCGGCCGCCCCCCGCGCCATTTCGAGCGAAACTCGGTCAGATCAGGCGTTCTTCACCATGACATGGCGCACGACGGTATAGTCTTCCAGCGCATATGCGCTGAGATCCTTGCCGTAGCCGGACTGTTTCAACCCGCCATGGGGCATCTCGCTCACCAGCATGAAATGGCAGTTCACCCAGGTGCAGCCATATTGCAGGCGCGAAGCGGCGGCCATGCCGCGCCCGATATCCCGCGTCCATACCGAGGAAGCGAGGCCGTAGTCGCTGTCATTGGCCCAGCCCACGGCTTCGTCGATATCGCTGAAGCGCGTGACGGACACCACCGGGCCGAACACCTCGCGGCGGACGATCTCGTCGGATTGCAGGGCCCCGGCCACCACGGTCGGCTCATAGAAGAACCCCTTGCCGGAACCGGCGCCACCGGCAACCTTGCCGCCGGTCGCGATCTCAATGTGATTGAGCTCGGAAGCCCGCTCGACGAAGGACGCGACGCGGGCGCGCTGGCGGGCGGAAATCAGCGGGCCGATGTCGTTCTCGCCATCATCCGCCTGGCCGAATTTCAGCCCCGACACCGCCGAGGCGAGGTCCGCCACCAGCTTTTCATAGACCTTGGAGCCGGCATAGATGCGGCAGGCAGCGGTGCAGTCCTGCCCGGCATTGTAGTAACCAAACACCTTTACCCCTTCGACCACGGCGTCGATATCGGCATCGTCGAACACGATGACCGGCGCCTTGCCACCCAGTTCCAGATGGGTGCGCTTCACCGTCTTGGCGGCGGCGGTCAGCACCTTCTTGCCGGTCGCGATGTCGCCGGTGAGCGAGACCATCGCGACCTTGGGATGATTGATCAGCGCATTGCCGACGCTCTCGCCGCGCCCGACGACGACGTTGACCACGCCCTCCGGGAAAATATCGGCGATGATCCGGGCGAGCTTCAGCAGGGTGAGCGGGGTCTGCTCGGAAGGCTTGATGACCACCGTATTGCCGCCGGCCAAGGCGGGGGCGAGCTTCCACGCCGCCATCATCAGCGGGTAGTTCCACGGCGCGATCGAGGCCACGACGCCGATCGGGTCGCGCCGGATCATCGAGGTGTGGCCGGCCATATACTCGCCCGCCACCATGCCGTGCTGGGTGCGCGCGGCGCCGGCGAAGAAGCGGAAGCAGTCGACCACGCCGGGAATCTCGTCGTTGAGCACCGCATGGCGGGGTTTGCCGCAGTTCAGCGCCTCAAGGGTCGCGAAGGCTTCCGCCTCGGCCTCGATGCGATCCGCCAGCTTGAGCAACATGTAGGAGCGCTCGGCCGGCGTGGTGCGCGACCAGCTGCGAAACGCCTTGTCGGCGGCGTTCACCGCCGCGTCGATCTGGTCCGGGGACGCCTCGGGCAGTTCGACCAGCGTCTCCTCGGTCTTCGGGTTCAGCACCGTCTCCGTCGTCTCCGTGCCGGCGACAAAGGCGGAGCCGATCAGCATTTCGGTATCGGACAGGGCAGTCATGGGGCGTCTCCTATTTTCCCGAGCCGGCCACCGCCTCGCCATGGCGGGTGAGGTAATAGGCGGCGAGGATGGGCAGGAAAGTCACGAGGATCACGAGCACGGCGACCACATTGGTGACTGGGCGCTGCCGCGGGCGGATGAGTTCGGACAGCATCCATATCGGTAAAGTCGATTGCTGGCCGGCGGTGAAGGTGGTGACGATGACCTCGTCGAAGCTGAGCGCGAAGGCGAGCATGCCGCCGGCCAACAGCGCGGTGCCGATATTCGGCAGCACCACGAGGCGGAAGGTCTGGAACGCATCCGCGCCCAGATCCATCGACGCCTCGATCAGCGAGGGCGAGAGCCGGCGCAGGCGCGCCACGGCATTGTTGTAGACGACGACGATGCAGAAGGTGGCGTGGCCAAGCACGATGGTCCAGACGGAAAACGGGATCTCCATCAGCCCGAAGGCCTGGCGCAGCGCGATGCCGGTGACGATGCCCGGCAGCGCGATGGGCAGCACGAACAGCAGCGAGATCGGCTCGCGGCCGAAGAACCGCGCCCGCGCCAGCGCCCCGGCCGCCAGCGTGCCAAGGATCAGCGCCAGCACGGTGGCGATGCTCGCCACCTTCAGCGACAGCCCCACCGCCGCCCAGATATCGGCCCGCCCCCACACCACGCCGAACCATTTCAGCGTGAAGCCGGGCGGGGGGAAGGCGTAGCTCTTCTCTTCCGTGGTGAAGCAGTAGAGCAGGATGAACAGCAGCGGGATGTGCAGGAAGGCCAGCCCGCCAATGGCGGCGATCTTGAGCGAGAGCGGGGCGCGGGTCATGGCGGGGTGCTCCCAAAGCCGAATGCCCCCCAGGCGTCTGGATCACAGCGCATCGAATGCCCCCGTGCGCTTGGCGAGGGTGAGGAACACCGCCATGACGAGGATCGGCACCAGCGAGAAGGCGGCCGCCAGCGGGATGTTTCCGGCCGTGCCCTGCAGCGTGTAGACCGCCTGCCCCAGCACCAGCGCCGAAGTGCCGATGATCTGCGGCACGATGTAGTCGCCCAGCGTCAGCGAGAAGGTGAAGATCGCCCCCGCCACCACGCCCGGCATGGCCAGCGGCAGGATCACCGTGCGGAAGACGAGGCCCGGCGCGGCGCCGAGATCGCCTGCCGCTTCAATGAGATGCGGCGGCACCCGTTCCAGCGCCGCCTGGACGGGGAGGATCATGAAGGGCAGCCAGAGATAGGTGAAGGTCAGCACCATGCCGGTATAGCTGACCGAGAGCGAGGGCCCGCCGACCAGCGGCAGCGCCAGCCACGCCTCCAGCGCGCCGGCGAGGCCCAGCTTGCCGGCGAACCAGCCGATGGCGCCTTCCTTCGCCAGCAGCAGCTTCCAGCCATAGACCTTGACCAGATAGCTCGACCACAGCGGCATCATGACGGCGAGATAGAACGCCGCCTTCACCTTCGGCCCGGCATAGCGGGCGGCGTAATAGGCGATGGGGAACGCGATGATGGCGCACAGCAGGGTGACGGCCCCGGCAATTCCGATGGTTCGCAGCAGAATGTCCAGATTGGCGGGGCGGAAGAGTTCGAGCAGGGTGGCGGTGGTCGGTTCGCGGACGATGGTACCGGAAAACTCGTCTATCGAAAAAACCGATTGCCCGAGGAAGACGAACAGGCTGCCGAGATAAACCAGCCCCAGCCACAGCAGCGGCGGCAGCAGCAGAAGCAGCGTCAGCAGCCGGGCACGGCGCACCAGCACGTCGGAGAGGCGGCGCAGCAGGCTCTCGCGCGGGACGGGCAGATCAAGGGTCGCGAGGCTCATTCCTCGCCCTCCATCGGCCGCACCGCCCCTGCGGGCACGGCGAGCCGGACGGTGGCGCCGGCCATCACGCCAGCCGCAGTGGCGGGGATGGCGGCCGTGAGCGCCAGCCCCTCGCCCGTGACCGCGCTGACGCGGCGCACCGGGCCCTGATAGGACACGTCGGTGACGCGCGCCTCCACCAGCGCCGCGCCTTCCGGCACCGGGACGCCGGGCGCGAGGAGCACGATCTTCTCCGGCCGCAGGCTGGAAGGCCGGGCCGGCGCGCCCAGTGCCTGCGCCTCACGCGCCTCCAGCACATTGGCCGAGCCGACGAAGCGGGCGACGAAGCGCGTCGCCGGCCGCTCATAGACTTCTTCCGGCGGCCCGACCTGCACGATCCGCCCCTCATTGAACACGGCGACGCGGTCGGCCATGGACAGCGCCTCGCTCTGGTCATGGGTGACGAAGACGAAGGTGAGGCCGAGCGCCCGCTGCAACCCCTTCAATTCGCTCTGCATTTCCTCGCGCAGCTTGAGATCGAGCGCGCCCAGCGGCTCGTCGAGCAGCAGCACTTTCGGCCGCACCACCAGCGCCCGAGCGAGGGCCACGCGCTGGCGCTGGCCGCCGGAGAGTTGCGCCGGGCGGCGGGTTTCCATGCCCGACAGCTTGACCATGGCCAGCGCCTCGCGGGCCATTCGGTCGCGATCGGCTCGGCCGATACCGCGCACCCGCAGCCCATAGGCGACATTCTCGCCGACCGAGAGATGCGGAAACAGCGCGTAGTCCTGGAACACGGTGTTCACCGCCCGCCGATAGGGCGGCAGTCCTTCCACCGTCTCGCCGAAGATCTCGATATGGCCGGCATCGGGCTGTTCGAAGCCGGCGATCAGGCGCAGGCAGGTGGTCTTGCCCGAGCCGGAAGGGCCGAGCATGGCGAAGAATTCGCCCGGCGCGATGGCAAGGTCGACGCCATCCACCGCCCGCACCGCGCCGAAATGCCTGACGACACCGGCAAAACGGACGGCGGGCAGGGCGAGCGGGGCAGCGTGAGCGTGCATATGAGAATTCCGGGAAGGCGGTCAGGAATCAGAGCGAGAGGACGCTGCGCGACTCGTGCGCGGGGTCCCGGATCGGCGCCGCGCGTCGCGCGGCTTGTCCGGGAAGCCAGATTTCGTGTCCCGGACAAGCGGCGCCGCAGGCGGAGCGCCGATCCGGGACCCAGCGGCGGGACCCAGCGGAGAGTGCCGCCGCAGGCGGCTCAAATCCCCTTCCGCTTCAGCATCCCTCAAAACCCGGGCTTTCGCCCGGGCGCCTCAGGAGGACGTCGCGTGACTCGGCGCGTCACCGCCCGCCGAGCACGGCGATGTAGTCCGACACCCAGCGGTAATAGGGCACGCAGCCTTCGGCCTGGGTGGCGCATTTGGCGACCGGCGTGCGCCAGAAATGGATGCGCTCGAATTCCTCCATGCCATTGGTCGTGCAGCCTTCCGCGCCCAGCAGCTCATTGCCCTTGCAGGCGGCGGGGACGGCGGGGACCGAGCCGAACCAGGCGGCGAGATCGCCCTGCACCTTGGGGCTCAGCGAGTGCTCCATCCACATATAGGCGCAGTTGGGATGAGCTGCGTCGGCGTGCATCATGGTGGTATCGGCCCAGCCGGTGGCCCCCTCGCTCGGGATGGTGGAGGCGATCGGCTTGTTCTGGCTTTTCAGCAGGTTGACCTGAAACGGCCAGGAGGAGGAGGCGACGACGCCCTCATTGGTGAAGTCGTCGATCTGGATCATCGCGTCGTGCCAGTAGCGCTGCACGATCTTGCGCTGCTGGCGCAGCAGGTCGAGCGCCGCCTTGTACTGCGCCTCGGTCAGCTCATAGGGGTCCTTGATGCCCAGTTCCGGCTTGTGGGTCATCAAATAGAGCGCGGCATCGGCGATGTAGATCGGGCCGTCAAAGGCCTGGATGCGGCCCTTATTGGACTTGCCGTCCGGCAGGGTCTGCTCCTCGAACACCACGTTCCAGCTCTTGGGCGCTTCGCCCTTGAAGGCTTCCGTGTTGTACATCAACACGTTGGAGCCCCACTGATAGGGCGTGCCGTAATGCACGCCGTTCACCGTGTGCCAGGGCGCGTCCTGCAGGCGCGGGTCCACCGTGCCCCAGCTCGGAATCAGCTTGGTGTTGATCGGCGCCACCTTCTTGCCGGCGATGAGGCGCAGCGAGGCGTCGCCGGAGGCGGTGACGAGGTCGAAGCCGCCCTCATTCATCAGCGCGACCATCTCATCGGAAGTGCCGGCGGTCTTCACATTGACCTTGCAGCCGGTCTTGGTCTCGAATTCCGACACCCAGTCAAAGGCCTTGTCGGTGTCGCCGCGTTCGATATAGCCGGCCCAGGCGACGATATCGACCTGACCCTCGCCCTTGCCGACCGAGGTCATTTCTGCTGCGAAAACAGGGCTTAAGGCGAGAGAGGCGCTGGCGGCGAGCGCCGGCAGATGCAGATAAGACGAGAGGCGCGGCATGGTCTGTTTCCCTCTGTTCTGCGGGCGCGGGCGCCCTTTGGGGTGAGTGTGACGCTGCGTCGGGCGGGGCGCCACACCAAAGATCAGAAGGCAGACATCGGAAAAACCGATGAGTAGGGAATGGGCAGATATTGGCCGTACTCCCCTCATATGTGCCCTCAGGACCGGGCTTGAAGTGCCACCCAGGGGTTTGTTGGCCAAGATCGCGGCAAGGCCGGGGCGCCGGGTCAAGCCCGGGGAGGAAGGCGGGAATGGGGTGCATAGAGCGCCCCCTCCCCGCGTGTCCCGGCCAAGCGGAGGGCGCAGCCGGAGCGCGGAGCCGGGACCCAGCGGAAGACTCTTCTTGCGAGGCTCTGAGAGGCGACAGCGAGAAGCCGACCGCCCGCGCCCGCGCCCGCGCCCGGTCCCCTGGGCCCCGGATCGGCGCCGCGCCAGCGCGGCTTGTCCGGGGAACGCATCTGCGAATGGGTCCGCAGGCTTGCCCGGGGAGGAGGGCGGGAATGGGGGGCACACGGAGCGCCCCTCCCCGCGTGTCCCGGCCAAACGGAGGCGCAGCCGGCGCGCGGAGCCGGGACCCAGCGCAAGACTCTTCAGCGATGCTCTGAGCGGCGGCGGCGAGAAGCCAACCGCCCGCGCCCGGCCCGCGCCCGGTCCCCTGGGCCCCGAATCGGCGCCGCGCCCGCGCGGCTTGTCCGGGGAACGATCCGCGAATGGGGCCACAGGCTTGCCCGGGAACGCGGGACGGGCGCGGCAAACAACGCCCCGCTACCGCCCGCGCCCGCCATGCCGCGTGGCGGCGATGGAGACGAAGCCGGTGGCGGCGGGCGAGAGCGGCGAGCCGCGCCGCCAGGCGGTCGCGACTTCCACCGCCGGCACATTGTCGATCAGCGTGCGGGCCTCGATCTTGTCGCCTTCGAGCGACCAGGGCCGGTAGGTGAGGTCCGGCAGCACCGCCACCCCGGCGCCGGTGGCCACCAGCGAGCGCACCGCCTCCACCGAGCGGGTGCGGAACGCCACCGGCGGGCGGATGCCCAGCCGGCGCCAGACGATTTCCGACGCCTCGGCGATTTCATCAATGGTGAGAAGCACATGCGGCTCCTCAGCGAGATCGCGCAGGCTCACCCGCTCCTCTACCAGCGCCGGATGGCCGAGCGGCAGCCACACGCGATAGGGCGAAATCTCAACGGCCTGCGTCTGCAGCGCCGCCGATTGCCGGCCGGGCGGCAGCACCATCACCGCGACATCGAGCTCGCCGCCGACCAGCAGATGTTCGAGATAATCGGCCGCGTCCTCCACCGCCTCCACCGCCACGCCGGGAAAGGCACGGTGGAAGCGGGCGATGAGGTCGGAATAGATGTAGCCGGCCACCAGCGGTGTCACCCCCACGGCCAGGCGCCCGGTGAGCGCCGCCATTTCCGGCGCCGCCAGCGCCCGCCGCGCATCGGCGACATCGCCGAGGATCTTTCGCGCGTGGCGCAGGAAATGATGGCCCTTGAGGGTGAGATCGACGCCGCGCGCATGGCGCTCCAGCAGCTTGATGCCGAGGTCCAGCTCCAGCTCGCGCAGGGCTTCGGTCACGGTCGATTGCGAGATCGACAGCGTGTGCGCCGCCGAGGAGACGGAACCGTTCTCCGCCACCGCGACGAGATATTGAAGCTGGCGCAGCGAAAAAGCCATCGGAAGTTCCGGGGGGATGGGTCCCCGGCGAGTGTAAACGTCCGATTTCCCGCCGCCTAGCCGGGCCGATGAGGTGGACGATCAGGCCGATGAGAGCGAACAGGCCGACATCGCCCAGACCCCGCGCCACCGCCCCGCTATTTCGCCAGCAGGCTCTTCAGCTCGAACCCCTCATCCCCCGCCTGTTCGGGGGTGAGCGTCGGCGTGCCGGTGAGCAGGCGGCGGCCGAGCATGTGGTCGGCGGGGCGGTTGACGCTCTCAATGGCGGTGAGCACCCCGTCGCGGAAGCGGAACACCGAGAAGCGGCGCGAGGCGGGGTCGCCGCGCAGCACCGCGCTATCGGTGGCGGCCGCGAGGCCGACCATTTGCAGCTTGAGGTCGGCCTGGTCGCTCCAGAACCACGGCACGGCGTCGAAGGGGGCGGGCTCTCCCGTCGGGGACACCTTGCCGGTGAGCCGATGGGCGAGGCTGCGGGCCTGGTCGGCGGCGTTCTGCACCGATTCAAGCCGCACATGGGCGGTGCCGTCTTTTGCCGCGAAGCGGCTGGGATAGGCGACCGCGTCGCCCAGTGCCGAAATCGCGGGGTCATTGGTGGCCAGATGCGCGTCGACGACGATGCCGTTCGCCACTTCCAGCCCGGCCTCGGCGGCGAGTTCCACATTCGGCACCACGCCGATGCCGACCAGCACGAAATCGGCCGGGTGCACCGTGCCGTCGCCGGTCTCGACGCCGGTGACGTGGCCGCCCTCGCCGCGCAGCCCGATGACGCCGGCACCGAGCACGAGCGTCGTGCCCATGGCGGCGTGGGCGTCAGCGAAAAACGCCGACATCTCGGGCGAGACGGCGCGGGAGAGCACGCGGCCGGCGCCTTCCAGCACCGTCACCTCATGGCCGAGCGCGCGGGCGACGGCGGCGAATTCCAGCCCGATGAAGCCGGCGCCGATCACCACCACACGGCGGGCGACCTCCAGCTTGCCCTTGAGAGCATCGGCATCGGCGAGGGTGCGCAGATAGAACACGCCGGCAAGGTCATGGCCGGGAACGGGGAGCGGCCGGTTGCGGGCGCCGGTGGCGAGGATGAGATGGGCGTAAGGGAGCGCCGTGCCGTCCTCCAGCACGAGGCGCTGGCCGGGCCGGTCGATGGCGGTGGCGCGGGCATTGACCAGCTCGATGCGGTGGTCGGCATAGAAGGCGCCGGCGCGCAGCTCGATCTGCTCGATGCCGGCCTCGCTCTTCATATAGGCCTTGGACAGCGGCGGGCGCTGATAAGGCAGGCCCGGCTCGTCGCCGACCAGCACCAGCCGGCCGGCATAGCCGGCATCGCGCAGCGAGGCGGCGGCCTGGAAACCGCCCTGCCCGGCGCCGACAATGACGATGCCCGCCTCGCGTGTGCCCGCCTCGCTCATGAAGCCCTCCCTTCCTGCGCGACCAGCCGGTCGCGTTCCGCATAGATCGCCTCGCTGAGCCGGGCCATGAACTCCTTGTCCGGCAGGCCGGGCGGGATGGACGGCAGATAGGAGACGGTGATGGTGCCCGGCCGGATGGCAAAGCTGCGCGCCGGCCAGAACAGGCCGGCATTATTGACGACAGGCACAACAGGCAGGTCCAGCGCCTTGTAGAGCAGCAGCACGCCGCGATGGAACTCGGCCCGCTCGTCCACCGCCCGGCGGGTGCCTTCGGGGAAGATGAGCAGATTGCGCCCGTGTTCGCTGGCCTCGCGGCCCTCGCGGAACATCTTCTTCACCGAGGAGGCGCCGCCGGCGCGGTCGATGGCGATCATCGGCGAGCGCTTGAGGAACCAGCCGAATACCGGGATCCGGTACAGCTCTTCCTTCAGCACGATGGCGACATCGGGAATCAGCACGGCGGCGGCGATGGTCTCGAAGGCGGACTGGTGATTGCCGACATAAAGCGCCGGCTCGGGCGGGCGGTTGTCCTCGCCGATGGTGCGGTAGGCGAGCCCGACCAGGCGCAAGATCGCCATCACCCCGCCGGCCCAGAAGCGCGAGAAGCGCCGGGTCAGCGGCGGCCGGTCGCGCCACGCGAAATAGGGAATCGTCACGGCGAGCAGCGCTGTCCACACCACCAGCAGGACGAGGAAAACGGACGAGCGCAGGCGGGCCATGGGCGGGGGGTCTCGAACGGGGCTGGAACGTCTAGCAGATCGAGCCGGCCGGCGGGAGGGGTGCGGTGGCGCAGGGGAGTGCCGGCCGGCCACGATCGACGCCGGCGGCGGGGTCTCGCCACCATCGTCATCCCGGCCGAAGCGTCGCGAAGAGCCGGGATCGGTTGCCACTCCACCCTGCACGCGATCCCGGATCGGTCCTGCGGACCGTCCGGGATGACGGGTCCCTTCCCACGCATCGTTCCCCGGACACGCCACGCCCCGCGTGGCGCTGATCCGGGGCCCAGGGGGACCGGGAGGATGCGCCGCAGGCCGCTGTCGAGAAGGGCCGAAAGGCAGGCAGGAGACGCCGGCGGCGGGGTTTCCCCCTGGGTCCCGGCGCGGCGCTTCGCCTGCGGCTCCGCTGGGCCGGGACACGGGGGCTCGCAAATCCCCCGCGCGCGTCAGCCGTTGCCGGCGGGGGGCGGGGGGGGCTCCAGCAGGGCGAAGGCGTTGACGTCGAACATGCCGAAATCGGTGATCTTCAGATGCGGAATGACCGGCAGCGGCAGGAACGCCACCTGCAGGAACGGCTCGGCCAGCACCACGCCCAGCGCCTTGGCCGCCGCGCGCAGCGGGATCAGCGCGTCGTGCACCTCCTCGAATGAGGTGTCCGCCATCAGCCCGGCGACGGGCAGCGCCAGCTCGGCCGTCACCACGCCGTCCTGCGCCACCGCGAAGCCGCCGCGCAATTCGATCAGCCGGTTCACCGCCAGCGCCATGTCGGCCTCATCGACGCCGACCACGGTGATGTTGTGGCTGTCATGGCCGACCGAGGAGGCGATGGCACCGCGCTTCATGCCGAAGCCATGGACGAAGCCGCGGCCGATATTGCCGTTGCGCCCATGCCGCTCGACGACGCAGACCTTCACCGCGTCCTTCTCAAGGTCCGCCCGCTTCTCGCCGTCGATCAGCTCTAGGTCGAGCCGCACATCCTCGGTGATGATGCGGCCGGGCACCACGCCGATGACGCGGGTGGCGCTCTCCGTGGCCGGGATGCGGAAATCCTCCGCCGTGACCTTCCGCGCCTTCACCGAATCCATGCCGACCGGGGCGACGCTGCCGCGCCCGGCGAACAGTTCCGGCGTCACCAGCCGGCCGGCCGAGATGACCTGGCGCACCGAGCAGGCTTCCAGACTGTCGACCAGCACGATGTCCGCCCGCCGTCCCGGCGCGATGAGGCCGCGATCGGTGAGGCCGAAGGCATTGGCCGCCGACCAGCTCGCCACCCGGTAGACATGGTGCAGCGGCGCGCCATGGCGGATCGCCTCGGCGATCATGTAGTCGAGATGGCCTTCCTCGGCGATGTCGAGCGGGTTGCGGTCATCGGTGCAGAAGGCCAGAAAAGCCGAGGTGTCGGCCGAGATCAGCGGGATCAGCGCGTGCAGGTCTTTCGAGACCGAGCCCTCGCGGATGAGGACGGACATGCCCTTCATCAGCTTCTCGCGCGCCTCCTCCAGCGAGGTCGCCTCATGCTCGGTGCGGATGCCGGCGGCGATGTAGCCATTGAGGTCCTGGCCCCGCAGAAGCGGCGCGTGGCCGTCAATATGGCCGTCGGAGAAGAGAGAGAGCTTGGCCAGGCACCCTTCATCGGCGAACAGCACGCCGGGGAAGTTCATGAATTCGGCGAGGCCGATGCCGGAGCCATGGCCGCGCAGCAAAGCCAGATCCGGCGCGGCCAGTTCCGCGCCAGCGGTCTCGAAGCTGGTCGCCGGCACGCAGGAGGAGAGCTGCACCCGCAGGTCCATGATCGTGTGCTCGGCGCAGCGCTGGAAATAGGCGATGCCCTCGGCGCCCAGCACATTGGCGATCTCGTGCGGGTCGCAGATCGCGGTGGTGACGCCGTGCGGCAGCACGCAGCGGTCGAATTCCAGCGGCGTGACCAGCGAGGATTCGACATGCAGATGGGTGTCGATGAAGCCCGGCACGGCGAACAGGCCGGCACCGTCGATTTCCTGCGCGCCGTCATACGCGCCATAGGTGCCGACGATGCGCTCCCCCACCATGGCGATGTCGGTGCGGGTGATCGCGCCAGTGATGACATCCAGCAGCTGGACGCCCTTGATGACGAGGTCGGCCGGCGCGGTGCCGCGACCGGCCTCGATGAGGCGTGCGATCTGGGCCGGGCTTTGCGTCGCCATGGTCAGTCCTTCCAGGCGCTGGCGGTGTCGAGCCGGGTCAGCTCGGCGCCGCTCAAAGTGAGATCAACGCTGGCGATGAGGTCGCCGAGCTGTTCCACCCGCGAGGCGCTGGCGATGGGGGCGGTGATGCTGGGGCGGGCCATCACCCAGGCCAGCGCCACCTGGGTCGGGGTGGCGCCATGAGCGGCGGCCACCGCGTCCAGCGCGGCGAGGATGCGCTCGCCCCTGGGGTTGAGATATTTCTCCACCAGCGAGGCCCCGCGCACGCTCTTGCCCGCATCGGCGGCGCTGCGGTACTTGCCGGTGAGGAAGCCGGCGGCGAGCGAGAAATAGGGGATGACGCCAAGGCCGCTGGCGGCGCAGACCGCCTCGATATCGGCCTCATAGCCGGCGCGGGCGTAGAGGTTGTATTCCGGCTGCAGCGTCTCGTAGCGCGGCAGTTTTTCGCGGGTCGACACCGCCAGCGCCTCGAACAGCCGGGGCGCGGTGAGGTTCGAGCCGCCGATGATCCGCACCTTGCCGGCGCGGATCAGCTCGTCATAGGCGCCCAGCACCTCCTCGAACGGCGTGTCCGGGTCGTCCCAGTGCGACTGGTAGAGGTCGATATAGTCGGTCTGCAGCCGGGCCAGCGAGGCCTCGGCGGCGCTCTTGATATGGTCCGGGGCGAGGCTGACCTTGCCCTGCCCCATATCGGCGCCGACCTTGGTGGCGATGACCAGCCGGTCGCGATTGCCGCGCGCCTTCATCCATCGGCCGATGATGGCCTCGGATTCGCCGCCCACATGGCCTTCCACCCAGCGCGAATACATGTCGGCGGTGTCGATGAAGCAGAAGCCGGCCTCGAACAGCGCGTCGAGCAGGCGGAACGAGGTGGGCTCGTCGGCGGTCCAGCCGAAGACATTGCCGCCGATACACAGCGGCGGAACCAGAATATCGGAGCGTCCGAGGCGGCGCAGTTCCATTCGTCTCTCCTCCGGCGGTCGGTTCAAGGGGCGGAAGCGTGAGCCTTAGAGGCCACGCCAAGCGGTGCGTTCACATGTGGCACGCCCGGGCGCCCCTCCGCCCTGATGCTGCAGTGCGGGATCCTCAGAACCCGTCCTCGTCAAGCGAACCGACCTCGATCAGTTCCACCTGTTCGCGCTGGCACACATGGCGCAGCTCGGGGGAGGATACGGTGTCGGTGACGAAGGTGTCGACCTCCGACATCGAGCCGATGCGCACCGGCGCGGTGCGCTCCAGCTTGGAACGGTCGGCGACCAGGATGATCTGGCGGGCATTGTCGATGATGGCGCGGGCGACCTGCACCTCGCGGTAGTCGAAGTCCAGCAGCGTGCCGTCCTCCTCGATCGCCGAGGCGCCGATGACGGCGTAGTCGACGCGGAACTGGCGGACGAAATCCACCGCCGCCGAGCCGATCACCGCCCCGTCGGCATGGCGCACCGGGCCGCCGGCCATGATCAGCTCGATGCGGGGGTGGCGGTAGAGCAGCGTCGCGACATTGAGGTTGTTGGTGATGACCAGCAAATCCTCATGGTCGGACAGCGCGCGGGCGACTTCTTCCGTGGTGGTGCCGATATTGATGAACAGCGAGGCGCGGTTCGGCACCATGCTGGCGGCGGCCTCGGCGATGGCGCGCTTGGCCCCCTGCGCCATGGCGCGGCGGGCCTCATAGGCGAGGTTCTCGACGCCGGAGGCGACGACGGCGCCGCCATGCACGCGCGACATCAGCCGGCGCACGCACAGATCGTTGAGATCCTTGCGGATGGTCTGGGGCGAGACGTCGAAACGGCCGGCGAGGTCCTCGACGCTCACCCGTCCCTGGGCGCGCGCGAGCCCCAGAATGTCCTGCTGGCGTGAGGAGATCGCGTTCATGCGGCCAACGGTCTTTCTCCCGAAATGAACGACCGTCTTCTGCGGACGATTCGTGCTGCATCCTGCACAAGGAGGCCGGGCGCGGCAAACGCCTGTTTAGAGGCGCTGCAACATGAGCACGCTGGCGAGCCCGCCGGCGGCGGCAATGGCGGAAAGGCCGAGCGCACCGGTGGCCTCGCGGGCCAGCTCGTGGAACTGGCGCACGGCAAGGATAGCCCCGGACGCGCCGATGGGATGCCCGCGCGCCAGCGCCCCGCCGCCGCGATTGATCGCGGCGGGGTCGAGGCCCGCGCGCCGGCAGTTCTGCATCGCCTGCCCGGCCGAGGCTTCCATCAGCTCGACCACGGGAATGCGCGCCCATTCCAGCCCGGCAGGGCCGCCCCGCAATGCCTGGTCGATCGCCCCCGGCGGGTCCTCCGGCGCGGCGGCGAAGGAGCGGGCCAAGGACACCTCGCACACCGCGCGGCCGACCTGCAGGCGCTGCGCCCATTGCCGCGAGGCCACCAGCACGACAGCGGCGGCGTCCGCCTCCACCGCGACGCCGGCCGCATCCAGCTCGCTCTCGCCGTCGCGGTAGAGCACCGGCGCGCGGGCGCACAGAGCCGGGGTGAGGGTGCGGGTGAAGCTGTCGAAGGCGAGGCCCGCCACCGGCACGATTTCCGCCGCCAGCCGCGCCCGCGCCGCCAGCGCCCTGGCATGGCTGGCGATGGCGAAGGCGGCCTGCTCCGCCCGGCTGAGGCCGCGCGCCGCCTTTGCCAGAACCTCGATCATGTCAGGGTCACGCGCCGGCCAGGGGGTGAAGGGCGGGCGGTCATAAAACAGCGGCGCCTCGCCCTTCGCGCGTGGCCGGACGGCGCGCAAAGGCGAGCGGCTGAAGCTCTCCACCCCGCCCGACAGCACAAGCTGCGCCGCGCCCGATTCCACCATCCGTGTCGCCAGCTGGATGGCGTCGAGGCCGGAACAGCATTGGGTATCGACGGTCAGCGCCGGCACGGTGGGGGGCAGCCCGGCCGCCAGCGCGGCGAGGCGGGCGACATTGCCCCCGCCGGACAGCGCATTGCCGAGGATGACGTGATCGACCTCATGCGGCGCCACGCCCGCCTCGTTGAGGCAGGCGCGCAGCACCGGGGCGGCGAGGTCGTGCGCCTCCACCGCGCGGAAGGCGCCGCCGCGCGGGGCCACCGCGGTGCGGCGGGCGGCGAGGAGAAAGGCCGGGTTCATCGGGTGAATGTCTCCCGCGCGATCGCCTCCAGTGCCCGCAGATCCGCCTTGCCGCCCGAGGTGCGCGGCCAGTCCTCAACGCTAAGGAAACGGCGGGGGATCTTCGCCGCCGGCAGCAGCTTCCGGCAGGCGGCGCGCAGCGACTTCTCGTCAACCGCGCCGCGCAGCACGGCGACAAGCTCGACGCCGCGCAAATCGTCCGGCAGGCCGAACACGGCGGCTTCCGCGATGCCGGGCAGGCTCGTCAGCACGGTTTCCACCTCTTCGGGATAGACGTTCAGCCCCGAAGTGACGAGCATGCGCTTCTCGCGCCCATGCAGATAGAGGAAGCCGGCCTCGTCCAGCCGCCCATGGTCGCCAATGGTGAGGAAGCCGCCTTCGCGGCGGGTTTCCGGCGCGTTGCCGCAGGCATAACCGTCGAAAAGCTGGGAGCTTGCCACCCAGATCGCCCCCGCCTCGCCGGCCGTGAGGTCGCGGCCCGAAGCGTCGCGAATGCGCAGGGTGACGCCATGAGCGGGCCGGCCGACCGAGCCGGCGGGCACGGCCTCGCGCGGGTGGGCGATGGTGATGAAGCTGGTTTCCGAGGCGCCGTAGAACTCGGCAATGCCGGCCTTGGGGAACAGCGCCTCCGTCGCCGCGCGGGTTTCCGCCCGCCATTTCGCGCCTGAAATCATCAGCAGGCGCAGCGTCGGGAAGCGCTCGCCGGCGCCCGCCTCGACCAGCATCTGCAATTGCGTCGGCGTGGCATAGAGCGCGGTGACACCGTGCCGGGCGATGAGGCGCAGGGCGCGGCGCGGGTGGAACTGGCGCATCATCACCGCACGCGCGCCGATATGCAGCGCGTGGACGACGCCATAGAGATGCAGCGAGGCCGCCAGCCCGCCCGGCGCCAGCACAACGTCCTGTTCACTGAGGCCGAATTCGACCGCGCTGGCGGCGAAGCTGTCGATCCAGGAGCGGTGGGAGCGTCGATAGCCCTTGGGCAGGCCGGTGGAGCCGGAGGTGAAGCCGACATAGAACGGCGTGTCCGGGGTGGGGGCCGGCGGGAACGGGCCGGGGGCGAGGTTGGGCACCGCCTCCAGCGTCAGGGCGGGAGCGAGCGCGGCGTCGATAGCGGCGCGGTAGGGCGCCGGCCAGCCGGGATCATAGACGAAGGCCTGCCGGCCGCTGACGGCGCAGGCTAAAAAGGCTTCCACCAGTTCCGGCCCATTGCCCATGGCCAGCGCCACGCCCTGCCCCGGCGCGGTGTGCGCCGCCAGATGCGCCGCCACCCCACCGATGCGGGCCGCGAGGGCGGCGCGGCTCACCTCCTCCTCGTCGCAGACCAGCGCGGCACGGGCGGGCGCCGCCGCCGCCAAGGCGGCAAGGTCGGCGCCGATGGTGCGGGTCATCGCTCAGGCGTTGCGCGAGAGCAGCGCTTCCGGCAGGCCGCGCGCCACGGTCTGGGCGATCAGCGCCACCAGCACCGCCTTGATGGCGTCGCCGGGAATGAAGATGAGACAGGCCTTGGTGGCATCCGCCACCGTGAGCCCGCCAACCAGCGCCATGCCGGCAATGCCGAAGGCATACATCACCACAATGCCGCCCAGCACGGCGGCGATGAGCGCGGCCGGGAAGACCGGGGCGCGGCGCAGCGCCTGCATCAGCCAGCCGGAGACGAACGCCACCGCGATCCAGCCGAAGATGAAGCCGACCGACGGGGTGAAGAACACGCCGAGCCCGCCGCGCCCGCCGGCCAGCAGCGGCGCGCCGAGCGCGACCACGAACAGCAGCAGCACCATGGCCAGCGCCCCGCGCCAGGCGCCGAGCATCACGCCGGCCAGCATCGCGCCCATGCTCTGGGCGGTGATCGGCACGCCGGCGGCGAAGGGCAAATCGAAGCGCGGCAACAGGCCGAGCACGGCGAAGATGGCGGCGTAGAGCGCGACCTGGACGAGCGTGCGGTCTTTCATCGGCGGGTTCCTCGCGGCG